>Ga0316220_1000522_pt1 | contig 54768 bp, 52 predicted proteins | sample TBH18005metaG_FD_203632 | JGI IMG/M metagenome (GOLD analysis project Ga0316220, IMG submission 203632) | Freshwater microbial communities from Trout Bog Lake, Wisconsin, USA - TBH18005 | ecosystem: Environmental > Aquatic > Freshwater > Lake > Hypolimnion/Profundal zone | place: USA: Wisconsin... | reverse complement strand
GGCGCTGGTCTATTTGCGGATAATTCTGCTCTCCAATCCCTTTGCCATGGTGACGCTGACGCTGGCGATGTGTCTGCGCGGAACAGGTGATGCGCGCACGCCGCTGATGGTGTTGGTGATGACATCGCTGCTGGATATTCTGTTTAATCCGCTGTTGATCCGGGGGTTTGGGCCGATCCCGGCGCTGGGGATTGCGGGCTCTGCGCTGTCGACCGCGCTGGCGACGTTGATCAGTTTGCTGGCGATGATGGCGCTGATTTACCGGCGCGATCTGGTGGTGCGATTGCGCGGGGCCGAGCTGGCCTATCTGGCGCCCGGCCGCGATGAGCTGCGCTATATTCTGGCCAAAGGCGTGCCGATGGGGGCGCAGATGCTGGTGATTTCGGGCGCGGGGATGATCTTTGTCGGACTGGTTAACCGCGAGGGGCTGGCGACGGCGGCGGCTTATGGCGCGCTGGTGCAGCTGTGGAACTATATCCAGATGCCGGCGATGGCGATGGGCGCGGCGGTGGCCGCGATGGTGGCGCAGCATATCGGTGCGGGGCGCGCTGGCCGGGTGGACGCCATCGCTGGCGCCGGCGTGGCCGCCAACGCGGTGATCACCATCGCCTTGACGCTGGTGCTGCTGGTGTTTGACCGACCGGTTTTGGCGCTGTTTCTGGGCGCGGATGGGCCCGCGCTAGCCTTGGCCAAACACATCCAAACCATCGCCATATGGAGCTATATTCCGTTTGGCGTGACGATTGTGATCTTTGGCGCGCTCCGGGCCTTTGGCGTGGTTTACACGCAGTTGATCGTGTTGTTTGCGACGATGTATTTGTTGCGGCTGGGATTTACATGGCGGCCTATCCGATATTGGGCAGCGACGCCTTATGGGTGTCGCTGTTGGTCAGCGCGGTTGCATCGACGCTGGTGGTGCTGGGCATATTCTGGCTGGGCCCATGGCGCGCCAAGATCCGCGCCGAAAACGATGGCCGTCCCCACCCCCATCCCCAGGGCGCACCATCAGCCGATTGAACGCCAATGACAGCGCGGTGGCGATGCAAAATATTAACCATGTCCCGTCCAACTACCTACATTCATAGGCGACAAGGACCTTAGCTGATGGCTTCCCCTCATATTTCCCTGCTGGGCAAGCGCCGGTTTGGGCCGATTTTTGCGGTGCAGTTCCTGGGTGCCTTCAACGACAATTTGCTGAAATTCGCGATGCTGTTTCTGGCCAATTTCGGCCTTTACGCTGCACAGCCGGACAAGGCGAAGATGCTGGCGGCGATTGCCACCGGGTTGTTTATCCTACCCTATTTCCTGTTTTCGGCGCTGGCGGGGCAGATCGCCGATGCCATAGACAAAGCGCGCCTGATCCGCTGGATCAAGCTGGCCGAAGTTGTGATCATGGGTGCGGCGCTGCTGGGTTTTTGGGCGCAATCGGTTCCGTTGCTGCTGGCTAGCCTGTTCGCGATGGGCCTGCATTCAACGCTGTTCGGGCCGGTGAAATATTCGATCCTGCCGCAACATCTGGCCGAAAATGAAATCATGGGCGGCACCGGCTTGATCGAGGGCGGCACTTTTCTCGCCATCCTGGGCGGGCAATTGCTGGCGGGGGTGATCCCGGCGCATGTGGTGGGTTTGGTACTGGTGGGCCTCGCGCTGTTGGGGCTGATGGCCAGCTTTGCTGTGCCGCCGGCGCCTGCCTCACGCGCGGCGTCCATCGACTGGAATATCGCCAAGGGGACGCTGGAAATTTTGGGCATTGCGCGGTCTGTGCGGGGGGTGTGGCTGGCGATTTTGGGCACCAGTTGGTTCTTCGCGGTGGGCGCGGTGCTGGTTTCGGAATTCGCGCCCTTGGTGTCGGGCACGTTGGCTGCCAAACAAGAGGTCGCGACGGTCTTCCTCATCGTGTTTTCGCTGGCGGTGGCGGCGGGCGCTGTGGCGGTGAATTTTCTGCAAAAGGGCGAGGTTTCCGCGCGCTATGTGCCTGCATCGGCGCTGGGTCTGGCATTTGGCCTGCTGGCTTTGTGGTGGGCGGCGCATGGCTTTCAGGCGCAGACATCAGGGGCCACGCTGGCGCAATTCATGGCGAGTCCGGGCTCCTATGCCATTCTTGTTTCGCTGGGGGTAATCGCCTTTGCGGGCGGCATGTTCATCGTGCCGCTCTATGCGATCATTCAGGTTCACAGCCCCGAGGGTGAATGTTCGCGAATCATCGCCGCCAACAATATCATCAACGCCGCGCTGACGGTGGCCGCTGTGCTGATGGTGACAGGGCTGCTGGCAATGGGCGTTGACGTGCCTGATTTGATTGGCGTGCTGGGCTTTGCGACGTTGATTGTGGCGCTGGCCAGCGTGTGGTTGCTGCCCGAAACCTTGTTCAAGGATGTTGTGCGCCTGGCGCTGCGGCTGGCTTATCGCGTCGAGGTCAAGGGCATGGAAAACATGCCGCGCGCCGGGGAACGGGCGGTGGTGGTGGTGAACCATCTCAGCTTCCTCGACGGGGCGCTGCTGGGGGCGTTTCTGCCCGGCAAGCCGACCTTCGCGGTGCATACCGCCATCGCGCAAAGCTGGGCGATCAAGCCTTTCCTGAAACTGTTCAAGGCCTTTCCGGTAGACCCCACCAACCCGATGGCCGCCAAGGCGATGGTCAAAACCGTGCGCGAGGGCAATACGCTGGTGATCTTCCCGGAGGGGCGGATCACCGTCACCGGCGCGCTGATGAAAGTGTTCGACGGCCCCGGCATGGTGGCCGACAAGGCCGATGCGCCGATCATCCCGATCCGCCTCGATGGGCCGCAATACACGCCGTTCAGCCGGCTTCGCGGAAAAGTGCGCCTGCGCTGGTTTCCCAAGATCACCATCACCGTGCTGCCGCCCCGGACATTCCACGTAGAAGGCGAAATGAGCGCGCGGGAACGCCGCGCCGTCGCTGGCCGCCGCCTGTATGACGAGATGAGCGGGATGATCTTCGCCACCTCGCACACCGATCAAACGCTGTTCGGCGCGCTGTGTGAGGCCCGCGCCATCCATGGCGGCAAGGCCAAGGTGCTGGAGGATGTGAAGCGTGTGCCCTTGTCCTATGACCGGCTGCTGGTGGCGACGCGGCTGCTGGGCCGGCGTCTGGCCGCGCAGACCGCGCAGGGCGAGATCGTCGGCATACTGCTGCCCAATATCAACGGCGCGGTGGTGGGCTTCTTTGCGTTGCAGGCGACAGGCCGGGTGCCAGCGATGCTGAACTTTACCGTGGGGCTGGCCAATATGCGTTCGGCCTGCACCACGGCGGCCATCCGCAGCATCATCACCGCCCGCGCCTTTGTGGATCAGGCCAAGCTGGGCGATATGATCGCCGCGCTGGAGGGCGACGGATTGCGGGTGGTCTATCTGGAGGACCTCGCCGCCAGCATCGGCACAGGCGAAAAGCTGTGGGCGTTGCTGACCCTGCGTCGCACCGCCGCCCGCCACGCTGGGCTCGCCATCAGCCCCGACGCGCCTGCGGTGGTGCTGTTCACCAGCGGGTCCGAAGGGGTGCCCAAGGGCGTCGTCCTGTCGCACCGCAACCTGCTGTCGAACCTTGCGCAGCTATCGGCGCGGATCGATTTCAACGCGGCCGATGTGGTACTGAACGCGCTGCCGATCTTCCACAGTTTCGGCCTGACGGGGGGCACGCTGCTGCCCTTGCTGAACGGCATCCGCACCGTGATGTACCCCAGCCCGCTGCATTACCGCATCGTGCCGGCGCTGGCCTATGACTGCAATGCCACCATCATGTTTGGCACCGATACCTTCCTGTCTGGCTATGCCCGGATGGCGCATGGCTATGATTTCTATAGCCTGCGTTACATCTTTGCCGGCGCCGAGAAGGTCCGCGCCGAAACCCGGCAGGTCTATGCCGAAAAATTCGGCCTGAGGATCATGGAGGGGTACGGCGCCACCGAATGCGCGCCGGTGATCGCGGTCAACACGCCGATGCATTATCAGGCCGGCACGGTGGGGCGTCTGCTGCCCGATATCGAGGCGCGGCTGGAGCCTGTCCCCGGCATCACTGAAGGCGCGCGGCTGTATGTGCGCGGGCCGAACATTATGGCGGGCTATCTGCTGGCCAGCGAACCCGGTGTGTTGCAACCCCCGGTGGAAGGGTGGCACGACACCGGCGACATTGTCGCGATGGATGATGCCGGCTTCATATCCATCAAGGGCCGCGCCAAACGCTTTGCCAAGATCGCCGGCGAAATGGTCAGTCTGCCCGCCGTCGAGGGCTATGCCAGCCAGTGCTGGCCGGGCCACGCCCATGCCATCGTCACCCGCCCCGACCCCAAAAAGGGCGAAGCCCTGGTGCTGTTCACCACGCAGAGCGACGCCGATCCCAAGGCTCTGCAGCAATGGTGCCGCGCGCATGGCGTGACCGAACTGATGGTGCCGCGCGACATTCGCATTTTGCCCGAACTGCCCGTGCTGGGCACCGGCAAGATCGACTATGTGGCGCTGGCGGCGACGGCCGAAATACCCAGCACCGGCCCCGAAACAGGCGGCGAAGAGGACGAGGCCGAATAATCGCCGCCGCGATCACCCAAAGGTGAAGGCGAAAGCCTGAACCCCCTGATCAAGGAACTCGATCTGGAAGCTGTGATCGCGCAAGGCCCCCTTTTGCCGCACCAGTTGATAGAGCCGCTGGTCGATGACCATGCCGGTGCCATCAGGCGCGGTGTCGATGCCGTGATCATTGCCAGGCGCCGCGCCGTCGATCGTCACGCGAAAGCGGATAGGCCGCCCCCCCACTGGCGGCCCCAGCACCAAATGCAGATCGCGGGCGTGAAAGCGAAAGGCGATCTTGCCACCGGGCGCTTTCAGCGCGGCGCTTTCCTGCGACACCTGCCAATTGCCCGCCAGCCCCCAATCGTTCAGCTTGGCAAGCGGCGGCAGGGCATAATCATGTGCCTCGTCACCGACATAGCCGCCGGCGGAAACAAACCTCTCGCCCCGTCCATAGCCGACATAGGTTTCTGGCGAGCCGATTGCATCCATATTGGCCGCCGCGCTGATCCCGGTGCCGGTAACCGCAGCGGTGCCGGTGGTTTTATGCCCATTTTCGGCCAGCAATTGCTGGATGGCTTTCTCGGTCTTGTCGTAATCGCCCTCGCCAAAGCTGTGGTAACGGATGCGTCCCTGCGCATCGATCAGGTAATGCGCGGGCCAATATTGGTTGTGGAACGCCTCCCAGATCGTCAGATTGGCGTCCAGAGCCACCGGGTATGTGACGCCCAAATCATGCACCGCCTTGGCGACATTGGCGGGCACTTTCTCAAAGGCGAATTCGGGCGCGTGGACGCCGACCACCACCAGCCCCTGATCCTTGTATGTGTCGGCCCAGCCCTGAACATGGGGCAGGCTGCGCAGGCAATTGATGCAGCTGTAGGTCCAGAAATCAACCAGCACCACCTTGCCGCGCAGGCTCTCCGGGCTGAGCGGGGCGGAGTTCAGCCAGCCCGTCGCGCCGGTCAGCGGCGGAAATTCGCCCTCTACCCCCAGCGTGCCATCGGCGGCCACCGGCGCAGCGGCGCGCCCCGGCTGAAACTTGTCGAGCAAAGCCTGCTCCAGATGGTTGGTGCCGTTCAGCGACAGGCGCGTCAGCAGCCCGGTGTCCAGCCCCAGCGCGATCCCCGCCACCGCGATCAGCACGACTGCGCCCAGCGCCCGCCGCACCCACTCGCCCACGCCAATGGAGCGCTTCATCGCCGCGAACACCTTGCCGCCCACCAGCAACGCCAGCGCCAGAGAGGTCGCCGCGCCCGCCGCATAGGCTAGCAGCAGCACCGCCGTCCCCAAATGCGCGCCCTGCAACGCCGCCCCGGTCAGCACCAGGCCCAGCACCGGACCCGCGCAAGGCGCCCACAGCAAGCCCGTCGCCCCGCCCAGCAGCAGTGACGTGGCAAAGCTGGACGCCCCGCCGCGCGGCCCCGCCGATTGCGACAACCGCCCGCCCAGCGCCACAATGGGCCGCATGGCGCGTTCAGACAGCGCCGGAAACATCAGCAACAGCCCAAAGGAGGCCACCACCACCAGCGCCACCATCCGGCCATAGCTGTTCGCCTGTACCGCCCAGCCGCCGCCCACCGCCGCCAGCATCGCGATGCCCGAAAAAGTGATCGCCATCCCCAGCAACAGCGGCAACCCGCTGCGCAAGAAGGGCTGATCCGCGCGGGCGAAGACAAAGGGCAACACCGGCAAAATGCACGGGCTGAGGATCGTCAGCACGCCGCCCAGATAGGAAAGGATAAACAGGATCATCAGAGCACCTTATCTTGTCGCGGGCCGCAGAAACATGGGCAACTTACCAGCCAATACGCGGCGCGGGGTGGTTTGGTTACAACGCATGTTGGACCATCGGCAGGATAGGCTGGACTCAAGGCTGGATTCTGGAACATAATAGGAACATTCAATCGATTCGGAAATGCTCCATGCTCACAGCTCCCGCAGATATCCATAGTCCGTGCTCCCACCCGTCCGGCAGCTTGGTGATACCCAAGTTATCACGGGGCCAACTGCACGAGATTCACCTGAGCGCCGCCGCGCTGGCGACTGCCATGGCCTTTGCCTTCACGGCATCTGGCACCCCCGCAGGCGCCTCCATGCCGATCCTGCTGGTCCGCGCGCCGCGTCTGGCGGGCATCCGCGCCATGCCGTTTGGTGAAGGGTTGGCTGGGCTGGGCATCGATCCGGCGCGGCTGCTGCTGGTCGAGGCGCGTGACAATCTGGGCCTGCTGCGCGCCGTGCTGGATGGGGCGCGGTGTTCGGGGCTGGCGGCGGTGGTGGCGGAAACATGGGGGCCTATCCTCGAATACGACCTCACCGCCAGCCGCCGTCTGGTGCTGGCTGCCGAGGCTTCACGCGTGCCGGTGATCGTGCTGCGTGGGTGCGGGGTAACGGGTAAACGCGCCGAGCCACGCGCCAGCGCCGCGCATACACGCTGGGCGATCCGCCCGGCCCCCTCCACCGCCTTGGAGGCCCGCGCGCCCGGCCCGCCCGCGCTGGAGGCGGAATTGCTGCGCCAACGCGGCGGCCCATCCGGAATGCGCTGGCGATTGGTATGGAATGACGAATATGGATGTTTCCAAGAAGATCGCGCCAGTGGCGTTGCCATCCCCCTTCAGCAGCCGGCGTTATCTGGCGCTGTGGTTCCCCTATCTCCCCTGCGAGCTGGCCCAGCGGCAAGTCTCGCCGCCTGATGGCCCGCCAGACCCTGATGGCCCGCCAGACATGGCCCCCGCGCCCTTTGCGCTGGTGGCGCGCAGCGGCAATGCCCTGCGGCTGGCGGCGGTGGATGCGGCGGCGCAGCGGCAAGGGCTGACGGTGGGCATGGCGCTGGCCGATGCACGGGCGCGCTGCCCCGCCCTCGTCAGCCAGCCGCAAGACCCTGCCGCAGCGCCGCGCGCCTTGCAGGCTCTGGCGGCAAGGATGCAGCGTTTTACGCCCATGGTGGCGCTCGACCCGCCCGATGGGCTGATGCTGGACATCACCGGATGCGCGCATCTGTGCGGTACGGAAGCCGAGCTGGCGGCGCAGGCTATGGTCGAGGCCGGCTATACCGCGCGCCATGCCTTTGCCGATCATGCCGCCGCCGCGCGGGCACTGGTGCGTTATGGAAGCGCTGAGCAGGATGTCCGCGCCCTGCCGGTGATGGCGGTGGAACTGCCCACAGACGCGCTGTCGGGCCTGCGCCGCGCCGGGCTGGTGACACTGGGCGATTTGGCGCGGCGGCCGATGGCGGGACTCGCCGCGCGGTTTGGCGAGGATATGGTGGGGCGACTACGCGCCATTTTGGGCGAGGCGGGCAGCCCCATCGCCCCGCGCAACGCCCCCGCCCCGATCCGCGCCGAGGCCCGCTTTGCAGAGCCCATCGCCCGTACCGAGGATGTCTTGGCCGCAATCGAGGGCCTGCTGCACGATGCCGCGCGGCAAATGGAGGCGCGGCAGATCGGCGGGCGGCGTTTTGCGGTGATGCTGGGGCGCTGCGATGGAATGCGCCTGCGTCTTGGCGTAGAGACCGGCCTGCCGCTGCGCGCGCCCGCGCCGGTGATGCGTCTGTTGCAGGAACGGATCGACAGCCTCGCCGACCCGCTCGACCCCGGTTTCGGCTTTGATCGGATCGCCCTGGCCGTGCCGCGCACCGAGCCTTTGGCCGCACGCCAGATCGCGCTGACAGGCGATGCCCACGCCCATACCGATACCAGTTGTGTCGCCGCGCTGATCGACCGGCTGACCACGCGGCTGGGGGCCGGCAACGTCCTGCGGCTGCACCCCCGCGACACCCATATCCCCGAGGCCTCGCAGCATTTCGCCCCCGCGAGCCAAGGCCCGCCCACCGTTTGGCCCGCCAGCTCGCTCTTGCGCCCCACCTTCCTGCTGGACCCGCCCCAGCCGATCACCGCTCTCGCCGGGGTGCCAGATGGGCCGCCGCAACGCTTTCGCTGGCAGGGCCAATTGCACGAGGTGACCCGCGCCGAGGGGCCAGAACGCATCGCGCCCGAATGGTGGCATGACCCGGTCGGGCACCATTCGCCCGGCGGGCTGACCCGCGATTATTACCGCGTGGAGGACGCCGGGGGGCAGCGCTTTTGGGTATTCCGTCACGGCTTGTTCGACGAGCGAGCGGACCCCAAATGGTATCTGCACGGGCTTTTCGTATGACGCCCGCCCCCTTCGCCCAAACGCCTTTCGCCGAAACCGTCGCCGCGACCAATTACAGCTTCTTGCGCGGCGCCTCTCACCCGGCGGAGATGGTACTGCGTGCGCATGCGCTGGGCATGGCGGGCATCGGCATCGCCGATCGCAACAGCGTGGCGGGTGTGGTGCGCGCGCATGTGGCGTGGAAAGATCTGGCTGGAATCGGTGATTTTCGCCTCATCGTCGGGGCGCGGCTGGTGTTTGCGGATGATACGCCCGACATCATCGCCTACCCCACGACGCGCGCCGGCTGGGGCCGCCTCACCCGGCTGCTGACGCTGGGCAACCGGCGCACCACCAAGGGCGATTGCGAATTGCGTTTGGGTGATCTGCTGACCCATGCGGAAGGGCTGGCGTTGATCGCGATGGCGGGTGACGCCGGCTTGCTGGCCAGTTTGCGCGAGGCCTCGCCGCACCTCTGGCTGGGCGCCACCATGCCGCGCGGGGGGCACGATGCGCGGCGCCTGGCGCAGACGGTAGCGCTGGGGGCGGCGGCGCGCGTGCCGCTGATCGCCACCAACGATGCCGCCTATGCCAGCCCCGCTGACCGCCCATTGCACGACGTGCTGACCTGTATTCGCAACGGCACCAATATCCACGCCGCCGGGCGCATTCTGGCCCCCAATGCCGAGCGTCACCTGAAGCCCCCCACCGAGATGGCACGCCTGTTCGCCGCCGCGCCAGAGGCCATCGCCGCAACGCGCGACGTGTTTGATGCCATCCACTTCACCCTCGATGATCTGCGCTACGAATATCCGCATGAGCCGGTTCCAGATGGCTGGACGCCGCAGGCTTGGCTGGAACATCTGGTGGAACAGGGCGGACTGGCGCGCTTTCCGGCAGGCCTGCCCCTCGCCTATCGCGCCACGCTGGCCGAGGAATTCCGCCTGATCCGCGACCGGGGTTACGCGCCCTATTTCCTCACGGTGCATGATATTGTCCATTACGCGCGCAGCCTCAATCCGCCGATCCTGTGCCAAGGGCGGGGCAGCGCCGCCAATTCGCTGGTGTGCTATTTTTTGGGCGTCACCCCCATCGACCCGGTGGAGCAAAAGCTGCTGTTCAGCCGTTTCCTGTCGGATGCGCGCGACGAACCGCCCGATATTGATGTCGATTTCGAACATGAACGCCGCGAGGAGGTGATCCAATATATCTACGCTCGTTATGGCCGGGAACGCGCTGGCATCGCCGCCGCCGTCACCCGTTACCGCCAGCGCAGCGCCATCCGCGAGGTCGGCAAGGCGCTGGGCCTGACCGAGGATGTGACCGCGCGGCTGTCGGGCACGGTATGGGGCAGTTGGGGCGGTAAGGGGGAATTGCCCGAGCAACGTCTGGCGGAGGCTGGCTTTGAGCCCGCCAACCCCGAGATTGCCCGGCTGCGCGATATGGTCGGGCGCCTGCTGGATTTCCCGCGCCATCTGTCTCAGCATGTCGGCGGCTTTGTGTTGACCCACAGCCGGCTGGACGAGTTGGTGCCGATCCACAATGCCGCGATGGAGGATCGCACTTTCATCGAATGGGACAAGGACGATATCGACGCGCTGGGCCTGATGAAGGTGGATGTGCTGGCGCTGGGGATGCTGACCACCATCCGCAAGAGCTTTGACCTGATGCGCGGGGTGGGGTTGGCCGATCTTACCCTCGCCACCGTCCCGCGTGAGGACCCTGCCACCTATGCGATGCTTAGGCGCGCCGACAGCATCGGCACTTTTCAGGTCGAAAGCCGCGCGCAGATCGCCATGCTGCCCCGGATGAAGCCCGCCTGTCTGTATGATCTGGTGATCCAGGTGGCGATCGTCCGCCCCGGCCCGATCCAGGGCGGCATGGTCCATCCCTATCTGCGCCGCCGCAATGGCGAGGAGAAGGTCGAGTTCCCCGGCCCGCCCGATGCGCCCGATGAACTGCGCGATGTGCTGGGCAAGACGCTGGGCGTGCCCTTGTTCCAGGAACAGGCGATGAAGCTGGCGATGGTCGCCGCGCATTTCACCCCCGCCGAGGCCGATGGCTTGCGCCGGGCGATGGCCACCTTTCGCCGCAACGGCACCATCCACCATTACCAAACCAAGCTGGTCGAGGGCATGGTGGGGCGCGGATATGAGCGCGATTTCGCTGAGCGTTGCTTTGAACAGATCAAGGGTTTCGGCGATTATGGCTTTCCTGAATCTCACGCGCAGGCCTTTGCATGGCTGGCCTATGTGTCGAGCTGGCTGAAATGCCATATGCCGGCGGTGTTCACCTGCGCGTTGCTCAACAGTCAGCCGATGGGGTTCTACGCGACCGCGCAGCTGGTGGCCGACGCCCGCGCGCATGGGGTGGAGGTGCGCCCCATCGATGCCGCCGCCAGCCTTTGGGATAACAGCTTGGAGGGGGAACGTGTGCTGCGGCTTGGCCTGCGCCAGATTACCGGGTTTCGCGAAGAATGGGCTGGGATGCTGGTGACGGCCCGCGCCGACAGGGCCTTTGCCAGCATCGAGGATCTCGCCCGTCGCGCAGATCTGCCGCCGCGCGCGATGGCGTTATTGGCCGATGCCGATGCCTGCGCCGCGCTGGGGCCAAACCGGCGCGAGGCGGGGTGGGAAATGCGCCGCCTGCCACCCAAGCAGTTGTCGCTGTTCGCCGCGATGGAGGCGCCAGAGCTGGGCGCGGAAGCCGATGCCGCCCTGCCACCCATGCGCCCCGCCGAGGAGGTCGTCGCCGATTACCAAACGTATCGCCTGTCGCTGAAGGGGCACCCTTTGCAATTTTTGCGCGGGGCGTTGGCGCAGCGCGGCGTACTGACCTGCGCCCAGGTAAACGCCGCAAAGGATGGCGCGCGGGTACGATGCGCCGGCGTGGTGCTGGTGCGTCAGCGGCCCGGCAAGGGCAACGCGGTGTTCATCACGCTGGAGGACGAGACCGGCATCGTCAACGCCTTGCTGTGGGCGCGGGATTTTGAAACGCAGCGCGCCGCCGTGATGTCCGCGCGGCTGATGGTGATCGAGGGGCAGGTGCAGCACAGCAAGGAAGGCGTCGTGCATCTGATGGCCCAGCGGGTGGTTGATCGCACGGCGTGGCTGGCGCGGTTGGATGGTGCCGCCGATGCACCCGCCCCCTTGCCCAACCGTGCGCGGCACCCTCGCGATGCCCGAATTCTGCCGCAATCGCGCGACTTTCATTAGATTTGCTTAGGCCGCCTTGCGTTTTTCGCCTAAAGCTTGCCGCGCCAAATCAGGAAGCATCACCCATGCCCCCGCCCGCCGCCAAGCCCCCCAAACCGCAGGGCACGCCCGCCGAGGTCTTCGCGGTATCGCTGCGGCTGGGTTGCACTTCATTTGGCGGGCCGATCGCGCATATCGGCTATTTCCAGCGTGCCTATGTGCGCCAGCGACAATGGCTGACCGCCGATGAATTCGCCGGATTGGTAGCGCTGTGCCAGCTGATACCGGGGCCGGCGTCCAGCCAGTTGGGCTATCTGATTGGCCTGAAACGCGCCGGCTGGCCGGGGGCCTTGGCGGCTTGGCTGGGCTTTACCCTGCCCTCGGCGCTGTTGATGTTCGGCTTTGCGGTGGTGGCGCCGCGCCTTTCCGGGCCTCTGGCGGCGGCCTGTCTGCATGGGCTGAAACTGGTGGCGGTGGTGATCGTTGCGCAGGCGATCTGGAGCATGGCGCGCAGCCTCTGCCCGGACCTGCTGCGAGCAGGGGTGGCGTTGCTGGCAACCGCCGCGCTGTTGGTGCCAGGGTGGCAGGCGATGCAGCTGCCGGTGCTGGCTGTGGGCGCAATTTTGGGCGGTATGCTGTGCCAAAACGCCGCAAAAAGCGCCTCGCCAGCCCTGCCGGTCAGCCGCAAAGTGGGGGGGATCGCGCTGGGCCTATTCGCGGGGTTGATGGTGCTGGCTCTGTGGCCGATATTTGCGGGCAACCACACGCTGCCGGCATTGATGGCCGTGTTTTACCGCAGCGGCGCGCTGGTATTCGGCGGCGGCCATGTCGTGCTGCCACTGCTGAGGGACGGCCTCGTGCCGGCAGGCTGGCTGGGCGACGGGCCATTTCTGGCGGGTTATGGCGCGGCGCAGGCGATGCCCGGCCCGCTGTTCACGCTGGCGGCCTATCTGGGGGCCAGTCTTGCCCCGGCCCATGCGGGGATCGGCACCATCGCGCTGTGGTCGGCGGCGGCCCTGATCGCGATCTTTCTGCCCGGCCTGCTAATCGCGGTGGCGGGGCTGTCGGTGTGGGGCTGGTTGGGGCAGCACCCAAGGGCACGCGGCTGCTTGGCGGGGGCGAATGCGGCGGTCGTCGGAGTGCTGGGCGCGGCCTTCGTAACGCCGGTTTGGACCAGCGCCATTGCCAGTCTGGCCGACATCGCCATCGCCGCGACAGGCCTGATGATGCTGATGCTGTTTCGCGTTGCCCCCATCCTCATCGTGGGCTTTTGCGTGGCCGCCGCAGCCGCACTGCACTGAAGCAATTCCTTAGGATCTCTCACGCTATAACCGGCGGGGCGGAAACAGGTCCGCAACAGGGAAATTTTGTGCCTCAGGACAGCTTTCAGCAAGAATGCGATCGGCTCTCACAAGCCGTTGACGGCGTACAGTTTGAACGCCTGCGCTGGGCCAAGACCGAAGGCCCCATGCTGGCCCATCTGGTCACGCTGGCCCACGCCGCCATCGAAGCCCGCCCCGAATTCGAATTGACCGAGGAGGGCGCCACCAACGACCTCAAACGCTTTGTGTTGAAGGTGCATAGCAACCGTATCGCCGCGATCGCCCTGTGGTTGGAAAACGGCCACGCCATCGCCAACATCGAAGCCCTGGACCGCAGCAGATATGACGTCGGTCAAGGCAGCCCAATCTCGGCAGACTTCCCGCTGGTCGATGCGGCGTGGATGGCTGCCAGCTTGCAAGAATTATTCGGTCGCATCCAGCCAAGCACCCCCGCCGCTTAGACCGATGGCACCATGCGACAATCAGGCGGGTGTCTCGACCAATTCGGCGATTTCAAAGGTGAATTTTCGCCAGCCGCGCGTCCGCGCCGCATCCTGCGTGGCCACGCGCTTCTTTCGCGCTTCGGCCAAAGATCGCGTATGGCCCCAGAAGACCTCTGCCTTGCCGTTTTCCAGCTCTGCGACAATTCGCCAGTAATGTGTGAAACCATCGGCGGTTGGCCCGATTGTCTTCACATAACCATCGGGCATCGTGGCGGTAAGATAGCGGCGCTTTTTCTTCATATCTTGAATTCCGCAACGGCCATAGGCACAAAGGAATAACCAGTCCCGTCATCCTGAGCAACCGGATGGGCATCATGGAGTAACCGATGCACGCCCTCGCTCAAATCGCACATGAGATTGCACAGGAAATGGCGCAGGCGCCTGATCGTGGGCGGGTGGCGGATTATATCCCCGCCTTGGCCAAGGTTTCGCCCCATCATTTCGGGATCGCGATTGCGATGGCGGATGGCACGGTGCATGTTGCCGGTGATGCCGATGTGGCTTTCTCTATCCAAAGCATTTCAAAGGTGTTCAGCCTGACCATGGCGCTGGGCGCGGTCGGCGATGCCTTGTGGAAACGCGTCGGGCGAGAGCCATCGGGCAGCGCCTTCAACTCTATCGTGCAGCTGGAAAACGAGCACGGCATCCCGCGCAACCCCTTCATCAACGCGGGGGCGATTGTTGTGTGTGATCATCTGCTTGGCCACTATGAACCACGAGAGGTCATCGCCGATTTTCTGCGCTTCATTCGGTCATTGGTCGGCGACGATACTATCACCATCGACGAAGTGGTGGCACGCGGTGAAGAAGAGACGGGCTTTCGCAACATTGCGCTGGCCAATTATATGCGCGCCTTTGGCAATATCCATCATCCCGTCGCAAAGGTGCTGGGGGTCTATTTTCACCAATGTGCGCTGTCGATGAGTTGCAGGCAACTGGCCCTGGCAGGGCGCTATCTGATGGCGGGCGGGCAAAACCCGGCGACAGGGCGATCGGTTATTTCGCCGCAGCGGGCACGGCGTATCAACGCATTGATGCTGACCTGCGGCCATTATGATGGATCTGGCGAATTCGCTTTCCGAACCGGGCTGCCGGGCAAGTCCGGGGTTGGCGGGGGCATTCTGGCCATAGCACCGGGTAAGGCCTCGATTGCGGTGTGGTCGCCCGGCCTGAACGAGCGCGGCAATTCGCAATTGGGCACTTTGGCGCTGGAACGCTTGGTGCAAAAAACGAACTGGTCGGTTTTTGAACCCGCTGCAAGCCATCTGCCCCGCGGCGCCGCCTAAGGGTTGCGGCCGAAGCCTGCTGGACCATTTGGTGCATCAACACCCCGCCGATAGACCAGGCGATACCGATTAGGCCCGGTCCTCAGTTTCAGCGTCAGATGGTAATCACGCGCCAGAGCAGCCTGAACCAACGCCCGCGTCTGTTGATTGGCTTGGCCAAACACGGGCCAGTCATCAATGATCACATCGGGGCGGGTGGCAAGTATCCGCCGAACCTCATCAACAGGGTCCACGCCAATGGCCTTGGCACTGGCTTCGTCATGCGTGTTCAAATGACCGGGAAAGGCCCAGCGCGTCGGCAGGCAAGAATGGGTCAGCATATACAGCGCCGTATAGCCGTCATAGACGTAGATACAGCCATGTCGCGGGCTCGCGGCGGCGGCCAGCGTTGTGGCTTCGCGCGCACCGCCCTTCAGATAGGCGACCCGCCATAGAACCAACTGGCTGACCGCGAACAGCAGCACCAGCACTCCAGCCGCCCAGCGCCGCGCGCGTTTGCCCTCGCCAAAGGCTGGGGCGGCGGCGATGGTCGCGGGCAGCAGCGCGCCGGCGATATAATGCGAGGAACCAGCATGGCCAATCACCACCACGCTGAGCAACGCGACCCCCGTCCAAACGGTGGGAAAGTCGATGATATGCGACAGCCGGCGCCGCGCCAGCGCGATCATGATGGCCAGCGGCGCAAAAATCCCTGCCATCTCGGCGTAATTGATCAGCTGTTCCGCCAACGGCAACGGGTTTCGACCCATATTTGACAGAAAATTGGCAAAGATGAAGGCCTGAAGTTGCCCAACATGCCAATACCACGCCGCCGCCAGCACAGTTGGCGCCAAAGCGCAGGCCACCAAAGGGACCGCCAGCCGAACCACCGGCGCCAAGCCGCCGCCCGCCCGCCAACGCGCCGCCAACAATACAACGCCGAAGAACACCCCCTCGATCACCACCGAATATTTGATCTGCAACGCAATGCCAACCAGCGCCATCGCTGCGCAGCCGCGCGCCATCACCTGCTTGCGCGAAAGCCATGCGGCCCAAACCAGCATCGCCGCCAGCGCCATCGGCAAAGCGAAGAACACATCGGCCTGCCCGCCCTCGCATTCGGTGAAATTGAGCCACAGGATATAAAGCGCGCCCGCCATCAGCGTGCCGGTCCGCCCGGCATGCCGCGCCGCCATCCGCGCCACCAGACTGGCCGTCGCCGCCACAAACATCAACGCCACCAGCTTGTAGGCGAGGAACCCGTCGCCCCCCAGCGCGCGTATGCCTGCATAAATCAGAAACAGGCCAATCGGCTTGCGATCAAAAATGTCGACATAGGGCAGCGCGTGGTGGTTCCACATCTGATCGCCGACCAGCAAGTAAAATTGCTCGTCGAAACCGATCACCGGATTGCCAAAGGTCTGACACCGCACAAGCGCCGCAAAGGCAGCGAAACCCAGAAACATCAGCCACCAGCGCAGAGCCGGCTCACGGCGGGTCTGTTTGTGCGAAACAGACAGGGCCGGTTCGGAAAAATCGCTATACATTGCCAGCGCCGATCTCAGCATCCCACTGTTTTCGAGCAATCTTCCGAAGGTTCACGAAAAGTTTCAAGATGCGCATCTGATATTACCGCTACAGGAGGCTTTCCAGTGCTTTGCGCATAGCGTTATTTATGGGTTACACAACAGTTGTGACTGCGGTTGTGGACCAACCGCTTGGGCTAAAACAGCCCGTCGTCGTCGGTGGAGGCAGCCTGGCGCTGCGTTACGATGGCGCATTGCATGCTGGCCGGCAGGTTTTGCGTGTGAATAGCCCGCTCCTCCGCCATGGTGTAAAGCGCGTGCAAACCCGGCAAAAAGGCTGCCAACCACGCTTCTCCATCGCTATCCAGATCGGCCTGCGGCTGATGGAGGCTCTGGGCCACTTGCGACAAGGTTTGCTGCAGCAAGGCATCTTCGCCATTCGGGTTGGCGGCATCGGTCAGCAGGCTTATCAATTCATGACTGCGTTCAAACCCTTGTGCCAATGCGCTGCTATTATGCGCATCCGCCGCGCTAATTGCCGCCAGCGCATCATCCAAAACCGTGCCAAGCTGTTGCTGCCCCGCCTGTTCATCTTGCAGGTGCAGGCTGCTGTTCAACGTTGCCAGCCGCTGGACCGCGACCGCGATGTGGTTGACGGTATCCTGCAAATGCCTCGCCTGAGAGGCCACTTCCATAGAGATAACGGCCACCGCCTGCCCATGCGGCCCTTGGTCGCGGCATAGCAACCGGGTGTTGATGGCGATTTCTTTCACATCGCGCATGATTTGGTCAAAACTGTCCAGCCGGGAAACCAGACCCCCGAGCGCCTCGCCAATCATCGCCGCCATTTCGACTGATTTTGATGCCGTTTCGCGCAGGTGCCCGGTCATCTGGGCCACTTCACGGACGCAACCTTCCAGTTCACGCAGCGAAGCGCGGCCTCCGTCGTCGACCCGCTGGCCCACCAATTCCAGCAGCTCGCCGCTGGCTGAGGACAGCCGGGCCATGGAAGCCTTCATCCCATCCGATTCGCGCCGATAGGTGATCGTGATGGCATCCAGTTGCGCAGCCAGAATTCGCGCCACACTGGCCTCTACGCCTTGCGGCAGCGGGCCGGCTGCGCGCTGTTCGGACAACATCTCCAGCCCGCGCACCACATGTTCGATGCGCTGGCGGGTGCTGTCGGCAACCTGAATTGCTGCCAATACGCTGCCAATGGCTTGCTCGATCTGCCCCGCGATGCCTCTCAGCCTGGCAGACACACCCTCTGCTGATGACAGCTGCTCTTCAAACTGATCGCTGCAATCGACGAGGCGCTCCGAGGCCTGAACGCCAAGGCGACCCTTGGCCATGAGCAGCGCGTGATCGGACGAACGCATGCGTGCGATGCTGTCATCGATAATGGCCAAGCGCCCTGAAAAGCCCGACACCTCGCCTTCGCCGATTTGCAGTCGCCGGTTCATATTATCGACAAAGATACCAAACTCACCCCATGCCCCGGTGATTTTGATGTTGATGCCATAGACGCCCAGCATCCTGAGCACCCTTTGAATATCATGGACATAGCCGACCAGTTCAGAGGTCATCTCTGTCACTTTGGCCATTTCGGCATCGCGCTCGCGCAAGGTTTGCGGCAGGTTGTCGATCTGCCGGGCGGCGCTGCGTAAATTACCTATGGCATTGCGCGTGGCAACCGGGTCCAGCGTATCGTCCAACCCGCCCATCAGCGCGCGGATCACCTCCAGCGCGCGGGCCAGAGTTTCTCCACTGCGCAAAAATCCAGCGTCCAGCCCTGCCGCCAATTGGGCGAGGCGCGCCGCGTCGCCCGCCGCAAAGCCCTCTTCATGCTGGAATTGCGGCAGGCTCGCCATCAACGCACCGTGGCATGCTGCAGTTCGCGGGCAATGTTGTGCAACGCCGCGACCTTGTCAGCGGCGCCCAGCCGAATTGCTTCATGTGGCATGCCGAACACCACCGATGTCGCCTCATCCTGCGCGATGGTAAAGGCGCCGGCCTGCTTCATTTCCAGCAGGCCTTTGGCGCCGTCATCGCCCATGCCCGTCATGATTATCCCAACCGCATTCGAGCCAGCATTGCGCGCCGCCGATCGGAACAGCACATCGACCGAGGGGCGATGCCGCGACACCAGCGGGCCCTCCTTCACCGCCACGACATAGCGCGCGCCCTGACGTTCCAGCATGGTGTGGCGCAGACCGCCCGGCGCGATCAACACATGGCCGCGCATCACCGTATCACGATGTTCGGCCTCCTTAACGCTCACCGCGCACAACCACCAGCCCCAATACAACCTGCTTGCCAGTGACAGAGACGATATCGGCCACCAGAATACGGGTGGTCAAAGTGGGCTCGGTGGCAGCAAGGCCCAGCCGCAGCCGCAAATCGACCATCAACACCGATTCGCCGCGGACGTCCGTCAGGCCCAGCAGCCATGCCGGCGCGCCGGGCATGTGGAAGGCCTCGCGGTAATCGAGGATTTCCCGCACCATGCCCACCGGCAATGCGAAGGTTTCGGGGCCCAGACGGAATACGACCGCCTTGACCGCAGCTTCCTCGGCCCCGCACCCTGAATTAGCCCCGGCGCTCATGCTGCCCTGCCGAATTCGGTGCCGTCGTTGACCGTCAAATTGGCGTTGGTCTGACTGGCGGCGACGCCGATCATCGAACCGATCAAAAGCATGACAACCGTCGGCGAAAATGAAGCGACAAGCTTAAGTTTGATAGTTGGACGCATCGAGATATTCCTAAGCAACGTATCAGACGAGCGTGGCGGGTTCGCCTGAGGGCGCGGTGACTTGCGCAAAGAGAGTGGCCAGATCGGGCAACAGGATGATGTCATCGCCGCGCCGCACCACCGCGCGCAGCAAATCACGCGGCCAGCGCAGGCCCAACAGGGGTGGCGGTTCGGCCGCCGATGCAAGGAATGTGGTCACCTCATTGACCTTTTCGGTGATGATGCCGATCAAGGTTGGATCGCCAGCGATCTCGATCTGAAGCACGATGATGCGTGCGTCTTCACCCGTCAGCGCGGTATCCATGCCGAACGCGACGCGCAGATCGGCCAACGGGATCACCCGCCCGCGAAAATTGATGACCGCATGAACCAGCGGATCGGCGCCCGGCACGCGGGTTTCCGGCAAGGGGTCCAGGATTTCCTGCACCAGCACTGCCTCGACCGCGAAGATTTCGCCGCCGATATCAAAGGTCAGCACTTCCAGCGTGCCGTCCGGGCTCCAGGCGATGTTTGTTCGGTTTGTCATAGTGTCAGCCAACGGCACGCAGCCGCTCCTCCCTTGGTTGGGCACTGGCCAGCAGGTGGCCGATGTCGAGGATCAGCGCGACGCTGCCATCGCCAAGAATGGTGGCCCCGGCAAAGGCCGCAGCGCGGCGGTGGAACGGTGACATCGATTTGATCACCGTCTGGTGGCTGCCAATGATCTGATCGACCACCAGCCCGACGCGGGCATCGCCGCTGGCCACCACCACCATCTTTTGGAAAGGATCGGGCGGGCTGTCGCAGGCGAATATTTCGCGCAACCGCAGGAATGGCACCAGCCGGTCGCGCAGCGAAATAAGGCTTCGCCCTTGCGAGCGCCGATCCTCCTCCTCCGACAGCTCCAAACATTCCTCGACCGCGCTGAGCGGCAGTACATAGCGGCCCTGCCCAACCCGCACCAACAGCCCCTCGATAATGGCCAAAGTCAGCGGGATGTTGAGGGTGATCACCGCGCCCTCGCCGGGGCGGCTGACCACCTCGATGGTGCCTCGCAGGTCTTCGATGGTGCGTTTGACCACATCCATCCCCACGCCGCGCCCCGAAAGGTTGGTGATCGCAGCCGCCGTCGAGAGGCCGGGGTGAAAGATCAGCTGGACGATGTCGTGGTCGCTGACATTGGCGCCTGGTTCGATCAAACCATTGGCCTCAGCCTTGGCGCGCACCTTGGCGACGTCGATCCCTTTGCCGTCGTCGGTGATGGTGATCACCACCTGCCCTCCCGCCTGATGCGCGAACAGGCGCACCGTGCCGGCCTCGGGCTTGCCAGCGGCGCGGCGGGCGGCGGCATCCTCCAGCCCGTGGTCGCAGCTGTTGCGGATGATATGAACGATGGGGTCGAACAGGCGTTCAGCAACGGATTTATCGACCTCGGTGCCTTCGCCGTCGGTCACCAGATCGATCTGCTTGCCGGTTTCACGGGCCAGATCATAAACCAGTCGGCGGAAACGGCCGAACAATTGCGACACCGGCACCATGCGCAGCACCATCATCGTCGCGCGCAGATCGCCGGCCAGCCGCTCAATCTCCTCTGACACAGAACGCAGCGCGATATTCTGGCTATCCTCGGCCAACTGCGAGAGGCGGCTTTGCGCGATGACCAGTTCGCCCACGCGGTTCATCAGATCATCGAGGCGGTCTGCCGGAACACGCACCGTTTCGCTGACACGCGCGGTGTTCTTCGTGGCCCTGTCAGCCTCGGCGATGGCGCCAGTTTCGGCGGTGGGCAGGTGATCGTTGGCAGGTGTGGATTCGCTGGCGATCTGCTCGATGGTTATTTCCATATCATCCAGCACGAAGAGGAACACATCCTCGATATCTTCACGCGTGATCGCGCCAGACAGTTCCACCTCCCAGCCGATATGGCAATCGGTGGGCTCCAGTTCGGCGAGCGGCGGGATGGCATCGGTCAGCGCGGTGATCTGACAATCGCCCAGTTCGCGCAGTTCCGCCAACAGAGCCAGCGGGTTGATGCCATTGGCCAAACACCCGGACGGCAGAAAATAGCGAATGCGCCAATGCGCCCCAGCAGAGGGCGCAGCAACGGGTGTGACCCCTTGCGCCCCGGCCAAGGCTGCGGATAACCCATCGAGGAAAACTTGGCCCGCAGCCACATCGGCCTCTGCGGCAATCAATCCGCGCATATGGTCGCAGGCTGCCAGAATCACCGAAACCAGTTCGCCCGTCGCCGGCACCAGCCCCTTGCGCACCTTGTCAAAGGCGCTCTCGCAATGATGGGTGAAATCGGCCAGATCATCAAAGCCGAACATCGCCCCCGAACCCTTCACCGTGTGAAGCCCGCGAAACACGGCATCAATCAATTGGGCATCGCCCAGGCGCCGCCCCAGATCGAGCAACGCCCGCTCCACCTCGTCCATCACATCCAAGGCCTCCAGCCGGAAGGTGGCGGCTGGATTGTCACCGCTCATCGGCCCAACACCTTTTGGACGATACGAATGATTTGGTCGGGCTGAAACGGCTTGATCAGCCAGCCGGTGGCACCCGCCGCCTTGGCCTGCGCCTTCAGGCTTTCATCGCTTTCGGTGGTGACGAAAATGATCGGAATGCCAGACTGGCTGGGCATCTTGCGCAATTCGCGAATCATCGTCAGCCCATCCATGCGCGGCATGTTGAGATCGGTGATGATCATATCGAAACGGGTGCCGCTGGCCTTGGCTACGCCCTCCGAGCCGTCGCTGGCTTCGGTCACCTTATAGCCGGCCCCGGTCAGGGCAATACGCATGGCCATGCGCACACTTGCGCTGTCGTCTACGGTCAGGATGGATGCACTCATGATGTTTGGGCTCCATTAGTCCAAAAATTGGGTTCGCCGTGGCTGTCCACCAGCGGGAAACCACCCAGCTCCAGCACTTCACGCAAGGCTTCTGGGGCTGGCGCCGCCAAACGCAGTTCGGCACCGCAAGCCTCGGCCTGACGCCGCGCCGCCTCCAACGTCTGTACGAAGCTGAGATCCGCGCGCGTCAGCCCCGCAAGGTCGACCACAACCTCTTGATCGGGCTGAATTTCGCTCAGAAGGATGGTTTTGGCATGATCGGCATTGGCGAGAAGCTGCTCGCCTTCAAATACAACTGACATGGGAATGGGCCCTCGAAATAACGAGGCAAACCGTATCGCCAATCAATGGATTTTAATTTCGGCCGCGCCCCTGCGTTTTCCCTTAGGCAGCTATGGCAGCGCGACGCCGCCAAGAGCCCTTGTACAAAGCCGTCATCGTAATTGCGGAGAACGCCACCAAGGCGCCGCCCAGCATGTCGGCCAGATAATGCGTCCCCTCAACCGGGGTGGACAACAGCATCATCGCGTTCAGCGCGCACAGCGGCCAGCGCAGCCGCCGGATCGGCCATGCCGTATAGGCGTAAACCACTGCTGCTGCGGTATGAAAACTGGGCGCGCAAACCAATCCGCGCAAAGCCCCCAAATCCACCACCCCCAGCGTATGCGCGCGCAGCTGCGGGATCAATTGCGACTGATACAGCGCGCTCATCGGCATATAGGGTATCCGCCCCTGCCACATCACCGCCAAAGGCCCTTGCGCCGGAATCCAAGGAAACAACAGCAGTGTCAGAATAGTCGCGATCCAGAAATTCATCAGGAACAGCCGCGCCTCTCCGCTGCGCCCGGCATGCGCCAGATAGCCCAGCAAGATCACCGGGGTGACATAGATGCTGGCATAGGCCGCCTCGCCCGCCCATTGCAGCAACGGATGCGAACTGACCGTGCTGTACCAGGCCAGCCAGTCGAAGTGCAGCGTATGATCAATCCGCTGCAAAGCCGGGTCAACATAGCCGGCACTGGCGGCGGCGGCGGGATAGCTGGCGATGGCCCCCATCACGCTGATCATGATAAATGCCGCGGCATGACCAATAAATTCGGCCACTCTGCTACGGCGTACGGCCGCAGGCTTGTGCCGCAAATGCAGCCCAAGCGCCAACACCACCGCCAGCCCGTAGATCGGACCAGTGATCGGGCCGACCCCAATGCCAAGATGCTGATGCCGCATCAACAGAGCCACCGCAACCGCGCTGAGCGCCAGCCCTGCCGCCAGCCAATTGTCGGAAATATGCAACCGCGAATGCGCCGCAGACGGTGTTTCAGCTGTGATGAAGGATATCTCAACCAGATCTGGTTCAACCAAAGTCGGCTCGGCAAGGGCGATATTCTGCAACTTCACAAGCCGTTTCGCTCCTCTCATACGCCCCCGCGTGCGCGCTGTAATGGAATTGTCACTAAAGCCAAGCCGTAACCGCCTTTGGCAAGGTGACGTTGTCCCGATATCGGGCGCGTGAGCCCCAGTTTTAACATCGCCTTTACCTTCGCTGCCTTCCCGGCAGTTTGCAAAGGTGGGATTTGTGGTAATCTTGACCCTGCCGGCGAGGTGTCGTCCGGCCAAATTAGCGACGATTCGGAATCAAGTCATGCCCCCCAGCCCCCCGTCACCGTCCGACGCCCTGCGCCAAGCCTTCATCGCCGGAGCTTTGGCCATGCGAGAGGCAGCGTTGTTGGCAGCAGAAGAGGTTAAACCCCGCCAGTCCCGCCACACCGGCGAGCAATACGCCCCAGAAGACTTCGTCAACGCCATCGGCGACATCGACCCGAAAAGCTTGATCCCAGCGTAAAGCCCTTAGCCAGCGTCCGCCGATTGCACCGGCCCGCCGGCCTGCACCCATCCGGTAAAACCATCCCTCAGGTGGCACGCGGCAAAGCCCATATCCTGCAACGTCGCCACCGTCAGCGCCGATCGCCAGCCCGACGCGCAATGGAACAGGAAGCGTTTATCCTCGCCGAACACCGGTTTGAAATAGGGGCTTTCGGGGTCCACCCAGAACTCGATCATGCCGCGCGGCGCGTGAAAGCTGCCGGGGATGAAGCCGCTACGCTCCCTCTCGCGCGGGTCGCGGATGTCGACGATCACCACATCAGGCGCGCCCAGCATGGCGATGGCGTCCGCCGTTTCGATTTCCTCGATCCGCGCGCGGGCGGCGGCGACCATTTGCGCCGATGAGATTTTCAGCATGTATCAGGCTCCCCCCAGATGTGCAGCGCATCATAGGCGTTCTGGACATTTCTGCCCAGCCCTCTATGGCCCGCCCATGAGCGCAGCCCCCCCTTCCGCATCGCTACAAATTCTGGTCGATGCCGACGCCTGCCCGGTGAAGGAGGAAATCTACAAGGTCGCCTATCGCCATGCGGTGCCGGTGGTGGTGGTCAGCAATGCGCGCATCCGCCTGCCCGAACACCCCCTGATCAGCCGCGTGGTGGTCAGCGACGCCTTCGATGCCGCCGATGACTGGATAGCCGACGCCTGCCATGCGCGCAGCGTGATGATCACCGCCGACATCCTGCTGGCCGACCGCTGCCTGAAGGCCGGCGGCACGGTGCTGGCGCATAATGGCAAGCCCTTTACGACCAGCTCGATCGGCGCCGCCGTCGCCACGCGGGCGATCATGGCGGATTTGCGTGCGGGCGGGGATGCGATTGGCGGGCCGCCTCCTTTCGCCAAGGCGGATCGTTCTCGGTTCCTGTCGGCGTTGGACGAAGCTCTGGTAAGGTTGGCGCGATGACAGCGCAATATGACGCCCCCAGCTATGACGCCATCGTGCTGGGCGCGGGCGCGGCGGGCCTGATGTGCGCCGCGGTGGCGGGGCAGCGGGGCCGGCGGGTGCTGCTGATCGATCACGCCGACGAGGTGGGCAAAAAGATCCTGATATCAGGCGGGGGGCGGTGCAATTTCACCAATCTGGGGGCCGGGCCGGGCAATTACCACTCACAGAACCCCCATTTCGCCAAGTCCGCGCTCAGCCGCTACACTCCGCGCGATTTTCTGGATCTGGTCGAGCGTTACGGCATTGCGTGGCATGAGAAGACTTTAGGTCAGCTCTTTTGCGATGGCCCTGCGCGGCAAATTGTCGATATGCTGCTGGCGGAATGCCGGGCCGGCGCCGTCGAGATCGCCTGCGGTGCGGCCATAACCGAGATAACCCATGCCGATGGGCTGTTCCATGTGACGGCGGGCGGGCGCATGGCCAAGGCGCCCGCGCTGGTGCTGGCCACAGGCGGGCCGTCGATCCCCAAGATGGGGGCGACCGGCTTTGCCTATGACGTGGCGCGGCAGTTTGGCCTGAAGGTGGTGCAGCCGCGCCCCGCTCTGGTGCCGTTGACGCTGGCGGGCGGGGACGCGCTCTTCACCGATCTGTCGGGGGTTTCCGCCGATGTGCTGGTGCGCGCGGGCAAGCAAACATTCCGCGAGGCGGCGCTGTTCACGCACCGGGGCCTGTCTGGCCCGGCAATTTTGCAGATTTCCTCCTACTGGCATCATGGCGAGGCGATTGGCGTCAATTTCCTGCCCGACCGCGCACCCGGCTGGCTGTTGGCGGCCAAGTTGGCGCATCCCAAGGCCGGTCTGCGCCGTTTGCTGCGAGAGGCACTGCCCGAACGCTTGGCCACGGCGCTGTGTGAACAACTCGGCGTGGAGGGCGAACTGGGCGCACAAACCAACGCTCGCCTCTCCGCCGCCGAAAGCCGCCTTGCCGATTGGCGCTTCCAGCCGAACGGAACCGAGGGCTATGCCAAGGCCGAAGTCACCGCAGGCGGCATCTCCACCGCCGACCTCTCCTCCAAAACGCTGGAGGCGCGCCGCGTCCCCGGCCTGTTCGCCATTGGCGAGGCGGTGGATGTAACCGGCTGGCTGGGCGGCTATAATTTCCAATGGGCTTGGGCGAGTGCCCACGCCGCCGCGCAGGCAATATGACACGCTGCGGCGCAAGCCTTATGACACTCAGGAGGTCTGCATGATCCTGCGCGAATTGATCGATACCGCCCATGTCCCCGGCGGCGAGGAACTGCGCCTCTATTCCCACGACAAGGACTTCATGATCGTCCTGGACCGCAACGAGCTGATGAGCACCCGCCAGAGGGGGTCCGAAGAGGCGCTGGCAACGCTCAGCTGTGCGCGGATTGCCGGGCGCAACCGCCCGCATGTGCTGATCGGCGGCTATGGCGTGGGCTTTACGCTGCGCGCCGCGCTGGCGGTGCTGCCCGCCGATGCCACCGTGACCGTGGTGGAACTGGTGCCCAAGATCATCGAATGGGCGCGCGGGCCGATGGCGGAACTGGCGGCAGGATGTCTGGATGACCCCCGCGTATCGCTGATTATCGGCGATGTTTCGGCGCATATCGCGGCGCTGCCGGGCAGTTTTGACGCGATCCTGCTGGATGTCGATAATGGCCCCGATGGCTTGGTGCGCGAACAGAACAACCAGCTCTATACCGGCACCGGGCTGCGCACGGCCAAGGCGGCGTTGCGGGCCGAGGGCGTGTTGGCGGTGTGGTCGGCGGCGAAGGATGGCAGCTTTGTGCGGCGGCTGGAATCGACCGGCTTTGTGGTGGAGGAGGTCGCTGTCCACGCGCGCGGCACCGATGCCAACGGCAAAGGAAAGGGCGCCAAGCATGTGATCTGGTTCGCAAAGCCCACAAACGTGCCGCGCGCCGAACGCCAAGCCCCGCGCCCACTTCCCCAATCGCGTTATAAGCGTTTTTGATGATTCGCATTTTTAATCGCAATACCGGCTCCCACTTTTGCTGAAAATGCTCTAGGGCGCACCCCATGCTGACAATTCAGAACATCACCGTCCGCCTTGGCGGGCGCAATATCATCGACCGCGCCAGTGCCGCCATCCCCCCCGGCGGCAAAGTAGGGCTGATCGGCCGCAATGGCGCGGGCAAATCCACGCTGGTAAAGGCCATCATCGGAGAGCTGGAGCCTGACGACGGCGAGATCGAGATGCCGCGCCGCACCCGTCTGGGCTATATCGCGCAGGAGGCCCCCAATGGCACCGCAACCCCGTTCGACACCGTGCTGGCAGCCGATACCGAGCGCGAGGAACTGCTGGCCGAGAGCGAAACCTGCCACGAACCGCACCGTTTGGGCGATATTCACGACCGTTTGCTGGCGATTGATGCCTATTCGGCGCCCAGCCGCGCTGCGCGCATCCTGATCGGCCTCGGTTTCGACGAGGAGATGCAGGCGCAGCCTTTGGACAGTTTTTCCGGCGGGTGGAAGATGCGCGTGGCGCTGGCCAGCCTGCTGTTCTCCGCGCCTGATGTGATGCTGCTCGACGAGCCATCGAACCACCTCGACCTGGAGGCGACGCTGTGGCTGGAGAATTTCCTGAAGGCCTATCCCGGCACGTTGATCGTCATCAGCCATGAACGCGATCTACTGAACAATGTCGTCGATCACATCCTGCATTTGCAAGGCGGCAAGCTGACGCTCTACCCCGGCGGATATGATGCCTTTGAGAAACAGCGCGCCGAACGCATGGCGCAGCAAGCCGCTGCCCGCGCCGCGCAGGAAAGCCAAGCCGCCAAGCTGAAGGATTTCGTTGCGCGCAACAGCGCCCGCGCCTCCACCGCCAAACAGGCCCAAAGCCGCGCCAAAATGCTGGCCAAAATGCAGCCCATCGCCGCGATGATGGAAGATCCAACGCTCAGCTTTGACTTCCCCGATCCCGCCGAACTGCGTCCGCCGCTGATCACGCTGGACCTCGCCAGCGTGGGTTATACCGAGGGCACGCCGATCCTGACCCGGCTCAACCTGCGCATTGATCCCGATGATCGCATCGCGCTGCTGGGCCGCAACGGCAACGGCAAGACGACGCTGGCGCGTTTGCTGGCGGCGCAATTGACCCCGATGGACGGCGAAATCCACACCGCCGGCAAGATGACGGTCGGCTATTTCACCCAGTATCAGGTCGAGGAACTGGCCATCGACAGCAGCCCGCTGGAGCTGATGACCCGCGCTATGAACGGCAAGACCCCTGCGGCGGTGCGCGCGCAATTGGGGCGCTTTGGCTTTTCCGGACACCATGCCACGGCCAATGTCGGCACGCTGTCGGGCGGCGAGCGGGCGCGGCTGGCCCTTGCGCTGGTGACGCGCGATGCGCCGCACATCCTCATCCTCGACGAGCCGACCAACCACCTTGATATCGACGCACGTGAGGCCTTGGTGCAGGCGCTGAATTCCTATGGCGGCACGGTGATCCTGATCAGCCATGACCGGCATATGGTTGAACTGACGGCGGATCGCTTGGTTCTGGTCGATGGCGGTACGGCGAAGGAATACGCTGGCAGCATGGAGGATTACATCGACTTCATTCTGGGTCGAAACCAGCCCAAGGCGGGCGGTGAAGCCAAACCCAAGGCCAGCAAGCAGGACAAAAAGGCCAGTGCCGCCGCGCGCGAGGAACAGCGTGCGGCCAAGAAGAAACTCACCGACGCGGAAAATCTGGTCGCCAAATTGCAGGCGCAGATTTCAATGCACGACCGCGCGATGTTCGATCCCGCCAGCGCCGACAAGGACCTCGCCAAGCTGAACATGGGCGAATTGTCGCGCCGCCGGGGCCTGCTCGCCAGCGAGTTGGAGGATGCCGAGGCCGCGTGGTTGGCGCTCAGCGAGGCGTTGGAGGAGGCGTGAGGCCCCCACGCGCCAGCCAGCCCAGCAGCGCCACCGAGGCCAGAACGCCCGTCGCCCCCGCCATAGTGAAGGCCGGCAGATAGCTGCCCGTCGTTTCGCGGATCAGGCCAGCGCCAAAAGCCGCCGTCGCAGCGCCAATCTGGTGCCCGCACTGGATCCAGCCAAAGACGATGGGCGCGTCGCGCTCGCCAAAGGCGCTGTTGGCCAGCTTGACTGTGGGGGGCACGGTGGCGATCCAGTCCAGCCCGTAAAACACCGCGAAAATGCCCAGGCTGGTGGCGTTGAAACTGAGGAACGGCAGCGCGATCAGCGACAGCCCCCGCAGCCCGTAATAGACCACCAGCAGCTTGCGCGGGTCATAACGGTCGGTCAGCCAGCCAGATGCGGTGGTGCCGAACAGGTCGAACAACCCCATCGTGGACAGCAATCCGGCGGCGGCGACGGGCGCTATGCCGTGGTCGCCGCAAAAGGCGATCATATGCGTGCCGACCAGCCCGTTAGTGGTCAGCCCGCAGACGAAGAACGTGCCGAACAGCAGCCAGAACACCGGCCTGCGCGCCGCCCGCGCCAGCACGGTGAACGCCAACCCGACGGTGCCCGCCTGCTTCATCGGGGCAGGCACGCCGCCGGGTTGTTCGCCGAAACGCTCTGTCCCGATGTCACCGGGGTGTTCGGGGATGACCAGCGCAACGATCGGCACCAGTAACAGGCACGCCCCGCTGACCGCCATCACCACCGGACGCCACGCGCCGCCCTGGCTCAGCCACGCGAGGAATGGCAGGAAAATCAGCGCACCGGTGGCCGTGCTGGCGCTCAGCAGCCCCATGACCAGCCCTTGTCGGGTCGCGAACCAGCGGTTCACCACCGCCGCGCCCAGCACCGATGCCACCGCCCCGCTGCCGATGCCGGAAAACACCCCCCAGCTCAGCACATATTGCCAAGGCTGGCTCATCCACAGGCTGGCGAAGGTGGACAGCGCCATCAGCATCAGCCCCGCCAACATCGTGCGCCTTATGCCGTAGGACACCATCAACGCCGCCGCGAACGGCCCCACCAGCCCATAGAGGAATATACCAACTGCCGCCGCCAGCGAAATCGTCGCGCGGCTCCAGCCGAAATGCACCGTCAGCGGCAGCATCAGCACGCCCGGCGTCGCCCGCAGCCCCGCCGAAACCAGCAGCGCCATGAAGGTGACGCCCACCACCAGCAGCACATGAATACGCGCCGGCACCAGCCCGGTACGGTGCAGCAGACGGCTCATATGGCGGAGGACGTGAAAAAGGATTGCATAGGAGCCTTTGGTGCTAGCGGACCGAGCCTGTCAACTGCGAATCTTTCGCATCTCGCCTTCCCGGAGCTGGCATATTGTGTCATTCTATCAGACTCGAAATACATGGAGGCGAACGTGGCACAGACAGGCTTTAAACTTGGCAGGTTGGCGCGTAGCCATAATCCCGCGATCCCGCAGCTTGCCACGCTGACGGCGGGCCAGCCCCAGCCCGCCCCGCCCGCTGCGGTGGATTATACCGTCAATATGCCCGCCAATCTCGGCATGATGCTGAATGATACGCTGGGTGATTGCACCTGCGCGGCGGTCTATCATGCGGTGCAGGTGTGGAGCTTCAACGCCACCGGCGGCAAGGGCATGATCACCGAGCCGGATTCCGACGTAGAGCAACTCTATATCCACGCCTGCGGATACAAGCCGGCCCAAGGCGGCGAAGGCCCCGGTGGAAACGAGCAAAAAGTGCTGACCTATCTGCAAAAAACTGGCGCGCCAGCAGGCCCCGCAGGCAAGGCTCGTCTGAAAATTGCGGCTTTCGTCGAGGTGGATGTCGCCAATATCGATGAGGTAAAAAGCACCATTGCCAACTGCGGCGTGTGCTATATCGGCTTTAACGTGCCGCAATTCCTGATGCCCCCCGGCGCTCCGCCGCCCAGCGTCTGGGATGTGCAGTCCACCGATACCACCATCGTCGGCGGCCATGCGGTGGTGCTGGCGGGATATGACGCGAATGGGGCGCGAGTGATATCGTGGGGGCAGTATTACACCATGACATGGGCGTTTTTCGCCGCCTATGTTGATGAAGCCTATGCCATCGCCGACACACTGTGGGTGGAGGCGACGGGCAAAACGCCGGGCGGGCTGACCCTTGCGCAGCTGGAGCAAGAGATGAGCGGACTATAGTCTAAGCGCCGCATTCAAACTGTGGCATTTGTACAAATTGAAACCCAAGGCGTTTTCAACTGCAAATGGCTATCAAGAGGCCTTCAGTTAACGCAAGGGCTGTTTGCAGATGATTGCTCGCAGTATCACCGCCTGCGCCCTACCGAAAGGGCCGGATCGAAGATCAAAAATCGCAGATAGCCGCACCGAAGCGCTGGAACATGATGTCGCCGCAGCGCGCAGCCTTGCAGCCCCGGCCAAGCGCTGAGCCGAGGGCAATCGCCGAGCCTATTGCGGCCGAACCACCGCGGCGCTTGGCTTAACTCTCGCTGGTGCCGTCAGACGCCGCGAACATATCCATAAAACGCCTCGCGCCATCGCGATCCTTGGCGTCTTTGAACGCGACATCAATGTCAGGCGCCGCGTCCAGCAGATACATGATCGTCCATAGCGCGAATTTGCGCCCCGGATCCTGCTCCATCCCGAAATCCACGGCCATGCGCTCGGTGCCCGCGGTGATTGCGGAAGGGGGCACTTGGGCGAGGTCGCTGGTGCCGAAATAGCGGCGGAACTGGTCGTCTAGGTCCATCGGTCAGGCCGCAGGGGATTTCAGGCTCACCCACACATCGACAGGCGCCACGAATTTGCCGGGGGCGGGCTTGCCGACATCGATCCGCTCCGCCGTTACCAATTCGCCGGTTTCCAGCGTGAAGCTGGCCCATGGCTTTGGCATTCGGCCAAAGGTCATTTTTTGGATCGGGCGGCCCGTGGCCGAGTTCATGATGGTGGCGATGATGCTCATGCGGGGATACTCATTCCGGCCCCCTAGCAAGCCCGACACCCGTCAACAACCGTCGTTCAACAGTTAGCCCCTTTTGCGTTCAGGGCTTTGCCGCAGCGGAAACCCGGTTTTTATCGCCCCCACTCGATAATTCGTGCCATCAGCGCGGCCAACAAGAGCCACTTTCGCGTCGCCGTATTTGGCGCTATGGCGCGTGGATGTTGACCCAAACACCTGCGCTTTGCGTTGCCGCGCTCTATCAATTCGCGCCGTTCCAGGACCCTGCCGCCCTGCGAGAACCCCTCGCCAGCCTGTGCCGCGATGCTGGCATCAAGGGCACGCTGCTGCTGGCCACCGAAGGGATCAACGGCACCATCGCCGGCCCGCCGCAGGGCATCGACCGTGTGCTGGCGCATATTCGCGACCTGCCGGGCTGCGCGGGGCTTGATGTCAAATTCTCTGGCGCAGAAACCATGCCGTTCCACCGCATGAAGGTGCGGCTGAAGCGCGAGATTGTGACCATGGGCCAGCCCGACCTCGATCCGCTGTCCAGCGTCGGCACCTATGTTCAGCCGGCGGAATGGAATACCCTGATCGCCGATCCCGACACCATCGTCATCGATACACGTAATGATTACGAGGTGGCCGTGGGCACCTTTGCCCGCGCGATAGACCCCAAGACCGCCACATTCCGCGAATTTCCCGCGTGGTTCCGCGCGGAGCGCGACCGCTTGCTGGGGGAGGGCAAACCGCCCAAGGTTGCCATGTTCTGCACCGGCGGCATCCGCTGTGAAAAATCCACCGCCTTCCTCAAGGCCGAAGGGGTGGAGGATGTCTATCACCTGAAGGGCGGCATCCTGAAATATCTGGAGGAAATCCCCGAGGAGCAGAGCCTGTGGCAGGGCGAATGCTTCGTTTTTGACCACCGGGTGACGATCGGCCACGGGTTGGTGGCGGGTCATTACGGCCTCTGTCACGCCTGCCGCCGCCCGATCGACGATGACGCCCGCGCCTCTCCGCTGTATGAAGAAGGCGCCAGCTGCCCAGCCTGCCACGCGGAACGCACGGAAGAACAGCGCGCCGCCTATCGCGAAAGGCATCGGCAAGAGGCTTTGGCCGCCGCCAAGGGCCAGCATCATATCGGCGCGCCGTGCTGAGCCGGGTATCGTTTGCCTGATCCAGCCCGCGCTGCCATAGGCGCCCGCCAACCTTGCGCCGAAAGATACCGAACCCATGCCATCCGCCCGCTCGCTCGGTATTGATTTCGGCACCACCAACACGGTGATCGCGCGGGCCAGCGACGGCGCAGCGCAATTGGTCGATTTCGCGGCCCCGGATGGAACCGGTTCGGTGTTCCGATCCGCGCTGTGTTTTTGGCAGGACGAGGCGCGAAAAGGGGGGTTGGCGCATGAGGCCGGCCCTTGGGCCATAGCGGAATTTCTGGAGTTTCCGCAAGGCTCGCGCTTTTTGCAGAGCTTTAAATCGGTGGCCGCCAATGCCAACTTTGAACACGCCAATCTGTTCGAAAAACGCCTGCGGTTCGAAGAGCTGGGGCAGGTGTTTCTGGCGCATCTGCTGACCCACGCCGACGATGCCCTGCGCCAGCTGCCCCAGACAATCGTGGTGGGCCGCCCGGTGCGCTATGTGGGGGCGCGGCCTGATGTGGCTCTGGCCCGCCAGCGATATGACGCGATGTTCAGCCTGTTGGGGCGACCGGTGCTTTATGTCTACGAACCGATGGGGGCAGCCTATGGCTTTGCGTCGAAACTGGACCAGCCTGCCACCTTGTTGGTGGCTGATTTCGGCGGGGGCACCAGCGACTTTTCCATCGTTCGAGTGGAGGCGCCCGGCGCAGCGCTTCGGTGCAAGCCCTTGGGCGCGGCGGGTATCGGCATTGCGGGCGACCGGTTCGATTATCGCATCATGGACCATTTGGTGCTGCCGATGCTGGGCAAGGGCGGCACATATTCATCGTTCGACAAGGTGCTGGAGATCCCCGCCGGCCACTTCACCGATTTTGGCGATTGGTCGCGCCTTGCCCTGATGCGCAACCGTAAGACGCTGGATCAATTGGCGCGGTTGCAGCGCAGCGCCACCGATCCCGCCGCCATTGGCCGGATGATCGCGGTAGTGGAAAAGGAGCTGGGCTATGGTTTGTACGATGCAGTGGGGCGCTTGAAGCGTCAATGGTCGTCTGGACCCCATGCCCATTTCAGGTTCGAAAGCCCCGACCTGACCATCGAGGCCGAGGTGTCCCGCAAGGATTTCGAGGCGTGGATTGCCCCTGATCTGCGCCGCATCGCCGAAACAGTCGATGAGGCCTTGGCCAGTGCCGGCCTGCAACCTGCGCAGATTGACCATGTCTTCCTCACCGGCGGCTCCTCGCTGATCCCGGCGGTACGTGCATTGTTCGTCCAGCGTTTCGGCGATGCCAAAATCGCTGATGGCAACGAGCTGACCTCTATCGCGCACGGCCTTGCCTTGATGGGCGAAGACCCCGACCTGGCCGAATGGCTGGCCCCCGAAGGCGCATCATGAGCGTCGCCTTTCGCCGCGAGGGCGATGATGAGCATATGGAGCCCAAATTCGAATTGCCGATCCCGGCTGGGCCCAACCTCGTTACCGCGCGCGGCCTTGCGCAGATCGGCGCCAAGTTGCTGGAACTGGAAGCCCAGCTGGCCGGCCTCAGCCAAGAGGACGAGATCAAACCCTTGCGCCGTCAGTGGCGATATTGGAGCACGCGTCAGGCCACCGCCCAGCTGATGCCTGCGCCCGATGGTACTCACGCCGGATTTGGCTGCACGGTGTCCCTCAGGTTGAATGGCCAGCCACGCACCATCACCATCGTTGGTAATGACGAAGCGGACCCGGCGGCAGGGCTGCTGTCGTTCTCCGCGCCGCTGTGCCGCGCCATAATGGGCGCGCAAACCGGCGAGATGCTGGACTTTGCCAGACGGGTGAATGCCATAGAAATAGTGGAAATTGGCGTATCGCGGGGGCCTTGAAGAAGACACCGGCACCAAATTCTTGCGCATCCCATGCAAAACACGCATATTCCCCGCATGGATCGAACAGACTTGCGCCTTTTGGCCGAATTGCAGGCAGACAGCTCACGCCCGGCGTCAGAGCTAGCGGAAAAAGTACACCTCTCGCCCTCACAATGCTCGCGCCGAATCCAGCGCCTGCAAGAAGACGGGGTGATCCGCGCCCAAGTCGCCTTGCTCGATGAAAAGCAGCTGGGTTTGCAAGTTGAAGCCTATGTAACGATCACCATGGCCTCGTTCGCGCGGGCGGACGTCAGCGCATTTCACACAAGGGTCACGGGCTTGCAGGCCGTGGTCGATTGCTGCGCACTGACCGGCGATGCGGACTATTTGCTGCGCGTTTTGGCGCCAGATCTGCCGTCCTTTTCGCGGTTGCTGAACGAAGATCTGCTCGGTCACGGCGATGTGGCCAGCCTGCGTTCGAGCATCGTGCTCGACCGGATCAAGCATACTACCGCCGTGCCACTGCCGAGTTTCAGTGCGTGAATTTCGCGTAATATCGACGTATTATGCCGCATACACGCATTGCGATGATAATTTACACCGAACATTGCGCGGATTTCGCCTTAAAAATGCGCTAAAAGGCCGTCAAGATGCTGGATGATGCCGGCATAGCCCGTGGAGAGCCCCTGATGCCCAACCCCGCAACAACCGACCTGTTCGAAAACCCGCTCGGCCTTGATGGCTTTGAATTTATCGAGTTCTCCGCGCCAGAACCGGGCCTGTTGGAGCCGGCATTCACCCGCATGGGCTTTACCCATATCGCCAACCACCGCGCCAAAAACGTCCAGCTGTGGCGCCAAGGCGGGATCAATCTGATCGCCAATTACGAACCGCGCAGCCCCGCCGCCTATTTCGCAGCGGAACATGGCCCCTCGGCCTGCGGCATGGGTTGGCGGGTGCGCGACGCCGGCAAGGCCTATACCGAGGCCATCGCGCGGGGCGCCGAGCCGGTCGAAACCACGACCGGCCCGATGGAATTGCGCCTGCCCGCGATCCGGGGCATTGGTGGATCCATCATCTATCTGATCGACCGTTACGGCGATGACCTGTCCATCTATGATATTGATTTCAATTATTTGCCAGGTGTGGATCGCCACCCCGTCGGCGCCGGTTTCCACACCATCGACCATTTGACGCACAACGTCTATGGTGGGCGGATGGCGCATTGGGGCGCCTTTTACGAGCGCGTTTTCGGCTTTCGCGAGATCCGTTACTTTGACATCAAGGGCGAATATACCGGCCTGACATCCCGCGCGATGACCGCCCCCGACGGCAAAATCCGCATCCCGCTCAACGAGGAGGCCCGATCCGGCGGCGGTCAAATTGACGAATTCCTGCGCGCCTACAACGGCGAGGGCATCCAGCACATCGCCTTTTCCTGCGACGATCTGCTGGCCGGGTGGGACCATTTGAAGGCGCTCGGCACGCCGTTTATGACGGCTCCCCCCGCCACATATTACGAAATGCTGGCCGAACGCCTGCCCGGCCACGGCGAACCCGTGCCGGAACTGCAAAAGCGTGGTATTCTGCTGGACGGATCGACGGAAAAGGGCGATCCTCGGCTGCTATTGCAGATATTTTCGGAAACACAAATCGGCCCGGTGTTCTTTGAATTCATCCAGCGCAAAGCCGACGAGGGCTTTGGCGAGGGCAATTTCACCGCGCTGTTTGAAAGCATGGAACGCGACCAACTGCGCCGCGGTGTCTTGGTGGGAGAAACGAAATGACTGCGCCCGTGCTGCAACGCATTCACCACGTCGCCTATCGCTGCCGCGACGCCAAGGCGACCGTCGAATGGTATGGCCGCGTGCTAGGCATGGAATATACCACCGCCTTTGCCGAGGACACAGTGCCCTCCACCGGGGCGTTTGACCCTTATATGCATGTGTTTCTGGACGCGGGCGGGGGCAATGTGTTGGCGTTCTTTGAACTGCCGAACCAGCCCGCGATGGGTCACGACACCAACACCCCGGCATGGGTGCAACACCTCGCGTTCGAGGTCGCCGATGAACCCGCCCTGCTGGCCGCCAAGGCGCATATCGAGGGGCTGGGCATCGACGTGCTGGGGCCGACCTATCACGGCATCTTCAAGTCGATTTATTTCTTTGACCCCAACGGGCACCGGCTGGAACTGGCCTGCAACATCGGCACGCCCGCGCAATATGCGGAATTGCGCGAATTGGCCCCGCAAATGCTGGAGGAATGGAGCCACACCAAACGCGCCCCCCGCCACGCCGCCTGGCTGCACCAAGACCCGTCAGAGACCCGCCCATGATCGACCACACCCATGACGCCGCCGCCACCAGCTGGGTGCCCGGCGCCGATGCCCACGCCGATTTTCCGGCGCAGAACATGCCGCTGGGGGTGTTTTCGCAAGGGTCAGGCGCGCGCATCGGCTGCGCCATTGGCGATTATGTTGCGGACCTCAACGCCTTGGCAGACGCTCTGCCCGCCTCGGTTCACGCCGCGTTGGCGCAGCCGAACCTGAACGCGCTGTTTGCTTTGCCGGCCAGTGCGCGGATGTTTCTGCGCCACGCATTGTTCGCCTTGCTGACCGATCCGGCCAAGCAGGAGATCGTGACGCCCTGCCTTCACGCCGCCGCAGACTGCCAGATGCATTTGCCATTCTCCATTGGCGACTACACCGATTTCTATGTCGGGATTCATCACGCCACCAACATCGGCAAGCTGTTTCGTCCTGATAACCCCTTGTTGCCGAACTATAAACACATCCCCATCGGCTATCATGGCCGCGCCAGCTCTGTGCGCATTTCGGGCGAGCCGGTGGTGCGTCCCAAGGGCCAGATCAAGGCGCCCGATGCTGACGCCCCCAGCTATGCCCCCTGCCGCCGCCTCGATTACGAGCTGGAACTGGGCGTGTGGATCGCCGGCGACAATGGCTTGGGCGAAACCGTGCCGATTGCCCGCGCGTGGGATCGGATCGGCGGGTTGTGCCTGCTGAACGATTGGTCGGCGCGCGACATTCAGGCGTGGGAATATCAGCCCTTGGGGCCGTTTCTGGCGAAGAATTTTTGCACCACCGTCTCGCCATGGGTAATCACCACAGAGGCCTTGGCGCCGTTCCGCATCGCGCCCCCGCCCCGCCCCGCAGGCGACCCGGCCCCCCTGCCCTATCTCACCGACACCGCCAACAGCGCTCTGGCGATAGAGATGGAGGTGACGCTGGCCAGCGCCGCCATGCGCGCCGCCGGCCAGCCCCCGCACCGCCTCAGCCAATCGGGCGCTGCTGAGGCGATGTATTGGACGGCGGCGCAAATGGTCGCGCACCACGGCAGCGGCGGCTGCGACATGCATGCCGGCGACCTGCTCGGCACCGGCACGCTATCTGGCCCAACACCCGAAGGCCGTGCCAGCCTGATGGAGCTGTCCGAGGGCGGCAAGGTGGCGATCAGCCTGCCCTCCGGCGAAACCCGGACATTTCTGGAGGACGGCGACGAATTGACGCTGGCCGCCCGCGCCACCCGCGAAGGCTTTCGCACGATCGGGTTTGGGCAATGCAGAGGGGTGATCGCCCCGGCGCGCGGTTAGGCCAGATTGTTGCGAGACAACGTCGTGCCCGCCTTCCACGAACAGCCGACCTCGTGCCAATAACCGGCGATCTTCTCCACCGGCGCGAGGTCGAGCAGTTCCTCGACGGGCGAATCGAACAGTGACAGGTCGAAATCGCCCTTGAAGCAGCGGCCCAGTTCGACGTCGAAGCTGGACATCGTCACCACCTCGTCGAGGCTCTGCGTGCCGTCGGTTTCAATTGTCGGCTGCCAGCGGTTATGCGCCATCGGGTGGCCGTTAACGAAGCCGGGCTTATCGCAGGCCTCGGTGATGGTGAAGCGCCCCTCGGCCAAACGCCGATCAAACGCCGCCAAGGTCACACCGAACGTGCCGCCCGGCTGCAAACGCGGGCCAGCCTTGCCGACCACCACGGGGCGGCTCATCTGGATGCTGCCCAGTTTTTTGGGGTAACCCTGATGTTGCCCGCGCAGCATGGCAAATTCCTTGTCCACCCAGATATAGACGCAGCGCGACCATGTTTTGCCCTGAAACTGGCAGCGCACGACGATGAACATTTCTTTGTATTGCACGCGGACGGGGTCCAGCAATTGCGCCGGGTCGTCGCCGGTGGATTGCCAATCGGCCCAGATCGCCGCCACCGCGCCGGGGTCTTCGGCGGCCAGCGTAAAGCCCGGCGGCAGCAGGGCGGCCACCTTGGCGGGATCGGTGCGGTATTCCAGCGTGATCAGCTCGCCCGAATAGTGCCACGGCACCGGCGGCACGATGCTGGCCTTGCCACTGGGGGTACGCGGATAGAACAGACCTTTTAGCTCGCTCATGATCACCTCGAATGTCGTTGGTGGCTGGTATAGCGTCCATCCCGCGTCCAGCTTGGCCACAATGGCCAAAGCATCTCGGGCGCGGCGCGGCTATGATCTGGACAAACCTGTAAGGACACCGACAATGAACACCGAATATCGCCGCATTTTGCTCGATGGCTACCCCATCCTCACCACGCGCGAAGGCGACCAGTTGGTAACCAAGGACGGCCGCAGCGTGGGCGTCGATGAGGCCGTCCACCTGCCCCCCTGCAACCCCAGCAAGATCGTCTGCGTCCACCTGAATTACCACAGCCGCGTCAATGAATTCATCACCAAGCTGCCGCCCGCCCCCACCTATTTCCACAAGCCCGTCAGCGCGCTCAACACCCACAAGGGCCACGTCGTCCGCCCCGAACGCTGCAAATATCTGAATTACGAGGGCGAGATCGCCATCATCATCGGCAAAACCTGCCGCAATATTTCGCCGGAGGAAGCTAGCGATTACATCCTCGGCTACTCGGTGGCCAATGATTACGGGCTGCATGATTTCCGCGATACCGATTCGGGGTCCATGCTGCGAGTGAAGGGGTCAGACACGCTGTGCCCGATCGGGCCGGGCCTGATCACCGGCTGGGATTTCCATAACAAATACATCCGCACCTACGTCAATGGCAAAGTCATTCAGGACGGCAATACGGCGGATATGGAATGGGATATGCACTATCTGGTGGCGGACATCGCGCGCACCATCACGCTGGAGCCGGGCGATGTGCTGCTCTCTGGCACGCCCGCGAACAGCCGCCCGGTGCAACCCGGCGATGTGGTGGAGGTCGAGGTAGAGGGTCTAGGCCGCCTGACCAACACCATTGTCCACGGCCCGACGCCGATCCGCGATGATTGCGGCGCGCAGCCGACCGAGAGCGAGGAGGTGATCTCCACCGCGATGGGCGGCGATTGGGAACACCGCGGCAAACGCGCCGCCAAGGGCCAAGGCGCGCAGTTTTACGAATCGCGCGTGGAAGAGAAGTAAACCGGGCTTGCGCTGAGGGGATGCCGGCCTAATCTGCATATTATGCCAGACCCCAGTATCTCCGCCCAATTTCTGCGTCATGTCGCCAATTGTGTGGAACTGACGGGGCGTGCCCCCGATGGCCTGCTGGCGAACATCGGCCTGACGCGCGGCGAGTTGGATGACCCCGAAAGGCTGATCCGCCTCGCCGACTTCCTGTCGTTTTTTGAGGACGCCGCCGTGCTGGCCCGCAACCCGCATTTCGGGCTGCATGCCGGGCGATTGGCGGGGTCGGACAGTCTGGGGCCACTGAGCTTTCTGTTCCTGTCCGCGCCCACTTTGCGGCAGGCTTTCGCCAGCTTTACGCGCTATTTGGGGACGATGCAGCAGGCGTCGCGCAATGCGTTTCGTGAAGGGACGCGCTGGGCGACCTTTGAATATCGCGTTTTGGATGAAGGACTTACCCGCCGCCGGCAGGATGCGGAATATTCGCTGGGCGCCACATACAGCCTCGCCCGCCAGTTCACCGCCGGCGCGCTAACGCTGGCAGATGTGCGCTTTGAACACGAAATGGTCGGCGATTACGCCCGTTACCGCGACTATTTCGGCTGCGAGGTGTTTTTCGACCAGCCGGGCAATTCGTTTTCCTTCGAAATCGCCTACCTCGATCTGGCCGGCAAGGCGCTCAGCCCCGCGCTGCATCCGATCATCGAGGACCACCTGCGCCACCGCGCCCACGGCGCCGAACCCGCCGGGCGGGTGGTCGCGCAAATTCAGGCGATGCTCGCCGCCGCCCCGTCCGATACCCCGCCGTCGCTGCATGATGTGGCGCGCGGCCTCGGCATGTCCCCCGCCAGCGTAGGCAGGCATTTAAAGGCGCAGGGCACCAGCTGGCGCAGTCTGCTGACCCAGCACCGCATGGCCATCGCCGCGCGGCTGCTACGCCAAGGCCGGCGCGACATCGCCGACATCGCTCTGGCGGTGGGATATAGCGAAAGCGCCAGTTTCATCCGCGCCTTCGCCCGCCATTTTGGCACCACGCCGCTGCGTTATCGCAGCGGCGCGGGCGCAAATTCGTAAGCGATTTAGTACTTCACCGTCACGCTGGCGCCCCAAGTGCGGGGCCGCGCATAGGTCTGGTTCGAACTGCCCAGCAGGCCCGACAGGTCCAAATTGTAAACCCTGTACCAATTATTGGTCACATTGTTGACGAAGGCGGCGACCTCATACTTGCCGTTTTCCAGCCCATAGGTGGCGCGGACATTACCCACCGTGTGGCCGGGTTGAAAATCGACCGGCGCGTTGTTGGTTTCGAAATATTCGCCGCCTTCATATTTCCAATCGGTGCCGATGCCAAATTTGCCGCCAGCCAGCGGGAACTCGTAATGCGCCTGCACACCCACCGAGGTGCCCGGCGCCTGCGGCAAAACGCGGTCAGCCAGCGTGCCGTCGGGCAGGGTGATATTCTTCACCTTGCTACTCATCAGTGTCAGGAAAGTGCCCAGATACAGCCCCGGCAAGGGCCGCGTGTTCAGCTCGAACTCGGCGCCGTGGGCATAGGCCTGATGGTTGGTGATGTACTGATTGACGCCGATGTTCTGGAACGCCTGATAGCCTTGGTAATTATAGAAAAAGAACGAACCGTTGAAATGGGTCGTGCGGTTCAGCAGAGTCAGCTTGTAACCACCCTCCCAATTGGTCAGCACTTCCTGTCCGAACGGGATCGCCTGCACCAAAGCCGCGCCGGTGGCCGCCGAAACCGCCGCGCTGTCGGTATAGGGCATCGGCGAGGACACCGTGCCGAACCCGCCCGATTTGGTGCCCCGGTTGACGCTGGCATAGATCAGCGTGGTGGTATTCGGCTTGTAATCCACCTCCGCCTTGCCCGACCAATTGTTATAGGTGCCATAGCGCAGCCCCGCGACATCAGGGATGGTGGTCGCCCAATCGAATACCAGAGCGCCATTCTCGTAATCCTGAAACTCGTCATGTTTGCGGTCATGCGAATAACGCAGGCCGCCAATCACCGAAACCGTCGGCGCCACTGCATATTCCACCTGCCCGAATGCCGCCAGCGAATTGGTGTTCTGCGTGCCGCCATAGGTCAGCAAACCGATGCCCGGAAAAGCGTTGGCGGGGCTGTTAACGGTATATTGGTTGGTGGTGTGGATGTTCAGCCCGTACAGCCCCACCACCCAGTTCAGCCTGTCGGTCTTGCCGCCCAAACGCAGTTCCTGGCTCGCCTGATAGAAGCTCTGCGCCGTCGAATATTCGAAGGCGACAATCGGCGACATATCCGAATCCTCGCCGTAATATTTGTTCAGATGCTGGTAATCGCTGATCGAGGTCAGTTGAAACGCGCCGAAATCATGCGTGTAATGCGCGCTGGCGTCCCAGAATGTGCGGTCGAAATATCCCGTGCGGTCCTCGTTCTGCACATAGGGGTTGGTCGTGCCACTGACATAGCCATTGGCGTCCTGCCCCTGCGCGGCACCAGTATAAGGCGCGCCGGGGTTGCCGCCGGGGACATTGGCTGCATAATTGCCAAGGTCGTGGTTGGCGGGGTCGGGATAGGTCGCCACCCAGCTGTAAAGTCCGCCGCTGCGCTCGTGATCGTTGCGCAGCACCTGCACCTTAACGCTCAGCTTGTCGTTGGCCGAAAGATCTGCCGCCAACTGTGCACGGCCAGCGTAGAACTTGGAGTTGCCAAGGCTGGGGCCTGACAGGTTCTTGATATAGCCGCCCGCATCATTGGTGGTGAACGACACGCGACCGCGCACGCTGTCTGACAAGGCACCACCCAAAGCGCCTTCAGTCGCCACCTGCCCGTATGACCCGGTGGTGACCGTCAGGAAGCCATCGGTCTTGGCGGTGGGCTTGGCGGAGACGAACTGCACCAGCCCGCCCGTGGCGTTGCGGCCAAACAGTGTGCCCTGCGGCCCACGCAGCACCTCCACCCGGTCGAGGTCGAAATTCATGCCGGTGATCGCCCCCAAGGAGGCGATGTAAACCTCGTCGTCATAGAAGGCGATCGGCGCTTCCTGCGCGTCGGTGAAATCGTTTTGCGACACACCGCGGATGTTGAACACGGTGATCGTCGGCGAATATTGGTTGACCGCAAGGCTGGGCACCACATTTTCCAGCGCCGTGACATCCTGCCGGCCGATAGCGCGCATGGTGTCCTTGCCGAGGGCAGTGATGGCGATGCCGACCTTCTGCGCGCTCTGCTCACGCTTTTGCGCGGTGACGACGATTTCACCGGGCGCGGGCGCATCCGCGGCGGTCGGCGCAGCTTGGGCAAAGGCCACGCCGGGCGTCATCAGGCTGGCGATGGCGATGAACGAGGCTGAGGTAAGACGAATTGCGAAACGCGACATTATGGTACTCCCTGAAATTACAGCGCGACTTTTGCCGCCACTCTTAAACCCCCACCGCCAACAGGCGGCTGTGCTGACGCATCGGCGCCAGCAGCAACAGATAACTCGTCAGAAACAGCGCGATGCAAACTAGTTCCACACCGCGATAACCGCCGGTTTCCAGCAGCTTGGAATTGATGAACGGCCCCACGCCCAGCCCGATCATCTGCATCGACACCGCAAAGGCCATCATTCGGCCCGACAGTTCGAAATCGCAGATCCGCCCCAGAATGAAAGGCAGCACAAAGTTCCACAGCACATTGAACCCGCAAACCGCGACCGTGAACAGCGTCAAGGAGGGCCGCCCCAACAGCAGCGAAATGCTGGCCGCGCCGACCAGAATGCCAAAGGCAATGGCAAAGTTGCGGTTCAGCCGATGCGCCAGAAACACCGATGCCACCGCCCCTGCCACCGCCAAGGCTTGTGACAGGAACAGCGCGTTGGCCACACTCTGGTCCGCCAGCCCCGCGCCCGCGCCGACCAACCCTAGCACCGACCACGCCATCCCTTGCGCAATGTTGTAAGCCAGCACTCCGCCGAGAGCGATCACCAGCATGGCGATAGGCAGCGCCCGCGCCTCGGGGCTGGGCTCGCTGGCCACCGCCGCCGAATGCGGAACGAAGGGAATGGTGAACAAAGCCGCCGCAGACAGCGCGGCAAAGACATAAAACAGCCCCCTAAAGCCCCAGATATTCAGGAAACTGGGCAGATACCACAATCCAAACGCGCCATAGGTCAGCAAAAGGGCCAGATACAGCGCCACATTGCGTTCGGTTTTCGCGGTGACGCCGACAAAGGTGAAGCTGATCGAGATGATCGTCCCCTCGCCCAGCCCCGCCAACACACGGAATCCCACAAACCCTGCGCTGCTGGCCGCATTCGCACTGAGACCTGAGCCAATATTGCCCGCAACCGCCGCCGCCAGCCCCGCCGCAACCACCAGATGCCAGTCCAGATCATGGCCCCATGCCGCCAGCAACACCGTCGCCGTCGCCACTCCCGCCATTTCGAGGAACGCAAGGTATTCCGCCTGCGCCCCCGTCAGCCCCAAATGGGTGGTATAGCCGTCGACCATCCCCGGCTGGATGATGAACGACAGCACACCAATGGTGCCCAGAATCACCGCACACAGGATCGCGGCCGTACTGTTGACGTCTTGCGCCCCCATAATCCGCCGCGTCGATCCCATAAGCCCTGCCCTTTGCGTGTCTTGTATGCTTTAATCTCACATTGGCGCTGCGGCTTGGCTTGGCCGTTGCGGACATTCACGCATTTGGCGCATGCCTTGCGCCGATACTTGACCGGGCTTTGCGCAAAATCAATGCGGGGCCTGCAACGTGTCAGTCGCCATAAAATTTAATATCAATATATGATGTTTTTGATCAATACTCCGCGCAACTTCCCGCATAGCTTGCTGGCGGGATTTCAGGAGGATTGGACATGAGTCAGGCCACCGTCAGAGCCGCCGCCATGCAAGGATGGGACGGTTTGCTAAACTCCAGCGGCATCGCACCGGGCCCCTGCGCAATAGGGGGCGCGATGGGCGGCGCGAACATGCCCTTGGCCGAATTCGTCGCCTTTTCCGAAGACGTCGTGCGGCGCTCTCGCAACGTGGCGATACCTTGGCTGGCGGGCGTGCATTACGATCTTTCAGGCCTAGGCGCGGTGGGCGAGGCGATTGAAACCGCGCCGCGCGTCGGCACGGCCTTGCGCCGATTCGTCGATTATTTCGCGCTGTTGCAGGACTGCACCGACATCAGGCTGGATCTGGACGGCAACACCGCTGCGGTCAGTTATCGCATCCTCGATCCCGATATCTGGCCGCGCCATTATGACGCGATGTTCAGCCTGGGCATTGTCGGGCAGATCATCCGGCGCGGGCTGGCGGGGTGGGACAAGGTAGAATTCGCCTTTGAGGCGCAGGCCTTTGAAATGCAGGGCGATATCGGCAAGGTGGTGCAAGCCCCCTGCCTGTTTGGCGCTGACACCAACCAGATCCGCTTTCCGGCGGGCATGCTGGATCTGGTGCTGCCGCCGGCCAAAGGCGCCGCCGACATCCGCCCGCTGACCCGCGACATCGTGGCGCAGCGCCGCACCACGCCGATCGTGCAAAGGCTGGCGAACCTTGTGTACCGCGATCTCAATTGCGCGACGATCGATCAGGAACGCATCGCGCGCGAGATTGGCATGTCCAGCCGCACCATGCGCCGCAAATTGGCCGATGAGGGCAGTTCATACCAACAGGTTCTGGACGAATGCCGGATGCGGCAGGCCTGTTTTGAATTCCGCACCCGGCCAGAACTGTCCATCGCGCAGATCGCGCTGCGGCTGGGTTATGCCGAACACAGCAATTTCACCCGCGCCTTCCACCGTTGGAGCGGCGTCTCGCCGCAAGCATGGCGCGAACGGCAGCAGACAGCGCGCCACTAAGGACTAACGAATGACCCGTCTATTGCTGATGGAGGGCAACACCGCCGACAAGCGCGTATTGGGCAGCCAATTGGGCGTGCGCTCCTCCAGCCAGATCTATGCTGAGGCGATCCTCGCGCATTTTTCACATTTCACGCTGGATGTGCTGAACGGCGCGGATGAGGGCGAAGCCACCCCGGTTTGGGCCGATTACGATGGCTTTGTCGTCACCGGGTCGTCGCTGCACGCCTATGACAATGATTTCGCCGTCACCAACCAGATCGCGCTGATCGCGGCTGCGGCAGATGCGGGGCTGCCGATTTTCGGCTCATGCTGGGGGTTGCAGATCGCGGTCATGGCGGCGGGCGGCGAGGTCGCATACAACCCCAAGGGGCGCGAAGTGGGCTTTGCGCGCAAGATATTGCCCAATGCGGCGGGCACGGCGCATCCCCTGTTTGCCGCGAAGACTGGGTTTGCCGCGAAGAAGGGCGCCTTTGACGCGCCCTGCATCCATTACGATGAAATCACCCGCCTGCCCGCAAACGCCACCCTGCTCGCCTCCAATTCGCACAGCCTGGTGCAGGCGGCGGTGGTCCCGCTAGGCCGCAGCGAGGTCTGGGCCGTGCAATACCACCCCGAGTTCGACCTCGGCCAATTGGTGCAGCTCTACACGCTCTATGCCGAGGATATGGTCGCGCAGGCGTTCTTCACCAACGAGGCCGAATTGTTGGCCTATCGGGGCAAACTGGAACAGCTGACCGCAGATCCGACCAACATGGGCCTCGCCTGGCAGCTGGGCATTGACGAGGACATCCTCGACAACACCCGACGCCGCGCGGAAATCATCGCGTGGGTCGAGGCCAAGGTGTTGTAGGCCGCCTTACAGGTCGAACCACACGTGAACCTGGCTGGTGCCGGTGGCGTTTTCGTAATCGGAAAACTGCCGGCCCTTGGCCTTCCAATCGCGCCCTCCCAAGGCCCCAGCCATCATCAGATAATGGCCAAAGCGAGCCTCTGGCGCGTGGCGCAGATAATCCGGCATGGTGTCGATAACGCGCGCATGATCGCCCGCCGCAAACCACGCCAGCCGCTCCTCGTCGGCGGCGCGCGCTTCGGGGCTAGAGATATGGATGGGGTCGCTAGCCTCGTGCAGCGCGATCTGGCTCAAGGGCCAGAAGCGGTGGCTCATCGACCCGCTGGCGATTAGCACCACGTTTTTGTCCGATGCGCGGATCGCCTCGCCGATCCCCTCGCCGACGCGAAGGAAATCATCGGGCTCGGCGGAATAGGCGTGGCTGACCCCCACCCATTCCTCTCCGCGATCAAGGAAGGTGGAGAGGTTCACCGTCGGATAATGGATCGGCAGACAGGGGTCGTCGATGGCATTGGTGCGCACACCCTTGGCGGTGGCGGCCTCGGCCATGGCGTGGGCCAGCGCGGGGTTGCCCTTCATGTCATAGGGGATCTGGCGCATCCCGCGCGGCAGTTCGTCGGATGTATACAGCCCGCTGCGGCGATCGTGCGCGGCGATGCAGAATTCGACAATGGTGAACCAATGGGTGTCGAAGATCACGATGGTGTCCGGTTTCAGCACATCCAGCACTTCGCTGCGCAGGCGGCGCAGGCCGGGGACCAGACTGATTTCCTTGCCCTCGTTCAGCTCGTAACGCTCCGCCTCGCTCATCATGATGGTGGGCGCGTGTGCGACGATGCCGGCTCCGATGATCTTGCCCATGATTGGCTCCCTGAATGACGTGGGCCCCGACATAGGCCGCTGATGCCGTGCCTAGAAGGGGGCCGCAGCAGTCTGTCCGCTAATGCCAAGAGTCTGTCCGAGAAAGCCAAGTCTGGCGCGTGCGCAGGGCATAGCACCAGATCAACACCTTGGGAGGATATGATGCCTTTTGCCTTTTCGCGCTCCACGGACGCGCATGTCGATCTGTCCTCGCATGATGCGTTTAACGATGGCGCGCCTTTCGCCACCTTTGAACGGATGCGCCGCGAAGACCCCATGGCGTGGAGCGAAATGCAGAACGGCGACAAGGGTTTCTGGTCGGTCACCCGCCATGCCGATCTGCTGGAACTGAACCGTCAGGCCGATCTGTTGTCCTCGGCGCGGGGCATCCGCATGGAGGACCAATCGCCCGACGAATACGAGGCGCGCAAGACCTTTCAGGAAACCGATGCGCCCGAACATCGTGGGTTTCGCGCGCTGGTCGCCAAGGCGTTCTCCAAGTCCAACGTCGCGACCTTTGAGGACCAGATCCGCCACATCGTCACCGACCTGCTCGACGGCGCGCTGGCCGATGGCGAGTTTGACGCCACCGACCGCATCGCCCGCCGTCTGCCGATGCGGATGCTGGCGCAGATCATGGGCGTGCCCGAGAGCGACGGCCCGTGGCTGGTGGAAAAGGGCGACGCCTTGATCTCTAACTCCGACCCCGATTACACCGATTTCGTTATCGATAAGGTCGATACAGAAGCCTACCGCCTGCTGCCCTTCCGCTCCCCCGCCGCCGTCGAGCTGTTCGATTACGCCAACAAATTGCTCGACCGCATGGACAAGGGTGAGCAGATCGGCGTGCTCAATCTGGTGTTGCAGCCCACCAGCCACGGCACGCAAATGAGCCGCGACGAGTTCCGCAATTTCTTCTGCCTGCTGGTGGCGGCGGGGAATGACACCACACGCTATTCACTGGCGGCGACCATTCACGCGCTGGCTAATGACCCGGCCCTGCTGCGGCAAATTCAGGCGCCCGATTTCACCAATTGGGACGGCGCAACCGAGGAAATGATCCGCTATGCCGCGCCGACCAGCCATTTCCGGCGCACCGCGACGCGCGATTTCACCTTCCACGACCGCCACGTAAAGGCCGGTGACAAGGTGGTTCTGTGGTTCCTGTCCGGCAACCGCGACGGCCGCGCCATCGAGGACCCCTATACCATCAAGCTGGACCGCCCGCGCAATCCGTTCCTGTCGTTCGGCCAAGGCGGCCCGCACATCTGCCTCGGCATGTGGCTGGCCAAGCTGGAGGTCGCCATCGTCATGCAGGAATTGGCCAAACGGTTGAGCCATATCGAGCAAACCGCCGAGCACAGCTTCCTGCGCTCGAATTTCATCCACGGTATCAAGCACCTGCCGGTGCGCGTTAAGCCACGCTGAAGGGGCCAGAACACCCATGACCACCACTAAACCTGATGCGAAACGCTGCCGCATCCTGTTCGCCGATCAGTTGAATTTGGCGCGCGGCAAATATGTGCCGATGTCGGATGCGGCAAAGGGCCATGCGCGGCTCTGCGTCGGCACCTATGCGGTGACATACGACCGCACCCTGGTGGCAGCGCCCAGCGGTGGCTTGCTGGACGGGTTACCCGATATGACCGCCGTGTTTGACCCTGCCGATCTGCGCCCATCGTGGGAGGCCGGCACACAAATCGCCTTGGCAGACCTGACTTACAAAGGCGCGCCGTTCGGCCTGTGCGGACGCAGCGCACTCAAACGCGCCATCGCCGGGTGGCGCGCGCGCGGGCTGGACCCGATGGTCGGAATAGAGATGGAAGCCTATATTTTCCAGCGCGATGCCGCCGGAGAATGGGTGCCTTACGACACCCCCGGCGCCTTTGTGTACGGCACCGGCTGCTTCACCGACCCGGCTGGCCTGATCGACGACATCTGGGCGGCGGCAGCGGCCTGCGACATTACCATCGAATCGATCAACGCCGAATATGACGCGCCTCAGTTCGAGCTGACCATGCGCTTCGCCGATGCCTTGCGCGCCGCCGATGACTGCTTCCTGTTCCGCCAGATGGCCCGCGAAATCCTGTATCGGCGCGGCTATCTACTGTCGTTTCTGCCCAAGCCCTTCGCCGAGAAAAGCGGCAGCGGGCTGCATTTCAACATCAGCTTCAACGATGCCAATGGCCGCAACGTCTTTGCTGATGATGTCTCATCGGGCACATTGTCGGCCACCATGAAGGGCGCCATCGCCGGCCTGCTGCACCACCACGAGGCGCTGACCGCAATCTGCGCGCCGATCACCAACAGCTACGCACGGCTGCAACCGGCGAGTTTGTCGGGATATTGGGCCAATTGGGGCATCGACCACCGCTCGGTGACGGTACGGGTGTCGGCGGAAACCGGCAGCGCCGCGCGGATTGAGCACCGCATGGCCGACTGCGCCGCCAGCCCCTATTTCGCCTTGGCCGCGCTGTTGCAGGCGGCGCTGTTGGGGGTGGAGAAAGGCTATATCTGCCCTGAACGCGAGACGAACGACGGGCTGGAAACCGTGGGCACCGATCGCCACGCGCCGCATGATCTGCCCTCGGCACTGGACGCGCTGGAGGCTGATAAGGTGCTGGTTGCGGCGGTGGGCGAGGACCTGATCGGCAACTACGTCAGCATCAAACGCGCCGAGCTGGAAAACCTTTCCGGCAAGTCGGCGGACGAGACGCTCGCCTATTATTTGCACTACATTTGAGACACATCATGGCCTCTGAGCGCATAGACATCGACGGCGTATCCGTTTCCCCCGACCATTTCATCGGCGGGCAGCGGGTGGCGTCGCCCACCACCTTTGAAACGCGCTGCCCCTTTGACTGGACCCGCAAACTGGCCGATGTCGCACGGGGCGATGTGGAAACAGCGGCCCTCGCCTGCACCGCCGCCACCGAGGCCTTTCCGGCATGGGCAGCGTTATCGGCGGCGGAACGCGGCGTATATCTGCACCGCCTCGCCGACCTCATCGACGCCCATGTGGCGGCGCTGGCCAAGGTCGAATGCCTCGATATGGGCATGCTGGAGGAAAGCCTGCGCCTGCGCGTCATCCCGCGCGGCGCCACCAATTTCCGCAACTACGCCGATCTGGCAACGGCGCACGAGGAGCGCGTCTGGTCGTCACGCGGCACCGCGAACCGGGTGATCCGTATGCCCGCCGGCCCGGCGCTGATCATCACGCCGTGGAATGCGCCCTTTATGCTCTCGACATGGAAATGCGCGCCGGCGCTGGCGGCGGGCAATACGGTGATCCTGAAACCCGCCGATTGGTCGCCTTTGTCGGCCAGCCTGCTGGGCGATTTGATCGAACAGGCGGGTTTTCCGGCGGGGGTGTTCAACATCGTGCAGGGGGTGGGCGCGGAACTGGGCAATGCGCTGACCAGCGACCCACGCATCAAACGCATCAGCTTCACCGGCAGCGTCCCCACCGCGCGCGTCATCGGCAAGGCGGCGGCGGAAAATATCGTGCCCTTTACCGCGGAACTGGGGGGCAAATCGCCCCTGCTGGTCTTTGCCGACGCCGACATTGACGCCGCCGCCAAAAAAGCCGCCGGACAATACGACGACAGCGGCCAGGTCTGCATGGCCGGCACCCGCATCATCGTCGAGGCCTGCGCGGCGGAGGATTTCCTCGCGCGCTTCCACGCCTATGCCGACAAGCACGTCATGGGCGACAGCCGCGACCCCGCCACCACCCTATCGGCGCTGATCCACCCGGTTCATACGGAACGTGTGATGGGCTTTATCGACCGGGCACGCGCCGCTGGCGACACCATCCTGCGCGGCGGCCACCGCCCGGACGCGGCCAAAAACTGGATCGAACCCACGCTGATCGCCCCCAAAAGCAACCAATCCGAATGCGTGCAGAGCGAAATCTTCGGCCCCGTGCTGACGTTCCAAACCTTCACCGGAGAGGACGAAGGCGTCGCCTTGGCCAATTCCACCGCCTATGGCCTGTCGGGCATCGTCTACACCGGCAGCGCGGCCCGCGCCGAGCGAGTGGGCCGGTTGGTTCGCGGCGGCACGGTATGGGTCAACACCTTTCTGATCCGCGATCTGACCGCGCCGTTTGGCGGCATCGGCATATCGGGCATCGGGCGCGAGGGCGGCGATTATGCGCTCGATTTCCACAGTGATCTGAAAACATTGCAGATACTGGAGGGCAGCGTCAGCTAGGGCCGGATCAACAACCCGTCCGCCGCCCACTGGCCCAGCAAGCCGCCCGCACGCGCCACGCCGTCTTCCGCCCCGTGGCGCGACACCAACTCCTCGCATAGTGCGGCGAAACTGAGGCCTTGGTGTAGGCGCGGCAGCACGTCACGCTCGTCCTCGGTGGTTTCGCGGAAAACGCAGGTGTATTCCTGCCGCCATATCAGCAAGGGGCGGATCGTGGGCGCCATTTCCTCTGGCGGGGGCGCTTCCCCAGCCGCCAGCGCCGACCAGATTGCCGGCGCGTTGGTCGTCATTTGCAGCAGCCGCGCCGATGGCACCAGCCGCAAAACCGCGCTCTCCCAATCGACAGTGCCCAGATCCGCCACGCCCAGCGCGGCGGCGTCCTCGGCGATAAACGCCTCTGACAAGGCCAGTTCCAGCGCAGCGAGTTCGCCCACTTCGGGGTCGTAGACAAAGGCCTCAGCGAGACTTTCCGGCAGGCCCAGCGCGTAATCGTCCAGCGTCCAGCTGTGCGGGGGCACGCGGGTAATGTGGTCGGCGGCAGCGGCGGCAAAGGCCTCCTCGCCCAGCCAAGCCAGCGTATGCGGATAGGTGTCCTCAAGGCAGGCCATCAGGCTGCCGCGATAATTGTTCTGGTAAACCGCGAGGCCTTCGGCACCAACCCCCAGTCGCGCCGCCGCCGCCTCGTCCTCGCTGTGCAACCATGCGCTGAAATCGTTTTGCAGGGTGTTCAGGCGCATGTTGAGACCGCCTCGCCGGCCAATTCGCGAGCATAATCCAGCTCGCTCAGCAAATCGGCCAACGGCGGGATATCGTCATCACGCTCGATCATGACGGCCACCCCGCCGACGCGCGACATCACATCCGAAAAAAGCCGCCACACCGGATCTGGCACCGGCTGGTCATGCGTGTCGATCAACAGATTCCCGCGCGCGGTATGCCCGGCGAGATGGATCTGGCGCACGCGCTCCATAGGCACAGCGGCGATATAATCATCCGCGGAAAAACCGTGGTTGGCGGCGCTGACGTGGATGTTGTTGATGTCCAGCAGCAGGTCGCAGCCGCTGCGCTGGCACATCGCGGCCAGAAACTCCCACTCAGTCATTTCTGACGCCGTAAAATGCACATAGCTGGAAGGGTTTTCGACCAGCATGGTGCGGCCCAGCGCATCCTGCGCGCGGCCAATATTGGCGCAGACCACATCCAGCGCCTCTGCCGTATAGGGCAGCGGCAGCAGATCATGCGAGTTGAACCCGCCCGTTCCTGTCCAGCACAAATGGTCGGAAACGACGAAGGGCTGAACCTCGTCCACCAGCGCGCGCAGCCGGCGCAGGTAATCGTCATTCACGCCCTCAGCAGTACCCAGCGACATCGACACGCCGTGCAGCGCTACTGGATGATGTTCGCGCACCCGGCGCAGAATATCGCGCGGTCGCCCGCCGGGGATCATGAAATTTTCGGAAATAACCTCGACGAAATCGACAGGAACCATGCCGTCAAGAAACTCGGCGTAATGCGGTTTGCGCATGCCTAGGCCGAATTTTGTGGGCGCATTCATTGTGGTTATCCTGTCAGAAAAACCCGGCCACCCCGCGCAAGCAGGATGGCCGGATGGATCATTACATGGGGGCGGTCAGGCTGCCACCGGCCTTGGTGCAGGCGGCTTTCGTCATGCTCTTGAAGCCCATGCCCTTGCAGCTGTTCATGCCCTTGCAGTCGTTCTTGGCCGTCTTGCAGTCCGACGTGCCCTTGCAGCTGTTGACGCCATAGCAGGGCGCGACAGCGGCATGCTTGGCGATGGCGGGGCCACTGGTGGCAACGGTGCCCATAGCGATCAATGCCGCTGCGGCGGCGAAGCTGATGGTGGAAGCGGAAGCTTTCATAAATTCTCTCCTGTGATGTACCGAGACCGGTGTCTGCAATTCGGGCCGAGGCCGGTGTAGGTTACAAGCAAAACGCCATGCGGTGAAAATTTGCAGATAAATTTCCAAATACCCCAAGCTGTAACCAAAAGCCGGCCTAGGGCGAATTGGGATTGTCAGCACCCAAGGGCACCACCGCCCGGCGCGACCCACGTAATAGCTCAGATTTAACGAGCCTTAAAGGAGAAGACCGATGAACACTACTTATGCAGCCCTAGCGGCCACCATCGCCCTTGCCGCCGCCACCGCAGCCGCCAGCACCGCAGCCCACGCCGACGCCGACGCCCCCAAGATGGAAAAATGCTATGGCGTCGCCTTGGCTGGCAAGAATGACTGCAAGGCGGGCGCGGGCACCAGCTGCGCCGGCACCGCCCACGCAAATTACCAAGGCAACGCATGGAAGCTGGTAAAGGCCGGCACCTGCACCGCGATCAAAACGCCAAAGGGCAACGGTTCGCTCACGCCCAAGGGCTGAGCCCTCCCCTTAAACCGAAGGATCGCCCGATGCTCAACAAGACTTTCACTCTGCTAAACCGCTGTCGTGCGGATGGTCGGATCGATAGCGCGCTGCTGTTGGTGGGCCGGCTGGCCATCGCGGCGATCTTTTTCCTGTCTGGCCGCACCAAGGTGACGGGGCTGTTCACCATCACCGACGCCACTTTTGAACTGTTCCGCACCGACTACGCGCTGCCTTTGGTGCCGCCTGTCTGGGCGGCTTGGGGTGCCACCATCTCGGAACATCTGTTTTCAGTGCTGCTGGTGCTGGGGCTGGCCACGCGGGTGTCAGCGGCCGCGCTGCTGGGTATGACCCTTGTGATTGAGGTTTTCGTTTACCCAGACGCTTGGCCTACCCATCTGTCATGGGCCGCGATGATGCTGCCACTGATCGTCAAGGGCGGTGGCCGCTATTCTCTGGACCGGATGATCGACTGGCAGCATTTTCTGCCGGGGCGGTAAGAAATACGAATGGAGTCGCTTGTCCTTTGTTCA
>Ga0316220_1000502_pt1 | contig 56111 bp, 42 predicted proteins | sample TBH18005metaG_FD_203632 | JGI IMG/M metagenome (GOLD analysis project Ga0316220, IMG submission 203632) | Freshwater microbial communities from Trout Bog Lake, Wisconsin, USA - TBH18005 | ecosystem: Environmental > Aquatic > Freshwater > Lake > Hypolimnion/Profundal zone | place: USA: Wisconsin... | reverse complement strand
CGGACAGGATGAAGGAAGTGCTGGGGTGGGTCAATTTTGGACGCCTATTACCCCCCAAAGTGGGTCATTATTGCACGCCGATTTACATAAGAGATGCTTGAGGTCTTGAGGAACGCGAATGCGTACATGATATACGCCTTTTTTGTATCTTAAATACGATGCATTCATATGGTTTTACCTATCGCCCCACTGTGGTGCTGTGTGGACCTGTTTGTGGACCTATAGGTAAAGACATGTATAGTAGATACTAAAAAACCTCCTAAGTATAATCACTTAGAAGGTCTTTAGTATAATTGGTGGCGGTTCAGGGACTCGAACCCCGGACCTAGCGAATATGAGTCGCTTGCTCTAGCCAGCTGAGCTAAACCGCCAGTAAATCCCTATGCTTCCTGCCTCAAGGTAGCCGTCTGTGGCAGCGCCTCAAGAGTTTTCTTTTATAGCCCAGTGCCATTTCTTTGTCAATACAAAAGTCTCCGAAATTTTTCTGCGGGCTCCCCGAATCCGGCTCCGGGCACGCCTGCCGCCAGGGCCGCCCCCGGAAACGGTCCCGGGCGGCTACTTGACGATGTCGAGCAGCTCGATCTCGAACACGAGGGTGGCATTGCCCGGAATGGCGCCGGAACCGGCCGCGCCGTACGCTATCTCCGGCGGGCAGACCAGTTTCGCCTTGCCGCCGACCTTCATCATCTGGACCCCCTCGGTCCAGCACTTGATGACCTGGTTCAGCGGGAACTCCACCGGCTTGCCGGCCTTGTAGGAACTGTCGAACTCCTTGCCGTCGACGAAGGTGCCCCGGTAATTGACCTTGACCTTGTCGGTCGCCGCGGGCTTGGCTCCCGCCCCTTCCTTGAGCGTCAGGTACACCAGGCCGGAAGCGGTCTTGACCGCTCCCTTCTCCTTGGTGGCCTGCTCCACGTAGTCGTGCGCCTTGGCGGCGAGCCGCTGCCCCTGCGCGTCGCGGCGGGCCACGGCGAGGGACTGGATCTTGGTCTTGTAGGCCTCCATGTCGACCAGCGGGGTCTTGCCGGCGATGCCGTCGGCCAGTCCCTGCTGCACGAAATCAAACTCGGCCGGGGTAAGCTCGAAGACGCTTAACTGGCGGGCCATGACTTGGCCGACGGCGTACAGCGTCTTCTGGTCGTCGGTCTTGGGCTCACTGGCGGCGAAGGCCGGCAGCGCGATGAGGGTGACGAGTACCGCGATGATGAGTGTGCGCATGTTGGTGATCTCCAGTTTGAGTAAATTTATGAATGCGAAGTATAACAACAATCGCCGTCCAGGTAAAGTGGCACGCGGCAGAAGCGGCGCCGGCGCCCCGAAACCATAAAAAAAGCACCCCGGGGGAGGTGCTGATTGCAGTCGAATTGTCGCAAATGCGGCACTATTTCTTGGCTTTCGGAGCGGCCTTGACCTTGGCTACCTTGGCCGGAGCCTTGGCGGGCTTGGCTGCGGCACCCTTCTTCGCCTCGATGTTGGCCATGCGCACCTCACGTGCCTTGGCGAGGTTGTCCGCAAGCCCCCTGTCCTGGGCCATTTTCCTTCTGGCTTCGGAGTAGCTCTTTGCGGAGAGCGCCTGCTTGCTCGAAATGCCGAACTGTTTCTTGTAGGCGCCCGGCTTCATGCCGTGTGCCGTGCTCAGATGGCGGGCCAGGGTCTTGAACCCCCCCTTGCCGCAAACCAGGCAGACGACCTCGTTCTTCTTGAAGGCCTCCTTCAGGGTGAGGGCGGGTTTGGTCTCTTCCCCACCTTCCACGGCCTGACCTGCTTCCAGGCCCTTGAGCGCTGCATGAACCTTGCTGATTTCTGCGAGAAGCTCGTCGGAAGTCATCGGTGTGCTGGACGCATGTGATGCCACGAGTTGTGCAGCGATTTCTACTAGAGTCGCCATAAATTATCCTCCTTAAGGAATATATTATGTTGGATTATGGGCAGGACTAAAATGATTGTCAATAACAAAGTTCAAATATTGATCAGAGAAGGGGTTGTTCGATGCATAATTCGGATTTATTATTGGCGTGAACCGTACTGCTGCCCTATCTGATTGGGGGCTTCTGGCAGTGGGATAATGCTGGTTCTGAAATATAATCTTACCAAAGGTTGCTGCCAGTGCGCAGGCAGTCCCTGTCTGACAACGGCCGGCCAAATTCATTACCAATGCGCCCCGTCCATTGCATCATCGGTGAGCGGCAATGGTCTTTATGAGAGGGGAGCATTTCGAGCGGCCGTTCAGGTCTCATCGATACAAAGCGGCCCGGGCTGCGCCCAAGAGAGCGGTGCGGTCGTTGAGTATGACCTTCAGGGGAATGGTCGCCAGCAGGGGGGCGAGACGCCCCTTGGCACGGTACGCTTCCAGGAAGGCCGGCTCCCTCAATTTCGTCAGGAGGTGGGGCGCGATCCCCCCCCCCAGATAGACCCCGCCGGTTGCCAGGAAACGGAGCGCCGCGTTGCCGCACTCGGCTCCGTAGACTGCGAGGAAGATATCGAGGGTTTTGCCGCAGAGCGGGGAGCTCCCCTCCAGGGCGGACCGGGTGATGACCGCCCCGGGGTCTCCGGAGCGCAGCGCGGCGGCCACGTCGGGGTCCTCCGGCAGGTAGCGGCTCTCCTTGAGGAAGCGGTAGATGTTCAAAAGCCCCGGGCCGGAAAGCACCCGCTCGTAGCTCACCCGCCCGAACACGCCCCGCAGGTAGCGCAAGAGCTCGCCCTCCTGGTCGCTGCGGGGAGCGAAGTCCGCGTGCCCCGCCTCGCTGGGGAGCGGACGGTGCACCCGGCCGTCCCAGTAGGCCAGGGACTCTCCCAGGCCGGTCCCTGCCGAAACGACGGCGATGGTGCCGGTCGGGTCCTCCTGGCCCGGGTTGAGCACGGCCAGGTCCTCATCCTTCAACAGGGCGATGCCGTAGCTGTTGGCGGCAAGGTCGTTGATGAGCTGCAGCGCCGGCAGCCCGACCTCGCGGGCGAGCTCGGAGCTCTCGATGCTCCAGGGGAGGTTGGGAGTCGTGACCCTCCCCTTCCGGACCGGTCCGGCGATGCCGAAGCAGGCCCGCTCCGGCGTCAGTCCGTGCTGCGCCGCAAAGAGCCTGACGATCCGGCGCAGGCTCTCGTGCTCGGCGGAGCGGAAGTGCTCCTCGGCCAGCAGCTCCAGGTCGGCGCCCTGCGCCCGGAAATAGGCGAGACGCGTGGAAGTGCCCCCCACGTCTCCGGCGAGAATCAGCATGATAGACCTCCCCGCACGCCGGCGCAACGCGCCTGCGTGCTCCGCGTCAGCCGCTTTCCGCTGTCGGCTGCGCTTCGATCGCCACCGTGAAGTCGGTCCCCTCCCAGTTGCCGGCATCGGGCCAGTAGAAGGTGAAAATCAGCCGCCTCCCGGAGGCGAGCGCCGCGCAGTCCAGGTCGACGACGTGCAGGCCGAGCCCCGGGTCGCGCGAGGCCCGGTTATGCACCGTGCCCCAGGAGTCGACGCTCCAGTACACCAGCGCCGGCACCAGGGTCTCGATGCGCAGCATCATGCCGGCCGGCAGCGAGCGCACCTTGTGGTTGAAGCGCCAGACCAGCCGGGGCGACACCACCCCCTCCTTCTGATAGCGTTGCACCGGCTGCGGCGGCATGTCGAAGACCCGGCCGTCGCGCAGGGAGCGCAGCAGCTTCAGGTACTCGGCGTGCGCCCAGGCGAGGGGCATGGCCGAACCGGAGGGGCGCCCGAAAAAGAGCTCGAGTTCCGGCAGGTCCGCGGCGTCCCAGCACTGCTCCGGCAGCAGCCCCTCGGCGCTGGCGAGGGATTCCAGGGTCCCCTGCAGCCGCCTGGCCTCCTCCGGGCGCCCCGAGGCGAGCTCGAAGTGGGCCCGCTCCCCGGTCAGCAGGGGCCAGGCCCGGCCGCGCCCGGTGCCGTCGAACGGTCCGCCGTCGTCGTGCTCACCGTAGCCGTCGCCGTTGTAGCGGTGCCAGACCGGGCCCCCGCCGGTTTCCAGCTTCAAAAGCGCGTCGATGAGCTTCACGGTGGCGAGGATGCGCGGGTCGTCGGCGGCACGCAGCCCGAAGCGGACCAGGGCCAGCGCGTCGGGGCTCACCAGGTGCACGGCGGGGAGGCACCCCTGTCCCGGCGCCGCGTTCTTCACCAGGACCATCTCCTGGAAGCGGGAGACGCAGACCTCGGGGTCGCGCGCGGCGATCCGCACGTAGTAACCGGGCACCTCGAAGTCGCGGGTCCAGTCGGTGTCGGTCACGTACATCCAGCGCTCGATGGAGCCGTTCCAGACGTCGGCGCTCTCGCGCAGGTAGGCCGCGACGCCCGGCTCGCCGTTCAGCTCCGCCAGGTCGGCGGCCGCCAGCAGCGCCGCGATCTCGGCGGCGACCGTGAAGGGGGCGTAGCCGGGGTCCTCCTCCCAGCGGTCCTGCGGGCTCACCGGGCCGTGGCAGACCAGGTAGCAGGCCGCCTGGCGCACCATGGGCCAGAAGCGGGCGGCGTCCCCCACGGCGAGCGCCCCCTCGCGCAGCGCCAGGTCGACCAGCAGCACCGGCAGCGCGGTCTCGTCCATCTGGATGCCGCTCCAGTAGGGAGTGCCATCGAGCCACATGTTCTGACTCCAGTGCCCGTCCGCCTCCTGGGTCGCCTGCAGGTAGCAGAGCACCCGGCGCACCTCACGGTGCGCGCCCGCGGCCAAGAGCCCTCCGGCCGACTCGACCAGGTCGCGCGGCCAGGCGAGGTGGTAGCCGCCCAGGTCGTTGTCCCCCTTGCTGGTCCCCCAGGGGATGGAGAGGCTCGCGATGACCCCGCCGGGGAAGTTGAAGGCCTCGTGCGAGCGGAGCACGCAGCAGCTCGCCCGGTACAGGTTCTGCCGCTCCCCGGCCGGCCCGCCGTCCAGCGGGAGCAGGCGCTGCTGCCACCTGGTCCAGCGCCGGGAGTAATCCTCCCGGGCGGCCGGGAAGCCGTCCTGCAGGGCCGACCGGGCGCGGTTCCCCGCCTCGGCCGCATGGCGCCCGAACCCCAGCGCCAGCAGGAAGCTGCCGTCACCCCCGGCCAGGGCCACCTCGCCGGTCAGGGCGACGTTGCCGTTCTCGGCCCGCGTGTAGTCCCTTGTCAACTCCCCGTGCTCCATCAGGTCCCGCCAGCCGTCGGAGCGGCCGGCGAAGCCGACGCAGCGCCTGAGCCAGGGGACCGAGCAGGCGAGAGCCAGGGCGGTGCCGTCCCTTTCGGCGAAGAGCATCTCCACCCCCTTGTACTCGCCGACCCAGGCGGTGTTGCCGGCTCCCTGGTTCCCCAGGTGGGGCGCCAGCAGCACGAAGAGCCGGTAGTCCGAGAGCTCCCCCCGCAGGGGTGAGAAACGGGTCTGCTGCAGCACGGCGTCGCGCCGGGGGTCGCTGAGGATCTCCTTCTCGATGCGGTAGCGCCCCTGCCGGCAGTCGGTGACCAGCCGGAAGGCCGGCACCCCGGGCTCCAGCCAGGATAGCTTGCTGTCGGCGTCGCGCTTCTCCTCGGAGCGGAAGCCGGCGCCGTCGGTGACGATCAGCCCCATGTCGCGCACGCAGGCCTGGTCGATGCGCGGATAGTAGATCTCGTTGAAGATGCCGTGGCTCAGGGTGAACCAGACGGCGCTCTTGGAGCTCAGCGAGGTGCCGACCCCGGACTTGGCGCTGGAGGTCCAGCGTGCCGGGATGCCGGGCCAGCCTGGGGCGAAACGGTCGGTCGTATCCATAAAGTCTCCGGTTGCAGACTGTCCTGGTGCCCGGCGCGGGATCTGCCCGCCGGTCCGGTCGGGCACGGCGAGCCGCCGCAGCCGACAGGGCGGGCGCGGCAGGTTGGTTTTGCCTAACGATGCACCCCGCCCTCGTTATGATAGCCCCAATTGCCCCGTGCGCAAGCCGCCCTCCCCGTGACAGGGTAGTGCAGCGGTGCGGCTGCCCCGCAAATCCGGCGCCAGAGTCCCCCCATCCCCCTCCTCTGCTCCCCTTGAAGGGGAGGGACCTGAACGCGGAAAATACGCGCTCACCGGGTAATTTTTTGGCGGTGCCCTGAATCCCCAGCGCACGGGGAACGGGCTGAAGGTCGGATCTGCGGGCATCCGCCCGCGCTCGACAAAAAGGCCGCCCGGAATCCCGGGCGGCCTTTTTGAATGCAACAGGTCATGGTGAAAATAAAACCGGCGTCTAGCGCCCTGCGCCGGCTTCGGCGCGGACCGCCTGCGCCAGTTCCGCGCTCACGGCGAGCAGCGCCCGGCTGTAGGCCGCCACCAGGGCGTCGTACCCCTCGCCCCGCGCCGGCTCCCGCACCCGGGTGCGGCCGGTCCTGAACACCGCGCCGGCGGCGCGACGCAGGGTCCAGGCCGCCTCGACGCTGACGCCCTCCCCGGGAGAGGCCTCGAAGCGCTCGATGTCCAGCAACAGCCGGCACTGCGCCTCGCCTGCGGCGTTTTGCAGGTAGGAGGACACCCGGCTCGAGCCGAGCAGGCGCCTCAGGTCCTCGGCGATGACGCGGGGAATCTCGTCCTTGAGCGGTTCGGCCCAGCGCTGCGACTCCAGAATGTCCACCCGGTTGGCGGCGACGCGCACCACGAGCTGGGGACGGTCCACCAGTTCGGGGAGCGTGACCGGGCCGACGCTCAGCGCCGAAGGGGTCCCCGGAGCAGGAGCGCCGGCCGCGGTCGTCGGGGCTCCTGCCGCGCAAGCCGCACCGGGGCCGGCCGCACCGCCCGCGCCAGGACCGGCGCTCCCGGCGGTTTTCCCGCCCGTACCAGCGACTCCCGTTCCAGCCGCTGCCGTTCCGGCCGGGGACCCGGCGGCCGGCTCCCCGGCGGCGGCCTCCAGCCTCGCCACGGGCTCCAGGGTGTAGAAGGTCACCCGCGGCGACCTGCTGCAGCCGGCCGCGGCGAGGGCCAGGCAGGCGGTGAGGGTGCCGATAGCGATGCTGCGCGTCATGGTTTGTCCTCCTGTTTGCCGCGGATCAGGGACTCCGGGTGCTGCTCCAGGTAATCGCCCAATACCCGCAGCGACTTAGCCGCCCGCGACATCTCCCGCAGCGTCTGGCGCAGGTCGAGCTGCAGCGGCGCCTCGCTGGAGAGCGCCTGGTTGGCGCCGCCCAGGGTGGTGCGCGCATCCCCCAGGGTCGTGCGCACATCCGCCAGGGTGGAGCGCACGTCCCCCAGCGATTTCTTCGCCTCCGCCAGCGCGGAGCGCGCCTCCGGAAGCACCGACTGGTCCAGGTTCCTGAGCAGCTTGTCCGCGCTCTTCAAGGCGGCGTCCAGGGACTGCACGCTCTTCCTGGCATCGCCCCCCAGCTCCTCGATCGGCATCTTTTCGAACTTCTGGACGATGTGCATCAGCTGTTTCTGCAGCTCTCCCATGGAGCCGGGCACGGTGGGGAACCTGGGGGGAGCCGCATTCCAGTCGATCCTCGCCGCGGGCGCCTTCGGGAAAAAATCCAGGGAGACGTAGAGCTGTCCGGTCACCAGGCTGCCGCTCTTGATCTCCGCCCGGAAACCGTGCGCGACCAGGGAGTCGAGCAGCCCCTGGGAATCGAGGGGCTGCACCCCCCGTTTCTTGTCGCGGCTCTGGGCGCGCAGGCGCTCCGGATAGATCTGCACCTCCACCGGGATCGAGACCTCCGAGTTCTGCGCGTTGAGCGCCACGTCGATCTTGGTCACCTCGCCGACGGTCACCCCCCGCAGGTCCACCGGGGCCCCGACGGAGAGGCCGCGCACCGACTCCTTGAACACCATGGTGTAGCTCTCGGCCGTCTCGGCGTGCTTCAGGGCGACGTCCTTGGTGGGGAACAGGGGGAAGACGGTGTTGGGACGGGCGGCGGGCGCCCCCTGGAACTCCTGCGGGTTCTGGAAGGCGATCCCTCCCAGCAGGATCGAGACCACGGACTCCGTGTTGATCTTGATGCCGCTCGCGTTCAGGGTCAGGTCGACGCCGCTGGCGTGCCAGAATACGGAGTTGGTCTTGACGAGCAGGTCGAAGGGGGCGCGCACGAAGATCCGCACGGTCACCCCCTTGCCGTCCCCGTCCAGCTCCGTGCCGATCACGTGCCCCACCTGCATGCGCCGGAAAAAAATGGGGGCGGAGGTGTCCAGCGAGCCGACGTCGTCCGCGTGCAGCACGAACTGGCGGCCGGGGACGTCCAGGGAGACGGCGGGCGGCGTCTCGAGGCCGAGGAAGTCGTCCCGGCTTTGGCCCGAGGTCCCGGCGTCGACGCCGATGTAGGAGCCGCCGATCAGCGTGGAGAGCCCGGAGACGTTCCCCCCCGTGATCCGGGCGCGCACCACGTAGAAACGGGTGTCCTTCACCAGGAGCCCGCGGGCGTCCTTGGTCATCTCGGCGGTCACCACCACGTGGGAGCGGTCGCGGGCGATGGCGAGCGCCTTCACCTCGCCAATCTGCACGTCCTTGTACTTGATCTTGGTCTTGCCCGCCTCCATCCCCTCGCCGGTCTTGAAGGTGATGGTGATGGTCTCGCCCCGGTCCAGGTAGGACTTGACCGCGATGGAGAGGCCGATGAGCGCCGCCACGATGGGGATGATCCAGACCAGCTGGATCGAGTAGCGCCGCCTCGGTTCGCTGACGGCATCGGGGATCTCGGAAAGCTCGGGCTTTTGCGGCGTATCGGTCATGGCGTGCTCTCTTTTTGAAGGGGATCCCAGATCAGGCGCGGATCGAACTGCATGGAGGCGAACATGGTGAGCACCACGACGGCGCCGAAGGCGACCGCGGCCGGCCCCGCCTTGACCGTCGCCAGGGAGCCGAGCTGCACCAGGGCTGCCAGAAGGTTCACCACGTAGATGTCGAGCATGGACCAGCGCCCCACCAGCTCCACCAGACGGTAGAGCCGGGTGCGCTGCCGGGGGTGCCAGGTGGAGCGGCGCTGCACCGAGACCAGGAGCAGGGTGAGCGAGATCAGCTTCAAAAGCGGGATGGTGATGCTGGCGATGAACACGACGACGGCGATGCCCCAGGAGCCGGTGTTCCAGAGGTGCACCACGCCGCTCATGATGGTGTCCTTGCGGTAGTTGAAGAGCGAGCCGGTCTCCATCATGGTGAGCAGGTTCGCCGGGATGTACAGGATGTAGGCGGCGACCAGCAGCGACCAGCAGCGCACCACGGAGCCGGGCTTGCGGAAGTGCAGGTAGGCTCCGCAGCGCGGGCAGTGCGCCACGGCCGACAGCTGCGCGCGCCGGGACACCAGGTCGCAGACGTGGCAGGAGCAAAGCCCCCTGCTGGCGGCGCTGGGCTGCACCGGTTTCATGCGCCTCCCCTCCCCTGCACCAGGTCCAGGCGGGCCCAGACGTCCCGGGTGCTGAACGACGCGGCGGCGGCGGCCAACAGCAGGGTCAGGATGCCGAAGGACCAGAGGGCGACGCCGGGGATGACCTTGAAGTTGCTGGTGAGCTTCACCAGGGAGACCAGCACGCCGAGCATGAACACCTCGATCATGCCCCAGGGCCTGGCCATCCGCATCATGCGCAACAGCAGCGTGTAGCCGGGCGGGACCCGCAGGAATTTGAGCGGCAGCAGCAGGTAGGCCATGGTGACGAGTTCCAGCGACGGCACCAGGATCGTGGTCACCAGCACGACCAGCGAGACGGCCTGCATCTCCTGGTTCCAGAGCGAGCGCACCGCGCCCAGCAGGTTGATCGCGGTGACGGAATCCTGGACCTCGATGGCGAAGATGGGAAAGGTGTTGGCCACCAGGAACACGACGGCGGCGCTCAGGGTGTAGGCGAGCGTGCGGTCGATGCTGTCGGTGGCGTTTCGGTACAGCACCGCGCCGCAGCGGCTGCAACTGGCGGCGCACCCCCTTTTGAGGGGTATCTCCCGCTGCAGCAGGTCGCAGTCGTGGCAGGCTATGAATGCTGCGGAATTATGAGCCATCCGGAAAGGCCGCTCCCTTGGGGTGTGCTGTACAAATTATAGCCCAAATGCAAAGAGGCCGCAGCCTAAGCTGCAACCCCCCTTTGATGAACCATGGCCGGCCGTGAGAGATCCGGGCCTGCGACCACGAGAATCCTGAGTCCGGTGCATCTAAAGGATCATCCATTGCCACGGCTAACATTGTATGTTTACAGTATAATTCGCCAACAGGCAAGTGTCATTTTCAGAGGCCTTCTGACACAAGGCTGTCAGGTATTGACTGAAGTTCCTGATCTACCGGCACTGCAGCTCTACTGCCATCCCTGCAACTTCCTGATCATTGTCCCTGCTATCGCCGCATCCGCATCAACAGGCTTCCCCGGGAGGATCAGACTTTGCCGCTCGCGCGCCAGCTCTAACAGATTTTCTCTCAACAGGCATCCCCGGGAGGATCAGACTTTGGCGCTTTCTCGCGGCACTGCTGCTGCAGCAGTTCCCCTCGCCGGTGGTCACCCCCCGTCCGGGTCGGTCAGCTCGCAGGCGATCCGCCACCACCGGCTCTCCACTTTGGTGAAGGCGTCGACGACGTCCGGGTCGAACAGCCTGCCGCTCCCCTGGATGATGATGCGCAGCGCCGTGTCGTGGGGGACCGGCTCCTTGTAGACCCGGCGCGAGACCAGGGCGTCGTAGGTGTCGGCGATGGCCATGATCCTGCCGGCCCAGGGGATCTGCTCCCCCTGCAGCCCCTCGGGGTAGCCCGAACCGTCCCAGCGCTCGTGGTGCGAGTAGGCGAGGTCCTTGGCGTAGCGCAGCAGCGGGTCGTCGCCGATGCCGGCGCGCTGCTCGGCCTTCACGATGGTGTCCCGGCCGTAGCCCGCGTGCTTCTTCACCTCCTCGTACTCCTCGGCGGTGAAGGCGGAGGTCTTATGCAGCAGGTGGTCGGGGAGCCCCACCTTGCCGATGTCGTGCAGGGGGGCGAGCTTCGCCAACAGCTCGATGGTCTCCGGGTCGAGCAGCTGCCGGTAGCGCGGGTAGCCCGCCAGCTCCTGGCACAGAATCTGGAGGTAGCGCTGGGTGCGCATGATGTGGGCGCCGGTCTCGGTGTCCCGGATCTCGGTGAGGGCCGCCAGGGAGGCCATGATGAACTCGCGGGTCGCCGCCAGGTCCCGGGTCTGGCGCAGCTCCCGCGCCTCGCCCTGGAAGAGGCGGATCGGCGCGAGCAGGGCAAAGCCGGTCACCAGGGCGAGCACCGGGAGCACCGGCGAGAGGAACAGTCCGCCGGCCTGAAAGAGCCAGGAGGACCCGAGCCAGGCGCCGGCGCCGGCCACCCCGAGCAGCAGGGTCCCGGCCAGCACCGGGAGGCGGGCGCAGAGGAGCGTGGCGAGGATTCCGCACAGCGCCGTGGCGAGGAGCCGGAAGACCCAGGGGGCGTTGCGGGCGAAGTCGCCGGCCAGCAGGTTCTCCGCCGCGATGGCGTGCACCTGAACCCCGGAGAGCAGGGAGCCCACCTGGGCCGGGGTGCTGACCGCCTCGCCCATGCCGGTCGCCGTGGCTCCCAGGAGCACCACCCTCCCCTCAAGCGCCCCCGGCGGCAGCCGCCCCTCCAGGAGCGCCGCGGCCGACAGCGGCCGGGCGCGCCCCTGCCAGCCCCGGTAGCGCAGCAGCAGGCGGCCCCGGTCGTCCAGCGGGACCCGCGCCCCCCCGGCCAGCAGGAAGCGGTCGCCGTACCAGGTCGAGGTCAAGAGCGCCCCGGGGGCCGGGCGCAGCCTCAGCACCGTCGCGAGGGCGAGGCTCGGGTAAACCTTGTCCCCCAGCTTGATCAGCACGGGCATGCGGCGCAGCACCCCGTCCTGCTCCATGGCGGCGTTGACGAAGCCGGCGCCGGAAACGCGCGCGGCGAACTCGGCCCGGCTGGCGATGGCCCCGGTAGCCTGCCAGAGACGGCCTGCCGGATCCGGCCCCCCCGCTTCGGCGCGCAAGGCGAGGTTCAGGGGGTGGCGCAGGCGGCCGGACTGCACCGGCTCCGGCCGCGGCGCGAAGCTCATCTCGTAGCCGAGCACGAAGGGGCCCGCGGCCAGGGCCCTGGTGAGCTCCAGGTCCCCGGGGGAGGGCCCTGCCGGGCCCGGGTGCGCCGCCGGCCCGGGACGGTCCCGCTCCGCGAAGATGATGTCGATGCCGACGCTGGCCGGGTGCTGCGCCGCGATCCGTTCCAAAAGCTCCGCCACCAGGGAGCGCGGCCAGGGCCAGCGGCCGAAGCGGGCCAGGGAGTCGTCGTCCAGGGCGATCACGACGGGGGGGAGGTACCCCTTGGGCTGCGGGTCGTCCCGGATCAGGCTGTCGAAGCACCTCCCGTCCAGGTTGCCGACGAAGGCGGGGCGCAGCAGGGAAAGGGCGCAAAAGGCCAGGGTGAGGACGCTGCCGGCGGCCAGGATGAGCGGCCTGCCGCGCCGGGGGACGGATCGGGAGTTGCTGGTGCGTCGGGTTGTCAAGGTCAGGCGCGGCACCTGGGGTTCCTTCTTGTGGCCGGATATTGTAAGGTATCGCAACGAAGCTCTCCGGGCGTTCGGCAGTTTCCCGGCGGGCCTGATCAGCGGACCGTCACCTCGGCGCGCCGGTTGCGCGGCTCGGGGGTCTGGTCCGGCGTCCGCACCAGCAGCTCGGCCTTGCCGCGGGAGGAGGTCTCGACGCTGGCCGGGGCGGCGCCCAGCGAGGCGAGCCGTTCCGCCACCGCTGCCGCGCGCAGCAGCCCGAGCCGGTAGTTGTGCTGCACCGAGCCGACCGAATCGGTGTGCCCGACCACCGAGAGCTGGGCCGGGCGGCGCTCCCCGATGACCCTGGCGATCTCGGGGAGCAGCTGCTGCGATTGCGGCAGGATCTCGGCGGAGTCCAGCTTGAAGAAGAGCAGGAAGTGGAGCGGCGGCGCGGGAGTGGCGGCCAGCACGGGCCCGAAGGCCTGCCGCACCGCCTCCGGCTGCAGCGGGGCCGGTTCCCCCGGACGGCCCCCGGGCCCCGGAACCTGCACGGACTGCCAGGACCGGTTCAGCACCTGCGAGCCGCCGGCGTTACTCACCGTCACCTCCCCCGAGGGGTGGTCACCCTCCGGCAGCAGCACGATGACGCTGGACCGGGGGGCGGCACAGCCGGAGAGCAGCGCGCCGGCCCAGAGGCAGAGCGCAAGGGTCAGCTGGCGCAGGGAGGCGCCCTTCACGGCTCGATCCGCGCCAGCAGGTGGGTGCCCCTGATCCCCAGCGTCGCCACCGGCGTCTCGATGCGCACCGAGCCGGGCGAAAGCTTGGAAATCCGGCCCGAGAGGTACTCGATGAGGCCGCGGGTCACCCGCAGCACCATGCCGAGGTTCCCCTGGGCCGGTTCGAAGACGAACTGCTCCAGCCGGACCTGACTGGAGGGCCCCAGCGAGAGCACCGTGTCATCGCGCAGGATGACCCTCAGGGTCCCGCCGGCGCCGGTGGCAAGCAGGTCGCCCAGCTCCAGCCCGAAGCCCGGGAGCGCTGCGGCCCGACGGCCGTCCCGCAGCACGGACGCCTCGCCGGAGACCGTCTTCACCAGGCCGATGGTGCGCCCGTCCTGCCCCAGGGCGGCGCTGACCAAGGACAGCAGGGTGCACAGCATGAAAACCGTTATCCGCATCATGACCCCCTCAAGGTGGGGAAAAGTCCCGTTTCCTCTAAGGTACTCCGTTTGGCGCGGGTAAGGCTAGCATAATCAAGGAAGCGCCGGCAGAGGGAGGGTCTTAGGAGAAGTGTGCGGCGAGAACTGCCAGGCGGGCCGGGAGCGGGTTGGCAAGGACAAGCCGGGGCTTGCCACCCCGTCCCCGTGCCCACCGAGGTCGGGGCGTGGGTACCTGGCAGCGTCCCCCCTGTGCAACAGGGGGGAAGGCTCGCGCAGCGGGACAGGGGGGTTTTCCTCCCGGCAGCAGACCCCCCTGCTTCCCTGCGTTCCGCTTCCCCCCTATTTCATGGGGGGGACTCATAGGGTGACTCAGATTCGCGCCAGGAAGGCGACGTCAACGGGACGCCGGCGCTACCCCGGCACGAAATAGAGGTCGGTGGGCTTGAAGCTGCAGTTGCGCAGGAAGCGGGCGCGGACCTTCAGGCCGATGGTCACCTCGTCGGGCTCGGCACCGACCAGGCGGGACAGGAGCAGGGTGTCGACCCCGGAGAACTCGACCAGGATCAGGGTGAAGGGGGTCTGCTTCAGGAAGGCCTCGCCGCCGAAGTAGCAGGTGGTGTAGGTGTGGATCCTCCCGTCGTGGGGGAGCTCGGACCAGGTGGTCGGCTCGCCGCACTCCATGCAGTGCCCCCGCGGCGTGGCGTAGCGCCTGCCGCAGGCCGTGCAGAGGCTCCCCATCAGCTTCTTCTTGGCCAGCCCCGCGAAAAACGGCGAGTCCTGGGCGTAGCTGTGCAGGTAGTCGACCTCGTAGTGCTGCTTGATGATGATCGGGTCCGTGTTGAAGAGGACCGTCCCCTGCTCGCTCTCCGGCAGTTTGGCGTCGTGGTCCATATCACACCTTCTCCAGGATCGACACCGTGACGTAGGTCCCGGTGCCGGCATGGCTGTGGATCAGCCCCCGGCGGGGGCCGGGGAGCTGCAGCGTGGCGTTGCCCAGATGCCTGCCGATGGAGCCCTGCAGCTGCCAGAAGGCGAAGACCGCCTGCATCAGGCCGGTCGCTCCGACCGGGTGGCCGCAGGCCAGAAGGCCGCCGGAAGGGTTGACCGGCAGCGGCCGCCACTTCTCGGCGCCGGAGAACTTGAGACCGTAGTTGAGGTTGGGGAGGAAGGGGGCGCCCGAATCGACGAAGCTCCCCCCCTCGCCGTAGCGGCAAAGACCCAGGTCCTCGCAGGTCTGGATCTCGGAGGAGGTGTAGGCGTCGTGCAGCTCGACGAAGTCGAGATCGGCGCCGGGATCGCTGATCCCCGCCATGCGGTAGGCGAGGCTCGCCGCCATGCGTCCCCCCCGAAACGAGTGCACCCCCGGGTACCTGAGCCCCGCGTAGTCGCCCGGGCTTTCGTGCGGCAGCAGGAGCACCTCGCCCCGGGGGCGGTCCGCCATGCGCATGGCGTCGGTGCCGCACCCAACCCCCGTGATCCGGACCGGCGTGCCGCCGAGCTTGCCGGCCATCCTCTCCGAGGCGAGCACCGCGACCGCCGCCCCCTCGGACATCTGGCAGATGTCGAGCATGGTGAGCGGGGTCGCCACCATCGGCGCGGAGCGCACCTCGTCGATCGTGAGCGACGCCGGGCTCTGGGCATAGGGGTTGTGCAGGGCGTTGCCGTGGTTCTTCACCGCCACCTTGGCCAGCTGCTCCACGGTCGTGCCGAACTCGAACATGTGGCGGCGCACCATCATGGCGTAGTAGCCGGTGTAGAACCCCCCCACCGGATAGTCGAAGTTGGTGTCGGAGGCGAGCGCGATGAACTCGTTCCCCTTCCAGGTGTTGACCCGCCCCATGGTCTCGAACCCCATCGCCAGACAGACCTCCTGGCGCCCGGAGGCGACCGCCTCCCAGGCCGACTGGAAGCAGAGCCCGCCGGTGGCGCCCCCCCCCCTCGACGCGGCGCGACGGCTTCGGGTTGAGGCCGAGGTAATCCTGCACCATGGCGCCCGCCATGAGCTGGCGGGTGAAGTGGTCCGAGAAGTAGGAGCAGACCGAGCCGTCGATCTCCCTGACGGTGAGCCCCGGCAGGTCGGCGAGGGCGTAGTCGAAGGCCTCGCGCACCATGAGGCGGAAGTCCTTGCCGGGGTGCGCCTTGGCGAACTTGGTGATGCCGCCCGAAATCATGTAGACCGGTTTCATGTCGCCCCCTCCTGCCGCAGCAGTTCCCTGGCGCTCACCAGGCGCTGGAGCTGCGAGGCACCCGGTCGCGCCCTCCCCCGCCGCAGCGCTCCGGGGGGATCGGGCCGAACAGCCGGCAGCCCCGGTTCCGCTACGCCCTGTGGGCTATCCCCGCCAGGGTATCCTTCAGCTCGGCAATCGCCTTCTCCAGCGCGGCGATGCCGCACTCGACCTCCTGGAGTTCCCCGTCCCCTCTCAGGTTGCGGGCCGCCTGCTGGACGATCCCGATCCGTATGCCGATCAGCTCATTGACCCGGGCGGTTTCTGGCTGCGTCATCCGGTGCCTCCCTCGTTGCCGGTCAGCGGCTCGGCCGCCAAAGCTCCCGATGCGCCCGGCGGCCAGGCTCCTATTTCACCACTCCGCCCAGCGCCGCCTTGACGCTCTTGAGCGTATCGATGTTCTTTTGCAGGCCACTTACATGTTTTTCCAGGTCGCTGATCGTGGTCCCGAGCTTGGCCACATTGCCGAGCGCACCGCCGCTTCCCGCCGCCTTCTGCAAGACCTCCGAGCCGAGATCCCCTAACTGTGCCTCGGCGCAGTGCTGAGTCAGCGAGCCGCAGAGATAGCCTGCCCCGAAGATGCCGGTAACCGTTGCAATGCGCAGACTGTAGAGAACTGTGTTGCGTGCCATGAGCGGCCTCCTTGTGAGACGGGTTGGTGGCTGCTGATTAACCACAGCCAATGTCACATCCTACCATCCCTGTCCTGCTTGTCAATCAGGGTGCCGGGGCGCGCCTGGATTCCTGTTGCACCGTGAACCAAGCGGGCAGGTTCCGGCACCGGTGGCACCCGGGCCGTCCATCAGGGCGAAGGTGTGGAGAGGATCGGCAGCTATGGTCGGTCCCGGGCCGGATCGAGGCTGGCGGGTCAGGCGCAGGGCCCCGACGCCGGGCATTGCCCCGGACGGGAGGGCACTCCAGAGCTCCGCCGGCATTCGGGGAGAGTTTCGGCGTCACCGGGGTGGGTTGCGCCAGATGGCGATCGGGGCCTTGGGAAAGGGGGCGCGGCCTGCGGCACGACGGCCCCGCCGCGGCAAGGGGAGGAATTAAGGAGGCCGAGCTTGCCGGGAGTGGTCGCCGACGACCGACTGGGGTGACCAGTCCGAGCCACCCCGAGCTTATCGGCCGGAGAACTCCCTGAGGCCGGCCGCCAGCTGCTCCATCTGCTGCTGCAAAAGCTGCAGGATCTCGGGGGCCTGGACCAGGTTTTCCTGCTCTCCCATCTCCAGCAGGCGATCGGTCAGGGCCAGCGGCTCGGAGTGGCAGAAGATACCCAGGCACCCCTTGAAATGGTGGGCGCTTTTTTCCAGGTGCCGGGCGCTGCCGGAGCTGATGGCGGCCGAGATGCGCTCCAGCTGGGCCGGGTAGGAAACCAGGAAATCGCCGATCAGATCGACCAGGGCCTGCTGGTCTCCCTCCAGGGCGTCCAGCAGGTGGGAAAGCGCCCCGCCGTCGCCGGCGGCACCCTGTCCCCCGGCGAGGCAGCTCTCGACCGCACGGCACAGGGCGGAGGAGTTGACCGGCTTGCAGATGCGGTAGTCTATCCCCGCATCCCGTCCCGCGGCCGGCTGACCGTCAGGGTTGCCGCCCCCCGCGGTCAGCACGATGATCTTCACCCCGGGCCTGATGGCCCTGATGCTCCAGGCCAGCTGAAGGCCGCTCGATTCGGGGAGGTCGCCGTCGGTGATGACGATGTCCGGCCCATGCTTCCTGAAGAGCTCCAGAGCCGCGCTGGGGCAGCCGGCAGGATAGAGGAGCGCCCCGGGAAATCTCCTGGCCAGGATGGCGGCAAGAAGCCTCCGTGCAACCTCATCATCCTCGACCAGCAGTATCGAGACCTTGACCATCGGTTCCATTAGCCACCTCCGCCCCGAATCCGGCTCTCAGGGCCGCGTTGCCCGGCCGGCAGATTAATCGCAACTAACACTGCAGCAATAATACCAGATGGGATGACAACTGGAAAGGGGGGAAGCGTCCGGCCTGCCAGCGTTCCCGGCACGGTCAGCCGTACGCCGGCGGGTCGCTGCGACAAAGCGCAAATGCCAGCTCCGAAGAGCTGGCTTTTATTTTATTTCGGAGCTTCAGTTGGCAGTCGGCTGCCGGCACCCGGCTCGGGCTGCGGCTGGCCGGGGTCGGGCCGCCGACCTTCGCCGGGTTGCGCTCCGTCCGGCGCCGGCGGCGGCCCGCCCGGCGGCTGGGGCGGAGCCGGCGGGTTCAGGAGCTCGCCGCCGTGCTTGGGACAGTACCTGGTCGGCTCGCTCCCGGTGAGATAGAACTCCTCCCGGGTCTCCGGGCAGTCCGGGGTCGCCAGCAGACCGGTCGCCGGATCGATGCTGACGCTGACCACGCTGTCGGGCTTCGGGAAGTCGACGGCGGGCTTGCCGGCCAGCGCCGCACGCATGAAGCGCCCCCAGATCGGCGCGGAGACCGCCCCCCCGGTGAACCCCCTGCCGCCCGGCTTCGGCTTGTCGTACCCCACCCAGACCCCGGTGATCAGCTGCGGGGTGTAGCCCACGAACCAGGCGTCCCGGTAATCGTCGGTGGTGCCGGTCTTGCCGGCACTGGGACGCTCCTGGCTGAACTTCTTCAGCCCCTTGGCGGTGCCGTAGCTCAGCACGTCCTTCATCATCTGGGTGGTGACGAAGGCGGTGCCGGGGGCGAGCACCGGCGCCACGACCGGCGGGATCTCGGTCCAGGCGCGCCTCCTCTGCTCGTAGATCCGGATGATGGTGCGCGGCTCGGGGCGCAGCCCGCCGCTCGCCAGGGGGGCGTAGGCCGACACCAGCTCGCTCAGCGTGACCTCTTCGGCACCCAGCGCCAGGGCGAGGCCGTTTTGGGGGTGCAGCGGGAGCCCCAGGGTCGCGGCGAAACCGGTGAAATACGGGACCGTGATCTCGTTCAAAAGCTTCACCGCGATGACGTTGTTGGAGTGCGCCAGCGCCTGGCGCAGGGAGAGCTCGCCGTAGAGCTTCCTCTCGTAGTTAAGCGGCGTCCAGCTCTCGCCGTTGCCGCGGTCGTAGGCGACCGGAGTGTCGTTCATCAGGCTGCTGGCGGTGAAGCCCCGCTCCAGCGCCGCGGCGTAGATGGCCGGCTTGATGGCGGAGCCGGGCTGGCGCTTGGCGGAAAAGGCGCGGTCATAGGGGCTCTGGGCGAAATCCACCCCCCCCACCGCCGCCAGCACGTCACCCGTGGCGGGATCCTGGCACAAAAGCGCCCCCTGCAGCTTGGGCGAGAGGTGCCTGACCCCTTCGCTCAGGATCTTCTCCGCCAGGGTCTGCAGCCTCAAGTCCATGGCCGTGATGACATCCAGCCCCCCCCCCTCGATGACCGCCGCGCCGTAGCGCTCGATCAGCTTGGCCTTGACGTGGGCCAGGTACCAGGGGGCCGCACCGGTCTTGGTGACCGCCGCCGGGTGCGCCATGATCCTCTGGCGCTGCTCCTCGCTGATCATCTTCAGGTCGACCATGCGCTTCAGCACGACGCTGCGGCGCAGGGCGACCTTGGCGGGGTCCCCCAGCGGGTTGTAGCGGGCCGGGGCCTTCGGTATCCCGGCCAAAAGCGAGCACTCCGCCTCGGAAAGGTCCTGCGGGGCCTTGTCGAAGTAGAGGCGGGCCGCCTGGGCGATCCCCCAGGCGCCGTTGCCGAAGTTGATCTCGTTGAAGTACATCTCCAGGATCTGCGCCTTGGAGTACTTCTTCTCGAAATCGAGCGCCAGCATCCCTTCCTTGAACTTGCGGTCCAGGGTCTTCTCGCTGGAGAGGTACTTGTTCTTGATGAGCTGCTGGGTGATGGTCGACCCCCCCTCGGCCATGCGCCCCTTGGCGACGTCCTTCACCAGGGCCCGGGCGATCCCCTTGAGGTCGATGCCGTTGTGCTCGTAGAAGCGGGAGTCCTCGACCGCCACCAGGGCGTTCTGCAGGAAGGGGGGAATCTGGCTGATGGGGACCCAGTAGCGCCCCGCCGGCAGGATGCGCCCGGCGAAGTGGCCGTCGCGGTCGAACACCCTGATGGAGCCGGAACCGGCCGGCAGCAGGGGGAAGGTGGCGATAGTTTCCAGCGCGAAGGCCCCGGAGCAGATTAGCGGCACCAGCAAAACCGCGCAGAGCGCGGCGCGGAGGGATCTGGCGGACAGCGAAGGGAGGTAGGGAAACAAGGTGATATATTCTCCTCGGGCCAAAGGGCAGTAGTGCTAGCTATTTTTACTCCTTCCGGGAGACCCGCGTCAAGGTGCAAACGGAGGGGGCAGCCGTCACGCAGGCGCACGGCGCACCGACAGGGGAGCGGACGAGTCGCGCCACCCTACGCCCTGAAGCGCTGCAGCTCGCCCTGCAAGGTCAGCGACTTCTGCGCCAGCAGCTGGGCGACCTCGCGGGTGTGGTCGCCTGAGTAGCGGTTTTGCTGGGAGAGCTCCGTCATCCGGGCCATGATGGCGATCAGCTCCTTGGTGCGCATGGCGATGCTGGTGCTCTTCTTCACCAGGGTGAAGGAGGATTCCACCGTGCGGGAGAGCACGGAGCTGGTGGACTGCGCGTCCACGATGAGCCCCTGCGACTTCTCCGAGATGCCGGTGATGTTCCCCGAGATGCGGGCAACCTCGCCGTGAATGACCGAGATGTTGGAGGTGATCCCCTTGGTCAGGGCCTCGATCTCCACCAGGGAGCGCTGGGTGCGCTCGGCGAGCTTGCGCACCTCGTCCGCCACCACCGCGAAGCCGCGCCCCTGCTCTCCGGCCCGGGCCGCCTCAATGGAGGCGTTGAGCGCCAGCAGGTTGGTCTGGTCGGCGATGTCGGAAATGATCCCCAGCACGTCGTGGATCTTCTCCGCCTCGCGGTTCAGCCCGGTCATGCGGCTGGCCAGCTGCTGCTGGCTCTGGGTGTCGTGCAGGATCAGATCGTTCACCATGCTGAGGTCGGCGATGAAGTGCTGCAGCATGCCGAAGGTCTTCTCCAGCACCTCCGTGGAGTTTATCGAGAGCTCCTCGGTGATGTCCAGGTCGTCCCCCACCTCGTGGGCCAGCCGTTCGGTCGACGCCACCAGGTCGGACTGCTGCTGGATGTTGCCGGCCAGGGCCTCGGAGGTGGCGGAGAGTTCCTCGCTCGCCGTCGCGGTCTCCTGGGAGCTGTCGGAGGCCGAGCGCACCAGGCGCTGGGCGTTGTCGAGGAAACTGTTGATGGACTCCCCCGCCTGGGCGATCTCGTCGCTGCCGCGGACCGCCACCCGCCGGGTCAGGTCCCCTCCGGCCAGGTCGTGGGCCGCGCTGGTGATCGCGGCGACGGAGCTCAGGATGCTCCGGATGATCCAGAGGGCGAACCAGCGGCTGAGCGGCAGGGCTAGCAGGATCAGCCCGATGCTGAGGATCATGGTCAGGCGCGTGGCGGCGATCAGCTGGCCGGCCCGGTCGCCCAGGTCCCTGGCGAGCCTGTTCTCCACCTCCTTGAGCAGGTTGATCCTGGTGCTGGCCAGCTCGAACCAGCGGGCGGCGTCCACCCCGCCCAGGCTCGGCTCCAGCCCCTTGTCCAGGGCCTGGGCGCGCAGCCTCAGCACCTCCGCGCAGGCGGGCTCCGCCATGCGCCCCGTGTAGAAGGCGCGCTGCCCCGGGTTCGCGTAGAAGTTGAAGAGCTCCAGGTAGGTCTGCTGCTTGGCGACGATGGTGACGAAGCGGTTGAAGAACCCGGGGGCGAAACTGTCCCGGGCAAAGCTGTTGGCCAAGGTCGCCCGCTCGATGCCGGCCATCTCCTTGGCCTGCAGCAGGCTGGAGTAGCCGCTGGCCAGGGTGGCGAGCTGCGCGTTATGGCTCGAAAGCACCAGACGGGCCGGGACCTTGAGCAGCAGGGCGATGGCGTCCGTGTAGTACTTGATGGCGTCCGCCGCCTCCAGGTTCTGGGCGCTCACCGCGCTGCGGATCGTGGCGATCCGCTCCAGCGAGGCCGCCGCGTCGTCCGCCACCCCCCCAAGCGCCGCGCCGCGCCCCGCCGCGCTCAGGTCGCGCAACTCCCCCCTGAGATGCTCCAAGGCGGCGTCGCTCGCCTTGCGCTGTTCCTGGAGCTCCCCGGCGAACTTCGCCCCCCGGCTCCCGAGAAATCCTGCCGTCATGCCGCGCTCCCGCTGCAGCTGGTGCACCAGGTCCCCGCAGCCGGTAGAGATGCCGACCAGGCCGTCCAGGTCCTTGAGCGCCCGGTACTCCTCGACCTTGGCAAAGCAGAGGGAGAGCGCGAAGCAGATCAGCAACAGGGTGGGAAAACTGGTGAGCAGCAGCAGCTTGGATTTGATACGCAGAGTATTCAGATGCATGGAGCCTCTCTCAAAGGAAAAAACGCGGTGGTCGTTAACGGGTGCCCGGCTGTACAGCTGCTCTTCGGCGTAACTGTCCGGAACTTAAAACATGTACAGATTTTAATGCGGCCTGGCGCGTCCCGCCTCCCCCGCGGCGGCACGGGTCGGCAGCCTGCGCGCGGAGGGCGCCTCCGGGCGGGGCGCCAGCCCGCCACAGGTAAATGCTCCGCCGCGCGCCAGGAGCGTCCCGGCTCGCGGGGGGAACGGGCGGCAGCCGTGCCACCGGGAACTCCTGGTGCCTCGTGCCGGTTCCCCTTGACAACGATACCCCCGGGGGGTATTTTAAACGGGCTGCCGGAGCCAACCAGACAGGCGGCAGGGAGGCAGGCCAGATGGAAGGAGCATCCCAGAAAAAGCTGGTGGCACGGGTCAAGCGGATCGCCGGGCAGGTGGCGGGGGTGGAGCGCATGCTGCAGGAGAAGCGCTACTGCGTTGACATCCTGAACCAGATCGCCGCGGCACGCTCGGCGCTGGACGCGCTGGGCGTCGAGCTGCTCACCCGGCACCTGGAGAGCTGCGTCCTTGGCCACGGCAGCGACTCGGAGCACCAAAGCGCCAAGTCGATGACCCAGCAGCAACTGCTCGCCGAGGTGAAGACGGCGCTCTCCAGGTTTCTGTAACCATCGCGAGACGTGGGGTGCCGGCGCATCCGCCACCTTTTGGGAGGGAGCAACATGAAGACTGCACGCTGTGAGCTGCCGCTCGCCGGGATGCACTGCGCCTCCTGCGCGGGGCGCATCGAGAAGGCGCTCGCCGGCGCCGCGGGGGTCGTGGAGGCGAACGTCAACTTCGCCACCAGCCGCGCCACGGTCCGCTACGACCCGCAGGCGACCGGCGTGGAGCCGCTGCGCCAGCTGGTGCGCGACCTGGGCTACCAGGTGCTCGCGACGCAGCAGCGCCTGGAGCTGCCGCTCTCCGGGATGCACTGCGCCTCCTGCGCGGGGCGCATCGAGAAGGCGCTCGCCGGCGCCGCCGGGGTGGCCGCGGCCAGCGTCAACTTCGCCACCAGCCGCGCCACGGTCCAGTACGACCCGCAGCTGACCGGGGTGCAGGTGCTGGAGCAGCTGGTGCGCGACCTGGGCTACCAGGTGATCGCGACGGGGGGAGGGAGCGCCTCGGCGGGCGCGGAGGCGGTGCAGCAGGCCGAAGGCGAGCTGCGCGCGGCCGAATACCGGGAGCAGAAGCTGCGCTTCCTCTTTTCGCTGGCGCTCTCGCTGCCGGTCCTGCTGCTCGCCATGGGCGGCCACCTGGTCCCGGCCTGGCGGGAGACCCTGGACTTTCCCGGCCGGGACTCTCTGGAGCTGGCGCTCACCACGCCGGTGCTGTTCTGGGCGGGGCGCGGCTTTTTCAGCGGGGCCTGGGCCGCCGCCCGGCACCGCGGCGCGGACATGAACACGCTGGTCGCCCTAGGCACCCTGTCGGCCTACCTGTACTCCGTCGTGGCCACGGTCCTCCCCGGCTGGCTCTCAAGTGCCGCCGGCGCCCCGCACCCGGCCGGCGGCGCCGCCGGCCACGGCGGGGTCTACTTCGAATCGGCGGCGGTCATCGTGACGCTGATCCTCATGGGCCGGCTCCTTGAAGCCCGGGCCCGGGCCAAGACGGGGGGCGCCATCCGCGCCCTGATCGGGCTGCAGCCCAAACTCGCCCGGGTGGAGCGCGAGGGGGTCGAAAAGGACCTCCCGGTGGGCGAGCTCGTGGTGGGCGACCTCGTGCTGGTGCGCCCCGGCGAGAAGGTGCCGGTCGACGGCGAGCTGGTCGAGGGGGGCTCCTCCGTGGACGAGAGCATGCTGACCGGCGAGCCCCTGGCGGTGCAGAAGCGCAAGGGGGACACGGTCATCGGCGCCACGCTCAACAAGACCGGCTCCTTCCGGATGCGCGCGACGCGCATCGGCAGGGACACGGTGCTGCAGCAGATCGTGCGCCTGGTCCAGGAGGCCCAGGGGAGCAAGGCCCCGATCCAGCGGCTCGCCGACCTGATCGCGAGCTACTTCGTGCCGGCCGTGCTCTGCCTCGCCATCGCCACCTTCGTGCTCTGGTTCGACCTCTCGCCGCCGCAGACCCGGCTCACCATGGCGCTATCGAGCTTCGTCTCCGTGCTGATCATCGCCTGCCCCTGCGCGCTGGGGCTCGCCACGCCGACCGCCATCATGGTGGGGACCGGCCGCGGCGCCCAGAGCGGCATCCTGATCAAGGGGGGCGCGGTCCTGGAGAGCGCGCACCGCCTGACCACGATCGTTTTGGACAAGACCGGCACCCTCACCCGGGGGGTGCCGGTCGTGACGGACCTGGTGGCGCACGGGGTGGACCAGGCGACCCTGCTCCGCCTGGCGGCCGCGGCGGAGGCGGGGAGCGAGCACCCGCTGGGCGAGGCGATCGTGCGCTCGGCCCTGGAGCGCGGACTGCCCCGGACGCCGGCCGGCGAGTTCAACGCGATCCCCGGCCACGGCGTCGAGGCGCTGGTGGAGGGGCGCCGCGTCCTGATCGGCACCGCGCTCCTCTTGCGGGGGCGCGGCCTGGAGGTCGACGAGGCGGCGGGCCACGGGCTGGCCGACGCGGGGAAGACCCCCGTGTTCGTCGCCATCGACGGGGCCTGGGCCGGGGTCATCGCGGTCGCCGACCCCGTCAAGGAGGGGTCGCGCCGGGCGGTTGAGCGGCTGCACGCCCTCGGCCTGGAGGTCATCATGCTGACCGGCGACCAGCGGCGCACGGCGCAGGCGGTCGCCCGCGAGGTCGGGGTGGACCGGGTGCTCTCCGAGGTGCTGCCGCAGGGAAAGTGCCAGGAGATCCAGAAGCTGCAGGCCGAGGGGAAACGGGTGGCGATGGTGGGCGACGGCATCAACGACGCCCCGGCCCTGGCCCGGGCCGACATCGGCATCGCCATGGGGAGCGGCACGGACGTCGCGCTGGAGGCCGCGGACATCACGCTGGTTGGGGGGGACCTGAACGGGGTGGCGGCGGCCATCGCCCTTTCCAGGGCCACGGTCGCCAACATCAAGCAGAACCTGTTCTTCGCCTTTATTTACAACATCCTCGGCATACCGATCGCGGCGGGCGCGCTCTACCCGCTGACCGGATGGCTGCTGAGCCCCGTCGTCGCGTCGCTCGCCATGGCGCTTTCCTCCGTCAGCGTGGTGACCAATGCCCTGAGGCTGCGCGGCTTCAGGGTGGCAAGGAGTTGAGACAATGGACCTGACTCAGCTGCTGGTGACGGCGGGCGGGGTGATCCTGATAGCAGTCACGCTCTGGTTCTTCTTCGGCAAGCGTTGACATTCGGGCCCTCTAATCTATACTGCTTCAATGCTTGGGAAATCGTGCAGACAACGCACCGTGGCAGCGCTGACAACCGTCCTGGCCGCCCTGTCATTGGCAGGCTGCCAGGGTGTCGGCGCTGGCATGGAAGGAAACCTCTACGAGAAGATGACCATCTTCTCGCTGATCGCACTCACCGCGCTCGCCGTCCTTTTGCTCCCCTTCCTCAGTTCCGGCACCGACAGCAAGGCTTTGGCGCGCTACCGGGTACTGATCAGGAATGCGGCGCCCCGTCCCCTGTCAGCAGCGGAACTCACCGGCTCCCCCGTGTACCTCTGGGATTCCCCCAAATCCTTCCACACCATGCGCTTCGGCGCCGACGGTTCGTTTTCCGAGTCCGTGCTGACCACGACCAACGGCATCGACCCGGCGCCGCGCCCCTGCGGGAGCTGGTCGCTGAGCCCGGCAGGGGAGCTGCAGATCGCCCGGGACCTGGCCGCCGGCACCAGGGTCCTCACCCGGGTCTCCCCGGATGGCTACAACCTTGCCACCCTCATGCGCCTCGGCTCCGGCCTCGCCGAGGCCTGGTTCCTGGGGGAGCAGAGCCTGGCCAAGGCGCAGATCTCCTGTTTCGGCTACTCGGGGTCGCGCCTCCCGACGGACCGGTTCAGGAGGGAGGCGCTGCAGGGGGTGACCGTCTATTGGGCGACCTACCCCGCCCTCCTTTTGTCCAGAGGGAACGAGGTGACGGTCAATCCGGAGCTCTGCTACGGCGCGGTGACCTTCCACCCGGAGGGGGCCCTGTCCAAATCGATCAGCAACACCATCGACGCGCCCCCCGACTTCCGCCCCTCCTTTACCGGCAGCTGGAAGGTGGACGAGAACTTCGGCGTGCTCAACATGTCGACCGGGCTCTACACGACGGAAGTCAAACTGCTCTTGCGCTGCAGCGCTCCCGACGCCTGCCTGGTCGGCACCACCTCCGGTAACGAGCAGTGGTTCCTGGACCCGGAAAAGGGGCGGGAACAGCTCTTCGGCTACCTCGGCGTCGCGGTGCACCAGGCTCCCCCCGCCGAGCCGCCTGCTTCCTAGGGAAGGGGCCCGGCCTTCTCCCCTTGGACGTCATCCGGTTGCTCCCCCCGCCAAGCCGCCTCTCCCGGGGAGGAAGACCCGGAGCCGGGCTCCGCCTCAATCCGCCTCAATCCGCCTCAATCCGCCTCAATCCGCCTCAATCCGCCTCAATCCGCCTCAATCCGCCTTGACCAGGTCGGCCCTGGTCCGGCGCCCCATGATAAGGGCGCCGGAGACGACCGCGAGCCCCGCCAGCACCAGGTTCGACACCAGGAAGGCGTGTCCCCGCCCCCGTGATTCCAGCGCCCCCCACATGACCCCGGCCAGGAGGCTCCCGAGCGCCTGCCCGACCACCCGGGCGATGGAGAGGAACCCGGAGGCGACCGACTCGGTCTCCTCCGGGGCGAGCGACAGCACGGCCGCGTTGTTGGCCGCCTGGAAGAGCGCCCGCCCGAAACCGATGCCGGCAAGCCCCAGCGTCACGCTCCCGGTCACCCCCTGCAGGCAGGAGGAGAGCGCCATGACCGCGGAGCCGGCCCAGCTCACCAGGTCGAACCCCTTGCGGTCCGAGAGCTTCCCCGCCCAGGGGCCGAGGAACAGGAGCATGAGCGGCGGCACCAGGAGGACCAGGCCGACCCGGCTCGGGGTCATCCCCCCCGCCTCCAGGAAGAAGGGCCAGAGCAGGTTGGTGCCGAAGGACTGGGCGAAGAAGAGGACCGTCGCCAGGAGCGCCAGCAGGAAGCGAGGCGCCCGGGCCACCCTCCTGAGCCCCTCCCGGAGCCCCACCCCGCGCAGTTCGCCCAGCCTGCTGGAGAGCAGCAGCGCGACGAGTCCCAGGGGGAGGTTCAGGTAGAAGATGCTGCGCCAGCCGAAGGCGTCGACCATGAAGCCGCCGATGGGCGGCCCCATCAGGGTCCCGGCGGCGACGGAGCCGGCGACCATCCCCAGGGCCCAGCCCCGCCGCTCCGGAAAGGTGGCGGCGGCAAGCCCCGGCACCAGCCCGATCACCCCCGCCCCCGCGATCCCCTGCACGAAGCGAAAGCCGAACAGCCACGGGAGGTTGGGCGAGATCCCCAGCAGCAGGGAGATGGCGCTGAAGCAAAGCAGCGAGACCCGGTAGACCCGCACCGTGCCGAGCCTGCCGGCCAGGCCCGACAGCGGCAGGAAGGCGAGGGCGGAGCCGATCAGGTAGAGGGTGGCCGCCCACTGCACGGTGGCCGCATCGGAGCGAAAATGGGCGGCCAGCGTCGGCAGCGCCAGGTTCAGGGCGCTGGCGTCCAGCGTGGAGAGCATGACCCCGATCAAAAGCGCGGCGAGGCGCAGGTCGATGGTGAAGATGGTGGGCCGTTTGAACATGGTGCCGTTCCTTGTAGCGTTATTTGTGCCGCGGGCCGAGCCCCCCCGCCCTGCCACACGGTAGCACGCCGCGAGCAGGTGACGCCAGCAGATATGTCGCACGGCGGCAGGCGCACCCTCCGCCCCCGGGCGCCCGCGGCCGGGATGGGCCGCCTGCTGCCACGGCGCAGGGGTGCCGAATAAATGGCAGAGCGCCCGTTTTTGGCAGCGGCACTTTCGGCCACTTTCTAATGAGTTACACGGGGAGGCCCGATCCAACCACTATTTCCGCGCACCCTTCCCCGCGGCAACCCCCGACAAAAACCGCGGCAATACTGTAGGTTATCATTAGCCACAACAATGGCACAATTCCTGTAGTGTCTCATGAGAATTCTGGACCGCCGGCCGGACCCCGGCCCGGGCGGCACGCGGCCTCCTGTTTGCCGTACCTGGAATGAACCGATGAAAGCCGGCCCCCCGGGGGTCGGTCACGTGCAATGTGGTGCAGTACTACCAAAAGGAGAGACCATGATCAGATCAGTAAAACGGTTGCTCGGCATCGGAGGGTTGCTGTGCTGCGCGGCACTCTCGGGATGCGGCGGCGACACGACCAACGTGACCGAGGTGCAGGCGAGCAAGGCGGGCAAACTCCCCCTCAATCCGCTCTCCCTGCAGCAGTTCGCCAACCCGCTGCCGATCATTCCGGCAGCCCCCCCCGACACCACCAGCGCCCCCGGCTCGGACTTCTACACCGTCAGCGTCGAGCAGAGCACCGGCTACGACTTCGGGCTGCGCAACATCGACGGCTCCGAGATCCTAAGCGGCGGGCAACCGATCCGGAGCACGGTCTGGGGCTACCGGGTGAACGGCCTGAGCGCAGGGTACCTGGGACCGAGCATCGAGGCCCGCTCCACCTTGCCGGGCAACACCCTGCACCCCGGCAGGCCGGTGCAGGTCAAGTACGTCAACAACCTGCGCGACCAGGCGGGGCGCCTGCTGACCAAGCACCTGCTGACGGTCGACCCCACCCTGGCCGGAGCCGACAACGGCGAACCGGAGATCAGGGTGGTGCCCCACCTGCACGGCGGCCATGTGGCGGCCGGGTTCGACGGCAACCCCAACTTCTGGTTCGGCAACGACCCGCAGGCCGCCGCCAACGGCATGGGGGGGCCGGCAGGCAACAGCGTCACCTACAGCTACACTAACGACCAGCTGGGCACCACCCTCTGGTTCCACGACCACGCCATGGCCATCACCCGCCTGAACGTCTACGCGGGGCTGGCGGCCTTCTACCTGCTGCGGGACGACTTCGAGGACGCCCGGAACCTCCCCAAGGGCGCCTACGAGATCCCCCTGGTGATCCAGGACAAGAATTTCAACGCCGACGGCTCCCTCGACTACCCGGCCACCCCGCTACTGAACCCGAGCACGCGCCAGCCGCTGGTCGGCCCGGACGGCAACCCCATCCTCAGTTCCGGGCCGGAGTTCTTCGGCAACACCATCATCGTTAACGGCAAGGCCTGGCCCAAGCTCGAGGTGGAGCCGAGGAGGTACCGCTTCAGGTTCCTGAACGGCTCGGATTCGCGCTTCTACCACCTCTGGCTGGAGCTCCCGGGGGCTGCGCCCCTCCCGGCCGGCATGATCACCCAGGTCGGCAACGAGGGGGGGCTGCTCCCCGCGCCGGTCGGCATCGGCGACTCTCCGGCCAACGGCCTGCTGCTGGCGAACGCCGAGCGCGCCGACCTGATCATCGACTTCTCCAAGGTGCCGGCCGGCACCAAGCTGACCCTGAGGAACGACGCCAACGGCCCCTTCCCCGGCGGCAACGCGCCGGACCCGAAGACCACCGGCAGGATCATGCAGTTCTCGGTCTCCAAGCCGCTGGCCGGGACCGACAGCTCCGCGGCCAGCGCCTCGCGCCCGGTGACCCACCTGGCGGCGCCGACCACGACCCGGGTGCTCGACCTCCAGGAGATCAGGGACTACTACGGCATCAACTTCGATCCGGCCGGAGAAGGGGTCATGGAGTTCCGGCACCTGCTGCTGTTAAACGGCGCCCTCTTCAGCGACCCGGTCACCGAGACCCCCAAGCTGAACACGGTGGAGGACTGGATCTTCATCAACGGCACGGTGGACATGCACCCGATGCACCTGCACCTGGTGGCCTACGAGGTGATCGAGAAGGGAACCGTCGAGGGGTACCTCCCCGCCAACCCGGCGTCGCAGACTCCCGCGTCCTTCACGGCGCTGCACCCCGACACCGACCCGGCCGGCAATACCCTGACCGGCAACCCCGCCGCCTTCGACACCAATTACACGGTGCTCCCCAACGAGCGGGGGCTCAAGGAGACCGTCCGGGTGCCGCCCGGCAACGTGAGTGACAGCGGCGATCCGGTGGGGCCGCGCGGCTATGTCCGGATCAGGGCCAAGTTCGACACCCTGGGGACCTACATGTACCACTGCCACATCCTCTCGCACGAGGACAATGCCATGATGCGCCCCTTCACCGTCGTTCCGTAGCGCCGCGGTGAGGAAACGCTCGACAGGGGGGAGCCGGCAGCGGCCCCCCCTTTTTTTGGTTCTTCCGGGAATCCGGGAAACGTTCAGCAGGGTGGGCAGCCCCTGCCCACCGCCTGCCGGCCTCGGGCGGGTGGGGACGCTGTGCCGACCCTGCCTGGCCTTGGCCGCCGACGATTTCACCCGCCCGGCGCGGGGAACAGCCGCTGCACCGCCTCGCGCCGATACTCGAAGATCGCCCCCAGCCTCCGTTGCACCAGCCCCGAGGCGACCCGCCCCAGCTGGCCGAAGGGAAGGCGGTAGTGTATCAGGTCCCGCATCTCCACCCCCCCCGCCACCTCCAGGAACCGGTGCTGGTGGTGCCAGAACCGGTAGGGGCCGAGGCGCTGCTCGTCCACGAAAAAGCCGGGTTCCCGGCAGTGGGTGATTTCGGTGACCCAGGGGAGCGCCAGTCCCAGGAGGGGACTCACCGTGTAGGTGATGATCATGCCGGCGTACATCCCCTCGCCGGGCGGGGAGGTGACCCGGAAGCCGAGCCAGGGAGGGGTGATGGCCGCCAGGTTCTCCGGCCGGGCGAAGAAGCTCCAGACCTCGGGGAGCGAGGCCGGGATGGTCTGCAGCCTCTCCAGTTGTTCCAGGGGCATGGTATCTCTCCTTGAATGGGCCGCAGCGGCGGATGCCTGAACGGTTCGGGCCAAAGTAGCAGACAATCTCCCATTGATCAATTGCACCGGCGCGAGTTTCGGCAGCGCAGGCGCACAAACAGGTTGACAACCTGTACCGATTGCAATAAATTGCCATCCATGAGCGACGTCCCCTCCTATATCAACAGCAAGCTGGTCCGGCTGGAAGCGAGTTGCCGCGCGCACGGCATGCCGCTGACGGTGCAACGGCGGGTCGTCATGGAGACCCTGGCCGGCCGCCGGGACCACCCCACGGCGGACCAGATTTTCGAAGCGCTGGGGACGCGGCTGCCCGGCATCTCGCGGACAACGGTGTACCGCGTCCTGGAGGCGTTCGTGGCCCTCGGCGTGATTCAGAAGATCAGCAACCCGGAGGCCAAGGCGCATTTCGACGCGGATACCAGCCGGCACCACCACGTGCGCTGCCGGGAGTGCGGCGCGGTGGCGGACGTGCACGACGAGGGACTCAACAGCCTCAGGCTCCCGGCTCACGCCGCACCCGGATTCGACCTCGTCGATTACTCGATCAATTTCGTCGGCACCTGTGCCACCTGCCGCTTGGCAGCGGACCCGGGCTCAGGCTCCCCCCCCTCTCCGGCCAAGGCCGGAGGCGCCAGGGTCCGGCAGTAACGCTGCGGATCGACCTGCCGGCTCCCTGTCCACCCCCATCGATGCAAACACGACACTGACAAAAGGAGACTCTATGAAACAATGGCGCTGCGTTATCTGCGATTATGTACACGAAGGTGAAGAGGCACCCGGCACCTGCCCGGTCTGTGGAGTCGATGCGACAAATTTCGAGGAAGTCGTCTAGTTACCAACAATTTAATCGAGGAGGTCGATTATGGAGTTTGTCTCGCTTGAGGAGATCATCAATTTCGCGGTGGAACGAGAGGATATGGCCTACCACCTCTACAAGGACGCGGCGGCCAAGAGCAGCACCATCTCGGCCCGCAAGATGTTCGAAGAGATGGCGGCGGAGGAGGCGGGTCACAAGGACGTGTTCAGCAAGATCGACGTGGCCCTGCTCCACGAGGAGTCGGCCCGCAAGGGAGCCCACCTGAACCTGAGCCAGTACCTGGCGGACATCGAGATGCGCCCGGACATGAGCTACCCCGAGATCCTGCGCTTCGCCATCAAGGCGGAGGAGAGTGCCTGGAAGCTCTACGAGGCCGCGGCGGAGATGACCGACGATCCCAAGATGAAGCGGACCCTGCAGGTGTTTGCCGAAGTGGAAAAAGGGCACAAGAAGCGCATCGAGCACATCTACGACGAGCACGTGCTGACGGAGAACTGAGCCAAGCGCGCTCACCGAAAGTAGCAGGCCGTGGGAGCCGCACCAGATTCGGTTCCGGAGGGTTACCGGGATCCATACCGCTTCGTCCAGCCGGACTGAGTGAGTATGGATTCTTTTTTTTACCCCCCCTTCTGCTCGACCCCCTTCTGCTCGACTCCCTTCTGCTCGACTCCCTTCTGCTCGACTCCCTTCTGCTCGACTCCCTGCTGCTCGGCAGATTTCCGCTGGGCGGCGTCGCGTTCGGCCTGCTGCTCGGCGGCCCTCAGGTCGGCGGCCCTCTTTTGGGCGGCTTGTTCCGCGGCACGTTCGGCGGCCCTCGCCTCGATATTCCTCTGCTCGGCAGCCTTAAGCTCGGCGATCAATTTTTCGGCCGCCCGTTGCTCGGCGAGCTTCGCCTCGGCCGCTCTGAGCTCAGCCGCCCTTGCCTCGGCCTCCTTCTGCTGCGCCGCCTTCGCCTCGGCCAATGCCGCGGCGGCCTGCTCCTTTGCCGCCTTCTCCCTGGCTCTGGCCGCTCTCGCGGCGACGACTGCAGGATCGTTTTCCAGCGCTGCCCTCGCTTCGGCCGCCTGCGCCTCGGCCGCCTTTTCGGCGGCGGCCGCAGCCGCGGCGGCTTTTGCGACGACAGCCTCGTCTGCCCTGATGCGCGCCGCCTTTTGCTCGGCAAGCTTTTTGGCAAACGCCGCAGCCGCGGCGGCGTTGCGCTCGGCGGCCTTGGCCTCGGCAACCTTGGCCTGGGCAGCCTTCAACTCGGCAGCTTTCGCTTCGGCGGCCCTTGCCTCGGCGGCCCTTGCCTCGGCAGCCTTGGCCTCGGCCGCCCTCGCCTCGGCGGCCTTAGCCGCGGCGGCCTTTGCCGCGGCGAGCTTCGCCTTGGCCGCTTGCGCCTCGGCGGCCTGGGCCTTGGCCGCCTTGATGGCCTTCGCCTCGGCCTCCCTGGTCTCGGCCGGGCTCAGGTTGGCCCGGGGAGCGCCGCCCGCAAGTACCAGCAGACCGGGCTCGAGGGTATCAGCCTCCTTCGGGTATTCTTTCAGCAGGTCGCGCACGGTCTCGGCGGCCTTCGCGTCCCGCCCCGTCGAGGCATACGCCCTGGAGAGCATGACCAGAACTTCCTCGCGCCGGGTTGTGGCCGGATAGGTTCTCAGGACCCGCTCCAGCCAGGATGAGGCGAAGAAATAATTTCCGGTGCGGTAATGCTCAGTTGCCTGCCGGAGCATCGCCCCCTCGTCCGTCTCGGCGAAGGAGGCGACCGGGCAAAGAGAAATGGCCAGCAGCGCAGACAGTATCAGGCTTCGAAGTTTGTCCATCGGGGTTCCTTAGGTTTCAGTCGTTCCACGGTACAGGCGTTGCAGCAGGTATCCGGATCAGTACGGCGTCCCTAACTCAGGAGATTAATGCACCCCTATCATAAAGTCAAAGTCTATTTTGAGGGGACGGGAGGACCGGGGTGCCGGCGGAGGTTCGAGAATTTTTCGTCATTAAAAAAGGCACTTGGCCGATTTGGCCAGGTGCCTTTTCGCCGGTGCGATTTTTTCGTCGCCCAGGGTGGCGGGGTCCGGTGAAGCGGTTTTCAGCAACAGCTCCTCATCACCGGCACAGGCTTTCCAGAAACAGCTGTATTTCTTTCCCCTTGCTGGTTTTCAGGGCGCCGGCCAGACAGGCTCCCTTCCTGACCAGCGTCACCGGGCCATAGAGCGGGTCGCCCCCCTCGAGTACCTGTTCATCTGCGCCCACGGCCAGGGTCGTCGCCGCCGCCAGTTGGGAGCGGTAACGCTGGGCGACCGCCGAGGCGGATTGGGGGGTCGCCCCGAGGAGCAGGAACACCCGGAATTTGGAATCCCCGAGCGCGGCATCCGCCATGAATCCCCGGTTCAGGAAGTCGTACCCCAGAAGGCTCTCGGGGAGGTAGCGCTCGCTCCCCTTGACCAGCCCGGGGCGGTCCAGAGCCGAGAGTTCGCCAGGCCCGTGCGCGGGGCCCGGCAGCAGGGCCGCCACCGCCCGCCCGCAGGCGGCCAGGGCGTCGGCATCGGGGATCTCGGTGCCGGTGATCTGGAGCTGCAGAAAGTAGCGCCCCTGGTAGGAAAAGAGCTGGGAGCCCGACAGGCTGGCTCCGGCGCCGATATCGAGGGTGCGCCCCTCCGCCTGGCGGTAATTGGCGTACATGCCGAAGGCGTCCAGCAGCGACCCCATGCGGAAGATCTCCACATCCATCCCTGCCCGAGGGTTTTTGGGCGAGGCGTAGCGGGCGGCGGCCATGCGCTGAAAGCCGTAGGGGAAGTACAGTTCGGCCTCCCCGTCGATCCGGTCCGAGAGGGTTTCCCGGTCGTAGACGGAAGCCTTCCCCTCGACCAGCCATCCGGGCCCGCAGGAGCCCGCGGGGAGCAGCTCCTCCGGGGGGGCTTCGGCCCGCAGCGGGCAGGGGGCGAGCAGAGCAAGCAGGGCAAGCAGGGCGAGCAGGGCCGGACCGGTCCGGGCCGGGTGCCGGGTCGGGTGGATCGGGCTCATGACAGCACCGTCCGGGCGCGTTCCATCTTGGCGGAGATGTCCAGGCCGCGGACGCAGCGGGCGGTGCACCACTGGCAGTCGAGGCAGGCGGACGCCGCGGCGGCAGCCGGCAGCTCCCGGTAGGTGGCGCGGGCCAGGGAGAGGTCGCGGTACCCGCCGTCGGCGTACATCAGGGCGCGGTTCACCGTCGAGATCTCCACCCCCTTGGGGCACCCCCCCTCGCAGGCGCCGCAGAAGTTGCAGTAAAAGGGGGCGATCGCCTCCGCGTAGCGCTCGATGCGGCGCCGGTCCGCGTAGGTAAACGGCATCCCCATGACGGCGATGTCCTCCCGAAGCTGCGCCATGTCCTTCATGCCGGGAATGGCCGCGGTCACCTTGGGGTTCTGCAGCGCCCACTTGAGGGCGGCCTGGTAGGCGCTGACCCGCCCGAGACCGGTGGTGTCGTAGCCGCCGACCATAGCCTTCATGGCGATGATGCCGACCCCGGCCGAGGCGGCGCGGTCGATGGCGGCCGCGACCGCGGGGTCCGACTTGAAATTGTACTTGACCAGGCAGGTATCGAAGAAGCGGTCCGGGTCGTCCACCAGGGCGTTCAGCACCTCGACCTCGTTCTTGTGGGTGGTCACCCCGCAAAAGCGGACCTTCCCCTGTTTTTTCAAAAGGGTCAGGGCCTCGCGCGTCTCGGCGTTGAAGACCCGCTCCTTGCCGGTCAGGTTGTGCAGCTGGATCACGTCGATGTGGTCGGTGCCCAGGGTCCTCAGGCTGGTCTCGACGTCCCGGATGATATCCGCCCTGCTCTGCGACTCCGGGCTGGTCTTGGTGGCGAGGTAGAGCTTGTCGCGCACCCCCCTCACGGCCCTGCCGACGATCTCCTCGTTCCTCCCCCCCATGTATTTGCGGGCCGTGTCGATGTAGTTCACCCCCTGCTCGATGGCGGCGCGGATCACCTCCGGCTCGGGAGTCAGCATGGCCCCGAAGCTGACCACGGTGATCTTCAGGCCGGTGCGACCCAGGGTGCGGTAGAGCGGCTTGGGGAAGGAGCCCCGGGTGCCGGAGAGCTGCTGCAGGGAGTCGGCCAGCGCGGGTGCGGCGATCAGGGCGGTTGCGGTTCCCACCACCCCGGTCTTGATGAAAGTCCTGCGGTTCATCCCCTTCTTTTCGGAACCTTCCATGACTGCTCCTCCTTCATCGCCGACTGCCAGGAATAGCATTAAGTGACGTGAACGAACCAGCGTTAAATATAACCTGAAAATGCTTTATTCTCAATGCAACTTATCATGGCATCGGCAAAGGAAATCTTCCGGCAGCAGGGAACAGCGGGGGAAACATCCTGCGAACGCCGGCGGCAACCGGGTATCGGGAGGGAAAAGGTGCGGTCATCGGCGCTCATGCCTGTCAAAAAAACGTCATTCGCGCGACAGCCGTGTCAAAGCTGCGGCGCTCATCCAGTCGGCCCCGGTCACCCACTGGATCAGAGCGGGAGCTGTTACTGCGCGGTCCGGATCGATGCGACGGGGACGCCGCCCCGGCCCTCGGAGGGCTTCGACTCAGCGGCAACAAGTTCGGCAGTCACCTGGCCGAGCGCGACCGAGGTGACTATGCGCACCGGCACCCTGTGGTCGTCGTCCGTCATCCAGATCAGGATCTCGCCGGTGCGCCGGAAAATTCCGGCGGTATTCTGCAAGGGGCGCACGACCAGGGTGGCGACCGTGGTCAGGTTCGGCAGGCGCAGCTCCTCGCGGCGCAGGATCTCCACCGGCACCTCCGCATAGGTCTCGCTGTCGTAGATATGCAGCGTTTCGGTGCTGCCGACCTGCAGGGGGAGGTTCCTGAGGTAGTAGATCCCCGACAGCGTGTCGAGCACATCCTCCGTCGGGACCGCCATTTTCAGGCTGCGGTTCCCGACGAAGTCGACCCAGGACACCCTCTTTTTCCCGAGGTTGATGGTGAACATCTCGTCGCTTCTGAAGGAGCCCTCCTGCTGCCGTATCCTGGTCATGATGAACAAGCCGTCGATATGCCTGGTCTCGACGAGGTCGTCGACGGGGAACATGCCGGAAATCAGCTCGTTCGATCTGACTCTCAGGGTAATGGTGGTCACCCCCTTCTCGTGCTGCGCCTCCAGCTCGGCGCTGCCGACCGGGAGGCCGTGGAGGCTGATCAGGTAGCTTAGTTTCTCGTGCTGCGCGGTCATGAAGTCGCCGGCCCGCAGACGGGGCTGCGGGGCGCCGGCGGCCACGGCCCGGCGCGGTCCCGCCGGGGCCGGGGCCGGGGCCGCGGTCTCGGCGGCCGGGGCGGCGGCGGTCCCGGCGGCCGGGGTGGAGGAGGCGACCCTTTCCTCCTGGCCCGGTGGGGCGTCGGGTTGCGGCCCGGCCGGGGTCGGCCCGGGCTGCGCCGCGGCGCCGCCGGCGCTTTCCCGCGCCGGGGGCGGGTCCGGGGCGGGGGGCGGTTCCAGGGGTGCGTGGCTTGAGGCGGCCCGCCCCGCCCCCGGGTGGCTTGCGGCGGGGACGGCGACGGCGCCCCGCAGCGCCAGATCCACCATGACCGCCGGCGGCGGGCCGACGGGCGCGCCCAGGTCGTAGGGAGCCAGCAGGTGCAGCGCGGTCGCGGGCAGCAGGTGCAGCAGGAGGGAGCAGACCAGGCAGGCGGCGGGCAGGCGAATTTTGCGGGACAGTCCGGACATGACGACGGTTCATGCAAGTTCCGAACCCTTCCCTCGCCCGGCACCGGGGTCCCCATCCCCCTCCCGTGCTCCCCCTTGAAGGTGCAGGGAGGTGATGGCGGGAAACTGGCGCTGACCGGGTCGCGGGATGCCCCCTCCCGCCGCGGGAGGGGGCCGTGATGCCGAGGGGGGAGCCGGGCCGCCCCGGCTCCCCCCCGGTCAGGCGGGGACCAGGAAGAACACCGCTCCGGTCAGGTCGGAGTTGATGACCCAGAGGGTGTTTATCATGGTGACATACCCGGTCTTCGATATCACCAGCACATAGCTCCCCGGGGTGATCCCGGTCAGCCGGTAGGTCCCGGCCCGGCTGGTGACCACCGACTGTCCGGCGCAGCTCACCAGCGCCCCCGCCAGGGGCGCTCCCGCCATACTCCCGCTCAGCACCTTGCCGCTCATGGAGAGCGGCGGAGCTGCGCTCAGCACGAACGCGAGCCCGCTCTGGTTCCCGCCGACGACGTAGTTGGCGATCGTCTGGGTGACGAAGCCGGGCTTGTACACGGACAGCGTGTAGCGCCCCGCCGCGACCCCCCGGAGGGTGAAGTTTCCGGCGCTGTCGCTGCTCGCGCTGACGCCGCCCAGCGACAGGGTCGCGCCCGCGCAGCCGGGTCCTCCCGCGCTGCCAGCCAGCACCTTGCCGGCCAGGTCGTAGGGGGGCGAGGGGGCCAGCTTGAACTCCAGCCAGGACTGGTCGGAGTTGACCGGGTAGCGGGTCTGGGTCAGCGTGCCGTATCCCGTCATGGCCACTCCCAGCGCGTACACGCCGGACTCGATACCCGCGACATGGAAGAGCCCGTTACTGTCCGTGCGGGCCGCCTGGCCGGCGATGTCGACCTGCGCCCCCTGCAGTGGGTACCTACCGGCGGCGTACACCATGCCGTCCATGGAGTAGTAGATCGGCGCGGCGGTCGCCAGCACGAAGACGAGCCCGCTCTGGTCGCCGTTGACGAGGTGGCCGCTGCTCGTCTGGGTCAGGTACCCCGGCTTGGAGATGGTCAGCGTGAAGCTGCCGGCCGGCACTCCCGCCATGATGAAGTCTCCGGTGCCGTTGGTGGTCACCGCCTGGCCCGCGATCTCGACCTTAGCTCCGACGCAGCCGGGCCCGATGGGGTAGCGATCCAGCACCTTGCCGCTCATGGTGTAGGGCGCGTCGGGGGTGAGGGAGAACTGCAGCCCGCCACGGTCGCAGCCGGCGAACCAGCTCGGGAAATCCTGGGCCCGGTAGCCGCTCCCGGTGACAAGCAGCTCATAGCTGCCAGCGGGGATTCCTGAGATGCTGAAGCTCCCGTCCTGCGCCGTGGTCGCGGTCTTGGAGGCGATCCTCACCTGTGCCCCGCCCAGGGCCTGTCCTCCCGAACTGCGCACCGTCCCGGCCATGGTGCAACTGACCGGCAGGAGAGGGGTCAGGGCGAACTGCAGCCCGCCCTGGTCGCCGCCGATGACGAATCCCGGGATATTCTGGGTGAGGAACCCCCTCTTGGATATGGTCAGCGTGCAGCTGCCGGTCGCCAGGCCCGCGATGCAGAAATCCCCCGCGCTCCCCGTCGTGGCGCTCAGCCCCGCGACGGCGACCGTCGCCCCCGCCAGGCCCGGCCCGCTCAACCCCTCCTCGTGCACCGTGCCGCACAGGGTGCAGGGTGGGGAGGGGCTGAGCAGGAACAGCACCCCCTGCTGGTCGCAGTTCACCGGGTATTTGGTGTTCACCTGCATGCCGTAGCCCGCCTTGCTGACACCGACCGGGTATTTGTCGGCCAGCAGTCCCGAGATGCGGTAGGCCCCGGCGCTGTTCGTGAGGCACGTCTTGTCGCCGACGTTCACCTGCGCCCCTTCCAGCAGGGGCCCGCTCGTGCTGCGCACCGTCCCTTCCATGGCGTAATAGATCGGCGCGGCGGTGTGAATGAAGAACACCAGTCCGAGCACGTTGCCGTTGATGACGAAGCCGGTGACGGTCTGGGGGAGGTACCCGGGCTTATGGATGGTCAGCGTGTAGCTTCCCGTCGGGATCCCCGCGATGCGGAACTCGCCCTGGCTGCCGGTGACGGTGTGCATGCCGTCGATGGCGACCGTCGCCCCCAGGCAGCCGGGTCCCAAAAAAGTCCCCTCCAGCACGAAGCCGCTGAAGGTGAAGGGCGGTGCGGGTGCGAGGTAGGTCACCAGCTCGCTTTGGTCCTTGGCGACGACGAGGTCGGCTGTCGTCTGGGTGGCGTACCCCGGCTTGGAAATCGTCAACTGGTGGGTGCCGGCGGGTATCTCCGTGATGCTGAAGGTCCCCGCGCTCCCCGTGGTGGCCGTCTTGCCGGCGATCTGCACCGTCGCGCCCGCCAGCCCCGGCCCGCTGCTGCTGCCGTCCAGCACCGTCCCGTTCAAGAATTTCGACTTTCCCATAGTGTCCCCCTCTCCTGCTCGGTTATAGCTGCGCTTGTTTACCAGCCTGGCCCTATCGGGTGGTCGGTCCCCCCCTCCCGGCGGCTGCCTCACAATAGGTTATCATTATTGCACGTTAATCATAGTGGTTATTTGGGGGGAGTGAGAAACTGAACCACTCAAGGGGAAGCGACGATTCCCCCTCGCACAGCCGCCGTGGATGAGCCTGAAGGAAACGCGGCAACGGGGCAAAGGGACGCGGGTCAGGGGGGGGCCGCCCGGGAAGGCGCAGGCTTTGCAGTGGCTCAAAGGAAAACTGCCGTCCAAGACCCGGGTCAGTTTGGACGGCACCGCGCTACATCCGGAATGGGTTTGGGGAGGAGCCCGAAAGGGTGCAGCGGATGATGCCGAGTGGATCAGCGACGGGAGTGCGGCTCGGGGCGAACCGTCGCGGCAGGAGTCGACGGTGGCGGCAGGGGCCGACAGCCGCTGCAGGGGCCGACAGCCGCTGCAGGAGTCGTCGACAGCCGCTGCAGGGGCCGACAGCCGCTGCAGGGGTCGACAGCCGCTGCAGGGGCCGACGACGACGCTGGTGCGCCCGTGCAGCTGGCGCTAGCGGCGGGTCAGAAGCAGGAAACGAACGCGGTGCAGCGGCTTTTTTCGGCGGATGCGGGATAGCTCCTGGCACTGGTCATTTTGCCTGGCACCGGCACCCATCCTTCCACACCGAGGTACGCCGTGATCAGCCCTTCCCGGATCAAGAACTCCAGCTTGGACTCCAGCGCCACGGAAACGGTTTGATCGATGCAGCGGACGAGAATAACCATGGTGAACTCTCCTGCGCCGGGAGGGCCGGCAAGGTGGATCTGTTCCGACTGACTGCGATGGTGCGGAGGACTCCGGAAGACGCTAAATGTATACACAACAGGAACAAATTAGTAAAGAACTAAAATGAACGGCAGCCAACCGGGGACACCCGTACGGCACCGGGCCTGAGCCCCCCGCCCCGCGCGACCGGGCAGGCCTGTCACCCGGCCTCTCCAGCACCGGGCCAGTAACAGAACAGGGCGCTGCCGGAGGGAAAGGTCCTCGCAGTCACCAGTTCCAGCTTGAGCCTGGCGTTCTATCCACGTGCCAGTCCAGCTCCTTTTCTGGCCCCTCGAAATATCCGTCTACGGATGTCATCATCTGGAACATGATTTTTCTCATAACATCCCTCCCCGATTTCCTCCTGTCCCCGCCCCCCCGCTGTTACGCCGCCATCCGGGCGGCACGCCGGGTCCCTCCGGGCGGACAGCTGCCCCCGCACCGGGCCAAAAAAAAGCTTCAGGCCAGGGGAACTTCGCCGATAGATACCAATGAAATACAAAAACCAGTCCGCGCTTAAAGATTCGATTTCTTGATAACCGGCGCTTAAAACCCGCGCCGGGATGGCCTGTGCGGTGAGCTGCCAAGACCCAGATTCACCGACTGCACATTAAAACTGTTCGACAAGGGGATTTCCACCATGACATGGTTCGACAACCTGAAAATTGGGCCAAAACTGTACGTCACCTTCGCGCTGATCATTTCGCTCACCATCGCGCTGGGAATCTTTGCCATCGTGAAAATATCGGGACAAAATGACGTGATCGGAGACCTGGCGGAAAACCAGATCGTCGGCATTCGCTCCGCCGGGCAGCTGGACGCCCTGGTGGGGAGTTTCCGGCGGGGCGAGCTGCTGGCGGGCATGGCCCAGGACCCCGCCGCCAGGGAGAAATACCTCAAAAGGATGAGCGACGACCTGGAGAAGATCAAAAACCAGCAGGCGGCCTACGAAAAGCTGATCGATTCCGACCAGGAGCGCAAGACCTACGACGACTTCAAGAAAGCCTGGACCTCCTACGCAGCGGAGAGCCCGAAGGTGGTGGAACTGGTCCGGCAAGGGAACATCACGGCGATCGACTCCGCCATCCGGGGCGACTCCAGCAAATATTTCAACCAGGCGATAGCGGCACTGAAGGCCAACCAGGATTTCCAGCTCAAGATCGCCCAGGAGCAAAGCAAGGAGATCTACAAGAAAAACCAGGCCGCCTGCTTCTGGATCGCCTGCGCCATCGCGGTCTGCACCCTGATAGGGTCCATTTTTTCCGTGACCGCCGCGCACAAGATCAGCAGACCGATCGGCGAGCTGGTGGTCCAGGCCTCCCAGGTCGCGGCGGGGGACCTGACCAGCAGGACCGATCACGAGTCGCGGGACGAAACGGGGCAGTTGTGCAGCGCCTTCAATGCCATGGTCGCCAAGGTGCGGCAGAGCCTGACCCAGTCGGTGCAAAGCTCGAACGAAACGGCGGCCGCCAGCCAGGAGCTCTCCGGCATCGTCGTCGGCCTGTCGGAGACGGTCAAGAGGCAGTCGTCACTGATCGAGGAGAGCAACTGCCTGGCCCAGGACGTGGCCGGCAACCTCGACGTAACGGAGGAGATGGCGATCTCGACGACGGAAACCATCGAGACGACCAGGACCACCCTGTCGCATTTCATCGACGAGCTGAACCAGGCGGGGGAGGTCATCATAGGCGAGTCCGACAGCCAGGCGGCGATGATCGCCCAGAACCAGGCGCTCGCCGGCAAGGCGGCCGACATCCGCATGGTGCTGGAGATCATCTCCGACATCGCGGATCAGACCAACCTGCTGGCGCTCAACGCGTCCATAGAGGCGGCCAGGGCCGGCGAGGCGGGGCGGGGCTTCGCCGTCGTGGCGGACGAGGTGCGGGCGCTGGCGGCCAAGACCCAGAGCTCGCTTAGCCAGATAAACTCCGGGGTGCAGGCGGTTGTCAAGGGGGTGGAGCAGGTGTGCGGAGCCAACGAGATGAGCGCGACACGGATGCGCGGCATCGCCGAGGAGACCCGGCGCCTCATCGTGAACGTCCGGGAGACCGACCAGAGGCTCAAGGGTGCGGTCGACATCTCCTCGAGCCTCGCCAGCAAGAGCACGTACATAGCGACCCGCACCAAACAGCTGATCCAGCTGATGCAGCAGATCATCGTCCAGACGGAGAAGAGCAGCTCGGTTGCCGGCGAGGTGGGAGGGGTGGCTTCCGGCCTGGCGCAGAAGTCGGAGACCCTGCGGGTCATGCTGGCGAAGTTCAGAGTCTGAAACGGTGCGCCGCCAGCGGCGCCTCAGCGCCTGATGGCGAGGGCGACCCCCGTCACGGTCAGCAGCATGCCGCCCAAAGCGGTCAGCCCCAGGCGCTCCCCGAAAAAAAGGTACGCCAGGACGGAGGTAAAGGGGGGGACCAGGTAAAAAAGGCTCGCCACCCGGGACGCTTCGCCCCGCCTGATCAGCAGGTAGAGCAGGCTCACGGCGCCCAGCGAGAGCACCAGCACCAGCCAGAGCAGCGCAAAGACGAACGGAGCGGTCCACTGGACCTTCATGGTCTCGCACAGGGGGGCGGCCAGCGCCATCAGGAGCGTGGAAGCGCCGAACTGTAGGGTCCCGCCGGAACGAAAATCCATCTGGGCGCAGTAGCGTTTCTGGTACAGGGTCCCCGCGGTCATCCCCAGCAGCGCGAGGATCGCCATCGCTATCCCCGACCAGCTCCCCCCCGCGAAGGAAATCTTGTCCCCCAGCACCAGCATGACGCCCAAAAGGCCGAGCCCGAAGCCGAGCCATTGCCTGCCGTAGACCTTTTCGCCCAGCAGGCGCCCGGCGACGACGGCGGTAAAAAGCGGCTGCAACCCGACGATGAGCGACACGATGCCGGTGGGAACCCCGCGGTAGATGGCGGAGAACACCCCGCCGATGTAGACCGCGTTGATCAGCACCCCGGCGACGGCGATGTGGGCCGCCTGGGTCAGGCTGCCGGGCCAGGGCACCCGCATGGCGAGGGTCAGCGCCAAAAGGAGCAGGGTCACCAGCCCGAAGCGCCAGAGCAAAAAGGTGAGCGGCTCGGCGTAGGGGAGGCCGAACCTTCCGCCGATAAAGCCGGTGCTCCAGAGTATGACAAACAAAGCGGGCGCCGCTATTTTCACCTAAAACTCCCCTTTGGTCCGACAGTCGGGTAATGCCGTCACCATATCCGTTGGCGCGGCCGGCGCAGGGGGCCCGGCTCCCTGCCGGAAGGGAAGCCGCCGGCGGTCGTCCCGCCACCCCAGCAGCGATTCCCCCCGCATACCGGCTCACTTCCGGGGGTCGCCGACACAGCCGTCCGGTCGCAGGCTCTTTTTCAATACATCGTTCTAAATACGTCCAGGACAGTAATGCAGCCGCGTCGCAATGTCAAAGGTTATGTGAGGCGGTCCCGCTGCTGGGTCGCCGGCAGCCCCGGGTAGATAGAAAAAGGCACCCTGCTCTGCGAGTCGGGTGCCTTTCAGGTGACATCTGCCGTTTTGAACTGTCTGCTCTGGGTACTGTCTGCACTGGCTCGTTTGATAGAGAAACGGGAGAGCTCACCAGGATCGCCAGGCCCGCTGCCGGGGTCAGGCCGCCCCCTCGCCCCTTTTCGCCTTGCCGCCGGGTCGTGGCGCGGCCGAATCCGGCGACGGCGCCGGGCTGTCCGTTTTCCTTTCACTCGACATGATCCAGTAAATGCTCAAGGGAAGGGCCAGACGCACGATACTCTCCAGGCACTGGAATCCTATCAGCCCCTCCATTCCCGCAGTAACGGCCTTGGCACAGGCGAGCGCGATGAAAACCGCGCCCATCAGGACGATGAAGAGCAGTCCCAGCATCGTCCTGCCGAGCGTTCCCCAATCGCCCCTTCTCTGCAGGGGGACCATCAGGCCGAGGTAGATGGCGACGTTCACCTGCTCCAGCATGTTCTCCAGGTTGAACACCGCGCCTGGGCGATGGTAGACCATCAGGTCCCCCTCCCGGACAATATGGGCGAGGGGGTCGTCGTTGAGCAGCCGGTAAAGGAGTGAACTTGCGCCTGCCATCAGGTCGCCGTAGGCGTCGTGAAAGAACAGCAGCACCGCATAGCCGGCCAGGGAGCCCAGGGCGACCTGCCCCACGCGCCACGCCGCGGATCTGGAGACCAGGAAGCGGCCATTGACCCAGAGCGCCCAGATGGCGAACACGAGGAGGGCAAAGCCGATCACCCAGAGGTAATCGTGGGCGACGTCGAAAGCGCTTCGGGAATAGGACCCGACCAGGCCGGAGATGACGAGACGGCAGGCATTGGCGAAAATGACGACCGGAACCGCGACCGCAAGCCCGAATAATCGGTAGGAGAGGCTGTGGCGCGTGTAGAGCAGCATGGCCGCGGAGAGGATCGCCAGATAGTCGACGGCGGTGCACTGGCGGATGATGCGCATGGCGAAGCCGTTCACCGTGAGGATATCGGCGCGGCTGGTGATAGCGAGCCCACAGAGCGCGCCCACCCCCTTGGTGGCCAGCATGGTCAGGTCACGCCAGGCGGTCCAGTAGGAATCCGGGATCAGCGCCATGAGGATCGCAGCGCAGATGACGCAGACGATGAAGGTCACCGCAAAGACCAGGCCCGGCTGCAGAGCCTCGCTGTCTGAAGTAGGTAGGTAGGACATGAATTTATCGCCGGTACATGGTGCGCTTCATGACGGGCCTCCGGTTACGGTTGTTCGGCGCTGATGAACAGCGTGGCGCTCGCGCCGGGCCCCGGTGCCGGGAGCGTGGCGTTCCCGGACCTCAGGTCGGTCTCCTGCGCCGACTGCGGGTCCTTCAGGGTCAGTTTCACCCCGCTGGGCAGGGGGTGCCCGGGCTGCAGCGCGACGCTCAGCGGCGTCCCCTTGGCAAGGCTGGAGCTGACCGAGACCTGCCAGCGCTGCCTCCCGGCCAGGGCGCGCAGGTCCCCCCTGAGCTCCCGGCCCGGCTTCCATTCCGGATGGGGCAGGACCGCGCTGATGTACGGCTCCCCCATGTCCGCGTTCAGGTTTCCCGGCGAGATGGTGTCGTAGGCGTTGTCGAAACCGTCCGTCGCCTTGGGGTGCTCTCCCAGCACCACGTAGTCGTAGAGCGCGCCGCTCGAGAACCGGACCGTGACGCTCAGGGGCTCCAGCCCCAGCGCCGCCACGCAGGTCAGGCAGAGGGTTGCGGCGATGGCCGCCAGATATCCGATGATGGTACGCCTCCTTTACCGAACCTGGTGGGCCTCGATCTTGCGCGACGAGGGCTCTCCCTCCCCTTCGAGGGTCCGGCGCCCCCCTCCCCCACCCTTGAGGTGGAGGGACGCGGCAGCGCAGGATCGGCGCGAACCAGTTTAGCGCATGGTCAGGGTGCGGCGGAGCTCAGCCGAGGCCGATCGGCGGGTTGGTCGCGCTGTTGGATTTTTTGCCGGATTTCGGTTCGCTATCATGGTCCAGCCGGGGCTCAATGTCAAGCCCGGCCAAGGTCATCCGCCGCGACCGCGGATTTCCCCGCTGACTCTTCCGTCGCAGCGGGTGGAGGCGCCACTGTCAGCAGGGCCGGCTAGCCTATTCAACAAACGCCTGGTGACTTCCACCGAGCGGCTGTAGCTCTGTCAGGCAGCAATTCTGACAGATAATTATTTTTCCGATATGCTAAGATGTAAGCAGCTACAGGATCAACCAGCAACAGGCTGAAAACTGAAGGAGAAGGGTGGCGGCCATGACTATTGGCAGGCCCCACAACAACATCGGGTTCCTCCGCCGGCGTGTGCCGGATTGGCAGGAACTTCGTGAAACCTACCCGCGCGTCACCGCCTGCCTCGCACTGACTATCGCCCTGCTCCTACTGACTGACCTCTGCCTCCTCTACCAACGCATCGAACTCGGCCGTGAGCAGGAACTGCTGCGGGCCTCCATCGCCCGGGCAGAGATTCAGCAGGCGGGCGCGCTGGCGGCGGCGCGCCACGACATCGGCGCGACCGGCGACCTGCTGGCGCGCCGGGCCATGCTGCGGGACAGGGAGCTGCACCTGGCCGTGGACCGCGGCCGGGGGATCATGTCCCTGCAGCGCGAAGCGGCGCTGCTGCGCGAGATGCCGGTGCGCCTGAACCTCGCGGCGCCCCCGGGCTCCCGGTCCGGCGCCGAGGACCCGGCTCGGCCGCGGGGGAGCGGCGTCGTGCTGCGCGTGGTGGACGGCAGCTACCCCTGGGAGGTCCCCGCAGCCGCGTTCAGCCGTCTGGGAGAGCCGGTGCCGGCCGACAGGACGGTCCCCGGCGCCCTGGGGCGCCTCGCGATCATCCTGGACCAGGGCGCCGTCATCTACTCGCTCCCCCCGACCGGCCCGCTCAGGGAGCGGGGCTACCTGCCGCCCGGAGCGATCCGCGCCGAGGCTGCGGACCTGGAGGCGATCCGGGCCGACCTGCACCCCGGCATGAAGGTGTACTTCTACGGACATGAGAGCACAGGCGATTAGGCATACTCCGGATGTTGCGGAACGCGTGGCGGCCTTCCTGGCCCGGGGCGGCGGGAGGTATCTCGGCATGGCCGCGGCCCTGCTGGCGCTCGGCGCCCCCCTGCTGCTCCAGACTGCGGCCCTGCGTTACCAGTGCCGGGCGGCGCGCCTGGCCTGGGGGGACCGCCTCGAGGAGCTCGACGGCGCCCGCAGGAGCGCGGCTGTTTCCCAGCAGATGCTGCGCGAGTCGCAAGGGGTTGGCGCAGCGGCGCAGCACGCCCCCTACCTGGTGATCAGCATTGCGGACCGGCGCCTGTGGTACAAGCAAGGCGCAACGGTCCTGATGACCGCCAGGGTCGCCACGGGGAGCGGCAAGACGCTGGTGCGGGAGGGGGGGACCAGCGCCTGGAAGTTCGACACCCCGCGCGGGCGGCTGACCGTGCAAAGCAAGGAGCTGAACCCACTCTGGGTCCCTCCCGACTGGTTTTACCTGGAGGAGGCGCGCAAGCGCAGGCTCGGGCTGGTGCATCTGGAGGCCGGCCGCGCCCTGAGCGCCGGCGGCGCTTCGCAGATCAGGGTCGAGGGAACCGAGGTGATCCGCAGCTATCCCGACGGGCGGCGCCAGGTCATGAGGCCCTCCAAGCAGCACCTCATCATCGTGGACGGCAGGGTGCTGATGCCCCCCTTGGGCACCAGCCAGCGCAGCTTCGACAAGGTGCTGGGCACCCACCGCCTGAACCTGGGCGACGGCTACGGGCTGCACGGCACCAACCTGCCAGAAACGGTGGGACAGGCGGTCAGCCACGGCTGCGTGCGCCTGCTCAACGAGGACATCGCCAGACTCTACCAGATGGTCCCGGTGGGCACCCCCGTGTACCTGTACTGAACCGGGTGCGGCGGGGAAAGGAGGATTATTTGATGAAAACCGACAGCTGCCGCAGGGCGTTTCTCAAGTCGTCCTTGTATTTCACGGCAACGATACTGAGCTCCAAGTCCGCGCTCGCCAAGCTCTGGGAGGAGAGGGGGAGGCTGCCGGAGGCGCGGCTTGCGCTGCACAACATCAACAACAACGAGCGGCTCACCGTGACCTACCGAAACGAGGTGGGGGTCTATGATTCCGGGGCGCTCCAGGCGCTGAACTGGGCGCTGCGCTGCCACACCACCAACGAGACGACCAGCATGGACCTGCGGGTGATCGAGTACCTGCACCGTCTGGATCAGGCCCTGGGCGGCGGCAACGAGATACAGATCATTTCCGGGTACCGGTCGCCCTCCTACAACAACAAGCTGAGGTCGCTGTCGCACGGGGTGGCGAAGCACAGCCTGCACACCAAGGGGAAGGCGATCGACCTGGCCATCGCCGGCGTCGGGCTGGACACCATCAGGCGCACCGCCAAGGGGTTCGCCGCGGGTGGTGTCGGCTACTATCCCAAGGGGGGCTTCGTGCACATCGACTCCGGCGCTTTCAGGACCTGGAAGGGGTGAGAGCGCCGCGACCGGCGGTCATTTCTTCAGACTGCTCAGCTGGGTCTCCATGCATGACGGGCAGACGCCATGGCTGAAGAGCGCGTCGGTATGGGTGGATATGTAGGTTTCCAGCTGTTGCCAGATTTCCTTGTCGTCCCGGATCTTCTTGCAGTACCCGCAGATGGGGATGACCCCGGTCAGCACCCTGATTTCGTGTTCCAGTTTCGCTTTCAGGGCCTCCTGGGCCGCCACGCGCTCCGTCACGTCCGTGCAGCTGCCGATGTATCCCGCGAACGCCCCGCTGTCGTCGTTAAACGGGACCCCCCGGTCGAAAATCCAGCGGTACTCGCCGTCGTGGCGCATCAGGCGGTATTCCATTTCAAAGATGTTCCGCGCGGCGAAGTTATCGAGATATATCTTCAGGCACCGGTCAAAGTCATCCGGGTGGACTCCCTCAACCCAGCCGTTGCCGTATTCCTCATCCATGGTGCGGCCCCTGAACAGCAGCCACCGGTCGTTGAAATAGTCGCAGAGTGCATCAGTGTTAGCTCTCCATATCAATATCGGTGACTTCTCGACCAGGGTTTCGTACTCTTGCAGAGAAAGCCGGGGGGTGTGCATAAGCCATCGCTCCTATCGAATGGTTGTACAACAGCAGCAGCAATCCTGACATTGCGTAATGTCCCTATCGGCGATCACGCAGGCACTCTTGAGGGATTTTACGACATTTTGCTCCCATTCGATCGAAACTTGGAGGGGTGTCGAGCGGGAAACATGAGTAGGTTAGAGAGTATCCGTGTCTGCGGTTCAGATCTGGATTACGGAGGGCGATCCCCGAATCGAAAGGAAAAGGGGACAGGCTACTTTTAGGGGGAGATCCCAAAAAGGAAAAGTAGCCTGTCCCCTTTTCTTACTTGAGAATTTTTAAGACATTTTGCTCCCGTTTGATCGAAGCATCAACAGGTTCCGCCTCGTTTTCTTTGGGCCAAGGCGCCGAGGGGGCGGCCGGTTTTGTCCGTCAAACATCTGGTTGCCTGCGCAACGGAAAACTTCGGCAGAATCTGGAGGGAGGTCATGATTCACCGGTTCGGTGCGGCCTTGCGGATATACTTGTGCGGTCTTGCCGTTATCTGGGCCTTTCTGGCAGGTTCGGTCTCCAGCTGCCAAGCCGGATCCGGTTGGCAGCCAGTCGGTCCCTTCGGCGGCACGGTCAGATCGATCGCCATCGACCCCACCAACAGCCAGACCCTCTATGCGGCGGCCACAGGGTGGGGGGGCTCCGGGATTCTCAAGAGTACCAACGGAGGCGCGACCTGGAGCCCTTCCGGGTCCCCCCCCTCGACTCAGATCCTAGCTATCGCCATCGATTCCACCGGGCGGACTCTTTTCGCAGCCACCGGCGCGGGCGTCTTCAAAAGTTCGGATTCCGGCGGCAGTTGGTCTGCGGCGAACGGCGGGCTGCCGTCCGGAAGCCCTGTTCAACAGATACTTGTCGATCCGACCAACAGCCTGCTCGTCTACGTCACTCTTTATTCCGGGGGCGTCTACAAAAGCACGGATGGCGGATCGAGCTGGTTACCAGCCAACGCCGGCCTGCAGAGTCTTTCGGTTTACTACCTTGCGATTGATCCCGGCAACACCCAGGTTCTCTATCTCTTGGCGGGAGCCCAGGTCTACAGGACAACCAACGGCGGTGCGAACTGGACGCAGCTCAGCCCCAGCAGGTTGATTACCTTTACTGCTCTGGTCATCGATCCGACTGCCGACGCCACCTTCTATGGCAGTACCTACGGCGGGGCCGTTTATAAGAGTACCGACGGGGGCTCTACTTGGACCAACTTCACCAGCGGGCTGACGGGGCACGGGTTCGGCCTGGCCATCGATCCGTCCGACAGCAAAACCATCTATGCCGGGACCGATGACGGCGTATTCAAGAGTGTCGACGGCGCGGCCCATTGGGCCGCAATCCGGAACGGAATCACCAATACCTATGTCACCTCTCTGGTCCTCGACAAAACGAACCAGTCCCTCTACGCCGCAACCATGGGGAACGGCATTTCCAAAAGTGTCAATGGCGGCGGCAGCTGGAATTCGGCAAGCGGCGGGTTGCCGGCCGGTAGTAGTGTCAAGGTTCTGGCCGCTTCCTCCACCGGAGGGACCGTCTATGCCTCCGCCGGGACGGGTGGGTGGGCCAGCCATGACGGAGGCGCCAGCTGGGCCCAGATCGCGGGCGGCCTGCCGACCGGCGGAGTGATAAATTACCTGACCGTCGATCCCAACGACGATGAGACTGTTTTCGCCGGTACCGACTCCGGCATTTACCGCAGTAGCGATGGCGGCACCAACTGGACCGCCGTAAATGACGGCGTGCCGACGCCAGCCAACGTCATCTCATTTGCCATCGATGCCTACGGGGTGGTCTACGCCGGTACCTATGAGAACAACAGCGGCATCGAAAGCGGCAGCATTCTGAAAAGCATCGATGGCGGCACCACCTGGACCCGGCTCACCAGCGGGGCAAACCGGGTGAGTTCCCTGGCGATCGACTCCACCGACAACCTGACCATCTACGCTTCGCAAGGCAACCTGATAAAAAGCACCGACGGGGGGAACAATTGGGAACAGCTCACCATCTTCATGAACACCTCGGTCCTGGCAATCGACCCGGGCGATAACGAAGTTCTGTATGCCGCTGACAACGCAAGCGCCAGCATAATGATGAGCGTCAACGGCGGGTATGATTGGGCGCCATTGAGCGGCGGGCCGGCCAATACCGTCCTCAATGCAATCGCGATCGATCCCGTCGACCGGACAGTGTACGCCGGGACGGGGACCGGGGTGTGGAAATTCCTCACCACCTCATCCCCTGTCATCACCGTCCCCGATGGCGCCACCTGCACGGTAAACGCTGCCTGCTCGATAGTTCCGTCCATCGTCGGGTGGCCCGCTCCGACGACCGCCGTCTCAGGGTCGATCCCCCCCGGCCTTGGACTCGACCGTGCGACCGGCATTCTGAGCGGCACCCCCTCCCTAGCCGGGGTGTATCTTCTCACCCTTACCGCGACCAACGGCATTCCCCCCGACGCCACCCGGGCCGTCACCCTCAACGTACAGCCTCCCCCTGCCGATGCCTTAGCCGTCACCATCTCCGCCCCCACCGGAATTGCCGCCCTGCAGACGCTCGCTACGATCTCCGGCACAGCATCCGGCACGGAACTCTTAAAGGTCGAGGTGGCGGTCACCGACGGGGTCTACTTTCTCCAGGGCGACGGCTCGTTCGGCGTAGGGGAAAACTGGCTGGCAGCCAGCGGTACCACATCATGGAGCCTCGATACCTCCTCGGTGACCTGGGTTGCCGGAGTCACCTACACGGTCCGGGTCAAAGTTTTCTCTTCAGGCGCGAGCTACCTGGTCACCACAACCTTCAAAATGGCACAGTCCCCCCAAAAGGTGGCCACCATCCTGGTCGGATCGTTCACGACCACTACACCCTATATCAGGGTCGGGGACAGCGTCTCCATCACCGGTTCCCTGAGAAGGGGCGACGCCAACGTTCCCGTGGTGAACCAGAACGTCGTGGTCGTGGTCACCTCCCCCGCGGGGGTCTCTTCTCCCCTGACCCCGACCCCCTACGTACTCCAAAGCGACGGCACCTCGGGGACGTTCAGCACTCCCCCGATCACCTTCACCCAGCCGGGCCTTTACACGTTCCGAATCCGATTCGACGGAGGAGGGAGCTACCGGGCCTCCAGCACCGTGCTCCATCTTCCGGTACTTCCCAGATCGGGCTACGCCATCATCGTGACCGGCAAGGCGACGGACCAAAGCCTCCTCGCCCTGCACACCGCCACCACCAATGCCATCTACGCCACGCTGGTCCAAAAACGGGGCTTCCTCCCGGGGGATATCCTCCAGCTCACCAGCACCGCTTCGACCCCGGTAACCAAGCAGCAGTTGCAGGGCGCCATCATTGGCTGGGCACGGGACAAGCTGGCCACTGCCGCGGCACCGCTGTACCTCTTTATGGTCGACCACGGCAGCCAGGCGGGCTTCGTGCTCAACACCGAGACCCTCTCCCCCGACGACCTCCAGGGGTACCTGGACGCTCTGGAGTCAGACCCTGCGGTCGCCGCGGCGGTCGCCGCCTACCGGCGCTTCGTGGTCATCGGCACCTGCTACTCGGGCGTCTTCGTGGACCGGATCTCCAAGCCGGGGCGGGTGGTCGTCACCAGCACCACCGGCCTGGAACAGTCGATCGCCGGCATCAGCATCTACAACAGCGCCACCGCAGCGACGCTCAATGGCGGAGAGTACTTTATCGATAACCTGATCAACTTCCTGGGGAGGGGGGACAGTTTCCGAGACGCCTTCGCCACCTCCCGAGACATGGTTGCCCTGCGCGACCCGCGCCAGGTTGCGCCGGGAGCCCACGCTGACGCCTACGACACCCTGGCTCAGCATCCTCTCCTGGACGACCTCGGGGACCGCAAGGGGAGCTACCTGCTGGACGGGACGCCGCAGGGCAGCTTCTCCTCCGGACAGCAGCTCGGGGTCGGCATCAGAGTGCCCGGCAATCCCGCCGACATCACCGCGGTTACGGAGACCTCCATCCTTTCGACCCAGGATGCGGGGAGCTTGCCGCTCTGGCTCACGGTCAACGACAGCAGCCACATGGCGCGAGCCTGGGTGGAGATCCGCACCCCGGTCACCAGTGTCAGCAGCAACGGGGGAACCGGCCAGGTCATCCCCCACCTCATCACCATGCCGCTTTACTACGACGGGGCAAGGTGGCAGGGAGGGTACAGCTTCCCCGAACCCGGAAGCTACGACATCCTCTACTATTCCCAGGACAACCAGACTGGCGACGTCTCCCCGATGGTGCATGGCCGGGTGTACCGGCAGCTCTCGGGCGACACAGCGCCGCAGAGTTTCACGCTAACGTATCCAAAGGACCAGGCGACGGTGGCTCAGCAGTTCACGCTGTTCTGGAACCCGGCGCTGTCTGCGAACAAGGTGAGTTACACACTCTTGGTCATGAAGCAGGACGGCACGACCGTCTACAAGAAAGAGGGGATACCGCAGCCGGGAAGCTACCTCACCGCGGACGACCTCAAGGACCCCGCCTCGAACGTCGGGGGATACTACTGCCAAAACGGCGCCAGCTACTGCTCCTGGAAGGTGCAAGCCATAGACAGTTACGGGGCGATTACCGAGTCTGCGACCGGAAGCTTTACTATCCTGCCGGCGAGCGAGCCGGCGCTGGTGCTGGGGACCGTTACGGACGCGACAACCGGCGTCCCGCTGGCGGGGGCGACGATCGGCGACGTCAACGGCGCCCGGGCGATTACGCTCGCCAACGGCTACTTCGTATTCGCCGCCGACGCGGGGAACAACTATACGCTGAGCGCCGACGCGGGCGGAAGCTATCTGCCGGCCAGCAGCAGCGTCACCACGGCACCGGGGACAGTAACCACGGTGAACTTCAGCCTCAGCCCCGCGCCGGTCAACGGGACATGCGGCACCGGCAGCGGGGAGGCCTACTCTTCGGCACCGACCTCCAACCTCTGCGCAAGCGGCACGCTCTCCGCAGCCCCCAGTGGCGGCGGTCCCTGGAATTGGTCCTGCTACGGGAGCTACGGCGGAGCCTCGGCGTACTGCACCGCGCTGATGACCCAGAGCATCACGGTCACCACGGCGGCCCCGGGGAGCGCGGAGTACCACAGCCAGTTCAGCGTCGCGGCGACCGCACCGGGGGGAACGGTGAGCTGCTCCAGCGGCTCCCCCACGGTCTGCACCAATAGCGGCGGGACCTTCACCATGATCGCGGCGAGCGGCACTTGTCTGGTCAGATACGACCAAGGGGGGAGCGCAAGCTACGAGCCGGCGGCCCGGGTGACCGGCAGCGTAAGCGCCGTGAAGGGGAGCCAGGCCATCGGCCTCGTGACCTTCAACCCGGCTACACTTTCCACGGGAGGAACCGCCACGGTCGGCGCGAGTTCCTCCTCGGGACAGGGTGTGATTTTCACCAGCACCACCCCCTCGGTATGTACCGTGAGCGGGAGCACCGTCACCGCCCTTGGCGCCGGCACCTGCACCATCGCGGCGGACCAGGGGGGAGACGCAAACTACGACGCGGCCACCCAGGTCATCCAGAGCCTCGACGTCGGGGTCGGCGTCCAAGCCATCACCGGGTTCACCCCACCGGGGACGAAAAATTTCGGCGACGCGCCGATCTCCCTTGCTGCCACCGGCGGGGGCTCGGGAAACCCCGTCACCTTCTCGGTGGCGAGCGGCCCGGGGAACCTGAGCGGCACGAACAACGCGACCCTGACCATCACCGGCGCCGGGACCATCATGGTCAAGGCTTCGCAGGGAGGGAGCGCGAACTACGCCGCCGCCCCGGACGTGTCACAGACGATCACGGTTACCAAGGCGGTCCTGACTGTTACGGCCGACAACCAGAGCCGGGCGGCCAACAGCGCCAATTCTCCCCTGACCGCGAGCTATTCTGGATTCGTCAATGCCGACACCGCTTCGGTGCTTAGCGGCGCCCCGGGGATTTCTACGAGCGCCACGTTTTCGAGTCCTGCCGGGAGCTACCCCATCATCGTCGCCCAGGGGAGCCTCACCAGCTCAAATTACAGCTTCGGTTTTGTGAACGGCACCCTAACCGTCACCCAGGAATTCCCGGCTACCCACGCGGTCACCGGGAGCAACAGCGGCAGTGGCGGCATCCGCTGCGAGTCACCGGTCAACGACGGGAGCACCAGCAGCTGCACACTGACCCCTGCCGTGGGCTATCGGGTCAGTTCGGTGAGCGGTTGCGGCTCCGGGACGTGGAACGGCTCCAATTATACGACAGGGGCCATCACTGGCGACTGCACCGTCTCGGCCACCTTCGCCCCGGTCAAGCCTGGTGACTGCGACGCAGACGGAGTGGTGACCATCGCCGAGGTGCAGTCGGCGATCAACATGTCCCTGGGGATGAAGGCCGTAGCGGCCTGCGTGGATACCGACGGTAACGGGACGGTCGGCATCGCCGAGGTGCAGAAGGTGATTGACGCTTTCCTGGGGCTGTAGCAAGAGAGCGTTTGAGCAGGGGCGCCGGTACCGTCATGTGCAGATTGGACCGGGGGTATTTTCCTATTCTTGAGCAGAGCGGACTCCAAGAACAACGAAGAGGCAAAATTGCACGACGTCGTATCAAACTGTTTTGGAAGACGGCAAAATTGCGCGAGGTCGTCTTGAAAAACTGAACAGGATACCAGTTTTGCATTTGATCGTTCCGAAATTGCGCACAAGATGGCAATGTTGCATTTGGCCGCTCCAAAATCCCGCATGACGTGGCAATGCTGTTTTTGATCGTGCTGAAATTGCGCAAAAGACGGCAATGCTGCATTTGGCCGCTCCAAAATCCCGCATAACGAAGGAGCGGAAGACGTCGGGGGTGTAAAAAGGTTTGTGTAAACTGCCATTACGGGGTAAACCAACTTACCCTAAGGAGCTTACATGACCATTGACCTTGCCGTTATTGATGACCTGCTTAAAAAGTATAAGAGCCCGGAAGAGA
>Ga0316220_1000501_pt1 | contig 56233 bp, 104 predicted proteins | sample TBH18005metaG_FD_203632 | JGI IMG/M metagenome (GOLD analysis project Ga0316220, IMG submission 203632) | Freshwater microbial communities from Trout Bog Lake, Wisconsin, USA - TBH18005 | ecosystem: Environmental > Aquatic > Freshwater > Lake > Hypolimnion/Profundal zone | place: USA: Wisconsin... | reverse complement strand
TTTACCAAGACGCTTCTTGGTGAACATTGATGTGGTACGTTCTTCCAAGCCGCAGATTAAAAAGCGTCTGGGTATCATTCCAACTGTTCAATACACGCATGAATACAACATGCAGATGCTTAGCCGTTTCTACATCCATACGGTTAAGGTAGGCGAAACGCTAGAGCTCTTCTCTGTAGAGAACTCTCAAGAAGAGCTTGACGAAATGATGGAGTACCTAGATCGTATTGGGACTAATCCATTTCGCTACTTCACTTCTTACTCATCGCTGGCTCACGTAGTCGCAGAGCTTCCTTACCGACCAGAGCTTGTCGGAGTTGTAGATACCTCAGAACGTTTGCTACGTTACGGTCATTGGGGCATAACCCCAGAAGAATTTTTTGGAGGAAAGCGTGACTAATGAAACTCGTATGCTGCATAAGGCAATCATTGACCGCAACCTCACGCCAGTATTCTCTCGTGGAGTAACTGACGACTGGTTCCGAGATGAGGGTGATCGACGACTTTTCTTGTTTATGCGTAAGCACTATGCTAACTACAGCGAGGTGCCTTCGCTCAACGCTATCAAAGATAACTTTCCTAACTTTGAGCTAGATACTGAGGTCTCTGACAGTATTGAGTACCTAGTTGATAACGTCATTACCTCTCGTCGCAAAGAGGCGACTGAGAAGATCATTGATCGTGCTATCCGCACTATTGAGAAGGATAAAGACCATGAGGCTGCTCTTATTGAGATGCAGGGCGGTATCGCCGCTCTTGACCAAGAGGGATTTAGCTTCAAGTCAGACTACGACCTTACAGAAGATCCAGAGGCTCGTTTTCAAGAGTACTTGTCTCGTAAAGATCGTCCCGACTCTTTGCTTGGTTATGCCACAGGCTTTCCAACCATTGACTCAACACTAAGCGGTATCCAACGCGGCCAGCTCATTGTTATCGCTGCTTTGCCTAAGACAGGTAAGTCAACGCTACTAATGCAAATGGCGCTGAATATGCACAACGACGGCAAGTCAATTATGTTCGTTACCTTTGAGATGACTGCTTTTGAGCAAGCGCTTCGTTATGATGCTATGCGCTCTAAGCTTTCATACCAGCGCTTGTCTACAGGTACTATGACACCTGATGAAGAGGCGCGATATAGCACCAACCTCAAAAACCTAAAGAGTTACGATGCTGGGTTCCACCTTGTAGGTTACGACACAGGGCCTTCTCTAACTGTTACAGGTATTGCTAACAAGATTCAAACGCTACAGCCAGACGTAGTAATCATTGATGGTACTTACCTTATGATCGATGAGAACGGCGAAAAGGTTGGTTCATCACAAGCAATCACCAACATCACACGTGGTACAAAGAAGCTAGCTATGCGAGCAAACCTACCTGTAATTATGTCTACTCAGTTCCTTGAGAGCAAGACTCGTGGTGGTAAGGCTGACATGTACTCAATCGGTTACTCATCTTCTTTTGGTCAAGACGCCGACGTAGTTTTTGGCCTTGAGAAGCAAGATGAGAACGTTGACGAGATGCGCACTCTTAAGATTATGGCCAGCCGTAACTCTGGTCCTGCTGAGATCGAACTTACATGGGACTGGGATGGTAGTACGTTCCGAGAAGTCGACGAATCAGATTTGAATATTGACTGATGACTACGGGGGAGATGGAAGACTTTCTTGCTCGTCTGGGCATTGAGGTAACTGGCGTACGTGGCGATGAGGTTCAGGCTAAATGCCCTGGGCACCTCTTCAACACGGGTAAAGAAGACCGCAACCCTTCTTGGTCAATAAATGCTGAGACAGGTGCGCATATCTGCTTCTCCTGTGGGTTTAAGGGCGGTGTTAACTACCTAGTTAGCTTTATGGGTGGCTCAGAAGACACAGAGAAGTGGCTAGAAGAAAACACCAAGCATCTGAGCATGGCGTTTGACGCGATGAAGCGCTCGCTTAACCCAGAAAAAGAAAAGATCGAGTATCTAGATGAGTCGATGCTTGCTATCTACACAGAGCCTCCAGCTGACGCACTGAAGTCTCGAGGCCTAAGCCCTATGGCTGCTCACCTCTACAACTTGCTGTGGGATCCTCGTACAGAGTGCTGGATTATTCCTATACGCGACCCTAAGAACAATAAGCTCCTAGGTTGGCAGGAGAAGGGGCATACAAGCCGTTACTTTAAGAACCAACCTGCTGGTATTAAGAAGAGCCGAGCACTTTATGGGTACAACGAGTACTCAAGCGGAGACATGATCCTTGTAGAGTCGCCATTAGACGTAGTACGCCTTGCCTCTGTAGGAATACTTGGGGGCGTTGCTGCGTATGGAGCCCTAGTGTCTAAGGATCAACTAGAGCTACTTAAAAGCGCTGAACGCTTAGTCATAGCTTTAGACAACGACGACGCAGGTAGAAAGTCGACCGAACAGTTGTTTTATTGGGCAAAGTCTATTAGTCTAGGCATCTGGTTCTTCAACTACAGCGGCATCGACGTTAAGGACGTCGGCGGTATGAGCAAAGCTGAGATCGAATCAGGCCTAGCTAGTGCTAGACATAGTTTGAGAGGACGCTCCGCTGTCTACAGAAGATAAGATACGACGCCTTTCAATAGTGCTTCGTATGATGAGCGGTCAATGTGCCCACACAAGTAACTTCAGATTAAGAGCCGATTGCATAACTTGTATGGCTGAGGAAATATTAGAGGAGGTAGAAACATGGCAATGATCATCGGACTAACAGGGTACGCCCAATCTGGCAAGGACTCAGTTGCTTCAGTGTTAATAGAGAAATACGGCTTTGAGCGGGTGGCTTTTGCTGACCCGATTAAATCATTTCTAATGGAGCTTAACCCAGTACTAGAGACAGGCTATCGTCTTCGTGAAACTGTTAGTGATTATGGCTGGGAGCTAGCCAAGGCAAAGACAGAGGTTCGCCGTCTACTTCAAGCTACAGGTATGGCAGCTCGCACAGCGCTTGGTCAGGATATCTGGGTACTATGCGCTCTTCGTGCTATCTCTGACAATAACCAGTCTTACGTTATTACAGACGTCCGCTTTGACAACGAGGCGAGAATGATCAAGAACCTAAATGGTCAACTATGGCGTGTAGAGCGCCCAGGGGTTGGCCCAGTAAACGATCACGTCTCTGAGACCACAATCCAGGAGTTTGAGGTTTCACAGACCTTCCTGAACTCTGGTACCTTAGAGGACCTAGAGGCACAGGTAACTACGCGTATGAAGGGCTTACTGGTTTGACCTTTACAGGTACTTTACTTCCTTATCAGCCAGAGGCTGTGGATCGTATGTGCGAGCGTAAGAAGATGCTCGTGGCGTACGACCTTGGTTTGGGCAAAACCGTTCTAACTATTGCTGCTTTAGAACGTTTGATGGATGAAGGAAAAATTACCGAGCCAGGCATTATCATTTGTTTATCCTCACTTAAATACCAGTGGGCTAATCAGATTGAGAAATTTACCAGTGGGACTTCACGCGCTTTGGTCATTGACGGCACACCAACGAAGAGAAGGGCACAGTACGAAGAAGCTTACGACTGGGGCCACACCCTCGTTGATTACGTCATTCTTAACTATGAGCAAGTTGTTAACGACTGGGACTACGTTGCCAAGCTCCCACGAGGATTCGTCGTCCTCGATGAAGCCACAGCAATCAAGTCCTTTAAGTCAAAGCGATCTAAAACAGTAAAGCGTCTAGGTAACGCTGAGTACAAGTTTGCGCTTACTGGAACTCCTATTGAGAACGGTAAGCCAGAAGAGCTTTACAGCATCATGCAGTTTGTAGACAACAACGTCTTAGGCCGCTTCGATATCTTTGATCAAGCTTTCATCGTCCGCAATAACTGGGGCGGGGTTGACCGATACCGCAACCTTCCAGTACTCCATGAGAAGCTAAAGACAGCGGCTGTTAGAAAATCACAGAGCGACGCAGATGTCGCCCCATTCCTTCCAGAGTCAATCCATAAGGAACCTCTAGAGGTCTTCTTTGATCGCAAGGCCTCTAAACTTTACGGACGTATTACAGATGACCTGTTAGCAGACCTAGAAGAGGCTCAGACGCTCTTTGGTAGCTCCTTCAATGTCTTGGCCCACTACGGACATGAAAGCCAGTACGGCGGTCCTGCAGACGAATTACGCGGTCGTTTGATGTCTAAGATCGGGGCGCTAAAGATGCTTTGCTCCCATCCTGACCTAGTTAAGGACAGCGGTCTTAAGTTTCATAAGATGGAGGGCGATGGGTCAGCCTACGCTGCTGAACTACTAGATGAGGGGCACTTAGAAGGCATTACGCACTCCCCAAAGCTTGAGACCTTGAAGGAGTATGTAAACGCTCACCTAGACCTTAATCCAGCTAACAAGGTTGTGATCTTTGCCTCATACGTAGGTATGCTTGATATTATTGCTGAGGCCTTAGGGCCAGACCAATGCCGACTATACTCAGGGAAACTAGATGCTAAGACTAAGGAAGACAACAAGATCTCGTTCAACACGCAAGCGGAAGTTCGCGTTCTCATTTCTTCTGATGCTGGTGGGTATGGTGTTGATCTGCCTGCTGCTAATCTACTGGTCAATTATGATCTACCCTGGTCATCAGGAGGAGCAATTCAACGTAATGGACGAATAAAGCGGGCCTCATCGACTTGGCCTACTATCGTCATTCAAGATATGATTATGAAGAACTCAATAGAAGAGCGTCAACATCAGGCCCTAATGCAGAAGACCTCTATTGCTAATGCAGTAGTTGACGGCATAGGAATCGATGATGAAGGCGGCGTACCTATCACTTTGACCAGTTTGCGCCAGTTTCTGCAATCAGCCAGCGTATAGAAAGGGTATAATTATAAAATGCCTAATGCACCTAAGACCCCAACACGTACCATCCGCGTCTCTGACGAGATCTGGAAGCCTGTACAGGCTAAGGCCCTAAAAGAGGGGGTCACTGTTACGAGCGTCATTATCAAGGCTCTTGAGGCTTACTTAGCGGAAGTTGACAATGCCTAGTCAAGTGGTAATGTAATCCATATAACCGAGGGGGTTACTATGGATCTAACTCAGATCAAAGACTTAGTTCGTCAAGCTGCATCTCTTAAAGATCAATCAGATCTTCTTAATAAGCGCCACTCTGAAATCAAAGGCCGTCTTACAGAAGCTATTGATGAGCTAGGTGAGACAGATGGCCGTGGCCACATAACACTAGAAGTCGATGACACTGTTAGTGGCATCAAATCTATTTCTAAGCAACGCCGCGTAAGCCAATCAATCGACATCGAAGTTGCCGAAGCGCTTCTTGCTGCTAAAGGCCTAACAGAAGATTGCGTTAAGCAAGTCCCTGTTCTAGATGAAGATGCGATTATGTCTGCTTACTACCAGAACAAGTTGTCAGAAGAAGATATTGACAAGATGTTCCCAAAGAAGATTTCCTACGCATTTATTATGAATAAGGGATGAGTATGGACGACGATCTAATTGACGCTACGTTTGCTGACTTGGATGTTTACTATCCAGGCAGTAAGCGCAAACGCCGTGAGGTCGTAAAGCCTGAACCAAAAGGTGAAGGTGCGTGGGACTCGAAGCCCTACATCAAAACACTTCCCAGTGGTAAAGACATTGAGATGTTTGCTGTAGGATCATTGGCAACAGCCTTAGGGCGCCCGCTTATAACCATACGTGCGTGGTTCAAGTGGGGTTACTTACCAGAGTCGCCTTATCGTCTTCCTACCAAGAAAGACAAGACTGGTGTAGAGCGTAAAGGTAGACGCCTTTACACAAGACCTATGATAGAGTCTGCAATTGAAATCTTTACGAAGAATGGACTTATGTTCAAACCTCGTATAGACTGGTCGCAACATCCTACGATCGCTAAGGAGATCGCAGATGCTTGGGACAAACTTCTAGAAAACTAAACCATAAGAAAAGGACTGCCAAATGGCCACAGATACAGATAACTACCTAGTGGATCTAGACGATTCATTGGATGCTCGTCCAGAGCAAATCACATCAGCAGCTAGTAGCGTTGCTTCTGGCTGGGATGCAGCTACAACAAATGCCGCTCCAGCTGATGGTTACCCAGTAGACTTTAAGCAATCTGAGGATCCTCAGATCATTAAGTTTATTGATCCAGACGGCCCGTTCGCTGTCTACAAGCTTCACTTCCTACAGAACAAGGCTGGTAAGAAGTCTTACATCTGTATCGGAGAGAAATGCCCACTCTGCACAGTGCTACGTCACCGCCCAGAGGATAAGAAGGCATTCACTATCATTAACTTCAGCGCACCTGAAGGTGCACAGCGTCAGCAACTTGTAGCGACTCCACGTCTTTACAAGACTATCCACGCTGCTCACTTCTCACCTCAAGGACCATTGACCAAGAACTACTGGGCAATGAGCCGCACAGGTAAGATGCAAACAACTGTTTACCACATGAATTCAGTCAAGGCTCGTGATCTCAATGAAGATTGGGGTCTAAACGAAGCTGAGGTTGAAGCCGCAGTTGGTACGTTCAAGCCATACGATCGCTCTGTAATCAAAGAGAACTCTTACCAAGAGCTTCTTGAGATCGCTCAGGATCTACTTAACGACTAACGCACACTAGACGTCCAGAGGCATAGGTTTCCCCCTTTCTCTATGCCTCTGGGCCTTTTTAAGGGGTAAATATGGGGTTAATTCTTACTAAAGAAGAACTAGATGAGATGGTTGCTTACTATCTAACACAAGACGCTTTTGCTTACGATGTGGAAACAATGGGAGATCGCCGAGGCGATACTCCAGTAAACGATGTAGTGTGGATTAGCTTTGCCACATATGGCCGTGTAGATGTTATTCCTATGGGTCATCCTAATGGAGAGTTTATAGGCTTAGACCGCCCGTTAACTGGTCAGGGCCAAAAGCGTGTAGACGCTGGACATGCTCCTCGTGAAAGCGATTACTCTCGCAGTGATAAGCGAGCAACAAAACTATTCTCACCTGCTCCAGAACAACTGTTCCCAGCAGAGGTATTCAAGGCGCTAGAGCCTTTAATGTTTAACGATAAGATTCTTAAGGTCGGGCATAACCTAGCCTTCGACCTTACTTCAGTTGCTAAGTACCTAGGTAAGCGTGTGCCTGTAGGCCCTTACTTTGACACTATGATTGCCTCGTTCCTGTACAACACACAGAATAAAGGTAAGTGCGGACTTGCTGATTGCTTGAAGCGTGAGATCGGCTACGAGATGGTCAAGGGCGTCGGTAAAGAGATTGAAGCCCACTCATTCCTAGAGACATATAAGTACGCTGCTTTGGATGCTAAGTACACCTTCTTGCTATGGAAAGCTTTAATCCCTAAGCTAGAAGAGTCAGGCGTCGAGAAGGTAATGAACCTAGAGATGGATGTACTGGCAGTTCTTTGCGATATGAAGCTTACTGGTGCTCCGATTGATATGGACAGCCTTACAAAGCTTCAGATCACACTAGAAGCTGAACTAGAGATCAAGCGTGCTTCTATCTACAAGCAAGCTGGTCGTCAGTTCAACATCAACTCTATTCCAGAACGTCAAGAGCTTTTATACAAGCCTAAGATTGAGGGCGGTCGTGGTCTTAAGACCAAGGTACTCACTACAAAGGGCCAAGAAAAGAGCGATGAGGGTAAGGAACTACTTTACACAGACTACTCCACCTCCTCAGAAGCACTGGCTGAGAACAAGGAGAAGGACGAGCTTTGTAAATTGCTCGTAGAGTACGCAGATCTTAACAAGTTGCTTACTACTTATGTGATTCCATACCTAGGTGGGGACGTAACCAAGACCACTGGCGGTAAGTCTAAGACCGAGTACCGTGACAGCCTGTTAATCAATGGCCGTATTCATTGCGACTTTGTGCAGAACGGTGCGGAGACTGGTCGTTTCTCCAGCCGTAATCCAAACCTACAGAACGTCCCTAGTCCTGCTACTGCTCACGGTAAGGCGATTCGTAATCTCTTTATCCCACCAGTGGGGCAAAAGCTAGTAGTCGCCGATTACTCTCAGATTGAACCTCGTATCATTGCTGACTTCTCTCATGACCCAATCATGGTTAAGTCATACCTAGATAAAGAGGATATCTACATGACTGTAGCGGCTACCATGGGCGTTAACCGTGCTGCTGGTAAGACCCTAGTCTTATCCATGGCCTACGGCGTAGGTCCTGACAAGATAGCCCGCAGTATTGGCTGTACCAACACAGAGGCTAAAAAGCTTCTTAACGACTTCGCTGAAAAATTCTCCGCCGTTGGCCTGTATAAGTTAAGAGTCATCGGGGTAGCCCGTAAGCGTAAGTATGTAGTCACTGCCACAGGGCGCCGTCGCTACCTTCCAGATATCGTATCCAGTAACCGTGAGAAGAAGGCGGGTGCTGAGCGCCAGGCCTTCAATACTGTGATCCAAGGCACAGCTGCCGACATCATGAAGATAGCCATGGTCCGTGCTCATAAGATGATTCCAGAAGGTGCTAAGATACTCCTCACAGTGCACGATGAACTTGTGACTTCCTGCCCAGAGCACTTAGCTGAACAGACTGCCGAGGCCATTCGTGAAGCAATGGAAGGCGTAAAGATGCTCAAGACTATTCCGCTTATCGCGGATGTGAAGATAGTGGATAAGTGGGGTATGGCTAAGTAATGGGCTTCTTCGATAAGTTTAAGCGCGATAGAGACCAAGAGGTAACTCTTGAGTCTATTGAGATCCCTATGTCAACACTCGCACGCTGGTACTTGTATGACATGCAGATTGAAAACCCAGAGGTTATTGCTTCTGACTTAGGTCTTGTTAACATCAGTGAAGAGGGTTCAGAAAAGGAACGTCAAGATAGCGATGACCGCATTGCTATGTTGTCTGGTGTTTCGGAGTTCGCAGAGATGATGGCGGAGATAAACGCCTCAGTAATCGGCGCAGTTAAGTCACGCATTGTGGAAGAGTGCATCAGCAACGGTACATTAGAACTAGATGAGGAAGAGTTAGAGCTCCTCTACGATCAAATGGAACTGACAGATGACCTTTCACACAGTATTGGGCTTAGTGCTATTATGGCTACATTATCAATAGGAATTAACACAGGGCTGCTCCAACTAGGACCAGCATGGGCAACTGAAGGGCACAAACATGAGCACTGACTGGTGGTCAAAAAAGATGGGCGCACCTGCTGCCCCACGTCAACCTCTACCTCCTGCACTTCCCCCGCAGCAATATCAAGCACCTGCGCCCACTAACCCTGGTTACGCAGTAGTCAACCCTACTGTTGAAATAACTCCACAGGTTCTTCCTAAGAGCGCACTTAACCCTGTGCGATGTCCTGCATGTAATGGTGGTAACTATCCAAAGGTAGGTATGGGTACCTCACAGAATGGTAGCTTTGACGTTCACCGCTGCTACGATTGCGGTTACCCAAAGGTGCAAGCTGGCTCAGGCGTTGGTACTGTAGGCGGTAGTTCCTCAGGAGGTCCAGCAACACCTGCAAAACAAGTTGCTACAGGCGGATTTAACCCTACGACTATCATTGGACATATTTAATGGCTACAGCAGAACTAGACAAGTTTGTACTAAAGATCAATAAGAAGCTTGGCCCAGGAACTATCGTTCGTGGCTCAGAGATTCGTGACAACCTACTAGAGCGATTCCCTAGCGGTTCATTGTCCCTAGACGTAGCGCTGGGTGGCGGTTGGACTGTTAACCAATGGCACGAAATCGTTGGAGAAGCTTCCAATGGCAAGACTGCTATTGCGCTAAAGACCATCGCTGCTAACCAAAAGCGTGACCCTGAATTCACTACTGTATGGATTGCTGCAGAGCAGTGGGTTCCTCAGTACGCTGAGATGTGCGGAGTAGATACCTCACGTGTGTATGTAATCTCTACCAACATCATGGAAGATGCCATGGACGCCGTCATCGAGTTGGCTGAGAGCCGCAACGTAGACTGCATCGTTATTGACTCACTTCCAGCCCTAGTACCTAGTGCTGAGGATGATCGTGAGATGGGAGAGTCAACTGTTGGTCGTGGCGCTATCGCCTCTAACAAGTTCTTCCGCAAGGTTGGTAAGGCGTCTAAGCGCAGCCTAATAGACGAGTCTGACCGCCCATTTATCGGAATTATGATCAACCAGTACCGCCAGAAGATCGGCGTTATGTATGGAGATCCTCGCACTACCCCAGGCGGACTAGGTAAGGACTACTCGTTCTTTACCCGTATTGAGGTAAAGCGCGATGACTGGATCGAGGTCGGCACAGGCGATAGCAAGCGCCGTGTAGGTCAGACCATCAAGATCCGTACCCTTAAGAACAAGTCTTCAGCCATCAATCCACCAGCATTTATAGACTTCTATTTTGCTGAGGGTGGAGAACTACTTCCAGGTGATTTTGATATCGGCAAGGAGATTGTAGCCTTGGGTATCCTAAACAAGATCATCACCCGTGCTGGTGCGTACTACAGCTATGGAGATAGAAAGTGGATGGGTGGAGATGCTATCCTTAAGTCACTGAGAGAAGAAATAGATCTACGCGAAACACTTGAGAAGGACGTCCTAAGAAGCGTCTTGGAGAGCTCAAAGTTTGTCGCCTCACTCGATGAAGAGTAAGGGACAACGAGAGTCAAGGAAACACGAGGACCGACTCGCTAAAAAGTTTGACGGGAAGCGCAACGCTGGGAGCGGTGCTTTTTGGAGTCGTAAGGGTGATGTCAGAACTGATGAGCTTTTAATCGAGCACAAGTGGACTGGCAAAACTCAGTTCACCGTCAAAGCGGTGGAGCTGGAAAAGATTGTCACAGAAGCAATTCTTGATAGTCGAACGCCTGTCCTTGGATTTCATCTGAACGGCAATAACTACGTTATGCTGACAGAAGATGACTATATGGAGCTCCGCCATTACCTCCAGGAGTGTACGTGTACAAGGGAGACCCCCTAGATCGTTGGTACTACCACGCTAAGTGCTTCAATGAAGACACTGAGATATTCTTTCCTCCTAGAGACAAAGCGTTGTATAAGCCTATTGCTGATAAGGCAAAGGCCATTTGCTTTGGTAAGGACGGAAGACCAGAGTGCTCAGTACGAAGAGAATGTCTGCTGTCTGCTATAAAGTTAGATGAGCAACACGGAATCTTTGGCGGCATGAGCCACAGAGAAAGAAACGCTTTACAACGTAAGGCGGCTCGTAATAATATGACCATTGAAGAGTGGTTAGATAAAAACTAGGGGAGACTAAATGGCACAGAAGCCAAAGGGCGCACTAAAGCAGTTCTTAGATACTACTAAGAAGGAATCTAGAGTACTAGGGAAGCTAGAGCGTCACTTCCTAGCCACACCCCGCATCAAGGATCGTCGCACCGACGTCTTGCACCCATCTGAGATGGCTAAGGACAGCTGGTGTTATCGAGCCTCCTATTTTCATCTTATGGGCTTTGAGCCAGCATCAGCTAAGCGCAAGCTATCTATGCAGACTGATGGCGTATTTGAAGAAGGCCATGCCATCCACCATAAGTGGCAGAAGCGCTTTAAGAACATGAACGCTATATATGGTCTCTGGGAGTGCCGAGAGTGTGATGAGTCCTTCTGGGGCATGCCAGGAGACCATAACGGCAATCCTGACGGCGTTGTCTATAAAGAGGTCCCACTAGATTACCCACAGATGCGTATTGCTGGCCACGCTGATGGCTGGCTGACAGAGTTCGGTGATCCACTACTACTTGAGATTAAGTCAGTTGGAGAAGGAACCATCCGCTGGGAAGATCCATCCATGCTTTACAAGTACGATGGCGATTTCAAGAAGGTATGGGCTAACTTAGAGTCCCCATTCCAAAGCCACATTATGCAAGCTCAGATCTACATGAAGTTGATTGAGCTAATTGGTTTCGACCAACCAGCACCTCAGGAGGCTTGTTTCATCTACGAGTCAAAGCCTACACAGGAGTACAAAGAGTTCATTATTCCTAAGAGCGACTTCGGCATAACAGAGAAGTTCGACGCAGCGCAAATGATTGTTGATGCAGTTGGCAAAGGTACCCCACCTATGTGTAATATAGGCGGTCCAGAACTATGCAGCAGTTGTAAGGAGTACAAGTGATTACCCTCAACACAGGTGAAGCAAGTGCAGAGGCAGTTGCTAAGCTAACTATTCAAGGATACGGAGCGGCTACTACCTACAACGATAGTATTCCTAGCATCCCTGATGACCTTACAGATATTGACGACCAAGAACTAATGAAGTTATTCCAGCACTTTGTTGAGTACAACAACTTTCTACTGCTACAGATCTCATGTGCTCGCATTGATGAAGAGGCTGCAACTAAAGTATTAGAGCGCTTCGAAGCATCGAAAATGATTGATGCAGTTAAGGGTGAAACCGTTGCTCGTACTAAAGCTAAGACAGCTTCTGACCCTGTAGGGCAAAAGCTTGATGATGAGCTAGCAGTACGCCGTAACTACCACACCCTGCTTAAGAGCATCCAAGATGGCGTAAATGAAAGCACCAAGGTAATCAGCCGTGAACTGTCACGCCGTACAGCGAACCCTGGGTTTACGAGCCGTAAATTCTAATGAAGGTATTTGACGGAGGTATAGATCTGTCTGAGCCTTTATATGTTGGTATAGACCAGTCGTATAGCGGGTTTGCAATAACCATGCTAAATGGCACTGGGCACAGAACAACAGTGTTTAAGGCAGGTAAAGGTGGGATTAACCGCCTGTATGACCTTCGCCATCATCTAGTAAGTACTTTAGAGCATAAAGATATATTGGACGTAGCCATAGAAGGCTATGCCTTTGGCTCACAGATGGCTAATATGCTTGGTGAACTAGGCGGAATGGTAAAGCTGGCCTTGTTAGACCTAGGTCCTTATTACCCACTCATAGTTCCACCAACTAGCCTTAAGAAGTATGTAACAGGCAAGGGCACAGGCGTTCCTAAGAGCCAAATGCTATTACAGGTTTACAAGGTCTGGGGGCAAGAGTTCACAGATGACAACGCGGCTGATTCGTATTCCTTAGCAAAGTTAGTGTCGGGTGAGGCTAAGTTTGCCTATCAAAAAGAGGTGTATGCTAAGCTTCAGGATCCAAAGTTTAGGGAGAGATAAATGGCCTCAAAGAAGAATTTAAAGAAGAAGATCAGTGAGCTAGAAGCTGAAGTTTATATGGCTAGACAAATGCGTGATTCTTGGCATAGAGCAGCAGAGTTTAATAAACAGGAGATGCAAGAGTGGCGTAAGAAGTACGAGCTCTCACAGCTAACCCCAGAAGTTAAAGCAGATACTGAAGCCGCCTTTAAGCGCGGAGGCGCGTTCGTTAAACAGCAGATGATGACTGGCCTACGTTCTATGGTAGAGGCGCTAGAGATCAACCCTCCTACAGGTCAAAGCCGTTGAATGAGTTAGACCTACCACGGCCCGAAGACGTTAACTTCGGAGGCATGAGGCGCAAAGAGCAGACAGCCTACTACCATGAGCGAGTCAGAGAATTACTAAGCCTGGTTTTAGAGTCAGATGATTTGCCCGAGAAATTTCGCCACGCATTAGAAATAATTAATGACTACACCTTCTACCTAGGAGACTGATATGCCAGAAGAGTTTGAAGAGGACCTATTCGATGAAGACCTCTCTGAAGAGGGCATTGATTGGGAAGATGACTGGGAAGATATGGAGCCTCTAGACGAGAGCTTATTCGAGGATGAGCTCGAGGACGAAGAGGACGATGAGGTCGATTAGAGAGTTAAAGCCAGACTACACGGGCACCATGGACTACGCAGAGGTCATCTGCCATGAGTGCCCTAAGTGTGAGTCTAACCTCTGGAACCTCAAGGTATCCTTTGAGGACTACAAGATAGCCACATACCTTTTGGAGATGGAATGTGCCATTTGTGGATCGTATGCCACGGCTCCAACCTTGGTGGATAAACCTAACACTCTGTGAGGTTTAGGCTGAAAAACCTCACATAAAACCTCACACTTATTAGACCGTAGTACTAATCGTCTAATATATAAGAGGTCTAAATGTCTGAAGTAACCCCTGCTCCAGAGGAGCAATTCCTGCGTGTTTCAGCAGGTTCTAATCCACAGGCTGTAGCATCGGCTATCGCCCACTCAATCTATGAGACTCGCACCTGTAAAATTCGTGCGGTTGGCGCTGGTGCCGTTAATCAGGCTACTAAGGCTATTGCCATTGCCCGAGGATATACGGCCCCTAGAGGTATTGATATCGCCTATGTTCCAGGCTTTACAACCATCCAAAGCCATGACGGCGAGATTTCAGCGATAGTTTTAACCGTTATTGTCCTGTAAGGCTGATACAGTTATTTAACCCCCTTTGCAAAGGAAATCATATGTCAGAGAAAGAACCAAAGAGCGCGTTTTCAACCATGGGAACTAGCGCCTCATCAGGATTCAAGGACGCCTCAGCTGAGACCTCTAAGAACACCAAGCTAGTTAAGAAGGGCAACGCTGCAGCAGGAGACCCATCCCGCGAAGCTAAGCCAGCACGTAAGGAAAGCCTTCGTGAGAAGCAAGGTGCACGTTACGCAATTCGCGTAAAGCTACCTGGTGGCACATCTCCAGAAGCAGGACAGACACAGGCTAATGGACGGATCATTCCTCCAGCAGTCAACCGTACAAAGCCTAACTTCTCAGATGGAATGGCTGATCACAACTAACATCTAGTTTTACCTAAGGCCCCTAGCTAACGCTGGGGGCCTTTTGCATGCCATGCAAGATTAAAAAACAGTTTCGTGTTGTTGTCCAAACGTTTCAATATGTGTTATGATTAACATGCAACTGTCCACTAGATGAGGGAAACACATGGATACAGCATTAAAAGCCGAATTCGCATCAATCCTAGCAGGGGCCAAGCGCTGTCCTGTAGGTCAGTGGTTAGACACACTAGACAAGGAAGAGCGCGAGTTCTTTGATAAAGACATTCTGCCCACTCAGACACGACGCCAAGCACTGCTGGAAAAGTTACAGGAAGTCTACAAAGTTGACTTCAGCGTATCTGCACTACGCAGCCATGGCCTCAAGATCTGTTCCTGCCATAAGACTAAGGATAAAAAATAATGCCAATAACCTCTGACGTCCGTATGGAGTTTCTTAAGCTCCTAACTTCGGATGTAGAACGACCTATTGACTTTCAACAAGTAGTGCCAAGTAGCCTAACTGTTAAGTCAGTGTCATATAAGAAAAAGACCACCGACATGAAAGTGGCTTTACTAGTCCCCGATACCCAATTTGGTTTTCGCATTGACGAAAACGGCGTGGCTGACCCATTCCACGACGAGCGTGCCCTTGACGTATACAGCCAGATCATGGCCTATGTCCAAGAGACCTACGGCATTGACAAGATTGTAAACCTCGGCGACACAATTGATATGCCGTCAGTAAGCAAGCACCTACAAGAAACCGCGTTTCAGAATGCGTTCCAAGCATCCTTGCAGGCTGGCTACTTATTTCTTGCAGAACAGCGTGCAGCAGCCCCTCAGGCTGAGATCGTATTCCTAGAAGGTAACCACGACTGCCGTCTTTATAAGTACTTACTTAACAATGCGCCACAGGCAGCAATGCTGAAGCGTGCTGGTGGTATTGATCGCTGGCCTGTTAATAGCCTGCCTCACCTACTACGCATGGATGAGCTTGACGTCATCTATGCAAGTGGCTACCCAGCAGGTGAATACCGCATTGTTGGAGATCTTATTGCAAAGCACGGTGATATTGCCAAGAGCAACGGGTCTACCGCAAGCCAGCACCTTAATAAGAACCATACTATTTCTACCGTTTTCGGACATACGCATCGTATGGAAATCGCCTACCACACTAGCCACCATCCAGATGGAGCCAAGCGCAGCGTAGCGTTTAGCCCAGGTTGCCTATGCCGTGTAGATGGCGCAGTCCCATCAGTAAAGGGCGGAACAACCCCTAATGAAAAGGCTGTCCAATACTGGGAGAACTGGCAGCAGGGTCTAGGCGTCTGTTTCTATACAGAAGACGGCCGTTTTGACATCAAGCCTATCCACATCCTAGATGGCTGGGCCTTCTTCGAGGGTATTGAGTTTAGAGCCTCGAACTAACAAAAGGCCACGTATCATAGATACATGGCCAGTGCACACCAAAATATCCAGTCGCTCGGCGCGAACGGCATGTATGGCACCAACACCGTTTATGGTGGTGGAGGTCAAGCAGTCGCTCGCTCCGAGCTTGACTATTTACGCATTGGCATTGGTCAAGAACCAAGTGCTCAATATCCAGATGGCTACCTAGGCACAATCCGTTCACGTCGTGATGATCGTGGCCGTCCAGCAAGCGCGTCAGACAAAATGCTTGACAGTCTTAAGACACGCACTGGGCAGCGTTCATACCAACGCGGCGTTCACAAAGGTGAGCGAGTAGATCCAGGCGATTACTACTACCCATCTCGTTTAGAACCTGACCGCGGTATCAAGCGTCAGATGAAGAGCGTTCGTCAAGGCAACGTTATGATGTCTAAGAAGAACACACAGGATGTGCGTCTAACACCTGCGCCACATCTAGTTAATGATGGTAAAGCAAATATGCGCAGCACATCTCCAGGTGAAATCAATCAGCGTCGTGTAGATCAGTTCGCACGTATGCGTCCAGGTTGGAAGTAAGACATGGGCCTTTTTAGCAAACCTAGCAAACCACAGGGTCAAAGTCTGTTCAGTAGTAACCAGAACGATGAGCCTATTCGTACCCGTTTTGATGAGTTCCACGGAACACTTGCAGACATAAAAGCAACACCAAAGACAGATAAGTTTGCTCCAGACCCACGTCTAGAGTCACTCAATAGCAGGGTATTTTTCTAATGCCAGACATGGCAGACGGCGTATACAGCCGTAAACCTTGGGTTTCGCCTCCTACGGCAGCCTACCCACCTCAACAATATTTAGGGCCATTTCCTAGCAATCAAGAACGCTTACTAAGCCAAGCACTAGCCTCACAGACAATGTTGGGGCCAGAGTTGCAGCAATTTGTACGTCCACCACTACCTCAGGTTGAGTTATTTCCGCCTAAATACGGGTATACCACCACAGAAATCGGTATCAGAGACATAATTGAGTTACCTGGTAGAGCCCAGAACCCTCAGCGTGTGGAGTCAGACTTCAGTCAGACACCTAACACAACTGAGTCTACAAGTCGTAACGATCTCGGAGGTAGCATCTAATGGCTAACGATAGAGCAAATGACCCACGCAGAGTGTACACCTCCCCAGGCGGAACTATGGAAGACGAGAACGCACAGCGTAAGTTTTCTGCACACGGCTTCAACAAAGGTAAAGCTTCCGACATGGCTAAAAATGTAGTGGACAACGCAGTTACGGCATTTAAGAGTACTAGTGGTTTTGCCCGCAGTAACCGACGCCAACACAAGAGCAATCTACTTCAGCGTGGAGCTACCACAGCAGCTCAAAAGAACCAAGGTGTTGTGTAATGGTTAAAGACCCAGGTCTAATGACTGACTCAACAGGTGATGGCATCTACGGCAACACAGATGTTAAGTATTCAACACAGCAAGCGATGAAGAACACAGTTTATAACGGCTCAGGTAGCTGTAAGGACTGCGGTTACCAGATTCAACCACAAGACGCACTATACACACAGCTTTGCCCGTCTTGCACTAAGGCGAAGGCAATGAAACAGATGAAAGGACGAATGGTATGACTGTTCGTAAAGCTATGTCAGAGAACGCTGCACTCGAAGAGGGTGCCACAGACGGCAAATACCGTAAGCGTCGTCCTAACACAACTGTTGCACCAGCAATGGGCGATCAATTGGTTGTAAAGAACCGCGATGGTTTGCATCCTTATTGGAACTATGGTTTTTCTAACAGCGAAGAGCCTAACAAAGTAAACCCAGGAGCTAACTAACATGGCTAAGAAGAGTATTACTAAAGGCTCACAACCTAACTTCGTTACTGAGAAGCTAGCTAAGAAAGAAGCAGCACGTCCTAAGGGCGATGCTAAAGTTGGCGTTACTAAGATGTCCCCTGCTCTAGGTGATGTCTATCTAGATAAGGAAAAGCTAGCAAAGCCAATGAAGGCAGTAAAGCCTTCTGGTTCAGCAGCCTCAGCAGAAGCATTTACCAAGTCACGTTCAGGTGTTAGCACCGTACGTTCAATTGGCAAGGCCGTTAAGCAAGATGCAAACGTTATTGCAGAGCGTCGCATTGCTGGGTCATCTAACCCAGAAGCAACAGCCCGCACAATGGCTGCTCAGACTGATATTGACAAAGAAGCAACATCTGGTGCATGGGGCAAGGCTCCATCACGTGCAAAGCGTACAGATAAGACACCTCGTCCCCTAAGCACAAAGGCAGAACGCCGCGATTTCCCATCACTTGGTGACGCAAAGATCGGCGAAGTTGAGATTCCAAAAGGTGTTGCAAACCCAACATCAGCATCAAAGACAGGCGCACGCTCTATCGGCGACATCACAATTAGCGGTGAGACACGCGGACTAGGTGGACGTAACGCCCGTGCAGGTAAGAAGGTCACCCGTACAGCACAACTTACTGATCCAGTAGAACGCGTACGCCGTAACCGTATTATCGCAACTGCTCACGCAGATACCCAAAAGTTTACAGAGCACATGGCCAGCGACCACGGCCGCTCATTGTCACATGCAAACGCATTGAAAGAGAAGATCCACGGCTCACTTGCTGGCATGGAGGTCTCAGACCTACACGGCCTACAGGTTCCTTGCATTGGTTCAGATTGCCGTCGTACTGTGCCTGCAACATCAGAGTCACTAAAGTGTGAAGGCTCATGCTCTACACACCCAGCTTCAGCATCAGCTCGTGGTAACTTAGGACGCAGTTCTGAAAAGGATCTAGCTCGTAACGGGGCTGGTACCACACCAGTACCAGCGCCATCAGGCCGTTCAGCAGGTACAGGCATCCCATGGATGCACCTTCCTGCGTCAAAGCGTGAAATTCGTGAGGCTGGCGAGTAGTACTAAACTACTGATACACTTTACTAACTGACTACTTATTAGGAGCACAAATTGGCGGTAGATCTTAAAGCGCTGGCTGAAAAGGAACGCAATGAACAGCAGATTCGTCTGCTTATTTGCCGTACCTGTAAGTCTATTGACGAGTTGCCAGATTTCGATGGCCCAGCCGAGTACGATACAGTCCTTCAGGTAGCGGTAGAAAAGCATCAGAAGCCCGAACCTCATCTCGGGCTTCTTATGAAGTTCCCATTAAAGTACTGGGCTCGCCCAGACGTCAAAGCTGAAGTAATGAAGCAGATCAGCGAAGGTTCATCTGGTCTTGACGTATTTGGTACCAACTTCTATGACACTAAGTCCACCTTCCACGAAGATGCGATGAAGTGCTACAACCTACACCTACGCCCTACAACATCTTGTGGCGACTACAAATCAGATAGTAAAGAGCTAAAGCCTGGAACGGCTATGGAGCGCCGCAAGGAAGGTCTGTCAGAAGCCCGCGGCCCTAAGGTCTACCTATGTGATTTCTGCCCTTACAAGATGATGGTTCAGAAGAAGGCATTCGGAGAAAAAGGTCTATACAAATGAGCAACGAAGTCGAAACCGCGTTCCTTATCATCCGTCACCCAGACGGCTCATACTCAGCTAAAACGGACATTACGGACACTCCTGAGATTACACGCAAGCCGAACATCTATGACATCAAGCATGGATGCGCGGAGATCCTAGATACCATCAAACTGCAGGCTGTCCAGTCAGTAGTTGGCTCTGTAATGACAGAAGTTAGTTCAACTGAGGGCCAGAAGGTGGCCTCTGCTGTGAGACAATCGTTGGTAGACAAAGGTCTATTGTAACGACAGGAGACACTATGACGGCGCCTCGTAAGAAGCCAGCAGATAATAAAAAGTCTGTTGCTAAGAAGGTCGCTGCTCCTAGAAAACCTCGAACAGTTAAAGACGAAGAGCTTACTGCTTTAGACATTCATGCAATTCAGTTGTACGAGTTCTACAAATCATTGCGACGTGCTGGGTTTGACCCGTCAACTGCTATGGGCTTAATTACAGATAAAGATTGCCACCCTCACTGGTTCTCAACCGCTACTGCGGAAGACGTGGACTTGTTAGAGGAAGAAGAGGAAGATGAGTAGTTTATACTAGTTAAATGAACTTCTATGATGTAGTTGCGAGCAAAGCAAGCCCTATCGAGCTTGAGCCTGGCCCAGCATCATACTTCAGTGAACCTAGTGGTATTTTAGATCCTCGCCTATTTAAGAGTAATAAGATCCGTTCTTCAGTACGCGATGCGATTCTCGCCTCCTTATTCGGGCATCTAGAGCAAACATACTCAGATCCTCAATCATGGTGCAACGTATGGTTAGCAGGCTCAGGAGTTTCATATCAGTGGGCTGCGGAGCGTGAACCAGCAGACCTAGACTGCTTAGTAGGTATCGATTACATTCGATTCCGTCAGGCTAACGAGCGTTACGCAGGCCTTAGCGACCAAGAGATCGCAGCAACATTCAACGAAGGATTCAGCGAGCAATTAAATAAAGATACTGCTCACTTCCTAGATACATTTGAGTTGACGTTCTACGTTAACGTACGTAGCAACATTGTCGAGATTCGACCATACGCTGCTTACAATCTAACATCTGATTCATGGACAGTCCAACCTGTTATCACATCACCATTTCGTCCTGCGGACTGGGAAAGCAAGTCGGCACGTGACAAGATATTGGCTGAGGGTATTCTGTCTCGCTATCAAAAAGCCTTGAATGGTATTTCAGCAGCACAGAATGATGCAGCAAGAATTAATGCAGAGTCAGCACTTCACCTAGCAGTAATGCAAGGCGCTGCATTGTTTGATGACATACATGAAGGTCGTAAGTATGCGTTTAGTCCTGCAGGACAAGGTTACATAGACTACGCTAACTACCGCTGGCAAGCAGGTAAAGCATCTGGTATTGTTCCCGCACTTAAGAAGTTAAAAGAAGTATCAAAGCAATCAAAGCAAGAGTTTGCTGCTCAAACCTATGGTGTAGAGTTGCCTGACACGAACACATTGATTCGCCGCGCTATCACACGCAAGTAACACCTAAGACCACACGGAGCACTAATGGCAATACTAATGTCACTTGACGGCGTTATCCGCAACCCTCGGGACGGAGCGCCTATTCGTGATGGCTTACATCTTTATAACCATCTAAATCAAACCAATAAGATTCTGATTCTGGCTGAGGACAAAGAGAAGGCCGACCACTGGCTACGTCAGCAAAAGTTGCACAAGTATGACGACATTGTGGACTGGAAGTTGGTACCGCCTGGCGACAATGTTTGGGTTAGAATGGCTCAGTACATCCGTGCTCAAGGGCCTGTTGATGCCGTAGTTACCGCAGACCTTGACATAGTAAAGCAGTTGATTGAGGTAGGTATAACTTGCCTAGCCTTCTGCCATCCTACCTATCTAGATTACAAGTTCCGTCCAGACGGCAGAGAAGGTCGCCGTACCTGGGATGAGATCTCAGGAGAGATTGACCGCCAGCAAGAATTGCTTGCTGAGGACGACCGTCTATGAGGCTCATTATGCTGGGGGCTGAGGTACCTAGTAACAGGACAATCTTAGAGTCTGCTGGTTGTACTTACATGGGCGTTAGTTTCTACCGCCTTACCAAGCGTGGCCTTCCTAAGAAAACCACCTACCTATTAGACAACTATTTTAATTCTGAAACAAGCATTTTTGTTCATGCTGGACTGGCCCACGACACCCAGCTTACCGGAAGAGAGCTCGAGGAGTTTGCTGCCGACTACGAGGAGTTCGTGGTTAATAATATAGATCGCATTACTATGTTTGCTGAGTTCGACCATCCAGCCCTGCCTGAGAGCTTCATAGAGGCTCAACGCCGTACAGTCTGGGCAGAGATGCCACCTAGCAAGTTCCTACCTGTATGGCGCCCTTCTACGGGCTACACAGGTCTTGCAGAGTTAACTGATAAGTACCTTGATATTGCCATCACTGGGCAGGCTATCGAGGACGAGACCCAACTGGCTCAGGCTACTCGTAGATACAAGAACACCAAGGGCACACGCTTCCACGCCATCTCCTGCGCTCGCCCTGACAACCTACGTCAAGTGGCAGTCGAAACCGCCAGCACAATGTCGTGGCTAAGCCCGATGATGCGAGGCGAAACGATTGTGTGGAACGGAACAAGTCTGGTACGTTACCCCAAGCGTATGAAAGATCAAGCACGACCACGCTACAAAGCAGCCTATGAAAAGGCTGGGCTTGACTATGAACTGATCATGGAAGATGACAACAAGGAAGTATCCAAGTTAGCCGTCTGGTCGTACAACCAATTAGAATCGCACCTCAATAACCTTGATGCGGGTAAGGACATATCATATATGAGCGATGAAAAGCAAGAGGATATTTCTGCGGAAACCCTACCCGCCAATGCTAATACAAGGGGGGTAGAAGTGCGGAAAGTTTTGCCGCGAGATCCCGCCGAAATGACCAGTTTGCCAGTGTTCGGGTACAACATGAAGACTGTTGTAGAGACCGATGATGATGGTAACGAGATCATTAAGGATGTGCCTGTTGTGCATACAAAGGCATCCTCACTACGCGCCTGCGATACATGCTTTGTTGCTGCTAACTGCCCTGCTTTTAAGCCTCAGAGTGCCTGCCAGTTCAACCTCCCAGTAGAGGTAAAGACTAAGGATCAGATGAAGGCTTTGATCAATGCAATCATCGAAATGCAGGGTCAAAGAGTCGCTTTTATGCGATTTACTGAAGAAATGAACGGCGGATACGCAGATCCAAATGTATCTCAGGAGATCGATCGCCTGTTCAAATTACTCAAAACTACTAAAGAATTGGATGACTCCTCATCGTTTATTCGTATGACTGTTGAGGGAAAATCCGCTGGTGCTGGAGTGCTGTCTGCCATCTTTGGAGACAGGGCTCAGGCCTTAAGAGAGTTGCCTGAAGGCGGTCTCAACGAGGTACAAACCACCAGAATTATCCAGCAAGCGATCGAGTCTGATCAATAGTCTTATACATAATATAAGCATAGAAAAAGGGGTGAAGCAAGGCAGTCTAATATCGGTGTGTTTCAGTTATGCTATTCGTTCATTTAAGAGATTGGGAAACTAGACAATGGGATTGTCCTTTAAGTTGGCAGATGAGTTCGTTGATGCCTATCGCGGTAAGAAAGTACCTTGGGGCTACCAAGATGCAGCAGGTAACTCGGTGGGAGAGATCACTTTCCTTCGCACCTACTCACGCCTGAAGGAAGACGGCACAAAGGAGTCGTGGACAGAGGTCTGCGCTCGCGTCATCAACGGCATGTATTCATTGCAAAAGGATTACTGCAAGGCTAATCGCTTGCCTTGGAATGACTCAAAGGCACAGGCCTCAGCCAAAGAAGCCTTCGAGCGTATGTGGACACTGAAGTGGACACCTCCAGGCCGCGGATTGTGGATGATGGGTACGCCTCTAGTCAATGAGCATAAGAACTCAGCCGCTTTGCAGAACTGTTCGTTTGTATCTACAAACGAGATGACTAAGATCAACCCAGCCAAGCCATTCGCTTTCCTTATGGAAGCCTCGATGCTAGGCGTTGGAGTTGGCTTCGATGATAAAGGGGCAGATAAAAGTTTCACAATCTACGAACCACAAGAAGGAGAAAACTATGTCATCCCCGACACCCGAGAAGGCTGGGTGGAAAGCACAGCCGCCCTCATCAATGCCTACCTTAAGTCAGATACGAAGAGCCCAGTCTTTGATTACACTCAAATCCGACCAGCAGGCGAACTCATCAAAACGTTTGGTGGAACTGCTGCTGGACATGAACCACTAGAGAAACTGCACAAGCAGATTCGTAAGTTGTTCAAAGGCCGAGCTGGCGAGCTGCTTACTCGCGTAGATATTGCTGATATTGGCAATCTAATGGGAGTCTGCGTAGTATCTGGCAACGTGCGCCGTTCAGCAGAACTGCTAATGGGGCGCTTAGATGATGGGACATTCCTCAATCTAAAGAACCCTAAGGTATTCCCAGAGCGTAACTCATACTCAGCCAAAGCCCCAGGTTGGGCTTGGATGTCCAACAACTCAGTTGAGGTATCAGTAGGCCAAGACCTATCTGGCATCATTGACGGCATTTCCCGCAACGGAGAGCCAGGTGTTATCTGGATGGATACTACTAAGAAGTACGGACGTCTAGCCGACCCTGTTAATAACAAGGACTGGAGAGCGGCTGGTTATAACCCTTGCGCCGAGCAAAGCCTAGAGTCTTTCGAGTGCTGCACGCTGGTTGAAACCTACCTCAGCCGTCACGACAGCATCGAGGACTTCAAGCGCACCCTAAAGTTCGCTTACCTTTATGCCAAGACTGTTACTTTAGTGCCTACTCACTGGGAAGAAACGAACGCGATCATGCAACGCAATCGCCGTATCGGTACATCTATCTCAGGTATCGCTAATTTCGCTGACATCCACGGACTTCCTAAGTTGCGTGAATGGATGGATCAAGGTTATGAAACTGTCCAGCAGTACGACAAGGGCTACTCAGAGTGGCTTGGTATTCGTGAGTCAATTAAAACTACGACAGTTAAGCCTTCAGGAACAGTCTCTATCCTAGTAGGAGAGAGCCCAGGAGTTCACTGGTCAGTAGGCGGTCAATACTTCCTACGTGCTATCCGCTTCCGCAACTCTGATCCAATGCTACCTCTGTTCAAGATGGCTCAGTATCGTGTCGAACCTGCTTCAGAAGATCCAGACGGCACAAGTGTTGTGTTCTTCCCAGTTAAGTCGCAAGCGCTTCGCTCCGAGAAGGACGTCTCTATCTATGAGAAGATGGCTCTCGCTGCTACTGCTCAACGTTACTGGTCAGACAACTCTGTATCTGTAACTGTCTCTTTCAATCCTAAAACGGAGGCCCAAGCAGTAGGTACTGCTTTACATATGTATGACGGACAACTAAAAACTGTTTCGTTTCTACCTATGGACAATGGTACTTATCCGCAAATGCCTTACACGCAGATCACTGCTGATGAATATGAGGAGTATCGCATGACTCTCTTTCCTATTGATCTTGCTGGTGTCTATGCCGGTATGGCTGCTGACGCTATCGGAGAAAGTTACTGTACAACAGACGCATGTGAAGTAAAGTTGATCAAGGACAATCAGTGAGAATCAAGTGTGTCGAGTGCTTGGAGGAGTTCGAGGATATTCCACGCGACTCCTCTGAGTCTCTCTGTCCAATGTGCTTGGATAAGAAATAAGAAAAGCCCCCTCGCTATTACAGCAAGGGGGCTCTTCTCTCTTTATATTTACTTTATATCAAAGTTACTAGCAATAGCAAAGAACGCCTCTGCAAATGCAGAGATGTGCGCTCCCAAGTCCTCTGGGTGTACGCGGTTTGCTGGTCTAAACATTAAATCTGTATAGTCTTTAAGTGCAGACTGAAACTTGCCTAACAACTCATCTATATTAGGCCATTCATCAGAACAGTTGGTAGAACCATTGCATTTACATTCACTAGCCATTGGTCTCTCTCCTTTTCTTTTCATTGTATTTAGCCACTAACTCCTGCAAACGTTGGTGCTCCTCAGGAGTTAGGGTATCGGTAGTAATCGCCTCATCATCAGTCGTCATCGTGGCTATCCCAACCTAGTTCGTCCTCATCTTCTTCAATGACCACATCGTCATCTTCATCGAGAGGGTTCTCTGTGCCCCATTCAGGTAGTCCAAATCCAAACTGACTAGGCATTACTCAACCTCTTTGTAGTTAATCTCTCCTACGAATTGGAGAGGCTTACCAGCATCATCGGTCTTTGTAGCCGTAAGTTTGCAGGACTTACGAGGAGTGTGCGCTTCTACTAAGGTCTTTACATAGCGCTTTGCTGCCGAAGGATTAGCCCAAGCAGTTGTGCTCTCATACTTAAGTTGCGCTTCTCCTTCTAGTGTAATACGCACCCCTAGTAACCAAGCGCCACCGCGCTCTACTAGAGTGTTCTTAGTCAGCGTAACGCTGAATGTTTCTGTTTTTCTTGCCATTACTCTCTCCTTTGTTAGTTATGCTACTTTTCTACTTGTGCCTATCTCGATAGGCGATACGTAACCTGAGCCATCATACATCTTGCCACCCCACACGCCAAATAGCCCACCCATGCTTTCCGCGTAGTTATGGCAGGGTTCTAGTAGAGGGCAACGATTGCAAATACTAATAGCCTGCTTAATATCCTCCTTACGTCTAAAGTTCTGGACGGGGAAAAATACCTCTGGGTCTGTTTGGGCGCAGAGTTGTGAGCCGTCATAGAAGTTTTGCATATGCTATACGTTCCTTTGATAAGTGTTCGAACGCTGGCTCAGCCGTAGTCTTGCTAATAAGTTCAGCGTTATCTTCTATGGTAAAAAATACAGAGGCATACCCTATCTTAGTAGGCCAGATATAAGGCAAGTCATCAGGTACATCAAACCAGTACCGATAGTGCTCAGGCAACTTGCGTAACAGATTAGATTGATGGGATTCAAGCACCTTGTCGCAGCCAACCCAACCGGGCTTGGGCTTAACGTAGCGCCCAATAGCAGTATAAACATTTGAGTAGTGGTGAAACTTTTCAGCAAGGTTATCTACGAACCCACGATCCTCCCACTCTTGGCACATAGCCAGCCCGTAGTCGCAGAGCGATCTCTCATGGCCTAGCCACATAAGGACGGCAGGGTGGCGCCTCCAGCCCTTACTCTCTCCTGATAGGACTTTGAGTATCTGATAGGCTTCTACTCTTTGTTTCCCTAGCCTTTTATCATCAAGGACTTTGGCTACCTCTGAGTACTTACTGAACGGCATAAAGGTTTGCATTAGATATTAACCCCGATCTTTCTTAGGTTACTACGTATTCTGTGTAAAGCCCGAACATCGCTAGGAGTTTGACTCGTAAAGATAAACTTACCACTAGGCGCAGTAATTCGGTAGTGGCCACCGCGACTGACCTCTATCGTACAACCACTCTCTCTAACCTTAGTAAGTAGTTGTCTAAAGTCTTTACTCAATTTCGTGCTCACAACAGAAAAGTGGCTCAGCAATAATACGATCTACCACCTGCCACATATTTAACGTGTTAGCATATCGGTTTTGCAACTTTAGTACGGCACTACTATTTGTATAGTTAATAGTGTTATGGGTATCGCAATGTCTTAGTACGCCAGTTATTACTGTATCGTCTAGGGTCTGAACCATTACTCCACGATACTTAGATATAGTAACCATTTAGTTATCCAAATCCTTTAACATCTCTCTAATCTTTTCAACTCTCTTGGGGTCAATACCCATAAACTCGGTCGCTTCACTAGCAAGTGCCTCGGCTTCACTCTCTCCGATTAGCGTCTTAGTGAACTCGCTCGCAGTAATCGCTATGGCTAGTGAGGCTACCGCCAAACCTGTATCTCCGAACTCTGGGTAGATAACCTCTTTACATCTCTCCATTGTCGCTTCTAATATCGTAGCCATCTCGATAGCACTTATACTGTTGCTCATATTCTTTGCCCTTTCATAGTTGGTCATTCATGCTTTGCTCATGCCACGTCAGCATATCAACGTAAAAGTCGGTGTCCTCAAACTCAGACTCTACTATGCTTACAACGTCCTCAGGTAACTCTCCTGCATAGGGCTGGTCGAAATCAACTTGACCATCAACAGTATCTAGATAGGTATTACTCATCTCCGTCCTTCCAATCTTGGTGTCGTGTGCATAGCCCTATGCTACCTAGCGCGTTACGACGACGGCACTTAACGCCAGTTCTCGTAGTAGTCGCGCGGCAGGACTTGTATTGGTTATAGTGGCAATATAGACAACCGATAATAAGCCAGTTATCTGTATTAGGGTTATGCTCTACCTGCTTGCACTTGCCTTTGCACTCAGAGTTTGGGTCGGTATCTGCGTAAAGATAACGAGGGAATTGCATGTTGGCGTACTGCATGATCTCTGCAGGTGTTAGTTGGCTAGTCATTAAGTATCTCTCTAGCCTCGTACTTAGCCATTAGTAGCAGAGTACGATTAGTTTCATCAACCACGATTTCTTTAGAGTATTCGACGGCTTGCTCAGGGCTATCCGCTTCGATCTCATAGATAATGGACTTGGGGATAATTACTATTTCATAACTAGCCATTTTATACTTTAGCCTCCCAGTTCTTTCCTAGCATAAGTTCGCCTAGCACTTTGTTGCTGCGCTTTGTGCAGTTGAGGCATACACCGCCTATGTCTTGTAGTTCTTGGCTACGAGTAATGCTTGACCATACGTGCTTACCTAATAAACACCTAATCATTTCTATCCTTTTTGTAGTTGTGCATACCTGCTATGCACTTATGGCAGAAGGGCGTGTTAGTATCTGTGCCAGTAATTACTATTTCGTAACTAGCCATTTAGCAGATCTCAAATCCACCGCAAGTTTCGAGAAAGTCGCAAAACTGCTGGACGTTCTCTACGCTAAACGGATAGTTACAATCAAACGGGCGCTTAGTCTTAGTGCCCTTACAGGAGTTGCAAGGGTCGCGGAAAGTAACTTGACCCTCTACATAATCAAACCAGCCCTCTTTTACTTCTACAATACCTAGCCCATCACAGAAGGAGCAAGGCTCATCAGGTAGCGCATTAAGGAATACTTCTCGTTGGTGAGCGTACTCAGCAGTTCTGCCACTCTCGATCTCATCAAGCAGTACGGCTCTTAGGGCTAGTGCGCCAGCCTCATCAAATCCTGCACCGCTATTGCTATGCCCGTCAATACCATAACAGGCTGGATATACCGATTCGCAGTAATCCCATAGTGGTCGCCACCACCATACGTTGTTTCTAAAATACTTGCCACGCTTCGTTGTAGCGTTCTTGCCATATACGTCCATACCCATTTCAGTTCTCCTCTAGTGATCGTACTTGGTAGGTGATCTTGTTGTTAAGTAGCCCGTTACTAACTGCGACTTGTGCTTGCCTAATCGCTTCGGCTTTAGTATCAGCCTCGACTTCAGTAAAGACACTTGCCATTACTGCTATTTCATATTTAGCCATTTATTACTCCGATTGTTTGGGTTGGTAGCCCTGCTAGGTGAAGGGAATTGACCTAGCAGGACAACGCTATTGGGTTAGTGTGTAGTTGTTAATTGGTCTGCTACTACCTTGCGAGCCACATTTACTAGATCGGCTGGCTTGGAGATCGCGGTAAAGTGATCAGCACCATGACCATACTCTAGTAGTTGCTCATCTAACTTTTGCTTTCGGTTCTCGTAGCCCTCAAAGGTGTTGAGGTTGCCGAGGTACACAATACACACAGTTACGCCCTCCTCTTGTAACTGGCTAACTATGTTATTGCACTCACGCGCTTTATCCCACGCGCCGTCGGTCACTATGAACAGTAACTTGGTCGGCTTCTGAGAGGCTCGCATTAGGCGCTGGGTAGTGCGTAGTCCAACGCTAGGGTTAGTGCCACCCGAGGTACGGCTGATCTTGTAGGTGTTCGGCTCTGCTTTTTCAGTAGCGTCGTAGAGCATACGGCTGATATGGTTGAAACTCATAACAGTTACGTTACTATCTATGCGCTCCAACCCACGCTTCATAGCCCATACTGCTCCACTAGCGTTAGCGATATCCCATGCCATTGAGCCACTACGATCTAGCATAATAACTGCCTCGATATCACAGTTGTCGTTGCCCGTACTCCACTTGTCGAACAGGCGTGGCAGGTCATTTATTCCCGAGTTCATAGTACGGGGGATATTTAACTTACCGCTTGGGCGCTCCTTCTCCCACTCAGGGTCATTGTCCACCCGTAGTCGCTCTAGTTGATCGCCGAAGGCTTTAGAGGCGTAGCGATACTCAGGCTTGATCTCGTTGCTATAACTAAAAATAGTATCTTTAGCAAGTGTGTTACCGAAGCCGTCGTTATTGAGAGCCTTACTAACTGTCTTAGTATCAGCCTTGACCTCAGGTAGAGAGGCGAGATACTTGGCTCGCTCGTTGATCAGCGCCGTAACCTCATCTGAAAGTTCGCGTTGCTCTTTAGTAATAGTCTGCTCATCATCTCCGACTACGCCGTCGCTTGGCTCGTCGCCACTATCATAGTTATCAGCAGGGTCATTACTATTAGGCTTTTTATCACTTGGGCGAAGTTGCTCTTGATCGCCAGCCTCTTGCTTGCTCTGATCTTGAAGTTCGTTCTGCTCAGAGCCTTTAGTAGTGCGCCCATTTTTCATAACTGGCCGATCAGCACAACCACAACCGCCGTTATTCTTAGGTGCTTGGCTACCCACGTACTTTTGCATTTCCATAATTAGTTCTTTAGCACGTGCGCTATCGCGTGGGAAGGCTAGGGTTCGGTACTCGTCAATAATATCTGCAACTGCTTGCGCTTGCTCGATACCATATCTATCTACATATAACTCTGCAACACGTTGGCGCAGAGCGATATCTAGGTGTAGCCGACCGCGAGTGATATAGAAGGCTTCGGGCAAAGATTCAGGGTTGTTAGTATCTATAGCATAGGTGGTAGCACTAGCCTCTAGGAAGTATCTCGTACTAGGATACTTAGTAGCCATAAGGCTCTCGATACGTGCCTCCTCCAAAGTATTGAAGGCGAGTTGATACGTAGGTCGCTTGCGAGTATCCCAACCCTCCTGTACCTCCTCGACCTCGGTGCTCATAACCCACTTGCCTAGTTCACTACCAGCGCGGGGCGAATATAGTAAGTGGCTAAGTTCATGATAGTTAAGCCCGTTGATAGCGACGAGAGATACGTCGTTCACGTCGTCTAGCAACTTAGGGTTCATCTTAATATCTAGCCCGTTATTGGTGGCTACACTTTCCATATCGGAGTTGGCAGGGCTAATAACTACCTTAACATCTTGATTAGAGAGAATACGATCAGCCTTGCTATAGATATTGGCTACGCTTGCGTACTTAGAGATAAGGTCGTTCTCAGCCTCCTCTACTTCGATACGTGCGTCCTCGTCAATATCCCACTTGACCTGATAGTTTGCCTCTAGCCAGTTATTAGCCTCGGGGGTGTTAGGCGTTAGCCCAACACCCTCGATAGCCTCGTCTAGCATACGTTGGCGTATTTCCCAAAAGGTAGCCATTAGAGCACCTCACTTGTTTGGGTTGGCTCATCAGCGTTGTTACTTGTAGCCTCGAAGCCAGTAATACCTAGATCGTTAGCAATACGGGATAGGTAGGTATCTATGACCAGTTTGACCGCACCGCGTTCACCTGACTTCTCATCAAATCCATTTAGATAGGAGTTGATCGCGTACTGCAACCCGAGGTTCTGAGCATTAGTAACTAGCCCAACTAGAGCGCGAGTAGAGATAGGAGTGTTGATCTCCTCTAGGTCGTAGCGAGCGCGGAGAGCGTTAGCCACTTCTAGGAGAGCCTTACTCTTAATTAACTTGGCTTCAATTTTCTGATCATACGGAAACTCTAGGATATGACCCTTCATAAATCGGTCGTGCCACGCTTGGTTCATAGGACGAGTGCCACGATAGTCAGGGTTCATGTCTGCGATAATAAGTAGATCTTTATGAGCCTTGATAACCTCACCGCCGTTGGCGAGAAGTTGAATCTCACGTCGGTCGTCGAGAAGTCCAAACAAAACAGTTGTTACTCTTTCGGGAATAAAGTTCACTTCGTTGAGTAGCAATACACCGCCGTTACGCACCATATCTGTAACCGCGCCGTCTTGCCACTTGTAGTGCCCGTCAGCAGTAGGAATCCATTGACCGAACAACTCGCTAGGTTCTAGTCCATTGTGACTAGATACGTTGTAGTAGCGATAGCCACGCGAGCCAGCATAGGCGAGGGCGCACATGGTCTTACCTGAGCCAGCATGACCCTTGATCAGTACGTTCTGATTATTTTTCATAGCCACGTCGAGGATATCGAAGTCTTTAACACCGCTAATTGTACGATTAACATAAGTGTTAGCCCACTTAGGGTCGGGTACTGTCGCTAACGCCATTGAGAGGCTAGGCTCGGACTTGGTAACTACGCTCTCTACTACTGGGCTAGTTACAATAGGCTCGGACGTTGCCCCCGTAGAAAAGTCGGGCAAAGCCATTTCTGCTAACGGGCTAAGTACGATAGGGGAAGTACGTCGCTTGTCTGCAACATAGTCATTGAGAGTGTTATCGCCGTCAGTAAGGCGACGGACTAAATTAGAAACTAGCCCATTGTGAGTACCCTCAAAAGGTAGGTCGGGTAGAGCCTCGGACATAAGTGCCTTAGTCGCTACGCCATTGACCTGACCCTGAGCGATCATCTCGTAATCCCTAAGTGTAAGGACTACTGCAATCGGGCTAGTTACTGTCTTAGTGGTGGGGAGTAAATACTGCTCGGACTTATGCCAAGCCTGACCAGCGCCACGCTCGCCAGTAGTTACGCGGTGATAAATAACTGCCTTGTTATCAGCAGGTACGATAAGTGTCTGCTCACAGGCGTTGTCGCCTGAAGTTACTAACAATCCAATCATAATAAGTTCCCTTTCTTAGTAGCAGGAGGCGATCTGCCTACCTGCGTAATGATGTAATGCAACACGCCGTAGCAGTTATTCCCACGACACGCCGTCCCCACGAAAAAAAGTCGGGGTTGGCTAATCGTGCTCATAACTACTTCGGTATAGGAGATCATAGAGGAGAGAGAGAGGAGGAGGAAGGAAGGTGTGTGCTCAGCCAATTCTCAGGAAACTGCCTACCGAAGGTAATAAGTATCTGAATATAACTCTCTCTCTCTAGCCAATTACCATATAGAAACCAGCCAATCAGCACGTCAGCCTGATCACTCTGCTACTCAGCCTGCTATTACATGCCAGCAGTAGCCCATTCTGCTAATTGGCTAGTTATTAGCCGTTCCTGAGAACGGGCTGAGCACCAGCCGAGGGCTTGCTGTGCCCAGCAGCCGCTCAGCGCGTGCTCAGGCTATTCTCAGCCTTCTCTCAACTCTCTCTCAGGATAAATCCTAGGGATTTAGTTAATCCCTTATGCCTACACCCAATGCCATTTATAATGTTTGGGTTGGATAAGGGGCTTTACGGCATAAAAAAAGCCCCGTTAGCATTTCTACTAACGAGGCTCTTTGTTGTTATGGGCAATTACGGCTTAATTTGGCACGGCTAGCCCTCTAACGCTACGGACGCTTTCCAGAGACGGAATAACTCCTCCTCTGTAGGCTTTTGCTCAATAACAGGCTGGCTATTAGACAGTTCACCAATAACCCCCTGCAATTCTTTAAGTTGTGCCTGCAATTTGGCGATTTTCGCCTTTTGCTTGGCTAGAGCACGGGCTTTGGAGGTGCTTTGGAAGCGGATACTAATACCCAATTCATTACAAGCCTCCCTGTATAACTTACTGTATTCGTCTGGATACTTCTTAGCCAGACGTGTTTGTGCTTTGGAACGAGCCTTCGCGATGTCGCGAACGCGTTGTGGGTCTGTTGATGGCACTTGGCCACCCCTTTCTGTAGTTGGTTGTTGGGGTAAAAGTTTGGGTTGAGCCACTATCCCCATAGTGACTCCCCCCTCTGAGTAGAAGGAAAGGCTACTCAGCCTCAGGCAATTTATCTGTAATGCCCTTCATGGCGTCAATAATGGAGGTGTACTCCTCTATCTCAGCACTTAGGGCTTTACTGTCGTTCTCGGATAGTAACTGTTTAAGTAGTATAGCCGAGGATTGTTGGGCGATAGCGGTGGCAAAGGTCATTACGTTATGTATTACTGCTCTCTCAGACTCATCATCGAAGGGCTGGTCAGTACAGGACTCTAGCCATGCTACGAATCCCTGAGCGAGGGGAATACACTCAGTAAGTATCGCTTTAGCACTATCTACGATCTGTAGAGGGGAAATGCTAATTGGGTCTTGGGTAATCATTGTGCTCCTTTCGTTTGTAGTTACATTACTCCACTACCTAGCACAACACTAGGAAGCATTGTGCTCAGGTAATTCTCAGGTTACGAGATCTCGTAACTCTCGCAGACTTGCATAACTGCCTTATCAAGGGCATCTGCTAACTGGCTAATTTCATCATCGGTAAGGTGCTTGACCATACTTTTTGTTACCTTGCTCGTCCATACGTTCATTTAGTCCCTCAATCCATAGTGGTCGTTGTTTATGGCTCGTAGTACTGAATACGCCATACTGTATGGATACTCGGCGTTATTTAATAAGTGGCCTAGTATCTGTTGGAGAGCGTAATCCTTGATAGGGCACTCGTCCCATTCCGCCTTGACGTCTGCCCAAGTGATCGCCTCCTGTTCCTGCCGTATGGCAAGCATAGTTTGATGACCCTCGGCGCTTAGCCACGGATACTGTTCTGCGACCTGCTCGATTGTAATACCCACCTTGTTACTCCTTTTGTTTGGGTTGGAAGTTATCCACAGGCTGTTGATAACCTGTGGATAACTCCTAACTAGTTAGTTATGCCAGCGCCTTGACTGCGCTGAGGATACGTGACTTCTCGGCGTTGATTTGTTGATCGAAGCCGGAGGCAGCAGCGAACACTCCCTCGGTCGTACCCTTGCGGGCGAAGCGGTAGTAATCGAGGCGCTCGGTCAGGGCGTTGAATGCTCCCCAAGCCGTGCCCTTGATGTTCTCGTTGGTAGGGCTGGTGTGGTACAGGTCGTTGAGAATGTTGATCTTGTTCTCCCACTTAGTCATCGTGACCTTAGCGGAGGCGACATCGGGCTTAGGATAAAGCGCGGTGATGATCTCGTTCCACTTGAGATCGCTGACCTCGGTGGCGAACAACTCTTGAGCCATGTCCTCGAAGCGCTCCATGTGCTCGAAGGTAAGCCCTAGCACTCGACGAGCCTCCTCGACTCTACCTTGAGCCGTAGCGGTGTGGCGTATCTTGAAACTCTGCTTAGAGCCCTTGAGCGCCATGTTGAGCGTGTTCTGGCATACAACTCTCACAGGTGTGATCATCGCTTGAATAGAGGCTGAGCCGTCGTGACTTGTAGTTACAACTAGATAGGTTTTAGTTGTATCGTTAGCGCCGTCAGGGTCGAGAGTGAACTCTCTAGGAACTGTTAGCGAGCCGAATACGACCTTGCCGTTCTTGATCGAGCCAGCAGACTCCCACGAGGCTCCTCCATCGAGAATGCCATCGCCGAAGGAGAACAACTCCTCGTTCTGGAATACCTTGTAACGATCGCCGACAACACCCAGCACGTCAGTACCCTGATCGAATGGGTTATCCCTAATGACTAGTTGGTTACTAGAGTTGTCGCGATAGCCCTCGGGGACTGAGAGCGGTTCCAAGCGGACATTCCACTTGTCTAGTTTGGCTGCCTCAAGCATGCCAGCGGTGGTGATGTGTGCGTCCTCATCGAATAGGACATTGGCGAGGTTGTGCCAAGCGGGTGCGCCACGTAGCGCGAATGCAGTAGTGCCGTCGGCACCCTGCTCTAGGTTATGAGCCATTGTATTCCCTTTCATAAGTACCAGCCAGCGCCTTGTTGCGGTGGCAGGTAGTAACTCTTGGTTACAGGTGTAACTCTACCCTAGCCAATTACTAGTGACTAGGAAGACGTGTGCTCAGGTAACTCTCAGGATTGACTCAGACTCTCCACAGCCAGCGCTCAGCGCGTGCTCAGCCGGCTCTCAGGAAACTCTCAGTTTGTTTGTAGGGAATTGTATGCCTTATACCCAATGCCAATTGTTTGGGTTGGAACCATTTATGCCTACACCCAGTGCCATAAGGGATAAAAAAAGCCCGCCAGCATCTCTGCCAGCGGGCTAGTTATTACTTACTGAGTAACTGATCAGTCTTTTCTTTGACTGACCAAGCCAGTTCCTGCAAACCTGCGATAGGCAGGTCAATTACGTTGTCTGCGATCTCGCATCGTGCGAGAGCGTTGATCAGACTAAGTTCTGCTTGAGTGAACATTGCGTCCCCCTTTCAGGTGTAACTATAACCGATCTGGTTATTAGTTTCTAGGAAGTAATGTGCTCAGACTATTCTCAGGATTGCCTAAATCCTTTGATGTACCAAGTAGTCCAAGCCGTGCGTCTGGTGTGAAAGTCCAGATACCGAACTGCTAGATTACCATTTGGCTTTGTATCTACGCGGAGGACTAGCCCCCGATGATTATTTAACTGGGTCGTTATTAAGCGACCTCGGCGTGGTGTCTTTACCATTTACCTTTACCTTTCTAGTGATTGTCTGAGTAATAGTTACATAGTGACCCTCTGCCACCTTGAGGCGGCGCGTGGTTGTTTGGGTTGAGGCGCGCTCGCTCATAGTCTGCACTCCGAGGCGAGGCGACCGCAACCGCAGATCTCCTCCTCATCTAGTTCTGATACTGCCTCCGCAACCTCGGCGAGGTCGAAGGGTAACTCCTGCTGTATTAGTTCTTTGCTCATAGTCCTTGTCCACACTCTTGTAGGAACATTGCTCGGTCGAAGCGGGTATTGAAGGGAGCGATAGCGATTGCTATTGCTAGGCAGGTACTCTTGTCAGCCCCGATCGCCTTGAGGGCGCGGGCGATTGCCTTAAAGTGCATACGGGTCATTTGTTACTCCATTCACTAGTGCAAGCCCAGCCGATGTCGGTGGGTCCGCAGGACTTGATCTTGCTATGAGTATCTAGGGCGTGGACACCTAGTAATAGGCCTGCTACTAAGGTAGCCCAGAAGGCTACCCTAACAGCAGAGCGGACGCGGTAATAGTTCGGGCTACGCATTACAGCCCCCGATCCGTTTGACGCTGGTGTGGTTCGGCAACACCAGCCTCACACAGAGAACATTTGGCGTAGTAGTTATTTAGAAACCTACCAGCCTCGTTACGGAGCATAATTAGCTGGGGAATAGACAGGTAGACAGTTACGTCTACATTGTCCACTTTAACATCAAGCACGGCGAGATCGTCAATAATGTGCGATTCGCGGACGATGATGTCCGTGCCTTCGGCTCGGTCAGCGTGTAGCGTGATTTGCGCGGTCATTGACATTCACCGCACATTGGGTAGTAATACTCGCCATCATCAGTAGTCATCTGAGATGTGGACTTGCCACACGATAAGCACTTGTTCATAGCCTTTCCTTTCAGTAGTGCAATCACCTTGTTGGATTGCTTGTCGCAACATTAACAAGTTACCCACCAGTAACCTAGGAAGGTCTGTGCTCAGCCAATCCTCAGGTGGCTCTCAGGAATGGGATGGGGTAGGGTTAAGTCGAACATCTGTTCGATAGGGGGTGCAGGTAACACCCATAGGTGACACCTCCATGAGGCTGGCAGTAGCCTGATTGCGACACGAACCCTGAGAAGCTATTGGAGGCTTTGGCTAATTGGGGCGGTAAATGCTTGTTTAGTATTTAGCGGGAATAAAAACGGGCTAGATAGCGTTTTGAGTGTGTGATACAATTCACAGGTAAGCTGCCGAACGGGGCTTACTAAACTTATCGTCTAAGGAGATAAACAAATGGCGTCAAGCTACCCAATTCCAAGCCCTCATGGCTACAACAGCAATTACACCTTCGAGAGTAAGGCTAAGCAGCTAACTCAGGCAGATTTCATGCTTCAGCTGCTCAATAGCTTAAATATTCGCGGGGTTGGCTTCAATACCCACAGCACCTTTTTCCAAGAGCTACAGAACCTAGGCAAGCCTAGTTATCCGCCATATGACATTCTCGGCGGAGAAGATGGTGAATACAAGATCAACATTGCTCTTGCTGGCTTCAAGAAGTCAGAGTTGGCTGTGGAGCTGGATGACAATATCCTCACGGTTAAGAGCGTGGGCAAAGATGAGCAAGATGCTAACTATTTCCACAAGGGAATCGCGGCTCGAGCCTTTACCTTGAAGTTCCCATTGGCTGACTATGTTCGCGTTGAGGGAGCAGAGTTAGAAGATGGCATCTTGACCATTGAGCTAAAGCGCGAAGTACCTGACGAGTTGCAGCCAAAAAAGATCAAGATCAAGTAAACTAGTACAAAAGTTCCTACTGGCTATAAAGGGCTTCGATGCCCAGCCAAATAGGTCTGGTGCGTAACAACGCGCTCCTGGGTAAGAGTTTAAACTGCCCATCTTCGTATCTCAATGTCACACTACATTTATGAGACAATGGCTCAGAGCGGCAATCTTAGGATCTAACGACGGCTTGGTATCAATAGCCTCCCTAATGATCGGCGTATCAACCGCCCAAGTAAACCATCTAGTAGCCATTACCCTTGCTGGTATCGCCGCTGGAGCCCTCTCAATGGCCGTTGGAGAGTATGTCTCCGTCCGTGCCGAAGGCTCCGTTAAACAGTCTATTGAGGCCGCTGTATCCTCTTCTCTATCCTATACAGCTGGTGGAGCTATTCCTCTTGCAGGCGCTTTCCTGCCCTCTAAGAACCTGAGCATCGTCCTGCTTACCGTGCTAGGACTGCTAATCGCGGGAATTCTTTCAGGCCATGAAGTAGCCCGTAAGGCCCCTCATATCATCCGTGTAGTACTAGGCGGCTGCCTAGGCATGGTCATTACCGCAGGAATTGGCTATCTAATCCGCTAGGTGTAATACCGTCGCGTGTCGCGCAAAAGAAAAGACATGGTACGCTTTGGCCATGCCTAGATACGATTACAGTTGCATTGAATGCGACCTCACTATTGAAGTAACACACGGTATGCAAGATGAGCCTGCTGTGCCTTGTCCACAATGCGGGTACAAGTGCGTTAAATCCTACTCAGCTCCAGGAATCCACTTCAAGGGTGGTGGGTGGGGTGGCCAATGAGAACCATTCTCCGAAAGAAGCACATTAAGGTGCTGATGCCGAACGAAGGCCAGATGGGCCTTTCGTTTGTTGTTGATTGGCGCGACCGCAAGGTGTGGCTAGGTCTTCTCTTTATTGTTGTCGTCATTGGTTCACGAGTATGACCCACGAAGAATTGCTAACAGAAATGAAAGAAGCAGTTAGATACATTGAAACGTTAGAACTTCTTAATCAAGGCGGGTGGCTTGCTGGTGCTAAAGCCCTTCTCGCGGTAGTAGAACTGCATAAGCCTATGGATATTGGCGAGACTTTAACAGTTTGCCGTGAATGTTTTGTAATGTGGGAAAACATTCCCTATCCTTGCGCCACTATCCAAGCCATTGAGAAGGAGTTATCTTGAGCGATTTTTGTAATAGGCACGGTTACCCAAAAAGCACCGATTGGGGCATTGGCCCGCATGGTGGGGATTTTTGCGATTGCGGTATGTGGATGAGCCATGGCCCTACCATTAAGGGCCACGATAAGGAAACCTGCACCGATGATGCCTGTAGAAGTTGGCGCAACTATCGAACTAGATATGCTCACCTATACTCTGGCGATATTGTAGAAGACGTACTTAACCTATTGAGAAGGAGGTAGCATGACACAGCTTATTTGCCCACGCTGCAATGAAACTATCGTTGACACCGTGCAAGACTTTGAGCAGGCGCTTGTGCCTATCATCATGCACCACGCTATAGAAGAAGAGCGCAATAAGTCCTCAATAAAGCAGACACGCTCAGCCGACTGCTACTTCTGCAAAGGAAGCGGCCTATTGACAGATGACTCAGAGTGCCCATGTGCCATGGGTCAATGCCCTTGCCAATATTGCAATCGCACTAATGGTAACCCAGATAAGTGGTGTGATGCGTGTCACGGCCTTGGAGTAGAGACTTCTCGTATTGATGACATCCATACTGCTACTACCACTTGCCTTATCTGTAAGGGCGTGGGTAAGATAACCAAGTCCCAAAAAGAGGAGAAATAATGGCTATCGACCCAGCAGTCGCAGGTGCTGTTGTAATCTTAGGTGGAAGTCAATCTGACGCCCAACCCACCTGCACCATCCACATGCCTGACGGCGGATCTTCAAAAGGCTTGGAGTGTATAGTTCAACCTATATCTCATATGAGTGATGGTCAGCTTTCTCTCATCATTGGTGGCAGTCTTTTATTTGTAGGGATAGTCTTTGCTCTAATACTTTTACAAGAACATCGCGCTGATAAGCGTTGGTTAGAACAGCACAACTGCATCTTTGATGAGGCAGGTGCAAAGAAAAAGGGAAAGAAGGTACGTAAATGATTAAGTGGTATAAGGGCCTAAGCGATTACAACAAAGAGAAGTTTTGGTGGAGAGCGCTAAGCGTATCTCTTACAGTACTTGCAGTGGCGTTATTTGCTACCGCCCTTGTCTTTTTTCTTGTTGCCGCTTGGACAGTAGACCCGCATCTACAAAATAAACTATGCGCTACTGGAGGCGTCAGCATACTAGCTTCTCTAGGAGTTATTGTAGGACTTCCTGCCTCTTGGTCTAAGACCTGGTAAGTGAGTACTTCGATGGGCTTTGACTTGCCGCTGATAGTTGTAGATGAAGACTTCTTTGAGTACCTAGAAGATGAGACAGCATATGAAGGAGGCTCCCTGGATATAGGGGAGTTTGCCACCTACTACCTTGAATGGGAGAAAGCCAATGTCAGATAAGACACCAGAAGACCGCATCTTTGTACCTTTGATGGTACTGATCTCAATTTTGGCTATCTACGCCACGTACATGGTTCATCACGGCTAATGGGGGTCTTGAACAGCCTTAAGAAGATCTTACGAGGCGAAGAGCTTGATTGGCATAACCCACTGCCACCTGTTGTAGGACCTGATGAGACCCTAGCTAGATGTATCCGTTGCTCTGGTATATTTGTCATATTGAAAGCCAATATACGGACCCCCTACTACTGCACCAACTGTCAATAGGAGCATCATGAGTAAAACACAAGACAAGCGCCATAAAGCAATTATGGATCAAGCTGAGTTTCTATCTAAGCGCCATGCTATGAACCTCATGATGTTTGAGCAGAACCTAGAAGCGGGCATTGCCGTATTCGAGGCCAACAAGGATAAGCTAAGTCCCGAGGAGATCGAACTTCTCGAAACACAGATCGCTGAGAACAAAAAACTTATTGACGAGCTAAAGAACGTTTAGCCGTACTGACATCGCCCTATTTGATACCTTTTATCCATGTTTACACCATGGGTATTAGAGCAACTGGACCGACCAGATGATGTCGGCCGTTTTGCTTCCATCATGTGGGGCGATATCAATAATGGTTGTGGAAGCTCCTCTATGCGTGACCCAGTATCTTGGAAGAAGCACTTCGAGCTAGTCCACCCTAAGACATCAACCGCTTTACTTATCCTGCTATCAGAGGCTTACGCTGAGTATGTTCACACAACCTCTGGCGAAGAGTAACCCTATACTTTAAGCATGGACGACTTCCTACTGGGCTCTGCTCAAACATCACTTCGTGGCATGGACTCTAACGATCCAGCTGCTGGAGTTACTCGAGTAGGAAACGCAGGCTTAGCTCTCAATGGCCTTCCACACTTCCAAGGCCGCCAATGGGGCGCTTACAATGTAAGCCCACTTGGAGAAGAGCACGCAGCCAACACTGGAGAGTATTCAGCACCAGTCCCTAGCTACCAACGCTATCTAGTAGGGCCTGTTGCAGCAGATGTAGATAACCGCTCACTTCGCTCAATGAATCGAGAATACTAATGTCAGCAGCATGGGAACGCAAAGAAGGCAAGAACCCTAAGGGTGGTCTCAATGCTACGGGCCGCGCATCTGCTAAGAAGCAGGGTCATGATCTAAAGCCGCCAGTTAAGTCTGGCGACAATCCTCGTCGTGCATCATTCCTTGCACGCATGGGCGGTATGCCAGGACCTGAGCGCAAGCCTAACGGCGAACCTACTCGTCTACTTCTTTCACTACAAGCATGGGGCGCTTCATCTAAAGCTGATGCTAAGAAGAAAGCCGCTGCTATCTCTAAGAGAAACAAAGGTAAGAAGTAATGGCTTCTCCATGCTGGAAGAACTATAAGCAGTTCGGTACTAAGACTAAAGACGGAAAGCAGGTTCCTAACTGCATTCCAGTTAAGAGTAAGTAATGCCAGAGGGTAAGCGCTTCGGCCCGTACAAGGGTTCCGCTAAGAATGGCGGCCGTGAGATCTACGTCTTTAAGAAGAAAGGCAAAGATGGCAAGTGGCATACCACTTCGTCTGATGCTGCTCGCGTAGACTACAAAGACAAGACTGGTAAGAAGCTTCGCCGTGATCAGGAAGTTGATCACAAAGACAACAATAAGAGCAACAACTCTCACAGCAACCTTCGCGTTATCTCTAAGAGCAAGAATGTGGCTAAAGAGAACAAGCGCCGTGCTGGTAAGAAAGAGAACGAGAAGTGAGTCGTAGTTACGAGTTTGAGTACGGTGCCTCTAAACAAGCTCCTTGGTACGGTACTGACGCTAATCCCGCTGCATTTGATGGGGGGTCTATGATGCACGCCTACAACGATAACGATAGAATTGATGCAGGGAATGTTACTACAGCATCTAACGTAGGAGGCAAATATGACCAGGCTAGAGACGGCGCCGTTTACTCCTAGAGAATTAGTTAAGGCGGATGATCGCTGCGACCGCTGCAGTGCTGAAGCTAAAGTAATCGCCACTATGTTGGCAGGTGAGCTCCTATTCTGTGGCCACCACGCCCGAGACCTGGGCAAGAGCTTGATTGATAAAGCCATCCATGTCCATGACCCAGAGGGGGTTTTGGGACTCTTCTAAGTGGCTAAAGATCCTTGGAAGTGCGAAATCTGTAACAAACAGTATGTCGTCCCTTCGCTAGCTAGACATTGCGAAGATAAGCACCTGGCTGAATAGCTTTAGGTTACTTTTACAATCAATTTAAGGATAATAGAGCTATGGCTAATACAGAAGATGGTCCTTTCCAGAACATGCCTCAGGGCAACCTAGGTGGAGTCTTTGGCGCACTTGCTAAGGGCGTAGGTAAGAAGAAAAAAGGTAAGGGAGCTAAGGCAGCTAAGGCAGCTAACGATGCTGCAGCTCGTCCCGCTGTTCAAGGACAAGACCCTGTGCTTCAAGCCGCTGTGTCTGAGTTCGGCAAGATCCAAGAGCACAAGCGCAACATGCAAGGCGCTAAGCTCAACTCTAAGCTCGGTCAGCAAGACCTCGAGCATGCAGTAAGAACTGTCGGTGGTCTTATCCCTGGTGGTCAGGCATTTAGCAGCTTCAAGCACGGCAGCACTTCTATCGCAGCCTACGCTCCTAAAGAGGAAAAAGAGGCAGTTGTTAAGGAAGCTGGAGCCCCTAAGTCTGGCAAGGTCAATGCACCTACTCCTACAGGTAAGACTGTTGGCGGAAGCGACCAGTTCTCAAACAAGGCCGCATCTTCTCCTGCACCAGTGGGCGGAGACGACGAGATCCATGGCGTCGCGTTCTAAGAAGGAAGAAAAACTTCCTAAGCGTCCTAAAGGCTTAGAAGGTCGTCGCTTGGATGACGCATTGCGTAGAGTTCAAGCCCCTACTGTTCAGGGTAAACGGACAGAGGCTAAGCAGTGGAACAGATACACACCATGAGCCGTAAGAGAGAATTTAAGGGCACGTACGCTAAACCGCCTAAGTCTAAGGACCCAAGATTTGGTCTTAGAGAAGTTTGGCGGGCTAAAAGACAGCTGATCGAGGAGAGCCCCGAGAAGCCAAGCATCAAGTCCTACGCTAGGCCTGGCAAAGGTGTTTCAGGGGAGCATCAGAACTAGTTTAGGCAGTAAAACCTTTCGCTATATCTTACTGTTGTATCTAATTAGGAAAGGACACCACTGTGGCCACATACACACCCGCGCGTCTTGGTACTGGACCAACACAGCTAACTACTTCATATAGTACTTTGTACACCGTGCCATCTTCAACAACTGCGGTTGTTAAGGAGATCATTGTTGCTAACCCAACAACATCGGCCGCGACAGTCACAATCTCAATCGTTCCTTCAGGCAACTCAGCATCCGCATCTAACAACATTGTTGGTGGCGTGTCTGTTGCGGGTAACTCAACTTTCGTACTAGACCTTTCACAGGTGCTAGCAACAGGCGATGCAATCTCAGCATTAGCGTCAGCAGGAACAACGCTTAACGCTGTTGTTAGCGGAGTGACAATTCAATAATGGCGGTCAAGAGCTTTGGCCCTAAGGTAAGTGGGCTCGGTACTTCACAAGGTTCCGTCAACGTAACTGATGGCGAGATCGGTAACTCCATCTATGTCGGAAACACTGCGCCATCAGCTCCCTCTTTCGGAGACGTCTGGATCGATAATACAGGCGGCGCTCTGCCTACACAGACAGTCTATGACTACACAGCTACTGGCGGCGAAACCTCAGTAACAACTACCTATGCTATTGGCGCAGAGCTAGTCTTCCTTAACGGCGTTAAGCTATCAAGAGGAACAGACTACACAGCAACTAATGGAACATCCATAACAGGACTAACTGCTCTGGTTGCTGGAGATTTGCTAGAAGTAGTCAGCATGACTACCTCAACAGTAACTGGGTCGATTCCAGCATCAACGATCACCACAGCTGGTGACCTTGTTGTAGGAACAGGCGCATCAGCCTACACACGTCTAGCCGTTGGTACTAACGGCCAGGTTCTTACATCTAACGGAACTACGCCTACATATACCTCAACTCTTTCAGGAGTTACTGCGAACAACCTAACGCTAACAGGTACGCTAACAGCGGCTTCAAGCTCTGGTACTTCAGGTCAGGTTCTTTCATCAACTGGTACAGGTACTCAGTGGACAACGATTTCTAGCGCCCCATGGACAGCTTCTGCCCAAACATCAGCGTTTACTGCAGTTACTCGTAATCAGTACTTTGTTAACACAGGCTCAGCTGTAACAGTCACTATGCCAGCTTCAGCTTCTTTGGGAGATGAAATTCGTATCTTTGATGCTACAGGCTCTGCTGCTACAAACAATATTACTGTTGCCCCTAATGGATTAAACATCCAAGGCTCAGTACAAAACCTTTTAATTAACGTCAACTACGGTGGCGCTACTCTTCTTTATACAGGTTCTACTTATGGATGGAAGGTCGCATAATGACAGTTACATTATCTAGTCTTGGCGGTTCAGTAACTCAACACGTAGTTGAATACACATCTACTACTTCTTTTACCGTTCCATCAAACTGCACTACCGTTGATGTATTCCTTGTTGGTGGTGGTGGCGGTAGCGGCGGCACTTCTGGAAATGCTTCCTATGGTTATTGTTCTGGAGCTGGCGGTGGTGGTGGAGTAGTTAAAAAAACTATTGCTGTAACTGCTGGTCAAACTTATACGGTTACTATTGGTGCAGGTGGAAGTGGTGGTTCTCCTAGCACATCAAACCCAACAGCTGGTTCAAATGGCGGAAATACAACATTTGGTTCATTAGCTACTGCTTATGGTGGTGGTGGCGGCGGTTATGCTGGGGCCAGTAATGGCTCAGGTACTGGTAGCAATGGGGGTTCCGGCGGCGGAGGCGGAGGCTCTTCTAATGGTTCGTCGGGTATTAGTGGCGGAGCAGGAGGAGGTGCTGGCGGCAATCCTTCCCTTATGGATACTCAATCAAATACCACAAATAGTAGTGGTATGTTGGCAGCAGGTGGATCTGGTTCTCAAGGTGGTGCTGGATTTAATTCTGGTTATTCCAATAATAACAGTTTTGCCACCGTTTCCAATGGTGGCATAGGCATAGACGGTTTTGGTGGAGGCGGTGGCAGCACTGCACTTAATGGGCCTTATTGGATTGGCAATGGTAGCTCTGGTGGCGGCGCTGGCGCTCCGGCCGTTGGTGGTCCTACTTCAGGAACTGCTGGAACAGCCAATACGGGTGGCGGTGGTGGGTCGTCGATTGGTTATTTTGGCGCTACTGGTGCTACTGGTGCTACTGGTGGTTCAGGTTACGCTCGTATTACTTATTGGTCATAAGGAGAAAATAAATGTCATGTAATCCAACTACTCATATCGCAGAGTGCCCTCACGCTTTTATTAAAAATGGTGTAGTAGAACACATCTTTATTTTCAAAGAAGACGATCATAACTCACCTATGTTTGATGCTATCCATGCAGATCATGGAACAGATACTGTAGTTTGTCTTTGTTCTGCCAATGTAGATGTAGTCCCGCATCGTTGGTCTACATGGGACGGCACTAAGTTCACAGATCCTACCCTTGATTATCTGTACAGCATTGGTGTATCTAACGAAAACCAAGCAATGGCAGATGCTCGAAATGCTGCAACCGCAGAAGCAACTGCTAAATTTTTAGCAGAAGAAGCAGCCAAAACAACTCCAGCAACAGGAGCCTAATAAATGACAAACGCTAGACAAGAAGCCGCCTTTGTAGAGGACTTAACCGCCAAAGGTGACATTATCGTTGCCTCTGCCGCACATACTCCTGCGACTCTCAACGTTGGTACAAACGGCCAAGTACTAACTGCTGCATCCTCTGCTACTACGGGTGTTCAGTGGTCAACTCCGTCTGTTTATTCGGCCCCAACAATTGGTTCTACATCAATTGCATCTGGCGCCACAGTATCTACTATTGCGGGACTAACAACTACTGGACAAGTATTTGATTACCCTATTGAAAACTGGTACATCAACTCAGCAGCGTTTGCTGGTTATACTGCTTACCTACAGACAAATAACTCATCAGTCCACTACTTGACTGGAACATCAACTGCTTCGGGCACATTAAATATTACTGCCGCCTCTGGAACAACACTCAACTCCTTAATGTCTACGGGTCAAGCAATTACATTTTCTCTTTTAGTTACAAACGGCTCAACGCCGTATTACGCAAATGCGTATCAAGTAGATGGAACCACATCAGGTGTGACAGTTAAGTGGACTGGTGGAACTGCTCCATTAGCAGGTAACGCAAGCGCAGTAGACGTTTACCAATTCACTATTCTTAAAACCGCCTCAGCAACATGGACAGTCTTCGCTGCTGGCCCTGTTAAGTACGTATAGGAGATATAAATGCCATTTTTTAGTCCTGTATCTGCTGGTGGAGTAGGTAAAGCAACTGTTACCGCTACGACTGGTTCTCCTACCGTTGACACAACCTCTCGTACTGGTAAGACCATTTATAAGTTTACCGGCTCTGGCTCCATCACTATTGGTACTGCTGGTTATGCCGAAGTGCTGGTAATTGGCGGTGGCGGCGGAGGCAGCGGAGGCGGACAATTTGGAAGCGCAGGAGGCGGTGCCGGCGGTTATTATTACAACACATCAACATTTTTAACAGCCGGAACATTAACAGTTACAGTAGGTGCAGGTGGTTCTGCAAACACTTTTACAAATTCTAGCGCTTTTGCTGGAAATGGTTCACTAATTGGAACGCTATCTATCCCCGGTGGTGGTGGAGGCGGCGGTGCAGCAGGAAACTTTGGCGGAAATGCCGGAGGTTCTGGTGGTGGTGCTTATGGAGACCTTGGTGCAGCAGGAGGCGCTGTTATTGCTCCCGGGTTAGGTTACGCAGGAGGCGGCGGGGGTGGTGTAGGCGGTGGCAGCGGTGGTGGTGCTGGCGGTGCCGGTAATGCTGGTACTGGAACATCAGGTTATTCTGGCGGTGCTGGCGGAACTGGTGCGTCTAATTCAATTACCGGTTCATCAGTTACTTACGCTGGAGGCGGCGGAGGCGGAGGCTACACTTCCGGTTCTGGCGGTTCTGGCGGTTCTGGCGGTGGTGGCAATGGTGGTGCTGGTACAGGTGCTTCTGGTTCTGCGGGAACAGCAAACACCGGAGGTGGTGGTGGTGGTTCTGGCAGTAATAATGGCTCACCTGCCCCACTTGGCGCTGCAGGTGGCTCAGGCTATTTAGTAGTAGTGATTGGATAACTCATGGCACATTTTGCAAAAATAAACTTAGACAATATTGTTGAACAAGTAATTGTCGTATCTAACTGCGCCCTTAACTCTTGTATTGGTAAAGACCATTGGGATTACCAAGAGGAGTACCACGCTGACCATACAGGCACAGCAGACTTCCCAGAACAAGAGGCACTAGGTCAAAAAGTACTTGCTGACTCTGGTTTTGAGGGAACATGGAAACAGACTTCTTACAATACTCGCGCTGGCGTTCATTATGGCCCTGATGGAACTCCTGATGGAAAGACTCAGTACCGTGGCAATCACGCTGGTGTTGGAATGATTTATGATGCTACGCATGATGCTTTTATCGTGCCTCAACCCAGCCCAACTGCTGTGTTAAACACAACAACATTTACATGGGAAGAGCCAGCGGCTCCAACAGCTTAACGCCCGAATTCCCTAAAGAACTGAGAGAATAATCCAATGGCCACAGCAACTTTTGATGAGTTACTGCTTAGTTCAGCAGCAACCAAAAAGTTCTTTGCCAGAATCTCTCTTCCTGAGACTACAGATGGGTGTTGGGAGTGGTGCGGCACTGTAACATCACAAGGTTATGGGCACCATTACTGTGGAATTGAGACCAACAAGATTGGCCGTGTGCACCGTCTAGCTTACGAGTGCTGGGTAGGCAAAATACCTGAGGGTATGACCATCGACCATCTCTGCAGAAACCGTAAATGCTTAAACGTTAACCATTTAGAGGTTGTCTCTAGAGGAGATAATGTACGTAGAGCTAGAGCAGCTGTTACTCACTGCCCTAGAGGCCATGAGTACACAAAGGACAACATCAGAGCTACTAAGCGCTTAAATGGCGAAAGATCCTGTCTAAAATGTCATAGAGACCGAGAACATGCGCGGTTTCTAGCTAAGAAGAAAGAATCGGTGAGATAGTGGCGGTTAAGCGTTTTGATGGCACCCAGTGGGTGAACTATGCTGGTAACGGCGTTCAAGGCATCCAGGGTACCCAAGGCCTATCAGGCACTGCGGGAGCTCAAGGTACTAACGGAGCTACTGGAGCTCAAGGTACAGCTGGTACAGCAGGTTCTGCTGGTGCCTCTGGTATCTTTACGCCTAACGTAATCTCTACCAACACTAACCTCGCCTCTCAGAACTCGTACTTTGTTACGACTTCTGGTGGAGCGCTTACGCTGACCTTGCCTTCTTCCCCTTCAGTTGGAGCAGAAATCCACGTCTTTGACGCAACAGGCAACGCCGCTAGCAATAACATTACTGTTGCTAACAACGGCTCAAACGTTAACGGCGCCTCACAAAACCTAACAATTGATAAGGCATATGCCGCAGTCAACCTAGTATATGTAGGTTCATCCTACGGATGGAGAGTCTCATAATGGCTATAAGTTATTCTTCTCTTACCTCGTCTAACCCACCAACTGTTATTGGTGTACCTAATACCGTTAATCTTCGCGCTACTTACACCTCAACAACTAACGGTTTGTCCTTTCCTAACTCGCAGGTTTACGTTTTAGTAATTGGCGGCGGCGGCTCTGGCTCTGGTGGAGGAAACTACTCTTATGCTGGTGGCGCTGGGGCAGTGCTGCAGGGATGGGTACCATCCCCTACATCAGTTACTGTTGGCGCGGGAGGTGTTTACAACAACACATTTATGGGTGGGTACAGCTTGGCGGGATCTTTAGTGGCAAACGGTGGCGGTGGCGGCAATGGCACTAACGCTGGAGGAGCGGCAGGAAATGCTGGACCAAGTGGCAATAGCCCAACTTCTAACGCAACTTATTATATGTCTTCTATGTCATCGAACGTAGGCACTATTAATGGAAACGTTTCAGTTGGCGTTGGTACATCTGGCTCAGGGTCAGGTCAGGGTGGGGCAGCAAGTCTTTACGCTGCTGCTGGAGGAGCTCAGCCAAACTTCAACGCTGGTGGAGGAAACGCTGGGGGATCCTCTATTATCGGAGGATACTCTGGAGGTAATGGAGGAAACTCGGCCTCTGGAAATGCTGGAGGTGGCGGTGGCGGTGGAGCTGGTTTCTTAGGAAATGGTTCTGCTGGAAATAACTACTCGGGAACTACTGGCGGTAACGGCGGATCTGGTGGTTCTGGCGGTGGAGGCGGAGGAGCTGGCGGTAGCGGTAACAGCGCTAACGGCGGTGGCGGCAATGGCGGCAATGGCTGCGTATTGGTTTACTACTAAGGAGGTATGTAATGGCTAATTTTGCAATATTGTTTAACGGCGTTGTGCACAATGTGGTAGTTGCTGATGACGCATCTAATGCCCAAGAGTCTTGTCCTGCAAATGCTCAGGCAATTGAGATAACTGGTCCTTGCGGCTACGGTTGGACATACGATGGCGCTAACTTTGTGGCACCTAAAGCCGCAGAACCTACTACACCAGCGGCAGGAGCATAAAAATGGCTGTTTACAACTATAAGTGTGATGTCTGCGGACATGAATACCAAGAAGGCCGACTTCCAAGCGAAGAGCAATGGAAGACTGCCTGCACTGTTAAAGGCTGCACAGGAACTAATATCGAAGTCAAGTAGGTCTGTGGTACCCTAGTGCCCTAACTAAGGAGCACTAGATGGCAACTACACCTAAACCCGCTACGCAAAAACTGTTCACCTATAACGTCAATATGCTTATCCAAGTATTTGGCGAGGACGAAAAAGCTGCTAAGGCTAAGTTGGACGCAGAAGGCGGCTTTGTATCTAAGCGAGAGGTTTCTCTTGTAAAGACTACAGAACTACCTAACAGCTTTGCTAAGTAGTCGATATGCCAAATATCATCTTTACTGACACTATGGGCGTACCTGAAGAGTTTCGCCCTAAGCCAGCATCTGCATCTGTACCTGATTGGTATAAGAACTTAGAGTCTTATATGGGTGGAGAAAAAAAGCCTGATGGTAACGGAGGTACGCCAGCCTCTATCAAGCGGTGTATGCCTGTCTTTGACGCCATTACTGGTGGCTATATCTTGTACACATACTGTGATGTATATATCTCCCAGAAAAATGCTGAGTACGGCGACAGAGAGCACTTTGAGGCTACGGGAGAGACCAAGCTTCTTACCAAAGCCCAGATGAAGCGTAAGAAACTACCTTTGACAACACCTCATTATGAGTGGCCGTCTTTTGGCCCTATTCAGTTTCATCCAGTAGCTCAAGCACCTACGCATCCAAATCGCAATGGGCTGCCAGACCATGGTTCTTACCCTAAGTGGATTAATCCTTGGTCTATCAAGACACCTAAAGGCTACTCAGTCCTCTTTACTCAGCCTATGCACCGTGAATCGCCATTTACTATTCTTGATGGCATAGTTGATACAGACGGCTACAACGCGCCTGTCAACTTTCCGTTTGTGCTTAATGACTGGGGCTTTGAAGGAATCATCCCAGCAGGAACTCCTATGGCTCAGGTTATTCCGTTTAAGCGCGAAGACTGGAAGATGGAGATTGGCAAAGAGGAAGATTACAGAGACCAAGCTAAAACGACTACTCGTCTGCGTACTAGTTTCTTTGACTCATACAAAGATAAGTTCCGTCAACCAAAGGGGTATAAGTAATGGCCTCTAAGAAGGACTTACTAACCATTGCTTGGTGCGATGGCGGTATGACGGACGGTAAGTTTACTCAGGGCTTGGTCTACACAATACTCCAAGCCCACAAGGCTGGCTACAAGGTTGATCAAGCCCTACGCGTACATGGCAATCAGATTGGGCGCCAGCGCCAAGTCCTGATTGATGCTTGGTACGACAAGTCCAAGACTGACTGGATCCTCTGGGTGGATAGTGATATCCAGCTAACTATGCCTATCCTAGATACCCTCTGGGAGGCCGCAAACCCCGTTATAAGGCCCGTAGTCTCTGGCGTCTACTTTATCTCCAAGCAGCCTGAGGGCACCCTTACATTCCCGCTTCCAGCCCTGTTCAACGACATTACTGAGTTCTCTATGCAGCATGTACACCCGCTGCCTGAAAATGAGCTTATTAAGGTCGATAGCGCTGGCATGGGGCTTGTACTAATGCACCGCTCAGTCATGGATAAGCTTCGTGCCGAGTTCCCTACTCAATCGGTATTTGCTGAGCAAGAGGGCCGAGGCAATGAATATGTCAGCGAGGATATCGTATTCTTCCGCAACCTTAAGAAGATAGGCGTACCTGTTTATGCCCACACTGGAGCTATTGGCACTCACGTCAAGCGCTTCAACTTAGACGCCGACTATTACAACCTATTCTGGAAGAATTATGTAGATGAGCACCCAGAAATGCGTAGCGCCACCGACAACTGAGATCACTGTCTTTATTCCTATCTGGAGGACAGTAGACGATTATATTGACGACTTTGAGGCTCTAGACCTTATCTAGGGCCTTAGAATTGATTCAACTGGTACATAAATTCGTCTCGCTCCTTAGGGGGCTTCGTCTACCCCCTTCAATCCCTTCGCGAGAGGAAAATAATGACAGTAAGAGATTCAGGCTACAAGCAAGTTCCATCAGGAAACGTTGCTGTAGATTTCGTCTGGGGTAACCTCCCAGCCCAAACAAACGATGACCGCTCAGGTTCATCTATTTCATTCAACGCCACAGGCGGAACCTCAGGTTCATACGGCGGAGACGTTGTATCTGCAACCGTAACAGCTGCATCTGCTACAGGCGGAACAATCACCTACACAGCTGCTAACGAGTTTGCTGTAGGACAAAACGTAACAGTTACTGGCCTTAGCGGTTCAGTAGCTATCACAGGCATCACAGCTTCTGCTGGTGTTGTGACATACGCAACTTCTTCAACTGTAGGCCTTTCAGCAGGTCAAACAATCGTTGTATCTGGTGCTTCAACATCAGGCTTCAACGGCACATTCACAATCTTGGCTGTTACAAACAACACCAACTTCACAGTTACCTCTGCTGCTACAGGTTCTACCTCAACAGCTACAGGTACATATAGCTCTGCCTTCAACCTAACTGGCGTTATCGCTACAGCTTCAACCTCAACGTTCACTATCACAAGTGCTATCTCTGACCGCGCTGTTTCAGGTGCTACAGGCACAGCTACCGTCTACGCTGAACTTCTTGATGGAGTTGGCGCTGACTACGGTTGGGGAACAACCACAGACTTCACATCTAACGTCCTTACAGAGACCCAGCCAACAGTTACTGTTGGACAAGCTGGAGCCTACGTTGTTCCAAACGACAACACTGTTAACATCCTAAACGCTTATGAGGCTTTCCCTCTTAACGCTGGAAACAAGACAACAGGCTTCAACCCTGCGTATACCCTTCAAGCTACTATCACAGGAGCTTCAGGAAACGGCACAACCGTTACCTACACAGGTGTAAACCACTTCTCAACAGGACAGACTGTGACAATCACAGGCTTGTACAACTACGTATCAGCTGGCGCTAACCAACCAATTGCTACTCAGTACAACGCCCCTACCTACACAACAGCATCTGCTTACAACTTGAGCGCTGTGACAATCGCTTCGATTATCACAACCAACGGAGTTCAGACTGGCTTCACAGTTACAAACTCAACTCAAGACTCAACAGCAGCTACCCTCACAGGTGTCGCTGGTACAGCAGTTGTTTCAGTTGCAGCTTCAGCTTCAACAGGCTCTGTTCCAACAATCACAGGACTTACAATCAAGGAAGCTATTCGCCAACTTGGTCTTGCTAAGTTCAACACAGGCACAATCACCTACACAACTTCAGGCGCTACTGTAAACAACGCAGGAACTGTTTACAGCCAGGCTCTTACAAGCACTCAGACACTCGGTACAGCAATTAACTTTGTTGTCTACCGTTTGGCTACAGGTGAGAACCCAGGTGTTGCAGCAGGTACATTTACCTACACCAACTAATCTCCAATAAGAAAGCCCCCCAGCCTTTTGGCTAGGGGGCTTTTTTATTTAATGGAATTAATACCAACCATGCACGTTGTGAAACGAGAGGGCGTTACAAGGGCTGCCATAACGAGATTGGATGTAGCGTAGGCCATCTTTGACCTGATCGACCGCTCCGACGGCCTTCTTTAAGTTGTAGTTAGCCCAGGTTGTAGGGAGGAACTGCGCGATTCCATACGCGTGCGAGCTCATGTTTAGGGCTTTAGGATTGAAGTGACTCTCTTCAGTCCACAAGGTGTTGAGGCACTTCCACTGCACCATCGAAACTCCTCGTGAGTATTCTGTTAGGAACGCGACTGTTTGAGGGTCAAAGTACTTGGCGTAAGTACTGGCCAAGGCGTTCTTGGCGTCTGCGCGAGTTGTCGTCACAGTTAAGTAATCTAGCGCCACTGTCACTGGCTTTTCATGTGTTGTGCTTAGGAGTCTCGCCAAAGGCTCTGACGCTAACGACACATCTGGTGACAGTAGTTGACCCCATACAAGGACCAAAGAAAACAAAGCTACTGCTACCTTCTTCACGTCGATCGTGAAGTTGATTCTGATATTAAGCATTTCTGCTCCTCTCAGTAGAACACGAAAGAGAGTCATTACTGACTCCCTCATACTCTATAAAACACTAGAGTTACACTCGGTGTCAACTTCAAGCGACACTTTTATTGAGAAAACTATGCGTAACCGTGTAAAATTGATGCTATTGCACCTTCTGGGCTCTTGTATTTGGACAAATATTAGTTATAGATACGTAGCCCATACTCAGATAGGTGACCAATGTCTACAACAAATACCTTACAGGCTATTGCCGCTGGAACCGCAATCCTCGCCGCTTTGGTAGCAGGAGGCGGTTGGGTTATCCGTCATTACCTTTCAGAGCTGCGCCCTAACCACGGCAGCTCACTTAACGACATTGTAAAGCTCCAGGTGCTTCCCATTCTAAAAAAGCTTGACGCCTCTCAAGATGAGATCAAGCACGAACAGACAGAGATGAAGGTAGACATCGCACGTCTTGAAGGTCGCTTCGACCAATACGTGGAGGAGAACAAAGAGTAATGGCATATGAACCTAGAGTAGGCGATTACGGCGTAGTAAAGACTAACGGGTTCTTTGGCAAGCTTATCCGACTAGGCACTATGAGCCGTTGGAACCACGCATTTATCTACATCGGTGACGGTCAGATTGTTGAGGCTACTCCTGGAGGAGTAATTATCAGCCCTGTCTCTAAGTATCCGCTCATCGCATGGAACCAGCACGAGCCCCTAAGTGATGGAACCAGAGAAGTAATCAAAGCTAACGCCATAGCTCTAGTAGGTAAAGCCTACAGCTTCTTAACTATCGCACTACTAGCTTTTCGTATCTTAGGCGTCAAAGCTTTGTCTAACAGCAAGGTTATGGGGTACATGGCGCAGAAGGAAGGCTACATCTGCTCTGAGCTTGTAGAAGAGTGCTACGACAAAGCTAATTACGTTCTATTAAATAAGTTTGACTATCTAGTCGTCCCAGGAGATCTATCAGAAAGGTTGGTGTACCAGTGACAGATGCACATAAGCAAGCAATGAACCTTCATCTTGCCGTTTCAGTACCTGAGCATGAGCCTCGTGAGAGCGATCCTCATTATCACCTATTCAATCAAGCTAAAGCTCGTATCAAGAAGCAGGGTCTGTGGAAGTGCGTAATCAATGACGATCTGTGCTCTGGAGGACCGGAACTCCATCACAGCCATATTGAGTTCTCGCAGGTTAACAACATGGACCCTAAGAAGGTTGAGCAGGCATTTGGTCTTCACTTCACCAACGATGAGGACTTCCAAGAGTGGATCGAGAGCCCTGGAAATCTAGAGGTCCTCTGTGAAGCTCACCACAGAACACGTTTTGGCATACATGAAATTCCAGCACCTCTATGGGAAACCTTTCGCTACAGGAAGGAAGGAACAGAGGCTGCTGCACAAGTAGTAACGGAGGCTGACAAATGACAGCTGGAGTAGATATTGTAAATGTCGCCATGAAGCAGGTTAACTTCTACGGCGGAACAACTGACGCTAACCCATACGGCGACTGGTACGGAATTCCTAATGAGCCATGGTGTGCGATGTTCGTTAGCTGGTGCTTTGCTCAAGCTAATGCTTCTCACCTAGTAGCTGCTCAGACTCCTAAAGGATTTTCCTACTGCCCTGCAGGACTTACTTGGTTCCAAAAGAATGGACAAGTAGTAGATAAGTACTCTGGTCTTCCAGGAGACCTAGTGTTCTTCTCATGGGCTGGTAACGGTGTTGCCGACCACGTAGAAATCATTCAGGCTGCCTCTAAGGATGGGATCACAACCATCGGTGGAAACACTGGCCCTGAGCACATGACAACTGCCTCTCAGTATGACGGCCATGGTGTCTACCAACGCCACCGTGCATACCTATACGTACTAGCTGTAGTGCGCCCTAACTACGAGGGAAGCTCTAAGCCTGCAACAGCCACAACCCAGAAGAAGACTGTAGCTGGGGGTGTAGCAGCCGCTACAGCCCTAACAGGAGGCGGCGCAGCAGCTATCCACAGCTCAACCACAGCTACACCTAAGCCAACAACAACTGTCCTAGTAGCACCTCCATTCCCAGGAACCTCTGCCTTTAAGTCTGGATATAAAAACCAGGCCGCTATGATCGTAGAGAAGGCTTTAGAAAAGGCGGGATTGCTA
>Ga0316220_1000487_pt1 | contig 57138 bp, 55 predicted proteins | sample TBH18005metaG_FD_203632 | JGI IMG/M metagenome (GOLD analysis project Ga0316220, IMG submission 203632) | Freshwater microbial communities from Trout Bog Lake, Wisconsin, USA - TBH18005 | ecosystem: Environmental > Aquatic > Freshwater > Lake > Hypolimnion/Profundal zone | place: USA: Wisconsin... | reverse complement strand
TAGCTGTTGGTAAACGCTGCGGTAAATTGTCTTCAGCCCAGCACTTTATTAATAAGCGCTTGGTTGATGCAGCAAAACAATACCCAACTGTAGTCAGATTAAAAGGTGGTGACCCCATGCTCTTTGGTCGTGCCGATGAAGAATTACAAGCCCTAAAGAATGCAGGTATTGCTGTTGAAGTGATTCCAGGCATCACTGCTGCTCTAGCTGGCGCAGCAAGTCTGCAGCAATCCTTAACACTGCGAGGTGTCTCTAGAAGCGTGGCTTTTATTACTTTGGCCCAAGCTACAGAAAATCCAGATGGCAATGCTAATCAGCCACTTCCAAACCCAAGCGCAGATACCTTGGTGTACTACATGGGTCGTAAAGATGCGCGTCAAATTGCGACGCAGTTGATTGAAACTAGCCCAAATCACACCAGCACCACTCCCGTACATATCTTAGAAGCAGTGAGTACTCCGAGAGAGCGTCACTGGTCTAGTAATTTAGATGAGCTTGCCAATGGAAAAGCAGATCAATGGTTTGACAGTGCGTCGCCAGCGCTCATCATGATTGGTGAGGCGCTACAAGAAAAAATGAACGCAGGGTTCGAAGATTTACAGAGCCTTAGCCCCGAAATCAACGATAGCCTGCAAAACACCCTCATCCTCGCCAACAGCAAGCGTCGCGCTTAATTTCACACTGGGGAACTTGTCCTGGCAGGAATTAAGTAGCACAGGAAAGTCATTGCGTAGATGGCCGCCTTGTCCAAAAAAGACCGGCACTACTGTAATTTGAGTGACCCCAGAATCAGACAAAGAAAAAACTGCCTCTTCTAATGAAGGTTGCATCATTTCCAAGAAAGCCAATTCCACAGGCACACCCGCATGTTGTGAGCGCCACAGTTCTACAAGTCGATCAAATGGCTCGCGCCAACGAGAATCTCTAGCGCCGTGCCCAAAAAGAATGATTGCCTTCATAAATACCTATAAACTCGTGAACGAACTCTCATAATCTAATACCCTTTAATACAAGCCTACTGCATAAGCTTAATCTTAAACTCATCAATGTATATTTCACCAACAAATAGGACTCACTAATGGAACTTCTTCATTCCCTAGCTAGTCAAACTTGGTTTATTGCCATTATGGCAGTCGTACTCATTGGTGGCGTGCTTTCTGCAGTCCATCATGCCGAGGTCATTGCCCATAAGACGGGTGAACCTTATGGCGCATTAGTACTGGCAATTAGCGTGACGATCATCGAAGTCTCGCTCATCATCTCCATGATGCTCACCGGCCACGATGGATCAGAATTTATTGCACGTGATGCTGTATTTGCAACAGTCATGATTGTAATCAATGGCGTGATTGGTCTGTGCATTTTTATTGGCGGGCTACACCATCATGAGATGTCATTTCGCAATGAAGGCACTAATTCAGCACTAGCAGTATTAACTGCTCTCGCTACTTTTATTTTAGTGATGCCCATTGTAACAACTAGTACACCAGGACCTGATTTCACCAAGAGTCAATTGGCCTTTGCAGGCATTGCTTCATTTGCTTTATATGCTGCTTTTCTATTCTTTCAAACAGTCAGTCATCGTGACTATTACTTACCTAAAATGGAGGAGAAGAAAACAGATATCAATTTTCATGCGCCAAAGCCAAGCAACCTGAAGACTGCTGTCAGCGTGGCCCTTCTTATCACCTCACTCATTGTTGTTGTAGGGCTTGCAGAACTACTCAGCCCAGCAATTGAGGCGGGGGTAAATGCGGCTGGTGCGCCAAAGACGATTGTAGGTATTGCGATTGCTATGCTGGTGCTTCTACCAGAGGGCTTCGCAGCCGTAAGGGCAGCAAAAGCAAATCGCTTGCAAAGTAGTCTGAACTTAGCCCTTGGTTCAGCATTAGCCAGTATTGGTTTATCAATCCCTGCAATCGCAGCAATTGCGATTTACTTCAATCTGCCTCTCAGCTTAGGCATTAGTAGCCTCAATATGACGCTGATGTATTTAACTTTCTTTATTGGGGCACTCACACTGGCTATTGGTAGAACCACCCTGCTCCAAGGCGTGGTTCATTTGATTATCTTTTTTGAGTATCTGTTTTTAAGTTTGGTGCCTTAAGGAGCTTAAGAGCTACTTGGATGATGATCCAATAAATCTCCTTGATATTTTTGATAAATATCAATGTAGATCTTTTCTAGATCTTTGGTAAATTGCCGTGTATTAAATAATGGCGAAAGTTTGATTTGTTCTCCCAACTTAGCCTTAAGAGACTTTAGTTGTTCAGGGGTTTTGGCTAGGGTAACGGCCTTTTGCTCATATGCTTTCAGGTCAGAGCTAATGAGATCGTCTAAATCCAAAGTATGCAATAAGCTTGCTGCTACCCTGCTGGCATATCCCCGACCTATGCAAGTCAGGACAGGAAGCCCTGCCCAAAGAGCATCACTAGCGGTGGTGTGTGCCCCATAAGGCATAGTGTCCAAGAATAAATCGGCAAGGAGATATCTTGCCAAATGATCAGCTAAGGACGGCAGTCTTTGCGCAAAGATCAGACGATCAGAGGCCACCCCTTGTGCAATAGCTTGCTGCTTTAAGTTCTCACGAGCGGTTTCATCTTCAATCGAGAGCCAAATAACTGACTTTGGAATCGCCTGAAGAATATTCATCCAAGTAGCAAAAACTGGCGGGGTTATTTTGAAGCCATTACTAAAAGCACAAAATACAAACCCATCCTCGGGTAATCCAAATTCAGATTTTGTGAAAGATTTTTCTGATATTACTTTGCTAGCATCATTCACTTGAAAACTATGTGGCATATAGAGAATCTTCTCATCATAAGAATCCCGCTCTGCTTCCGGGATCAGCACTTCATCTGCAATGATGTAATCCATAAATGAAGCGCCCATGGTGGATGGGAAGCCCAAATAATTAATCTGGATTGGCGCTGCACGCTTTGCAAAAATATCCGGCCGTGAGTTGCCAGTAAGCCCTGTTAAATCAATAGCAATGTCTATACCTTCTTTGCGGGCAAGCGCCACAACTTCTTCATCAGACATCTCATGAATATCCATGAAACGATCAAAGCCTTTTCCTAGACGCTCACGCATAGAATCTGATGTTTTAGAGCCTAAAGAAAACGCATAGACTTCAAACCGAGTTCGATCATGCGCTTCAATCATGCCCGCAATGAGCTGTGCTACTGGATGTTCACGCAAATCTGCCGAGAAATAGCCTAACTTAATTGGTCCAGTAGGATTGGGGTGCTGTCTTAGGTTGGGATAACTAGAGACAATCGGATGTTGATCCAAAACCCAGGCTCTAGCAGCTGCCTGAATTAGCTTAGGGTCTTCAACCAATCCAATAATCTGAAAAGGTGGGCTGACTTTTAAACCCTTACTTAAAGAGCCTACTAATTGAGCTAGCAACCTTTCATAATCGGACCAATCACAGATTTGCATCTTGGCATGCGCCAGAGGTCCAAGCAGAAAATCCATACCAGGGTCTATTGCAAGCACACGCTCAAATGCAGCAGCAGCACTATCAAATTGTTTAAGTGCCGAATGCGAGAAGCCTTTGCCTACCCATGCACTTGATAGATGGGCATCAACAGCTATTGCCTTTTCATAGCTTTCCAGAGCTTTTTCATGCAAGCCAATGTCGGCCAATGTAAAGCCATGATTAATCCAGGCATTAGCAAAATGGGTATTAATTTTTAACGCTGACTCACAAGCAGCCAAGGCTTTAGCAAACTTGCGCGATCCTCGATAAAGGCCTCCCAAATTGGATAGAGCCTCAATACACTGAGGATCAAATAAAAGTGCACGCTCATAGGCCAAAATTGCTTCTTGAGAAAGGCCTAATTCATCTAAGACTAATGCACGACGTACGTGAGCCTCGACGCTACGTGACTTCATCGCCAAAACATGGTCAAAAGCACCTAAAGCATTTATCCATTGCCCTAAAGCCGATAGCGCAATTCCACGAATCATCCAACTAGCTTCAGAAGAAACTCTCAAGCCCATTAACTGGTCACTAATTAACACGGCCTCTTGATACCTTCCTAAGTCATTTAGGCTAGCAGCCTTATTAGTAAGGGTATCAACATCATCTGGGGCAATTACTAGTGCGAAATCATAATACTGAATAGCCGACTCATGATTGCCTGATAAGGCGTGGACCAACCCAAGGTTATATTGGGCAGGCAAATATGAAGGGTTAGTAACTACAGCCAGCTCCAGAACTATCAAGGCATGAGCATTGATACCTGCACGAGCTAATTGCATACCCAAATTAAATAGCGGAGGGAAGCTATCTAGACCAATAAGAGATGTGTCGAACGACTCCCAAGACTTAATCTTACTAAGAGCATCATCAGTCTTGCCAGCCTGAAGAAGTGCATAGACTTCTTGAATAGAGGGGAGAAATTTATTCATTCTATTATTTGCTCTAGGGTAATAATCATTAAAAATTAATCATCCCGAAGATTGATTCAACACAAAAGACTATTGAATAGCCTAAATACTACCTGGATCGCTTTCTTTTCTAACGCTCATCCACCCAGGAGACCTAAAGAGTGCAATTCTCCAGTAGAGCCAAATATAAAAAATAGCAAATAACAGGGCGAATATTTTTAATACTAAGTGATAGCGCCAAAATAAAATCGCAGGTATTACAGTTGTAGCAGCCATCACCCAGAGATAGGGAGAAGTTAAAGAATTACGCTGCGTTTGTAAGTCAGCGCTACTGCTACCCACACACCAACGCACGACCCGCATGTAAATTAACTGATGTAAGTGAGATGCATCCGGCATTCCCGGGTGACTGCGCTTGAGAATGACGCGCCGATAGATCGTAAATAGTGTTTCAAAGATGGGATAAAAACATAAGAGGAGCGGGAACCACTTGGAAACCTCGGGATGCCTAGCTGTTAACAGTACAGAGAGCTCTGCAATCCAAAAGCCCACAAGATAAGCGCCTCCATCTCCCAAGAAAATCAATCCTCGAGGATAGTTCCAGACTAAAAAACCTAATAGCCCACCTATCATTGCAAGCGCAGCTATCATTACCGCATGATCTGAAACCTGAAACGCCACATACGCAATGCCAGAAAGAATAATGACGCCAACCATACCTGATAAGCCGTTATAACCATCAATAATGTTAAAGGCATTTGCTACACCGCCAACAGCAAAACAAGTGATTGCAATAGCAAAAAATGGATAAGCCAACATCAGATTATCAATACCTAAAATCTGCACGCTACTCAGCCAAGCGTTAAGAAAGTAGCCTGCTAATCCAGCCGAGCCAACAGCTGCTAAAAGGCGTATACGCACCCCTACTCGCTTAGTAAGATCTTCAGTCAGCCCAGACAAGAATGCAGGTAAAGAGGAGGCAATCAGCAGCAAACCAAAAGATCCTACCTCAGCATTTTGAAAATAGCGCATGCAAAGCGCCAAAAAAACTCCTAAGATAATCCCCACACCACCTACACGAGGGACGGCTACCGTATGAAACTTTTGCACCCCAGATAAATCAGAATCAGATGTGAAATGGGCATGTAAATGGCTATAGCGCACCACCAATAGGGTAATCAAGAGGGAAACCAGGAAAGATAGCACTAAAACTGACATGGGTCTATTTTAGGTCATGTCAGTAATCAAATGAAAACTGGATGATATGGGGTATTAGCATTCTTACCCCTCTACTTACCCACTAAATCCACTATCTTTTTTAATGACTTTCACTCTATAAAAAGAAGGAATTTTGGCCTGCCTTAAGGCGCCAATAAACTATTGAAAAATAGTGATTAATTAACCAAAGAGTCAGGGTTTACGGTTACCCAATTGAGAATCAGTCCGTTTTGTAAATACCAAAATTACTTCGATTTTTTAGCTTTAGGCGACTCGGGGGTTAACTTAACCGAGGCATGAATATCAACCACCTCTTGCCTTCTACGCCACTCTTTTTGCTTACGCAGTTCATCTAAGGTTTTGAAGTAGGCGCGATCTAAATCATCAGAGACGCGCTGCGAGCGATTTAGATTTAAAAACTCTACCAATCTCTTATCTCGAATTTGCTGACGAACCTTGAGCAACTGCTCTTGATTTTGAATAGCCCAGATCTCTCCTTGTAATTGCTCCATCAACTTATCAGCCATATCTTCAATAGGCCGTGTTCCCGCTCCATGGTGATAGCGAGTGCCAACCATACTAGAGATAGACAAGTCCCGGATGCCAAGAGAACTTAATAAAGCTTGTAGGCGCTCGAAGATAGCAGGTAAATCTTTTTTAAAAGCCTCCATTTCGCCTTCATCAAAGTGACTTTTCTTCAGCGCCATCAGAGCCCAATAACCACCCTGTACTTGATCTAGATTTAAAGGGGAAATTTTCTCGGGATGATTAACCCACTCACTAGAGGCCTGCGGATAGTCGTCAAAACCTACAGCATTAAATTCTGAGAGTCTTGGAAAGCGATCCAAAAGTTCGTGAATATGCCTAGACTCTAATTTTTCAAGGCGTAGCTTTTTCCAAATAATTACCGTTAATGAATGAACTAAAGCTGCCTCTGAAATACCTACTGGGGAAAAGTCATCAATAAAGAGTTGCTCGAGCTCTCGAAATTCCTCCTCGCTCTCACCAGGCAATAGAGTTTGAACTGCATATGCACCCGTCTTAATAGCATTTCGAGAAGAAGCTAATTTACCTTCGGGCGTCTTTGGACCGCCAGAGCGAGCAGTGCATTTGGCCTTTGGCAAGGTTGCCATTTTATTTTTTTGCTGCGTTTAGACGAACACCAGGTCTATCTTCGGGAGTGCCGATGAATTCGATACCCAAACCCTCTAAGGTTTTTTGAATCAATTCTAAATTTTGAGCATTGCTGGAAGGCACACCTTCGGCAAGCTCCATTCTCCGAATAGTGGCAACGCCAACGCCAGAATTTTCAGCCAACTCTCTTGCACTCCAGTTAATTAACGCCCGAGCAGCGCGTATTTGACAACTAGTGATCATTTTGATATCATTTAAGATATTAATTACATCATATCTGTATATTAAAGGTTTAGTATGAATCCTACCGCAAATAAGCTACTTAAGGAAACATTAGTTCTCATAGATGGCGCCTATGCTCCATCCACTATTAGGGCGTATAAAACTAACTTTGAGCAATTTATTCATTTTTGTGAAGCTGGCTTTGTAAGCCCTCTGCCCGCCAAACCGCAAGATGTAGCTCGATACATATCCAAGCTAACTGGTAGTGGACTTAAATCTTCAAGCATTCGAATAGCGATAGCAAGCATTTCAAGTATTCACAAACTTAATTCGTTAGATGATCCCACTCAGCACCCGACAGTCAAAATTGAGTTGCGACGAATGCATAGAGCACTTGGTCGCTTCAGTCAACAGGCCTTTGGAATAACTGCGCCAATTCTAGAGAAAATGTTGGGGGTAACCGCTAACAATCTCAGGGGGGCAAGAGACAGAGCTTTGCTTTTACTTGCCTATGACAGCATGTGTCGACGCAGCGAAATTGTCTCTTTAAGAATTCCAGACATTCAGATAGATAAATTAAAAAATCAATTCCAGATGAAAGTCAGACTTCGCAAAAGTAAAACAGATCAAGAGCTGCAAGGTAAATGGATATTTCTAACACAAAGATCTGCCGATGCTCTTTCTCTATGGTTAAGCCAAGCAAAGTTAAAAGATGGCTATCTATTTAGAGGAATTAATAATGCAATTGATGTCACCCAAGAATTAAAGAGTAGTCAGATAAACCGTATATATAAACGTTTAGCAAAAGATGCGAATCTTCCTAAAGAGATAATTGATCACATCAGCGGGCATTCTATGCGTGTTGGGGCAGCGCAGGATCTTCTGAGGTCTGGAGCCAGCATGCCGATGATTATGAATAAGGGCCGCTGGTCTAAAACAGATACTGTAATGCGATATCTAGAAAATACTTCATCTTTTTAATTAGCTCAGCGCTTATAAAAAAAGGGGCAATAAAGCCCCTTTCAGCATCTAAAGTGATATTAAATTAGAGTTTAAAACCTGCGTCAACAGCGTCCTTGTAAAACATCTTTACTGTGTCCAAAGAGTATTGATCTAAATCATAGCCGACTAAAGAAAGTTTTTTAAGGATATCGTTCGTAACAGTTATGACATGGCAACCAATATCATCAGCTTGGAAGATATTTAACAATTCTCTGGGGCTGGCCCAAATAAGCTCAGAGGCTGGGGCAGCCTTTAATATGCTTACAGCTTTTGCCATCATGGGCACTGGATCATACCCAGTATCAGCCACCCGCCCTGCAAACACTGAAACATAACTAGATACATTAGGATCAAGTGATGCAACAACATTACTCACTTGATCAAGCGTCATAAGCGCAGTTACATTAAGCTTGACTTTTTGATTGGCCAATTTTTTAACCAGGGTATAACAAGTTTCTTGCTTGGTATTGGTTACCGGTATCTTGACATAGACATTTTCGCCCCAACTGGCAATTTCTAAAGCTTGGCGTTCCATCTCAGAAAAATCATCGGAAAACACCTCAAAAGACAAGGGCTTATCTTTGATAGAAGTCAGGATATCTTTGCAAAAAGCCCGATAGTCTGTAATTCCAGCTTTTTTCATTAACGTTGGATTAGTTGTTAAGCCCTTAACAAAAGGCTTGGAGTACATTTCCAACATTCCCACTTTGTCAGCCCCATCAGCAAAGATTTTAACTTTTAATTCTTCTACTTTTTTCATTTAAAACTCTCCAGTAATAATTTTTTGCGCTTCCAATAATGATGAAACTATGAAATCGGGCATCTCAGGTTGTTGTTCGGCGTAACGGTAATTCACGAAAAAGGTTTTACAGCCTGCGCCTTGCCCTGCCTCAATGTCTCGCCAACGATCACCAACCATAAAACTTTTTGACAAATCAATATCATGCTCTTTAGCTGCCTCAAGCAGCGCTCCAGGTAGGGGCTTACGACACAGGCAACCATCACTACCATCGTGATAACAAGTCTTAATATCGTCCAAAGGCAATTGAAGTGACAGTTGAGAATTAATCAGTTCAATATCTGCTTTTTTGGCAGTTCCACGGGCTACATCTGGTTGATTCGTAACTACAATCAAAAGATAATCTGCTGCATGCAATTTTTTAAGCGCCTCACTCACCCCAGGTAGGATTTCGAGCTCACCTAAATTAGCTGGCGGATACGGCATACCATCGCGCACAATCGCTCGATTAATTACACCATCCCTATCCAAAAATACGGCTCGCTTCATTAGAATTTTTCACCGATTTATTTAGCGGTAGATTCCCACTTGGTTTGATTCGCTTTCAACTTCGGATGCGAGACCAAAAGATGCCAAACCACCGCTTGGAAGGCCTCTGAATGTGGAGTGACATTATCGGAGTTAACTGTCGGAACAATGACGCATGAATCAGCTACTTGAGCCGTATAACCACCGTCACGACCCACTACGCCAATAACCTTAGAGCCAACAATTTTTGCATATTTCAAGGCCTCGACCAAGTTGGGGCTAATATTTTTTTCTAGGTTTCCACCGCCAACCGAAAAAATAAATAACATATCTTTAGCTGTGAGTTTGCTAACTTTGAGCCACTCTACAAATATTGATGCCCAGCCTTCATCGTTAGTACGAGCAGTTAGTTCAGAGACATTATCAGTGGGGGCATAAGACTCAATGCCAACGATTTTGCGAAAGTCATTAACAGCATGAGAGCAGTTACCCGCACTACCACCAACCCCTAGAAAAAAAATTCGTCCGCCATCTAGCTTCACTTGTGCCAGAAGATCTGCCATTTTCTCAATAGCAGAGACATCCATTTTTTGAATAATTTCTACCGCTTCGTTAAGGTGTTGTTGGGAATAACTCATAACCTGCCCTTTATTTTCTGTAACAAATAATTTTCAGTATCCGCAATGCCTTCATGCGAACCAATTTCATAAAAACGTTCGAACACTTCGAAGCCTTCAAGCTGGCCATCTAAAGATAATTTATTATAAAGATTAGAAAGATCAAAAGCTTCATTTTGAGGATACAGACCTAATATTGATGCCTTTAAAACTCCAAGCCCATAATCAATATGAAGCATTTCTGGCCGACTTATTAGCTTGTTATATTCCGATAACCGCCCATCCACAAACTCGACATTACTTCTATCCCACTGATTTTTATTTTCAAGAACTGTCATAAGCCCTAATTTGCCACCATCAACAAAGGCTTTTTGAACACTAGAAAAATTAATTGGCAAGTACGAATCGCCATACAAAATGAAAAACTGCTCACCCAGAAGCGGTAGGGCTTTTTTGATCGCACCACCAGTGCCCAGCAAAGTTGGGCCATCTGTAGAATAAACCACCTTTAAATCCCATTCGGTACCGCTACCAACCACCTGTTGAATCATTTCACCCAAGTAACCGATACATAAAACTACTGAAGTAACCCCCTGCCGACTCAAGTATTTAAGTTGATGACTAATAAAGGGTTTACCAGCCACCTCGATTAGGGCCTTAGGTATTGTTTCTGTTACTGGACGCAGTCGAGTAGCGAGTCCTCCAGCCAAAATTGCAACTGGGAACATTACGAGGAAAGCACCACTTTAGTTCCCTCAAAATCAAATTTAAACCGCACCTCTTCAAGCCCTGCATTAGTCATGGCACGCCTTAGTTTATTGCGATCTTTCGCCATGAACATTAAAAAACCTCCACCGCCAGCGCCAACCAATTTACCGCCCACAGCTCCATTGGCCATGCCTAGGTGATACCACTCATCAATCTTGGGATTACTCATTCCGCCAGAACGACGTTTTTTATGCTCCCAGTGCTCATGCATTAATTCGCCAAATAAAGATGTATTTCCTGATTCGAGAGCTGCTTTACTGCGCAAACCCAATTCCTTAACATAGTGAAGATTATTTAACATTTCTTCATCATGTTGCTGCGAACGAGTTTGCTGATCCTTAAGAATTCCGCTTGCACTTCGAGAATAGCCAGTAAAGAATAAAAGTAAATTGTCTTCTAACTCAAACATCGTATCAATGCCAATATTCAAAGGCTTAGCCATGACCTTATCGTCTCGATGAAAATCAAATGCTGTAATCCCCCCATATGCAGCAGCGTATTGATCCTGCTTTCCAATAGGTTCTCCAAGTCGATCTATCTCAATGTGACATGCAAGTTCTGCCAGCTCCCCTTGATGAAGATGGCGCTTCCGATGGGCATATAAACACTTCAATAGGGCGGTGGTGAAGCTACCAGAAGAGCCAAGCCCAGTACCCGCAGGAATGTCTGCCAATGTAGTTATTTCTATTTGCGGGGTCTTAAGATTTTGCATGCTCAGTGCTTCGCGAATAATCTTATGCTGAACTTCATCGACAAGCTGAACATTTTCAAGCTGTGAATACTTTAAAAAAATACCTTCGATAAATGGTCTATTTATAGTTACATAAACATATTTATCAATGGCAGCAGCAATTAAGAATCCATCATGCTCCCTGTAATAGGAAGGAAGATCCGTTCCACCGCCACCCAATGTAATTCTCAGAGGACTTCTTGCAATAATCATTTTAAAGTGAATACCCAGTTCTTTAGCAGCAGAAATCCTGATGCAATAGTCAACATAGTTCCAACAATTGCACCAAGATAAAAATTAAATCCTAATACTCTGTAAATAACGTAGATAGTAGAAAACTGTACAATATAATTAATAAGCCCAACAACTAAATATTTTATTATTTCATATTGCAATAAATTATTAGATTTAAAAGTTAAATTTTTATTTGAATAAAAATGAAAGATAAGCGAAAACGAATAAGAAATAAAAATAGAAATTGCATAGCTAATACCTAGAAATGAAAAAAATATATATAAAGAAAAATAATAAATTAAAAAAGTTAATCCGCCTATAAATAAATATTTGATGAGATACCTTTTCATTATTTTTTGAAATCAAGGTAATACTGGGCCCCTAACGGCAAAAAACTCATAAAATACTCTAATGGTCGAAAAAATTTAAGTGGTTTTGGAAAAAAAAGACAATACCCTTTTTTATTCAGTTTAAATTTTGTAGAAAGGCCTTTGACTAGTAATTTATTCATACCAATCATTTCTGCATCAATATCCAATGGGCATTTCTCAAATATCCATCTTGTGGCTGGATTAATGGGGTTATGCTCAAAAATAAAAAACTCACCCTGATCTGATAACATCTCGTAACAAGCATGCAATGCATCCGACTGCTCTTCAGGCTTAATATGGTGAAAGACATTTGCTGACAATATTAAATCAAAGCTTTCATTCTTAATTTCATCAATGCTTGAAAAGAACTTTGCATAGTTATTCTCCTTAGATGCAACCCTTATGGATTCTACCGATACATCAAACCCATAAATTTCACTACCTTTAAAATACTGTTCTAAAAATTGGATACTACGGCCTGAGCCACACCCATAGTCCAGTATTTTTTTTATCTTTTTATCTTTGCATAATTTTGATATCAGTTTAATCTTATACTCTGAAAAATATAAATCATCATTTAAGATTTTTGGTATAGTATTATCCATATGAAGCTCATATACATCTACATAATCGTCAAATTCAGTTTTATCCATAGCTAATCCAAAGATCTTTACAAAGTTAAGGAATATATGAATGCTAACATGAGAGCAACAAAGCCTAGTGCAAGCAATATATTAGTAACTGGTGGAGCCGGATATATAGGCTCACACACCTGCAAGGCGCTTTTTGAAAACGGTTGGACTCCGATTGCATACGATAACTTAAGTCGAGGGAATAGATGGGCAGTTAGATGGGGAGAGCTTATCGAAGGAGATATTACTGATAGTGATAAGCTAGACCTAATTGTGCGCCAGTATAGGCCTATAGGAGTTATACACTTTGCTGGCTATGCTTATGTTGGAGAATCGGTAGAGCACCCTAGCATGTACTACAAGAATAATACTTTGGGGACCTTATGCCTAGCTGATATATGCATAAAAAATAAAATTAAAAACTTTATTTTTTCAAGTAGTTGTTCAACCTATGGTATTCCAAAAATATTACCCATATCCGAGCAAACAACTCAGCACCCAATTAATCCCTACGGATTCTCAAAATTATTTTCAGAGCAAATGCTAAGTGATATAGGGCAAATTCATGAACTCAACACTGTTGTGCTCAGGTACTTCAATGCGTGCGGGGCGGATGAATCTGCAGAGATTGGTGAAGCCCATGATCCAGAGCCCCATATAATTCCGCGCGCCTTAGGGGTCGCCATGAATGATAGACTAACTTTTGATATATATGGCACAGACTACGATACACTTGATGGATCTGCAGTGCGCGACTACATACATGTTTCCGATCTAGCAGAGGCACATGTAAAGGCCCTCAATTATCTCTTACAGTGCAATCAAACTGGAGGCGTTTACCAGGCTATCAACGTTGGTACCGGTAAAGGTTACAGCGTAATTCAGATCATTAAAGAAGTTGAAAGAATGGCTGGCAAAGCTATGAAAATAAGAAAAATGCCTAGGCGCCCAGGAGATCCCTCATCTTTAATCGCTCAAATAGAGAAGGCTAAAGCCCTATTAAATTTTGAACCAACCCGATCTTCACTTGATAACATCATACGAACCGCCTACAGTTGGCACCAGAAAAAATTCTCTCACGAAAACTTATGAGCACTCGCATATCTCCTTTTAAGCTTTCAGTCGTTGTGCCGGTCTTCAATGAGGAACAGGTAATAGAGGCTACTAATCTAGAAATACATGAATCACTAAAGAAAATATTTCCGAATGACATTGAGATCTTATATGTTAATGATGGGAGTATAGATAATACATCTCTAATTTTAAATAAAATACAGCAAACCTATTCAAATGTTAAAGTTCTTGAATTCTCAAGAAACTTTGGCCATCAAGCGGCCGTTTGTGCAGGGCTAGATCATGCCTCCGGAGACTGTGTGGCTATTATTGATGCAGACTTGCAAGATCCTCCATCAGCAATAATTGAAATGATATCCATGTGGATGGAAGGGGTTGATGTTGTTTATGCTATCCGAAAAAATAGAAAAGAGAATCTGTTCAAAAAAACTTCGTACTCAATTTTCTATAGGCTATATGCAAAACTCTCTGACATTAGCGTAAATGTAGACAGTGGTGATTTTTGCCTACTTGATAAAAAAGTGGTTGAGGTAATGAAAATGCTTCCTGAAAAAAATAAGTTTTTGCGAGGATTAAGAGCATGGTCAGGGTTTTCTCAAAAAGGATTCAAATACAACAGGGAAGCCCGTTACGCTGGGGAATCGAAATACACTTTCTACAAACTATTATCGCTTGCTGCAGATGGTATTTTTAACTTTTCTACCAAACCACTTAGGATAATTTTATTGACTGGGATTTGCTTTTCACTGTTTTCAATTATTTCGCTGTTATTCCTTCTGATGCAAAAAATTATAGGCTTTAAGATTTTTTCTGTCTCCCCGCAAGATGTACCAGGCTGGACATCCATTGCATTATTTTTATTGTTTACAACTGGCCTTCAATTCTTATTTATTGGCGTGGTCGGCGAGTATGTTGGGCGAATTTATGCAGAGGTAAAAGGTCGCCCCATTTATATTCTTAAGTGACAACTATTAATTTTTCCTAATGCATATCATTGCACTTTGCCAATAGCCCAAACTATTGCAGTTAAATAAATCTACTAATTCTTCTTGAGCGCTCTTTTTGAAGTATGAATATTCTCCTGCGGCCCGCTCAATACTATTAAAAGAAGGGGAAACAACTACATAACGAGGCTTACTCTTTAAGCACTCAAGAGTTGCATCTGTTGTCCCCCTAGTTTCTTGGCCGTACTGCCATACTCTGGGGCATGATAGCCTCCAGTCATCACCAATCTGAAAGCCAAAACCAGAATCGTCATTTGCTCCAAGTCTAAAAAAAGTTTTATCACCGCCGTGTTCCTTGTATGCCCGATCAAGAGCTATCACTTCAGGGGCAAGATAAAAACTATAATTTAACGATTGGATAATGTTTGAAAGATTTCTTTCAGGAAACATCAACCCTGAATATCTAAGAGCGAATCCCAAAAGAATTAAGCTAATGGAAATTTTTAATACTGCAATTATCTGAATAAATCCATGAAATTTAAGGGTTGAATGTCCAATATCGCCACAAATTATTATTGCGTAGAGATAACTTAAAAGTATCACTGTAACTGGCCATGCAAATAGCGCCATTATTTGGAAGTGGTGAGCCCACATACCACTTAAGGATAAAAATAAAAGTGAAAGAAAGGGAAGAATTGAAAGAAAAATAAGATAATCACCTCCTTTACCAAAATTTTTGTAGCAGTCAAAAGCTAAATACAGGGAGTAGGCAGCAATAATTATTAAAAACAATATATTGCCACCAGTAATCTCTTGGATGACCTGAAAGTGTCCAGTAAAACCTGGGGCCTTTCCAATCACTTCCATAAAAACATCTTTGTAATGAAAGTTTTCCATGACCATGCTCAAGTATCCACCCCATTCTCCGCGAAGTAGCAGCATCGAAATGATCATTCCGCAACCAATAGTGAAGCCAAATATCAAATGGAAAATAGCTTGAAACCCTCTACTAAATACTATCAATCCAAAAGGAACGCAGAAAATTAAATACGGCAACTTGAAACCTGCTACTGCAGCAATAATGATCCCCCCGACTAAATAAAAATTACACTGGATACACAACATACTCAGCATTACTAAAGTAAGAGCGAACAGAGTCGAGCGCATCGTAGAGTAATAATTACCAGCAGCAGTTAAAGTCAATATCACAGAGCCGAATAGGGCAATAAATCTGTTAACACTCAGATTAATGCAAATAATATAACCAAGAATGGCGGTCAAAGGGATGAGAATAAGATCCAACAAATATGGAGCACTAGGACCTAGAAATCTTACCAAAAGTGAGCCCGACCAAAGAAATAGAGGATCCTTCAACTCAAAAACCTCAGCGTATAACTTATATCCTTTATTTAAAAATCCAAAAACTGATAAAAAAATTCCGAAATCTTCTGCTTGAGAAATTTGGAATCTTGCCAACGCAATGTAAAAAGAAAATACTAAAAGAGCGATTACAATTAATTTGTCAGATGGATTCTTATGATTATTTAAAGAGGTCATATTGAGTAATTAAACGTATCTTACGATTACCAGCAAATTTAATGCAAATTTATGGTATTTCATACTTATGGAACTTGGGAGGAATCCCGCCCTCACTAAAAGAGGCCATATATCTTTCTTGTCATAGTACATTTTGTGATCATCCATCTCTGCTTTTGGACTCCAACCCAGCTTAAATGCTGAAAATTCTAAAAATATTTTTCCAAGCCATGTTGGCACATTTATGATTAATGCACCTCCCGGCTTCAAAAGTCCCTTGCAAGTCTTAAGGATAGACTCTGGTTCTTGTAAATGCTCCAAAACAGAGACAATTAAAATCAAATCGAAATTTTGTCCAATTAAATTCTCAAGAGCGGCTTCAATCGTGCTCTCAATAGGCGTAAATTTTTCCAACCCATCAAAATTTTTTGAAATATTAAAATCAACCCCAACGAGTTCATCGGCTATGTCATATAAGGCTATTAAATTCTTGGCATTAAATCCACAACCCAGCTCTAGAATCCTTAAATTCTTTTTTCCCTTAGTAACTTTACTTGTAGCCCGCCGCGATAACCAGGTTCCAAATCTATCAAGGATACTCAACCCATTAGTGCCGAAAGATAACTCTCGAGTTTTCCGACTATCTGTCATGATTTTCCTTGATTAGTCTTCTGCCCAATTCCAACAGCAAAGTAAATGAAAAGGTCTGAACCCCCAATATTATGAGCAGCAAACCAAAAATAGCAGGCTTTGCTAAGGCTTGCACTATATATCCATTATCAATATAACTAATTAAAAATTTCATATCGATTGCAAGACCTGCCAAAAACAAACTTCCTGCAGCAATCATCCCTCGATCATAGTTTAAATTTTTCGATATAAATTTTTCAATACCATCTCTTAATTGATGCTGGTTCCTAGCCAAAATTCCTACTTGAATAAAGGAGTAGCCAAAAACAACTAAAGTTACGCCAAATAAAAGCATATAGACGTTAAACCCAACAGGCCCTATTGAAGCCTCACCATATAGTGATATGAAGGCAATTATCAAACCCAGAATTGCCAAGAACATTCCAGGCTTCAAAAGAAAGGAATCTGCGCTGTATACAAGCATTACCTTCAAGTTAATCCAACCAGCATACCAAGGTGACCAGAATCCAGCCCGCCTATGATGACTAAACCTACCCTCACGATCCTTATAAAAGGTAACAGGAACTTCATCGATCTTCAAACCCACTCTAGTAGCCTTTAGCACCATCTCAGAGGCATACTCCCAACCCGTTGAAGTCAAATTTATCCTTCTTAACGCATTAACCGTTAAACCCCTCATACCACAATGAATATCGGTAAATTTACTCCCATAGATTTTATTAAGGATCCATGTGGTTAAAGGAGTGCCGAAGTGGCGATGCAATGGTGGCATAGCGCCATGCTCTATTGACCCCTTAAATCTTGATCCCATTACAAACTCATTACCAGCCCGATAACTGTCAATAAATTTACCAAGCTCTCTAAAGTCATAAGTTAAATCGCAATCGCCCATGATAATAAAATGACCACGAATGAAAGGGATTACATCTAAATAAGCTTGTCCTAGTCCATTTTTTGGAGTTCTCAATACTCGAGCCCCTTTAGATAAAGCTATATCCGGAGTTTCATCACATGAACTGTCTACAATAATCACCTCCCCCGAAATGCCGGCCAATTTCAGACCGCTCCAACACCAGTCGATAAATTCACCGATTGTAATTTCTTCGTTCAATGCGGGCACTACAATGCTAATCTCTGGATGCGAATCGGGATTAACCTCATGAGACGGCACAAGCAACTGAATAAAGATTGGGGTGGTGTTATTACTCACTAATTTCACCCATCATTGCCTTTAATGACCGCTCAATAGCTTGCTTTGAATTAAATCTTGCTTTCCAGTTAAGTTGCTTTATTTTTGAAACATCAAATAAAACCTTCGGGACATCACCCTTCCAACCACGATCGCCCCCCGTATATTCATATTTTACCGATTCTGGATTTAAGCCTATTAGGTTACAAGCGATATCTGCGATCTCATTAACGGAAATATAGTCATCGGTAGCCACATTAAATACATCAAAATTTAAATAGCTGCCATTCTGAGTATTTTTATAAATTAGGAGCATTGCCTCAATAACATCATCAACGTATACATACGATTTAGATTGAGTACCATTACCTAAAATTTTTAACCTAGTGGAGTCTTGCTTTAAACGCCTTATAAAATCATAGCCAACACCATGGGTCTGCAATGGGCCCACAACATTTGCAAACCTAAATGCTCTACCACGCATTCCAAACATGGAGCAGTATGATGAAATTAACGCCTCACATGCTAATTTACTTGCCCCATATGTGGAGATTGGGAAGCATGGGCCATAGGATTCATTGAAAAAAGTCTCAGGAGACTCCCCATAAACTCCACTTCCGGATGTATATAAAATATTTTGCACTCCATTTTCTCTCATAGCCTCCAATATATTCTGGGTCAAATAAGTCCCCTCCCAAAAATCAATATCAGGTTGAGTTACAGCCTTTGCAATGTCAGGATTAGCGGCGTAATGTATTACCAAGCCCACATCTTTCATAGATGCTTTTAGTAGAGAAATATCTTTAATATCGCCGCGTATTACAGTAATATTTTTTTCAACACCGCAAAGATGGTCGATTGTTCCCGAGGAAAAATTATCATAAACAACAATATGACCAAACATGTTATTTTTAACAAGATGTTTGGTCATATGTGAGCCAATAAACCCTGCCCCCCCTGATATGAATACCTTCATTTCTGCCTTATTTTTGTTAATTCACCACCAAATGAATTTAAGATTGATAAAAATGCTGCTAACGCTATTAAAATATAAATTGGCCCCAAATACTGGTAATTGATCGCCTGAAAAGATGAAATTTCTATCAATGAAAGCAAAAATAGTCTTGAAATAACTAGAGTCCAAGTGCAAATCTCAATTATTAATAACGATTCAAAATATTTATTTTTTGAAAAAATATTATATATAAAACATAATAATCCAATAAAAATTAGAGTTGGTGATATATATTTATATATTTTAAATAAAAATTGTATTTGAAAAATTTTATTATTTTTTACTTTTGGTAAATCAAAATTATCAAACTGAAATACATTATTACCAATTTCTTTCATTCCCGGAGAATTTATGTTCTCATTTATATTTAATCTTCCACCACCATCGTCCATTATTAAATAACATTCATCATTTTTATTAACGTTAAAAGAAAATCTCACGTCTTTCTGACCTAGCCCATCTTGTAATATATCGGGACTCTTATTTCTTTTTGGGCTAAATGTCTTGCTGCCATCACTATTTAAGCAGTCCAAACTAAACCACTGGTTATTTTTAGCTTTAACCCATCCACTTATATAGACCAAATCCTCATGCTCTTTTTGGGCAATGAGGGGGCGACCCAAAAAACTAGTGTATTCACTTATTTTAAATATCGGTCCAGAACTTTCAGAAATTATCTCCGCACCACCAAAGTACATTAGTTTTTTAAAGCCATCCAATAGAGAGGAAGGGAAAAGATTCCATTGATCGCTCCTCATCGGGGGTAAAAATGGTATGACTGGACTGTCACACTTTATAGAATCAGATGAACAAGCTCTATTGATTTCAACAGCAATTGATTTATAAAAATTTTTAGCGCCACTTGGACTTGAATAGGCCCCCTGGGTGTAAGCAGCATCCCTCAATGCCCACATAAACCAACCAGAAGCATAATCACCGCATGTTTGGGGGTATATTTCACATCCAAAAACAGTCCAACCCATCCCTACCCCATCAAAATATGACTTAAGCTGACTAAAGGTGGGACTAACTTTATATATTATTTCGCGCTTCTCTTTGGATGCAGGCAAATAAGGAATTGGATCCCCGGCTCTGACGCTATAAATTGCATTAATAGCGGAAGTAAAATTGGCCTCTTTAAAATCATTTGTTCCAAATAATCCATATTTATACCAATTAAACCCGGAAATTAAAAATATAACTAAAAAACCAGATAATAAAAATAAAAATAAATTTTTGTATAAATCTAAAAAATATTTTTTACCATGTTTTCTATAAATAATAAATATAGAAAGTATTAAAGCAGGAAAAATCCATAAGCCCTCCTCTCTAGTGATCCAAAATAATCCAAATATAAAACCGTAAAATGTAGCTAAAATTTTATTATTGTCTATTTTTAATAGAAGCCGAATGAACCCTACTGCACAAATAGTTGCAAGGGAAATATATATATTATCTCTAATTATTCTTTGCGGAATAAGAACAGGGCTAAATAGTATAAAGATGAAAAATACCATTGAAAAGTACTCATTTTTATAAAATTTTTCAATGGTATTTTTGAGGAAAAAAGCCATTGCAATATTTACTAAACCAATAGTAAGAGTTATTGGAAGGCCTAAGTAGTAATTAAAAGCTTCAAATAAAGAAAATCCTAGGCCCTTTGCTAAAATAAACTGGTTATATACAGAGCCAGCCCAATTACCTGCAACAATATCCTGGGCTCTAGAGATGAATAGAGCATCATCATGGATTGCATTTGAGTAAATCGATACGGGAACCTTGTTAATTAAAACAACATAAATTAATACTATTACTGAATATATGATTTTCTGTAATTTTTCAGTCATATTAATTTATCTTTAAATCAGTTGTAATTTTTTTAATTGACACATCATATTTATGCATCATGCTAATACTTTCGTGCTGAACATATTCAACTCTATTTTCACTGAAGTATTTCCATGAGCCCTTTTCTGGCATCTTTCTCTCGGACTGATGAAAAAAATAATCCATATGTTTTACCGGAACATCTTTTGTTTTTAGATGGAATACTAAGGATTTTCTTGATTGGTCGATATTAAGATGCCTAGATCCGCCATGAATTGTTTGCGGATGCCAAATAATCACATCGCCTTTCTTGATTTTGTATTGGTATTCTTGTAAGCCTTGCGCGAAACTAATCTCTTCAATCTTTTTGTTGTACACATTAAACAATTCATCGTGTGAGGGCGGACACGAGGCTTTCCCAAGCACTTCAATCCGTAAACTCTCCAAGTCTAACTCGGGCATCTTATGCGATCCCTCAATAGCCCTTAGCGGCCCATTGAATTCATGAATATCTTCTAGAGCTATCCAGAATCCTAAAAATTTATAAGGGGGGGTTGTCCAAAAGTAAGGTTTATCTCGATGTAATGGCTGCTCGCTGCCCCTTTCAAAATAAAGGCTTGTATAAGCAACCCAATCCCCAAGATAGTCCTCAATTACTTCCCTTGCCTCACTAGAGGCGGATGCTAATAAAGCGCGTAGCTCATCAATAACTAAGTGCAGATTAACTACTCGCTGTAAGTTATCGTTTAACAAGCAATTATTCTTTCTAAATACTTCAATATTTTTTTCTTTAAAAATCTCAATTTTATTTAATGTCCGATCTATAGCCTCACCATCAATTGCTTGCTTGATCACAATTAATCCGCTTAAATCAAATTGCTCTGTTAGTGTCATATGGTGCCTATATTTTTAATTTATGCAATCACTTCAACCGGTTCTAACTGCGTATTTAAAATTCAGATTTACTTCCAAATCACTCGATACCACTCTATACCCAGCAGAAGTAGCGCTCACTGAAATTAGCCTTTCAATAGCATGCGCCACTGTTCCATCTACTTGACCGCATTCAGACTCAAACTGCTCTTCAGCTAAGTTAAGCGCAGCTAACGGCTTTAAAGCATCCACTCTTGCAATAAACATCGTTCCAGCCACAAAAGGTATGTGATCAAGCTCCTGGCTATTGACACCCATCATCTTGCTGAAGTTAGTTACATTTTTAGCATTACCACCCCAGTAGTAACTCATTGGCACAACATTTCCACATGGGCCGATAAGTCCTACATCTTCAAATTCTTCGAAGATTTGCATATTTTTATCTACGCAGTTTTTACTCAGCAAGTTACTCAATAGCTCACTTCTCCAACTATTACCATCATCTCTGTGTAATGATTTTTTTGTATGTAACTTGATGACAAATTCATACCCCGAATTGATAATGGCGGGCAACTCCTTCATGAAAGGCAAAACATCCCGACCCTTATTTTGATGAATAACTATCTTTACCTTGCGTTTGAAATTATGAGTGACGCGTTCTATTGCGCTGTAATTATCAGCAGTGGTGGTAATCAACACATCAAATTCAATAGAGTTCAGTGTTTTTATCATCTCTAAGATGTCAAAAAATACATCTAGATAATAGGCATGTATCAAAATTAATAATTTGGGCGCAGAACTCGAGCTATGCCCTGCAGCTACTAAATTGCTATATTTTTCCTTGGCGCTCCTTGTTTCCGATAGATACCCGTATCCATATTTTTGATCCGGCTCCAAATGTGCACCCTCTGCCCACTCATTCCAAGCATTGATAAAAATAATTCTTTTATCTGGATTGGCAAATCTTTTACAAGTATCAAGAATTGCATTAAATAGCCACTTGCCATACTCTGCAGGAGTGCTATTTAAAAATATATAGCCTGATTTTTTTTTGCGCGCAGTATTATCCCAGCTCGGGCACACCCCTCTATATAAATCGTACCCGGGATTTTTATAGTATTTACTTCTTTCTGGAAAAACACTCCAATCGAATATCTTCCCCTTAAAAGATTTCGCCAGACCCCCAACATACTTGGTAACCTCATGGGCGCCCGAATTATTTGGAGGGAATTCTATAGCACCGTCTAATCCATAAATTTCAGGATCTACGCATTCGAATGATTGTGTATAGGCGAGATATATCTCTCCGAAGCCATTAGTTCTGCACCATACTCTCCAACGATTAGCAGTACTTTTTATATCTGGAAATAAATTTGGACGATATATTACCAAAACAGGTTTTTCATTAATCTTAATGTAGCGATTATCCAAAAAAAATTGTGAAAAATTCTTGATAAAATCTATGTCATCCTCAGGAGAGTAGTTCTGCACCAAAAGAACATTCGCCTCAAGACCATCCCAACGCCTTGTCCAGTTCTCATTTGCCCAACATAGGCAAAATGGTAAATCTAATGATTTATCCTGCAGATAATTTTCCAGAGGCTTTTCTAATAATCTTCTGCCATTAAACCAGTAGACATAAAAACAGAAGCCATCAATTCCATAATTTTTTGCAAGCTCAATTTGTTTTGGAAACGTATCCAAGCTCAATAAATCATAGTACCCAAGCTCTAGACTGGGTATATGTGGCTGATAATGGCCATAAAAATTTGGTGTCGCTGGTCTTACGTTTGTCCATTCTGTGAAGCCCTCACCCCACCATTCATTATTTTCCCTGATCTCATGAAACTGTGGCAAATAGAAGGCTATAAAACGGATTGAACTATCGAGCCTGGTAGAGTAGTTTAGTTTTTCAACAAAAAAATTTCCTAAATTTGTACTATTAGCGTAATACCTGTCAAGAAATCCTTGCCTCCAAGAATCTTGACTCTCTCTATTAGCTTTCCACGAAATATAGGAGCCAGTATTTTGGAAAAAACCACAGAAAAATAATAAGCTTTTAATCCTATCTCTACCGACAATATTAACCAACGTAGATTGCCATATACTTTTATAAATATTCTTTAATCGACTAGTAGCTTTTGAGCGAGCGCCTTGATAAAAATCTTTCAAGAATCTTAATGGCTTTGTTAGCCTCCAGGATGAGCTCTTCTTTAGCTCAGAAATGCAATGTTCACGCTCAGTTAGCGTTTGATTAAGTAGCTGTAACTGAGCATCACGCTCAGTTAGCGTTTGAAATACACCTTCAAGTTGGGTATCACGCTCAGTTAGCGTTTGATTAAGTAGCTGTAACTGAGCATCACGCTCAGTTAGCGTTTGAAATACACCTTCAAGTTGGGTATCACGTTCAGTTAGCGTTTGATTAAGTAGCTGTAACTGAGCATCACGCTCAGTTAGCGTTTGAAATACACCTTCAAGTTGGGTATCACGTTCACCTAGCGTTTGAAATACACCTTCAAGTTGGGTATCACGTTCACCTAGCGTTTGAAATACACTTTCAAGTTGGGTATCACGTTCACCTAGCGTTTTATAGACGCCAAGTATTTGCTCGGCAAGCTCTTTATTGCGAGCAACCTCCTCAGAGTTGAATTTCAAAATTTCGGAGATATTAAACTTATCAATTAAATTGTTTCCCAGTAACTCAAAGGTCCATTTTGATATGTCGCTATTTAAGACTGATAAATTTAATAGTGATTTTTTTTCTTTCGCATCAATAGTTTTTACCTGAATGATGCCCAAACCGTTTGAGTGATTAAATTCATAATTGATGGGATACTCATTTTTTAGATCATTCCAGTATTTCCAAACCCCAAAATCTCTGTCCTTAATGGAAATATCATGAAAAATGACAAGCCCGCCTTTTGCGACTTTGGGGAGCCAAGACTCGAAATCATGCTTAACTGCCTCATAAGTATGCAATCCATCTATATGCAATAAATCTATTGAATCATCTTCAAATAAATTTATTGCATCATCAAAATACATTTTGAGGAGTTTTGAAAAAGATAAGTAATGAGCACTGTTATGCTTTAAAACTTTCTGGAAAACAGAATCATCATAACGCCCGGAGTGTGTATCGCCCTCCCAAGTATCAACAGCAAAACATTTAGTTTCTAAAGAATGTTCTTTAACACTTTGGCAGAAAGCAAAATATGAATTTCCTGTATGAGTTCCGAGCTCTACAATTATTTTTGGTTTAATTTCACTTATCAGGTAATCGGCAAATGGTATGTGCCCAATCCAACCACCTGGTGATTCTAGAGATATTGGGGTAAATTTTCTACAATGAATTTTTTTCAAACGATGCTCTAAGTTAATGTGCATTTAGAGCCTCCATTAAAATGCTGCTCATTGGAATACCAATCAACCCTGCTGAGGCGCTTGAGCATTCAGACCTCAAAATAAGAGCATCGTGAATCCAATCATGCTGAATATGCTCTTCTTGAGTACCGTCAGCAATAGCAACTGCAACAGAATATTCACCAACTGGCAATCGCGGCATAAGAAAATTAAAAGTGGCACAAAGACTCTGCCCCGCTAGGCAGGGTACTGGATTGCTTAAATATGAAATATAAGTGTTATCACCAAACAAGTTTTGACCTAACTTGTCTTTTAAATAGAATCCAATGATAGGCTTTTCAAGCTGCATATTAGCAATTGCCTCAACTCTTAAGGCTACATTCTCCCCGCCAACAACATAAAGCAGTGAAGAGCCTTTTTCATTGAAAAAAGTCACATTTGTAATTTTTGCACCACCTGCACCAAAATACTTTGCCTGATCATTAAAATCAAATATCCGCACATCATTTCGAAATGCTGGAGTACTAAAAATATCCTGTCTTTGATCTTTCGCGGATGGCGTACTGGCGCCGGAGTATTTTGAGGGTTGCTTTTTTCTGCTTAACCCTTGTTGAACCTCAAAATAATGTTGAAGATAGTTTTCGCAAACATCTTTCGGGCTACCAATATCATGAACTCTACCTGACTCAAGCCACACTGCACGCGAACATAAATTTTTTATCGAGGCCGTATTATGACTTACAAAAAAAAGTGTTCCCTTGGCAGTAAACTCCCTAAGAAAACGCATACATTTTTGCGTAAAAAAAGCATCCCCCACAGCCAACGCTTCATCGATTATCAAAATATCAGCATCAACGTGCGCAACTACCGCAAAAGCTAAGCGCATCATCATCCCACTTGAATATGTTTTGAGGGGCTGGTTTATAAATGCACCAATATCAGCAAATTTAATTATTTGCTCAAGCCTAGCTTTGACTTCGTCTTCACTCAAACCAAATAAAGAAGCATTTAAGAAAATATTTTCTAGGCCGGTAAATTCTGAATTGAATCCTGATCCCAATTCAAGCAAAGCTGCAACTCGGCCTATCAACTTAACAGACCCAGAGGTTGGAGCTAACGTCCCCGCTATGATTTGCAAGAATGTTGATTTTCCAGCGCCGTTACGCCCAATAACACCAATTATTTCACCCCTCTTAACCTCTAAGTTGATGTTTTTAAGGGCAGAAAATTTACGATGATATTTCTTTTCTTTGATACCAATATACCGAGATAAACGGGTGTTAACAGACTGCTTAAGCCTATCAACTGGCTGCTCATAGATCTCATAATCCTTTGAGAGATTTTCAATTGTAATTACAAGATCAGAGGACATCAGCAAACCCTCTTCTGCTACTTTGAAAAACTTTGAATCCAATAAGTAAGATGATTAATGAGATGGTAATCATCAAAAATAGCGCATAGAAATCGGGGAAGTATCCGGAGATTAAAACTTTTCTAATATTTTCAATAATGAAGGTTAAAGGATTGATTAAAAATAAACCTCTATACCCCTCTGGTATAGCTGTAATCGGGTAAAAAATAGGGGTTAAAAACATCAAAGCCGAAACAAATACGCCTATCACTTGTGTTATGTCCCTCATATACACACCCAATGCAGCAATTATCAACGACAATCCCGCCGTCAAAAAAATTAATGGGGCTATTATTAGCGGCAAAATAAGGCATGTAGCTTTTGGTGTGCCAATAAGAATAATGTAAGCTATGAACCAAACTGCAAGACTTATCAAGGCATGAAAAAGAGCAGAAAATAGAACAACCCAGGGCATTATTTCTAACGGAAAAACTATTTTTTTAACATAGTTTGCGTTTCCTACAATTATCCCTGCAGACCTATTAATGCTCTCGCCAAATAAATTAAAGAATATCAACCCAATAAATAGAAATAATGCAAATTGGCCATGTGATGCAATTTCACCACCCCATTGAGATTTAAAAATCGTGGTGAAGGTAAAGGTATACACACCCAACATTAACAACGGGTTAAAAAAAGACCATAAAATCCCAAGATATGAACCCTTATACCTACTAAGCACGTCGCGAATAGTTAGCGCTTTAATTAAATGTCGATTTCTCCATAAGCTATATACAAGCTCTTCCGGAGAGGATGAATAATTTTGCATTAAATCTTTTTTATTAAAGCGGCTAAAAACAAACTAAAAGTCCCGCGCCGCGTTTGACGGTACAGGCCACATACCTCCATTAAACGAAAACGATCTTTTAAATTTGCCTCTCGCATTATTTCAAACATCCCAAGTATCTCTTGATTGTTTTTTTCTAATAGATGATTGACTTGCTTTAGCAAAGCAATATTTCGCGTATTCCACTTCTTAAATCGTCCCTGCAATAACATCCATACTCGCTCCATCTTAGCCGGAAACGAGTTATTTCCACCCACCAAAGCAAACGCATGCTGACGATACAAGATATTAGGAATTCGATCATAAAATACGATCCCACCAACTCCGGATATAAGTTGATATATCCACCAGTCATGCGATGGAGCATCTAAAGGACCTATACTTTCTATCAAATTTTTTACTGCTTCATTAAAGACCATTGTATTTCCTCCCGCAATACTTTGTACCAAGGCATTACGAAAGCTCGGTGGAAATACAAATAGTGGCGACATACCGCACGGCTTCAAATTCACATTCACATACTTGGTACGGCCACAGTATAAATATGGCATAGCATCCGACTGGTTGCTTAAGATATTCCTAAGTGCCATATTTAGTTTCTCAGGCAACCAAACATCATCTTGGTCACAAAAAGCATAGTAGTCTGCCTTAATTTTCGGGTCACAGGCTAGTGATAGAAAATTCTGGCAAAAGCCTTTTTGGGGACCATTGCGAATCGTCAATTTTCCGGAAGGCCATTTTGCTTGATATTGCTGGAATATTTCTAGGGTTTGGTCAGTTGAGCCATCATCGCTGGCAATAATGACCCAATTTTGATGGGTTTGAGCCTCTAATGAATCGAGCTGCTCACCCAAAAAACGGGCTCCGTTATAGGTGCACAGCAATATCGCCACCAAAGGAGCGCCAGAGCTTACCCCTAAATGAGAATTTTTATCAATATAATCAGTCATTTACGAAAATTTCTAGCCAATTTTGACCAATTATTAATAACAAAATAACCCCAGAGGACTTAATCCTATTTATATATAGTGATTATAACGATTGGGGGGGGGTAAATTAGGTACGTTGGCGCACATACATACCCTTAGACGTCGAATTTAAATGGGCAAGAGCGCTAATACCGTTAAATAGTTATAGACGATATTTGTATTGTATGTGATACAATACATACAACTAATACAGGAGGAAATATGGCCGTATCCATTCGACTAGATCCAGAGATTGAACAACGACTAGACCAACTAGCCTCTCAAACAGGTCGCGCTAAATCCTATTATTTGCGTGAGCTTATTGAAGGTGGACTCGATGATCTAGAAGATTTTTACTTGGCTGATGCCACGATGGAACGCGTTCGCAAAGGAACAGAGAAAGTATTCACAGCCGCCAAGGTGAGGAAAGATCTTGGTCTGGATCATTAATTACACCGAGTCTGCAAGTAAGCAACTCAAAAAATTAGACAAGCAAGTTGCGCTGCGCGTACTTGACTACATGGATCAACGAGTCGCAACATTAGATGATCCACGGTCTCTAGGAAAAAATTTAGTAGGGCCTAAGATGGGTGAATACTGGCGCTATCGAATGGGCGATATTCGCATCATTTGCGATATTGCCGATAAACAAATGTGCGTCCTTGTGATTGAGATTGGCAATCGCCGAGAAGTCTATCGCTAGGGTTTTTACCTATTAAAACAGGGAGTAGGCTTGCTAAACCTGTTTATGGCGCACCATAAGTATCGATACTTAAGCACCCAAGCTTACATTAAGAGATGTACTCAAAGAGTTTTCTGGGGTATCGAGATAGTAAGCGCAAGTAACTAGTTGAGATACCATTCTCACGGCAAGCGCGCCTGTTTTCCTTTAGCAAAAGCAAAGTGTTTCTCAATCCGCCGGTACTAATACCACCCATTTGCATCCTGACCATCACCATGGGTAAGTACTTAGCATTTATGATTTCAGCCTTAAAAATCCGGATCATGAATTCAAAATCACCTGCAATTTTATAGCTAGAGTTAAATAAGCCGAATCGTTCATATACTTTTTTTCTTAAAAACAAAGTTGGGTGTGCTGGGATGAGACCTCTACTTAGTTTAGCCGGGTGAAATTGGTGAGAGCGATAGGATCTAACAATCTTATCTGGATTTTCCGGCCTAAAGTACACCAAGTCCCCATAAACAGCATCTACTCTGGAATCAGAAAATTGATGCATTACCAAAGACAACACTTTAGGGTTGGCATAAAAATCATCCGCGTTTAATATGCCCACCACATCACCTGAAGCCAGTTTAATGCCCTTATTCATTGCATCATAAATACCTTCATCTTTTTCTGAGATGAGATGCGTGAGCTGTTTTTGATATGGGGCAATCGCTTCAAGCGTTTTGTCCTGTGAACACCCATCAATTACAATGTATTCAATCTCAACGTCTTGCTGACAAAGAACCGATTCAATTGCCTTGGCAATCGTACCCTCGCCATTAAACACAATGGTGATGATAGAAATTTTCATTGAATGGGAATGCGCCTCTTATCGCCAATCGGAATATCTCCTATCAAAGCATCCAGTTGAATTGAGTAATTCTCGATCGTCTTGTCCTTTAAATTACTTAAACCCTTGGCGATGCATATTGCACGTAATTCTGCAGAAGATAGCATTGCGATTATTTTTTTGGCGATATCTTCTTTATCAAGCGGGTCAAATAAAAGGCCGGCACCATCCATTTGCTCTGGCAAGGCCAACACATTGGATGCACAAACTGGAATTCCTAGAGCAAAAGCTTCATACATAGGAATGCTGATGCTTTCAAAAAGTGTTGGCATTACTAAAAGTGATGCGTTTCGATAGATACTAGACATTTCATCCTGAGGGATGTAGCCAATATGAATAATTGCTTGCTCCAAACCTAAGGATAGGATTTTTTGCTTTACTTTCTTGTAATTAAATGCTTCCTTTCCAGTTAGCGCCAAGAAAATATTTGGAAACTCTTTTCGTACTATTTTAAATGCCTCAATCAGTCTCAGATGATTTTTATGCGGCCAGAACTGGGCTGGATAAAAAATATACTCATTAGGCAAATATGTTAATTTTTTGGCGTCGGAATTATGAAGCAGCGAAATTTGAGGTGGGGCAGGAATGACATGAATTTTTTTGGATGGTACGCCAATAAATTTGATGATATCTTTTTTCACATAAGACGACTCACAAATAGTCCCAACCGCTTTTTTAGTGAGCATCCAGTTGATTAACTTCCTCCAAACTCTTACAGCGAATGGAAAATTTTCAGGGAAATAGCGTTCCTGCAAATCATGCAGAGTAAAAATAAATGGTTTTTTAATCAATAAAAGTCTAATAGAGTAGACTGGCGCCAGTACCACATCCATCTCTTCAAAGCCAGTTTTAAGGCCCAATAATCTTGAGAAGAATAAATTGGTAGTAGATTTAATTGATTGCTTGGGAAAATTGTACCCATCAAACTCATCATTATTTTTCTGAGTAAAAATAGTTACAGAATAGTTTGATTTTGGCAATTCTGCTAAAGCATCGATCATTGAAAATGTGTATGGAAGAGTTCCTCCATTTATTTGCCGCGCCAAGGCAATAATTCCAATTTTTATCATTTAATTAATCCGAGCTCGTTAAGCGACTGAATCAATTGACTTGAAATATGTTGCACATCATCTTGAGTTAACTCCAAATAGGTTGGTAAATTAATTCCACTCTGCGAAATTTGATGAGCTATTTTAGTGTCCATAGACTTAAACATTGGCATATCGGACATTGGATAGAAATAGGGGCGACTATCCACCCCTTTATTTCGTAGCAGCCCTATCAACAGATCTCTAGCATCATGCCCCATTCCATCAATTTCTGCGCAAATAATCCATGGAACACTTTTAGCCCAGGTAGCCTTTCTATTTAATTGAATGTTTTTGTATGCGCCCAAAGCATCCTCATACCATTGAAGAATCTGAGTCCTCTTTTTTATAAAGAGATCAATTTGCTCTAGTTGGGCTAAACCTAATGCAGCCTGTATATTGGTCATCCGATAGTTGTAGCCAACTTCATTGTGCCAATATCGCTTATTGGGACTCATTGCATGATCCCGTAACAATTTTGCTCGTTCGTAGATATGTTCATCATTGGTAACGATCATGCCACCTTCACCTGTGGTAATAATTTTATTTCCATAGAAACTAAATACGCCACATGTACCTAACCCCCCTACGGGTTTATTTAGATAGGTTGCTCCATGCGCTTCGGCTGCATCCTCAATGACTGCTAAGCCAAATTTTTTGGATACACGATTTATTTCACCCATATTTGCAGGGTGGCCATACAAATGAACCGGAATAATCGCCTTAGTTTTTGGAGTGATCGCCTTTTCAATGCAATCAGAATCAATGCATAAAGTAGATTCTTCGATATCAACAAATATGGGGGTTGCGCCTGTGTATGCAACTGCGTTCGCAGTAGCAATAAATGACATATCTGGCACTATCACCTCATCACCAACACCTACTCCCGCTGCCAAAAGAGCCAAATGAAGTCCAGTAGTTCCATTGCTTGTAGTAAGCGCATATTTTGCCTGGCAAAACTGCGCAAAAGCCTTTTCAAATCTTTCTATATATGGCCCCAATGAGGATACCCAACCAGATTTAAGGGCATCAAGAACATAATCCTCCTCTAACTTGCCAAGAGTGGGCTGAGAAATTGGGTATTTTTTCATCATATGATCAGAAATCAATTAGTTAAATCAAAAAGAGGTGAAGGTATATCGAATTTTCCAAAATAACTTTTTTAGCCAATCGACTAATCTACCTAGGTATCGTCCATTTTGCTTCCAAACTAAAGCGTAGACCTCCGATTGAATTTGACGATCAAAATACAGTTTTTTAGGGATTTTAATCTTGCTGTTATTAGTATTTTCTACAGTAGGAACCCCAAATTTCCTAAACCAACCTCTTCCGTGAGAGCCGTCGCCCCTCATGCCAGAATTATCGACTAAATTAAAAGGGGGATAAACAACCATGCCTTTAGTTTTAAAAACTGACCAATACCACCGGATAGCCCAAGAATTAATATTAAATAGCATCTGATTTTTGAGCATAGTGTAGTAATCGTACTTATTATCTAAATTGAAGCGATTGCGTAAGGATCGATCTTTGCTCAAGGAATCCCAACCATGGGCGTCGGGGTCAAAGCAATTCCAGGCTCTAGCCCATGTTGCCCAACCCCAGGAACTAGTATTAGCGAGTAAAAAGGCTGAATTATTAGCTCTTTCTATTTTAGGGGTTATTAAATGTCCAGCTACTTGGTAAATACTTTCATCGTTTTGATAGGCATCTAAACAAGAATTCATAAAGCCAAGAAATTGATGGTGAAAAATCAAGTCATCCTCTAACACAATTACTCTGCCAAACTTTTCACATAAAAATCCAACACCCTCAATAATATTTCCGGCTAAACCTAAATTGCATTCTCTTTTTATAATGACAGAACTTTTAGGCAACTCTTTCTCAAGAATCTTCCTAACCTCAATAACTTTATCAATATCGTAAGAATTTCTTGGCCCATCAGAGTATGCATATACTATGGAATTTGTAAACTCGGGGCATAGCTTTAGCGAATCTATAGACTGCTGCAGCAAATCTGGACGGTTAAAGCAAAAAATGGCAATCGGTGAAAATTTAATAGTCATCTTGATTCAACGATCTTAAATAGATTGTTAGGCTAAAATTCATTCAGCGCGCCCAATGCATACTTTCTTGCATAAATAATCTCTTGATCGAGGCATTAGTAAAAATGCTGTAAGCCTCAATGGTGCAGTTATTTTCTGAATGAAATTGCTTGCAGACCACCAAAATCCAAACTTTGCGACGATATAACCAGGTGAACGCTTGCCAAAAAATGATTGAAATAAGGATCGAGAAACCGCATTACTCCCAAAATGATCCGACGAGAATGTTTCGGAATTTTCAGTGGTTAAAAGTGAAAATCCAAGTCTTCTTGCATGAAGGGACAGCCAATAATCCCCAAAGTAATGAGGAAAAATGACCGAAAAATATTTTGATACATTTGCAAGGGATTTATAAGGGTATAAAGTTCCGCGGCCGCTTAGGACGTCACTTTTCCAGGCTCCAGGGCAAATTTTTATGATCTCTTTTTTTGTTATAGCCTGCACAGTAAAAGTCCAAGGATCAATTAATGCTCCATAAGACAGGACTTGATGAGGGGGAACTTCATTTCGTACTAGAGTGCCCACTACAGCAGGATAATTTTCCCTGGCAATAGAGATGAGTTGTGCGCAGTAATTTTCCTGAATATCAGTGTCATTATTTAATAGTAGCACCCAGTCACTTTGATTGGCGCGCCCCTTTAAATAATTTAGCGCTAGCGCAATAGCCCCACCCCAGAACAAACTTCCATTGCCCTGCAAGCATACAAGTGAAGGGGTATTTTTTAAAAACTCACTAGTTCCATCGGTTGATCCATCATCTATCACCACTATTACGAGACTTTGATCCAATTTCTGCGAAAGTAGTTTTTCAATGATCTGCTTAGTAGCTTTTAGCCTATTAAAAACAGGGATAAGAACATACACACTCATCTCGGTTTTGGCTTTATCTCAATAACAATACTATCTCCGAGCCGCATTTGGTCGATAACTCTATTAAAAATAGTAATAGGTATATATATAAAAAATTTGGCTGTCTTTTTCAATAATTGCTTACATCCTAAGTTACTTTTAGAAACATAAGCTTGAGGTTGTATATTGATCTGATGATTCCACAGTCGACTTCTTTCCCCTAATCTGGGATTCGTAAAGAGACTGGCCAACTGAAGAAAGCTCCAAACATTTGGAGTTATAGTTCTAAAATTTACTACATCATATCCGCATTGATTCGCCAACTTTTCAAAAGACCGAATTTCAAAGTGATGTTGGTGATATGGAATATGCCAATTTATCCACCGATCACCAGAAACCCTTTTCCAGATAGATTTTGTATTTGGAAATACCAATATTGCACGACCCCTGTTACTTAAGCGTGATTTCATCTTCTCTAATGTTCTAGCAGGATTGGGGAGATGCTCAATAACTTGATTAAGTATTATTAGGTCAAACTTCACACTTGGAAATGGGTTATCTGCCAACTGACCAATATGAACCTGCACTCCAAGCTCATCCGCGATCTTTCTAACATTGGGATCCGCCTCAATGCCGTAAGGAATAGCCTTAAGTAATCTTGCTTCACACAAGGACTTACCGGCGCCACAACCAATATCCAATAAAACATCTTCAGGTTTAACGGAATACTGCCCCTCGTTATTAGTCCCCATGAGCCATTTATATAATGATCCAAACGGAGATCTTATATTTTCCGCCTCTCTGGCAATATCTTTGGAGGAGATTTTTTTTCTTGGATAAAAATTTTCATATAAGTCCGATAAATCAGAATCCAGTAATAGTGGAAAAGTTGATAAATGACCGCACTGATTACAACGCATGAGGTCATACTCAATCGGGAAACCATAACGATCGTCAAAGAGCTTTCGGATTGGTGAAAATTTTTCACCCGCACAAATAATACAGTTCATTCTCTTACCAGTTGGGATCTTGCACTAAAAGATGTATACGGTTCGTTTAAATATCAAATGTAAAGTCTACTTTTGACTTCCATCTCAGATGATAGAGCCCTCGAACAACGCGCTTAATGGGATTTGGCAAGCTAAAAGAAGTTTGAGCAATCAGATCAACCCCAATATTGCCTAGAACCTTTTTGGCACCTATTAGATCTTTGATATACGGAATATAAACATGTTCATAGGTCGGCGGGGGCAATGGATAATTACTGCATTGAGCCTTAAATCCAGAGGCAGTCTTTTTCAAGCGAAGCCCATGGAAGTGCCAAACTATCGCATTTCCATAAGGAAATCGAGTGGCATTCCAAGGGGCTAATATTAATTCCTTATTCTGCAAAACATGCACTAAATCGGAAAAACGATCGGGCCAGTCATCCAAATAGCGCTGATCTCCTAACTTGCCATCCTTGTAATATTCCTTACACCATTCAAGACATCTCTCTTCCCACCAACGCCTTACCTGCTCACCATTTCGGCTAAAGATCATAAATTGAACGCAAAAGGGACCGGAAGTTTCGCTTCTATCAAATTCTGGGGCATAAGCATGATCCGTAATCATCACTGACTTCCCAGAAGACTCGAACTCGCGGAATATAGCTCTAGGATCTTTTAAAAACCAAGTATCTGCATCAATGTACGTCACACGATCAATGCTGACATCGGCCTCAAGTACAAATCTAGGTGCAAATGGGCTCAATGTCCAGATATATTCTTTGGCATTTCTATTTGTTTTTGCTAGCTTTAATTCTTTTGTCTCTAGATCGGAGAGTAGAAGTAATTTGACATTTTCAAGCTTTAATTTAGAGAGCGCTTGAAAAGAAGCATCGTCGGCGCAAAGAATCCAGAGGCAAAAATCTCTGATATGTCTGCGCATTGAATTATGTAACGCTATACCTTGAGGTAGGTAGGCGTCATTAAAAAAGGTGACAAAATGCTCCATGACTTATTGCCTCCTAATTTCTTAATGCTAATTTTAGACGCCCGACCACCTCATGAGCATCTTCAAATGTCATTGTAGGGCCCATCGGAAGACTTAAAACCTCGGCATGGATTGTCTCTGAAACTGGGAATTGTCCCTTCACCCACCCATCAAGCTCATACGCTTTTTGCAGGTGTGGCGGAATTGGATAGTGAATCATTGTTCCAACACCCAATTCAGCCAATTTTTCCTGAAGCCTATCTCTCTTTGGGTGGCGAATGACGAATAAATGCCATACAGGAGAGACATCAGCACTCACAACAGGGAGAACCAAGCCATCTAACCCGTGAAGCTCTGCCAGATATAGCTCCGCAATCATCCTTCTACGATCATTGTCTCGATCCAAATAGGGAAGCTTGACCTTTAAAAATGATGCTTGAACCTCATCAAGCCTTGAATTAAAACCAATTATTTCATTTTGGTATTTGATGTGAGAGCCGTAATTCCTTAGGCTTCTAATTTTCTCAGCTAAAATAGGATCGTCAGTGGTAACACAACCTCCATCACCCAATGCTCCAAGATTTTTTCCAGGATAAAAACTAAAAGCAGCAGCATCGCCCAAGGAGCCAACTCTACGACCCTTATATAAACCACCATGGGCCTGAGCAGCATCCTCAAGAAGTTTTATTCCTTTTGATTTAGCAAGGTTATAAATGGGGTCCATATTCGCTGGATGCCCATACAAATGAACGGCAATAATTGCTTTTGTTTTTGAGGAGATTGCCGCCTCAATTTTTAGCGGGTTGATATTAAAGTTTTCATCTGGCTCAACGGGCACAATTTTTGCACCCACATAATTAACAGCTAGCCATGTAGCAATATAGGTATTTGAGGGAACAATAACCTCATCTTCCAGGCCCAACCCCCAGGCTTGAAGCACCAAATGCATTGCCTCCAAGCCATTGCCTACCCCAATGCAGAAATTTACACCGCAAAAATCTGCAAATTCAGACTCAAACGAGGCTACCTCATCCCCCAATACATACCAACCCGAATTCAAAACCTTTGCAAAGGCAGCATCAAGCTCAGTTCGATATGAGAGATTTATGCCTTTAAGATCTAAAAAAGGGATAGAGATCATTACTTATTAATTTCAAACTGCTTAATATCAATTACATCGCCAAGATAGTTGTTTTTCTTCAAATTCTCCCTCACCTCGGCAGGTAAGTGCCATGCTAAATTCAAAATTGGAGCAGTCTGATCTGGCTCTAAATAAAGATTTTTCTCGGGCAGAATGGGAATGCGTGTTCCCGGAACATAATGGCCCACCTTGATTGACCCCTTAATTTCATATACCGCTGAAATATGGCGTTCATCTAACCCAAGTAATTTAATCAATATTGCCGCCCTGCCCGGGAAAGCTTTGGCCCTTAGTTTTCCATGATTTTCAATATGGTCAAAAATCATATTACGAGTTTTACGGCGCCAATCTAGAATGGAAAGATTCATCATGCCAAATCTTTCCATAAACCTACTCTCGTTGCCCGATAAAAAATCTATCGCCTTAGAGCTGCCCATATAGGCGCGGATATTACCGCCATATCGACTTACAAACTCACAATCTATTAAATTCAACCCCAAGGATTTAGCAATATATTTAAATGAGTTAAAGCTATAAGTTCTGGGATGCTCGTGATAAAAAGTATCGAATTGACCATAATCTAGGACAGCACCAAGATAATGATTTTCTATAACTACGACAGTTTTATCAGAAATTAGAGCTCGTAAATTCTTGAGTAGTCCTGGAAGATCTTCAATATGCGCAAATACGTTGGTAAAAGTAATGATGTCAGGCTTTCCAGCTATCTCCAAAACTTTAGCAGCCGAATCAGCATCAAAGAAAGCATTAATAGTAGTGTGAGCTGAATCTTTTGCAGCACCTGTTGGCTCTACACCAATAGTTCTGCAGCCACGTTCTTTAAAAAATCCCAAAAGGCTCCCATCATTGCAGCCAATATCCAAAACCAACTTTCCAGAAAGATTTCCAAACTTTTGCTCACAGCTGTTAACTAAATCAGACATGCCGCGCAAAACACTTCCGGTCATTCTTGCCCGATAGTGATAATCAGCAGTGAATAAATCATGCTTGGGAACTTGGAAGCGTTGATGTCCAGTGAGGCACTGATTGCAGAATAGGATTTCAATCGGGTATTCCTTGCAAACCCTTGGATCATCGAAAGGAACGAGGTCATCACACAGAGGGTGATCGCCAAGATCAAGCACAGTATGCAAGTCCTCATTTCCACAAACTTCACAAATCTTGATCTCATTCATGATCGTCAAACCCTTTAAGTTACAAACGAATCTATTTTAACCGCCCTGCTTATGCCAAGAAAAATGAGCTACTTTTGCTTCCAAAGCATACCAATATACTCAGCCTCGCCTGCTGAAAACTCAAATTTTCCACCTAATGCAGACCACTCTGAAATTAACTCAAATTCAGAGAAAAAGGATGTAATATTCTCACGTGCAAATATCCAGCATGGATAGGACCCCCCAATATGCCTGGCCGCCTTTAATACAGTTAGCACGTCTGACTTACCACCCCAAACCGGGGTCCTGTCTAGAACAAAATATTTAGAATTTGAGGTAGATAATTTTTTTAGCACTTCGTAGGGGCACTCAATGAACTCTAATACACTGGATATGATTGTTATGTTGGCGCCGTGAGCAGCACAATCATAGGTACCACTTTCATAGAACTTTAGCTTTGATGTTTCGAAAAACAATTTTCCTGTATCGCTAAAGTTTTTTTGCTCTAAAATTCTCCAAACGAAATCTAACTGATAGTTTGTAAACGATTCAAACTGCCTATAAGTTGTCCCCAGTGAGCCGCCAAAATCAAGAACGCTAAATCGTTCATTTACCCCTTTATCCACATAAGCCAGAAGAATGGCTGCGTTTAAATCAGATGCATACTGAATTGATTCAAAGCAGACCCCGTCTCTCTCATAGACAACCTCTCCCTGTAAAACTTTTAAAGTAGATTGCTTTACCTTCTCCAAGATATCTTGAGACTGATAGGAATTACAATTTCTAAGGGCTTCTTTCCAAGAGCCATAATTCCCAATAAATCTATTATTTTTACCAATTACCCTCTTAATGATTGATTTTATAAATGGTGGAACAATGCCTAAAATAATCGTATTCAGGCTGCACTTTTTATGCTGCATATATATCTAAGCAATGTTTTTTAGAAAAGCTATTACATAAACTTTTTTTGGATAAATTGATAATTTTTCCATCACAATCAAGGTTAAATTTATCCAAATCCGTAAATAAAAAATGTTCGGTATACATCATGTATCCAATCGAAGGCCATAGCTTGCTCACATCCTCTTCTTTTCCAAGTAAATTATAAAAATGTGCATTTAAATATGCCAGATTATTATCTTCATCATTAGATACGTTCAAAATGTAATCATTATCAAATCCACATATATAAACTTTTTCATACCCCATATAAAGAGCAATTGAAAGGGCCTTGTATGCAGTCATCGATAAGTAACCCCTAGGTCTTAAGATATTACTTACGTTCTTAGAGGACCTATCTTCCCGATCGCAGAATTTATAGACATTAGCTCTAGATTGAGTTTTTAGGCCTAAGTGGAATGGCACAAACAGAGTGGCATCCAAGTTAAAAACTTTTTTTGTTGTCTGGTAATTTGAATTATTAAAGTCAAAATATCCTGGGTCGGTCAGAACGTAGTGAGTAGGCTTAAGCACTTCTGAAAACTCACTGTTAACATATCCATTTACGGCAAAAATATCATAATTTAATTCTGAGACTTTCTTTGGATCCAAGAGAGCGACTGATGGCCCATTTGCAAGAACTATTGCACACTTTCCCTTCTTTGATAGCAGCAATTCTTTTGTAATTTTACGCTCTTGACGATAGCAAAAACTATCAAGAATGGTTCTAAGTAAATTTTTTAAATGGGTAATTGACCGGTGTACCGCTATCTCCCATAAGGATGCATCGGGATAGTAAAACACATTGTTGATGAATAATTTCAAGATTTTTTACTCAAGTATCAAAGTCCGTTTGCCATCCATCCTCCATCTACATATATATCACTTCCAGTTATATATGATGACGCATCCGAAATCAGAAATATAACTGGCCCAACCAAATCTGAAGACTCCCCCCATCTATTCAGAAGCATTCGATCTAAACGTTGGCGATTCATTTCGGGATCGTTAAAGCTTTTCTCTGTCATTTTAGTTCTTATATATCCGGGACATATATTGTTTGCCCTAATATTCTTATGACCCCAATCTTTGGCGATGGCTTTGGTCATTTGCCTCAGGCCAGCTTTAGAAATCTGATAACTTGGATTATTAGGGAAGCCAAGTTCAGCACCTAAGCTGGTGATGTTAATTACAGAGCCGCCGTTTATTGACATGTTCTCCAGCAACATTGATGTCAGGCGGAATGTTGCGTCTAAGTTAACACCTAAAGTTTGTTTAAATACGCCAAGATCTTCATAAGGCTTTGATGAAGCCAAACTAATTCCCGCATTATTGACTAGCCCATCAACACGATTAAATGCCTTGTAAATTTGGCTGTAAAGCTCGGGGAGTAAATCAATATTACTCAAATCAAAAACAATATCAATAGCACCAATATCAGAATCAAAATGCCTATCTATTCGGAGGACCTTAGCGCCATGCTGAATCAAGCCCGTGGCGATTGCAAGGCCATTACCGCGATTAGACCCAGTCACTACTATCTGCTTGCTTTTAATGCTAAATAAATCTTCACCCATTTACTTTTCCGTGATCAAGAAAAACTTTTTCAAAAACAGCTTCGGCAATAACCCAATCCCTATGAGTATTGATGTCCACATCCACCCTATCACTTTCTGCAATTAATAATTCAGGTGAATTTCCGTAAAGATTGGGGACTCCATCATATAAATTTTTCGACTTAAAACAATAAACATAATCGTTTCTGATGTAGGCCTTAGGTAAATCCTGTCTTCTAGTGTTCATCTTTAACAAAGAATCCCCATTAAACTTCGTTACACCACCCTCTTCTTTTTGAACAATCATCCAGTGGGGGTTCTCATTGGCTATAGCTTCACGAACACTAAACACACAGGTAATTGAACTTTTCGAGATAAGCTTTAAGTAGGCTCGCTCCAAATCCTCCGCCACGCGAAATGGACTGGTTGGCTGGAGTAGGATTGTATTTTCAAAACTCAAGCCCGATTTAGAGTAGAAATCTAGGGCATGAATTAATACGGGCTCAGTAGGAGTAACATCTTCAGCCAGATTAGCCGGCCTTAAAAAGGGGGCATCTGCCCCTTCAGATATAGCATATGCGAGAATCTCTTCGCTATCACTGCTAACGCAAACTTTTCCTAACTCAGATTCGCGCGCCACCTTTATTGCCCAGTATAAGAGGGGCTTCCCGCAAAAAATCTTCATGTTTTTATTTGCAATAGATTTTGATCCGCCTCTTGCGGGGATAATTATTAAATTATTCATAAGATCACAGTCTAGACTTTTTTAAACTTAGCGCGCTCAAATGAGGCCCTCAAGCCTGTCTAGCGCAATCCAAAATCCCTCACCGCCATTTTTATGTCCCTGCCATATTTCTGGAATGAAGCTCGCATTGGGGCAACCCTGTTGCAAAATCTTGCCGAGCCTATCAAAATCAATCTCCCCATCACCAACCTGAAGCCCCTCTCCATTCACACCTCTTGCATCACCTAGATGCAAATGTGCAGTAATTGGAGCAATTTTTTGTGCAAACTCATAAAAGTCGTAACCTAAGTGCTTACAAGTTAAGCTGGTATGAGAAATATCAAAACACATTCTTAAATTCAACCGTTCGCACCAGTAAATAATTTCATCAATTTTTACAAATAAGTTCTGATATCTTTGACCACCAAAGTGCCAAGGAAATGGCGCCATAGTTTGTGGGAGCAACTCAACATTCGTGAGGTCTAGCTTATCAATGCTATTAGCAAGCCTCTCATAATAAGCTGGTATTTTTTCAGAATCTAGCGGTTGATCCATAGTAAAACCACCTAGATTAGCAACTATCATTGGGCGTACTTGATTTGGAAAAAAATCATTCAATCTTTTAGTAATATCAATTACTTTTTGAGTTTCTGCAATTGAATAATTACGGTAATCGTCATCTGGACTTGCCAAATCCATTAGACAGCTATTTTCAAATAATTCTGGAGCATGAACCACAAATCCAGAGTCATAATTACCCCTCAAATAATCCTTGGGATTTAATTTCATATCTGAATAAGAAAGGTGAAACTCAAAAAAATCAGGATTTATCTTAGATTTGTATTCCCCAAAATCATGATAACGAATTGGCACGCCCCATGGCCTATTGAATTTATAATTTTTAGGCTCAAGCTTGCCCCCATGAATATCCGAGTCAAAAAAGAAATCTTCCCTTTTCATATCATGCGCAATAACTTGTCCTATCAATTTTTCATACAACTGGGGTGAGAGTCCTTGGCCAGGACTTTTAACCATTACATGTTCGGAGGTAATCTTTGTGCCTGCAACTATGTCGCATTTAGCCACCAAGCTTTTTCCAAGATTTTCTCGATTAATCATCTCCCCCTGACTAATCGCACGGCGAGATCCATCACCCATAGCCATTTCAACCTGACGAATCCCCTCAACTAATTTTTTGAATTCATCAAACTCAAGACTGGCAGCATGGTCAGGCCCCTCCATAGATCTATCCAGAGTAAAGTGTCTCTCAATTATGCTGGCGCCTAAAGCAGTTGCCGCCAGTGACACAGCTGAACCTCTTTCATGCCCAGAGTAACCAACCAAAGGATGAATCTTTCTCAGTTGCTCAATCCAGCGCAGATTAATATCTTGAAATGGTGCTGGATAAGTACTATTGCAATGAAGAAGTGCATAATTTGCATTGCGCTTATCCAAATAACTCACCACGAACTCAACCTCTTCTCGACCACTCATTCCAGTTGATAAAATTAATGGCTTTTTAGTTTTTACTAGATTATCCAGCAATGGGGTATTGGTAAGATCCGCAGAAGCCACTTTGTATGCAAGAACTCCAAATCCTTCCAAAATATCAATGCTCTTTCTATCCCACGGCGTACATAGATAAAGAATGTCATTATTTTTACAATATTCAAATAAAAAATGATGTTCATCAAGAGTTAATTCAAAACGCTCCAAAAGATCAAGCACATATTCGGTCCCAAGATCTTCACCATCCTTCTTCAAGGTTCTAGTGCGATAAACCTCATCTAAATGTCGCATTTGAAATTTAACGCAATCTGCTCCTGCTGCTATTGCAGCATCAATCATCTCAATTGCACTTTGGACATTTCCATTGTGGTTATTTCCAATTTCAGCTATGACAAATACCCTTCCGCCACCAATTGCGAATTTGCCAATATTCATCTTTATCCCCAAGCTCATATTTCCTCTAACTCTCTAACAGACCAGGTCTGCAGTCCTTTATTTTCAAACCTGAAAGGGTGTACTTTTAAACCCCTTTGATGCAAGTGCTGAAGAAGAGCAAATTTTCTAAATGGAGTTACATAAAATAAAAAGAATCCACCGGCACCAGCACCAAGAAGCTTTCCACCCACTGCTCCATTCTGCAATGCCTCATCATATATTTCATCCAGTCCTTTGTTTGAAATTTTCTTGCTAAACTTTCGTTTATACATCCAGGCATCATTTAGTGATTGGCCAAAATCCAATAAGCGACCTCTCAATAAATGATTTCTAATTTGATAGGTTAAATCTACATTAGATTTAACGGCTTCTAAAACTGAATCGGTTTTCATTTGCTCTCTCTGGTCTTCGTGAATTCCTCCAGAATCGTGCTTCATTCCTGTATCACAAAGAATCAAAGACTCTTCGAGCTCATGAAGAATGTCTGAAGATATTCTCAAAGGATGCACAATGTTTTGCTCCATCCTAAACTCCATGAAGTTAAAGCCACCAAAGACTGTTGCATACTGATCTTGCCAACCCCCTTCAATACCTAAATAATGCCTTTCAGCTTGATAGGCAATTTCAGCAAGCTCATGTAAGTCCCATTTATCAACTCTGAGCTCGTTAAAGCATCCAATAACACTTGCGGCAACAGATGCGGATCCGCCTAAACCAGAGCTCATTGGAAAATCTGAATTTAAAAATAATTCAAAGCCAAATTTGGGCCTAATGGTTTTTAGGATCGATTGAACTAAGCCGAAATTACCACTCAGCAACAGCAGATCATCTAAAGAATCTGCTGCGATACTTTTAGCAAGGTCATTCGAATAAATATATATTTTTTGATCGGATCTAACTCGAAGTGTCGCATGAGAAAATAGAGAAATCGTGGCATTAATGACAGCTCCATCTTTGTCGCGTGAGAAATAATGAGTCAAATCAGAACCGCCGCCGCCAAAACTAATTCTGACCGGAGATCTAGCTCTGGAATAAATCCTACTCTCCTGCGGAAGGGGCAATGAATCTCTACTTACTACCGAAACTAATTCACCTCGTTCGTTTAATAATGGAATTGCACGAATACGCTCATCCAATTGTTTTAACAATAACTCCCTCGGGGTTGAGGCTAGAGCGGAGGTAAAGTTAAAGTTAGCACAATTATTAATTGGCGCATGAAGAGCCAATCCCCCTAAAAGACCCCGCCTAATATCCCCATCTGTTGCCACACCAACTACGCGGCGATCTTCAGCCTGCAAAAAAATCAAACCAACATGATTTTGGTTAATCCTATTTAAGGCATCCCTGATTGTTGCATCAGAGGAAATAAGCAACTGATCTATATTAAGCATGACTTAACCCTTTTGACTTTGCATAATCGCAAAATTTGAAATAATCATCTGGAACACCAATATCAAGAAACTTGCCTGTGCCACAAACAACATTTAGAGCCCCCCTTTCAACCAATGTTGGGAAAAGTTCACGCTCTAAAGACATCGGCGATTCATCAAAATTGCGAAATAGCTCTGAATTCAAGTGATATAAACCAGCATTAATCCACCCAGCTTGGGCGATCTCTTGCTTTTCTCGAACCTGCAATACTTTCTTGCTCGCATCAAATTCAATGCTTCCGTATCTTGAGCAATTAGGCACTTTGACTACCAATATGGAGGGGCTTGTTGACGCACCTAAAAGCTCGAAATTAGAATCTAGCCAGGTATCTGCATTTGTTAACAAAAAGTCTCCTTGCAACCCAAACATCTTCAGACCATGCACAACAGACCCGCCAGTCCCTAATGGCTTACTCTCAACAACCCAATCAATATTGCAGTCGCTGCAGAAACTCCCCTTGGCTCGATGTAAAAAATCAATAATTTGATTGGCTTGATGGTGTAACAAAAAGAGAAAAGATTTAATACCCTGCTGCTTCCAATTTCGCATTTGAATTTCTAGGAATGGAGTTGATCCTATTGGCGCCAGAGCTTTTGGAAGAGAATTAATTACCTCATTTAGTCGGGTACCAAAACCGCCAGCCAAAACAGCTAATGTTTGTGATTGCATCTTAGACATTATTTTATTGATTCAAAAAACCTTGAATCGAGCCTGATCTAATTTCAACCAATCGATTGCAATTTTTTAGTGATGAATGACGGTGGGCCACCATCAAAATAGTGGGTCTATGCGGCAACCGATTAATATTTTCCACAACCCGAGTCTCGGTAGTCTCATCAAGCGCGCTCGTAGCCTCATCAAAAATTAACAGCTGTGTTTTTTTATAGAGAGCTCGTGCTATCCCAATTCTTTGCCGCTGACCACCCGACAACCAAGACCCGCGTTCACCAACTCTAGTTTTAATGCCCTCAGGCAAAGAGTTAAGAAAACCAGTTAAATCGGCCACCTCTGCAGCCCAAAGGGCTAAATTTAGGTCCATATTTTCCGGCGCCAATCCAAAAGCTATATTTTCTTCTATCGTTCCATCAGTCATAAAAATTTCTTGTGGAACATGAGCGATATTTTTTTGCCATGAAACCATGTTCTCTCTGGAGATCCTTATTCCATCTACTAACAGCTCACCAGAAGAGGGGTATAGAAGGCCCATCAAAACATCAAGAGCAGTACTTTTCCCACTCCCAGTTGGCCCTGTAATCCCAATTGTTTCTCCTTTTACTATTTTTAAATTTATCCCATTTAAAACATTTGGCATGTTTTTTGCATATCTAAAATCGATATCTTTCAGATAAATTTCACAATCAAATGAGAGCTTCTCAATATTAGTATCATGGATGTTGGCAGGCAAAGGTTGGCTCAACAATTCAAGCACATCCTCTATTGAGCGCTGAGCCCCTCGAATACCTGATATGGATGCATAAATCTGCTGCAGTACAGGCAATAATCTCTGCGCACCAAGCGCCAAAGCCCCAAGAATTGGAATTACTTTAATAATTCCGCCCTCCTGGAGTGACACAAGATATGCAACCATAACAATTAGTAGCATCCCCAGTGACTCCATTAAGTAGCGCGGACTTTGACTAATAAATGCATTGCTGGCCTGAGCATTTCTTAATTTTTTATCGGCCACCTGATAGACCCTAGAGTAAGCCTCTTGATTACCATCAATCAAAACATCTCTTATGCCCCAAAGCCCTTCTTGCAAAGATTTAATTACCTCAGTTGAGGCATCAACTATCTGGACTCCATTTTTTATTAACCTTGATTTTGTGAGCGATAGAATCAAGCCGTAAATAGCTGAAAAACCCAAAATAGATAAAGCGGCTACTACGGGATTTAGGTAGATCAGTGCCGATAATATTGTGACCAACATTACAGCTGAGCCAATCATGTTTAACAGCAAGACAACGACACCGACCACTTCAGATATCTTGTTTGAAACACTAGCCACTATCTCGCTGCTGTTTCTACCAAGATGAACTAAGTAGTCTTGATAAAGTGTTTTTCTGTAGACGGAATAACTGAGATCAGACCCGATACCATAAGAAATTCTTGAGCTCGTCCAGATGAGCTTGAGTCTAAAATAGCCAGAACATAAGATGGCAGCCAGAAAGAATACTGTTATTGGAAATATTAAACTTGTCTGATTCTGAATGTTAAGAATCGATATCAACTCTTTCGCAAAACGGCTTTGAGAAAAATTACTGGCATCTACCAGAATACTCAAAAAAGGAATTACAGCCCCTATGCTAATCACTTCCATAACCGCTGTAAGTGATATCAAAATAAAAAGATATATAAGCTGACTCTTTCTATGTCCATTCATGCACGCCCAAAGCGAGTGAATCAATAAAATTAATTGGGATTTATTTTTCTTCAAAATATATTAGGTTATTACTTATATAAAGATTCGCATTATTCAGGGCACCGTTAAATGATGATGCTTACCATTATCCGACAGGAACGCAACATAGGCGAACTTTAAATCGACCATTAAGTCAATTAAAATCCACCCAAACTTTTAATCTCGAAGAATCCATCTACCTCCTTGGAGCCTGATCATCGAGCCTTCTAATATTGAAGCTGATAGCACCTTGATACTCTACAACTTTTACAATTGTTTCTGCTAATTCTCCAATCATGACAAACACTGAGGTTGATGCCATGTCATCAACATATAGAAATTCTCTTCCTGGTGTGCCAGCGCCCCAAATTACTACCCTTGATGCATTACTGATTTTTGCCTAATGAAATCATCGAATAAGCGTCGGAATCATGTGACTATCTTGACTGGACATTAGTTATATTTAATTAAGAAAATAATAAAATTAGTTATTGATTTTAACCTGCCTTTTAAAGACAAAACACCATAAATTCAGGCAAAATACACCACTATGATTATTGCATGCTCAAAAGAAGGCCGGCTCTGTAATCGCCTATTCCACTTCTCGCACTTCATTGCAAATGCCTTGGAAAATCAACTTGAATTAAGTTATCTTTTTTTTGAGGAATATCTGCATTATTTTGATAAGAACCTATCTGTGGAACTCTCAAAGAAGGGTATTCAAGTCCACTCCTCGATCTACCGAAAAGTGTACCTTTACCTTTTTGCACGCTTAACACCAAAAATATTTCAAAATACACGTTTTTACACAATCATTCGAAGTCATCAGGCTGTAAATCTTGGTGATAAATCATTGCTACTAAGATCGGCAACCTCTTGTGTCTTTGCTTATGGGTGGCTTTATAGAGATTATGCCAACTTTAAAAAACATGCAGGTTACATTAGGAACATTTTCACATTTAAACCAGAGACTATTAAAATCGTAACCGAGAGATTATCGAAATTTAAATCTAACGACATCGTTTTAGTTGGGGTTCACATTAGGCGGGGAGATTATCAAAAATATCAAGGCGGAAAATATTTTTACTCAGATGAAATCTACCTAGAAAAAATGAATCAGCTTGAAAAAATATTTTTACTACACGGAAAAACCACCTGTTTTTTGGTCGTCTCCAATGATCCTAGAATCTTACAAAATAGCTCCTATACAGCGCCAAACGTTTTAATTCATAGCGCTGCCAATCCCATAGAAGACCTGTGCGCCCTATCTCAATGCAACTATTTAATTGGCCCACCAAGCTCATTTACCTCTTGGGCATCATTTCACGGCAGTGTTCCACTTCAATTCATTGAATCAAGCGCCCAAGAGCTCACCCTTCATTCATTTGAAATCAATTGTGGCTAATCGAAAAAATCTCGTATTCCATAAATTGTCGTTATGTAAGCACCTCTAGGTACACAGAGTGTTTGTAATGTATACAGCCTGCTACGAATATGATTTCCTTACTGGCGCCACTAAGACAAGGGAAACTACTAACAAAATAAACTAAAAAAAATTGTCAACGTAATTCTTTTGCCTTACCTCTGTAGTTATGTATAGGCAAAATACTTCAATCACTACTGAGCGGATGTGCCGACCTCCTTTAATCCAGTAATATGGATCACTATATCAATCTGGTATTCAGCAAGCACTTTACCAATGAATTATTATCGCGGACATCTCCCTCGACACAGACAATATTCTGCTTGGTGATTTGATCAGCGCGCGCAGAGAAAGCTTCACAATTATTGCAGAAGTTATCAAATAGGACTTCAGTATGATTGTCGATATGTCCCATTCCGCCAGCCATAACGATGTTCAGGCACCTAATTTTCACTAAGGATTAAAAGTAATCTTTAATGCACCCAGGGGCTCACACCCAGGGATTAGGATAAACCTTGCTTTTAAGGTTCTGTAGAGCTTTCCTTTACTCAAATTCAGCCCCTTAAAGGGCTTTAGAGGCATTTTTCTGCAGCCCATCTGAAGTGTGGAATTTGGCGCTCATAAAGCCGCCGACTTTAAAGTAGGGGTAGATATTGATCGCCAGGACTATTGGAAAAATGGCGCCATCTACCAGATTCCTTTAAATCAATATGGGACACCCGTTAATGTCAGCACCTATGAGCGCACAGCCTGGTTTCGAGTTGGCCTACATCTGTTGAAGGAAAACTCACTGGGTTATGGTTTGGTACACCACTCCTTTGACGCATTGGCACAAATGAATTACCCCGACTTTCACGAGCCCATTGGTAATACTAGAGGCGCAACACATAGCGGTTGGATAGACTTTGCTTTGGGTCTTGGCATTCCAGGATTACTTTTAGTTTTAGTGCCGTTATTTGCTGCCTGGTATCGATCCCTGCAACAAGAAGGCCTATGGTTTTCATACGCGGCGTGGACTATTCCAATCATGACCTTTGGTTACATCGCCAATGAAGTTGCTGAGTCGCACTATATAAAGATGCCCTTCTTCATGATCTCCTTTTTTGCGGGATCACCTTGCAATATCCGGCGCCCAGCCTTCGCTCTCAAATCAGAAGTTCTCACGAATAGGTGCGTGGACTTAAGTCAGTCCCCACACATCAATGGCAAGTGAGAGAACTGGGTGCTAGAAGATGGGGCTCAAAATTCTATTGACCTCTTTAAGCCAAAAAATCTAGGGCTTCTGGAGCACGGTAATTAAGTGGGGGCCCATTACAGCCTGGAATTTAATCTTAAAGGCACCCTTAAATCCATAAATCTTTCCCTAGGTATTGGTGTCATCAAAATAGAGCGGGAAGGTGTCAGCAGTAATATTATTCACATGGGTGGGGTCACTAAAAACTGCGGAAATAGGATATGCCGGCGTTTTTGAAAAAAAGATACCGCCCGGTTTTAAAGTTCTAAAAATTTCGTTCATGACTTCAAGCTACTTATCAATCATCGGAATTAAAAGGTCCACGCACTATAAAAAGTGAACATGTTTCGGCCATCATCTACTGCTAAATTCTTTATAAGCCTGCTCTAGCCCCTGTTCCAACTCTACCTTTGCACTCCACCCCAAGCTATTCAACCTCCCCGAGTCCATCCACTTTCTTGGTGAGCCATCAGGCTTGGTAGGGTCAAAATTAATTGTGCCTTGATATCCCGTCACTTTCGCCACAGCATGCGCTAATTCATGAATGGTGACATCGCTACCAAAACCCACATTAATATGACTTTGCATAGGGTGGACATGCTGATCGTAGATCGCCTTATCTAAGTCCATCACAAAGACTGAGGCTGAAGCCATATCGTCTACATAGAGAAATTCACGTCTTGGGGTGCCTGTACCCCAAATAACAACCTCTGGGGCTTTAGCAAGCTTAGCCTCATGAAATCTTCTAATCAGTGCAGGAATCACATGACTGTTTTCAGGGTGATAGTTATCTCCTGGGCCGTATAAATTTGTAGGCATTACTGAGCGGTAATCTACTCCATGACTCTGACCATACTGACGGTTATAACTCTCGCACATTTTGATACCTGCAATCTTGGCAATTGCATAGGGTTCATTAGTAGGCTCGAGCTTTCCAGTCAACAGCGCATCTTCAACCATTGGCTGTGAAGCCAGCTTCGGATAAATACAGCTAGACCCTAGAAATAATAGCTTCTTAACACCAACAAGAAATGCCTGATGAATAACATTATTCTGGACCATTAAATTTTCGTATATGAACTCAGCTGGAAAGGTGTTGTTAGCATGAATGCCGCCCACTTTTGCAGCCGCCAAATAGACCTGGTCTGGCTTTTCTTGCGAAAAGAACTTGGCTACAGCGGCTTGATTGGATAAGTCCAATTCAGTGTGGGTACGCACGATAATATTTTCATATCCCTTGGCTTGTAGATTTCGAACGATCGCGGATCCAACCATTCCACGGTTGCCGGCCACATATACTTTTTGCCTTAAATTAAAATTAGAGTCGATAGTCATCACTTGTTATCTATGTATATCTTGCTTAACTTGAATCCCCATTGCTTTTAAATTCTTCGCTATTAATTTTCTTTTCCAACAGCTACTGAGTAACCATGCTTACTTAAAAGTGCATGTTGCTTGGCTTGGTCAAGATCGTTAGCGACCATCTCCACAATCATTTCATCGAGAGTGATTTCTGGAACCCAACCAAGCTTAGCTTTGGCTTTTGCTGGATCACCCAAGAGAGTTTCCACCTCTGTAGGGCGGTAATAGCGCGGGTCAATTTGCACAACTACATCACCTATCTTTAAAGCAGGTGCTTTGTCACCCTCAATTGCCGCTACGATGGCTTTTTCATTTTCAGCAACACCTTCAAACTTCAGGGTAATGCCCAATTGTTTGGCGCTACGGATAATAAATTCACGCACAGTAAATTGCACACCTGTAGCAATCACAAAGTCCTCAGGCTTATCTTGTTGAAGCATCAGCCACTGCATACGCACATAGTCTTTAGCATGGCCCCAATCGCGCAACGCATCAATGTTCCCCATAAAGAGACACTTCTCAAGACCTTGAGCAATATTGGCAAGGCCGCGAGTCACCTTACGCGTGACAAATGTTTCACCACGACGCTTAGACTCATGATTAAACAAAATACCATTACATGCATAAATGCCATAAGCCTCACGATAGTTCACAGTAATCCAGTAGGCGTACATCTTTGCAACTGCATAAGGGCTTCTTGGATAAAAAGGAGTGGTTTCTTTTTGTGGAATTTCTTGTACTAAACCGTAAAGCTCTGAAGTGGATGCTTGATAGAAGCGGGTTTTCTTTTCCAAGCCCAAGATACGAATAGCTTCTAGCATGCGCAGTGGGCCCATTGCGTCTACATCTGCCGTGTACTCTGGGGATTCAAAAGAAACGGCTACGTGAGACTGCGCGCCTAAGTTATAAATCTCATCTGGCTGAGTTTGCTGAATGATGCGCACTAAGTTGCTGGTATCGGTCAAATCACCATAATGCAAGATCAAGTCCGGGTGATTAACGTGTGGATCTTGATAAAGATGATCAATGCGCTCAGTATTAAAAGAAGAGGCGCGGCGTTTAATCCCATGGACGATATAACCCTTGTCCAATAAAAACTCGGCGAGGTAAGAACCGTCTTGACCGGTAATGCCGGTAATCAATGCAACTTTTTGTTTACTTGTCATATGTATTTTTCTTTATTCTTTAAACTCTTATTTCGTTTTTATTGACTTGTCATTTCAAGTGCGTCCATAAGTATCTTCAAAACGCACAATGTCATCTTCACCCAAATAGCAACCTGACTGCACCTCAATAATTTCTAGGGGCTCTGTACCAGGGTTTGCAAGACGATGGGTTTGACCTTGTGGAATATAAGTGCTTTGATTTTCTTGTAAGGTGATGACTTGGTCACCATTAGTAATCTCGGCAGTTCCCTTCACCACAATCCAGTGCTCAGCGCGGTGATGGTGCATTTGCAATGAGAGGCTTGCTCCTGGCTTTACCTGGATACGCTTTACTTTGAAGCGCTCGCCCTCATCAACACTGTCATACCAACCCCAAGGTCTAGCTACTTTGCGATGTAAATTTTTCTCTTCGCGTTTTTGGGCTTCAAGTTTTACAACAATATTTTTAACGTCCTGGCTATTCGCTCGATCGGCGACTAAAACTGCATCAGCAGTTTCCACAATAATGAGATTTTCCACGCCCACTGCACTAACCAAACGGCTGCTAGAATGTACTAAGGAATTCTTAGAGTTGGTGAGTAAGGTATCCCCGCTAGTAACATTGCCGTCTTGATCTTGTTTGCCCACTTGCCATACCGCATCCCATGCGCCAAGATCATTCCAGCCAGCATCGAGCTCTACCATCTTGATGGGAAACTTTGACGCAGGGCACTTTTCGATAACAGCATAGTCAATTGATTCACTAGGAATGTCATTGAATGCATCCTTACCGGGTCTCAAAAACAATACATCACCGGATGCATCTTGCGCCTTAGCTTGCCAAGAGTTTTGCGTGGCTGCAAGAATATCGGGGCGAAATTCTTTTAAAGCAGCAAGCCACACGCTGGCTTTGAGAACAAACATGCCGCCATTCCAAAAGTAGCCGCCCTCTTCTAAATATTTTTTAGCCGTTGCCCCATCGGGCTTTTCAACAAAGCGCTCAACAGTAAACTCTCCGCCGCTTTCTTCGCTGCCGTTTGTTTTGATATACCCATAGCCGATTTCTGGCGCACTGGGGGTAATACCCAAAATTGCAATAGCATCCTTAACGGCGATGCTGACTGCCAGCCGCAAAGCTTTGGTGAAGGCTGCCCCATTTTTAATGGTTTGGTCCGCTGGAGCAACTATCAAAATGGGATCATTACCCTGCTCTTGAGCATAGAGTGCTGCAAGCGTTAAAGCTGGGGCAGTATTTCTGCCAGAAGGCTCAAGCAATAAAGTAGCCTCGATGTTCTTCGATTCATGTTTCAACTCACGCAGTTGATCAAGTCCCAAGAAGCGATGCTCTTCGTTAGTCACAATCACTGTATTGCCAAGTGTGATCTCTTTATCGGCAATTGTATGAATACGCTCGATAGCTTGCTGAAAAAGACTCTTTTTAGAATCGTCGCCTGAGAGCACCAAAAACTGCTTTGGAAAGCCTGCTCGCGATAGTGGCCACAGACGTGTACCCGAACCACCGCATAGAATCACTGGTAACACTTGAGTCATAATTGTCTTCTGATATTTTGCAATTCTGTCGGCATTTCTTTTGGCATATTGCCTATAAATAATGTATGGTTGATTTTATAGCCTTCTGATCGCCCTCTAAATATTCCGGAAGCTAATAGAATGTAGATCTGAGTTTTATCAACAGTATTAGGAGAATGCAAATGACCTCAATTCCAAAAATCAATGTTCGCAATTCTGTTTCTGAATGCTCCCAATCCCTACGTAAAGAAAATGCAGGTAAATACCAAAATTACAGTATTAAAGACTGCATTATTTCAATTGCTGCCTCTAAAGTTAAATAATTGGTCATTTTTAGGTCTTTTAAATGCTTTTAGCTATAAAAAAGATCCCTCTTTACAAATGAGGACTTACTTAGCTGGGCGATTGGGGTAGCTTTTCCCCGTCATATTGTTGTAGATTGCCCCTGCTAGTACTAACAAAATAGAATCTATCAATACTGGAAATATGGCAAAGCGGTAATGCAATACATGCCCTAAAACGGCAATTAGCGCTAACGCTGCAGCTGGAGGGTGCAAACAGCGGAGCATAAACATCCCAAGAGTAGCTAAAGATGCGGCAATGGACATGGCTAAAAGTGGCTCATCAATAAGATTGGCCGCTGTGATACCAACCAAGGCAGATAGGGTATTGCCTGCGATCACCGCCCAGGGCTGGGCCATGGGGCTGCCAGGTAATGCAAATACTAAAAGAGCGCTTGCTCCCAAGGAGGCCATCAGCCATTCATCCACTCCACCCAGCTCTCCAAGGTACTTAGCAATAGTAAGCACTAACATCAATCCCAAAAATGCGCCACAACTAGAGCGAAAACGCTCAATCCAAATTACTCTTGGCTGGTCGCCCCCCAAGTAAAAGGAATATCGCTTGATTAGGTATTTCGCAGTATGTCTCATCTTTTATTTCTTTAATCGAAATTTAATTATTGTTTGCTTTTAGCTATCGAGCCAATACAAAAATATGATTATTCGATAGCACTGTTTTGATCATAATAACCCTGTGGTAAGTAATTTTTTCCTCCATTCAGGAATACCCGCCCTATCCCAAATAATCATTTTTAGGAGTCATTCATGGCTAAAACCGTAAAAGGTACAAAGACCGAACAGTCTTTGAAAGAAGCGTTTGCTGGCGAATCCCAAGCAAACCGTCGTTATTTATATTTCGCGAACCAAGCCGATATTGCTGGTGCAAATGATGTTGCAGCAGTTTTTCGCTCAACTGCTGAAGGTGAAACTGGTCACGCCCATGGTCATATGGAGTATTTGATCGAAGGCGGCGCTGGCGAGCCAGGCACAGGCATGCCAGCTAAGACAGTTGCAGAAGCTCTACAAGCAGCGATTGCTGGTGAAACCCATGAGTACACCGATATGTACCCAGGCATGGCTAAGACTGCACGCGATGAAGGTTTTGACGAGATCGCTGACTGGTTTGAAACTTTGGCAAAGGCTGAACGCAGCCACGCCAACAAGTTCACCAAAACTTTAGAAGCGCATTTGGCTAACGTTTAATTTTTAAACTTAGCAATAAAAAAGCCACCGCAGTTAAAACTGCGGTGGCTTTTTTCTTTTGCAGAGACGAATCTCAGCAAGAACAGGGGATAACTCAGTAAGTTAAGCCTTCTTAGCGTAAGCAGAACACCAGCCTTTAGCAGCCACTTGCTTGCCAGCAAACAGTGCACAACCACCAGCAGCAGAACCAGCGGCACCTTGATAGAGTGCGCAATTACTACAAGCTTGTGGCGCAGCATATTTAGCGTACTTTGCTTTATCCACTTTAGAAGCATCCGCTTTGTAACCCAATGCAGCAGCTTGTGGATCTGTTTCAGCAACCATCGCTTGAGCTTGTACTTTGCCATTGAGGGCCAAAGTAGCAGCGCCAGCAGCGGACATGATCATGAATTGACGACGGGTAGATTTCATATGGACTCCAGTGGGTTAATGGTCAAATTAAAAGCATCAATGCAAAGCAATTAACAAAAATTGAATTGGCAACTAGAGCGATCATAGAGCAGAAGAAATCAGTACAGTAGCCCACTCTTAAGTAACTGATTTATATAGCATATTAGTTGAGAATTATTCTCAATTATTGATTAACTTGAATCAAATTTAAATTAATACTGAAATCAGTTTTGACTAACGCCTCTCCAGTAAAGAGAGGAACTCACGTCGCAAGTTAGCGTCTTTTAAGAAGGCGCCACGCATCACGCTGTTGACCATCTTCGAGTCACGATCTTTCACGCCACGCCATTGCATACAGAAGTGATCAGCATCCATCACGATTGCAACACCAATGGGTTTGATCTTTTTCTCGAGCATGTCTGCCAACTCCACCACCGCCTCTTCCTGAATCTGTGGGCGGCACATTACCCATTCAGTTAAACGTGAATACTTAGACAGGCCAATCAAAGCAGAATCCTTACTTGGCAAAACACCAATCCAAATACGACCCATGATCGGGCACAGGTGATGGGAACAAGCACTACGAACTGTGATTGGTCCAATGATCATCAGCTCATTGAGGCGACTCACATTGGGAAATTTCGTTAAAGTTGGCTGACCTACATAACGTCCATTGAACACCTCTTGAACATACATTTTGGCAACGCGCCTACTGGTATTTTGGGTGTTGTGATCACTCTCTGTATCTATCACCAAACTCTCTAATACGGCCTGCATCTTTTCTGCAACCTCATCAACCAAACCTTCTAACTCACCAGGTTTAATGAACGCGGAAATATTGTCATTCGCATGAAAGCGCGCCTTCTGCGCTTCAATCCTTCGGCGAATCACCACGGACAAAGGTAATCCAGCAGCTTCTTTTTTAGCAATCTTCTTTGCTGGAGTTTTTTGAGATGCGGCCTTGGTGGCTGACTTCGTTATTGATTTCGTTGTCGACTTCGTTGCGGACTTAACAGGTAACTTTGCAACTGTTTTTTTAGTGAGCATAAATATATTTTTTCTAAATGATGTCTGAAGATGAATCTATATCTGAAAGAAGATCGCAACAACATAAGCAATCCCACATAACCAAACAATAGAGCGCATAGTTGGCCAATTGCCTACATAACAAATCAAATAGGCAATGCGTGAAATCACAAAGCCCAGCGCTAGCAGATCTAACCGAGTTTGGGGTGCATGCATGAGCGACGCAATGATGACAGCGGCAAAGAACAGGGGTAGGGATTCAAATAAATTGGCTTGCGCAGCATTGGCGCGTGCCCGAAAGCCTGTTTGCTTGGCAAGCCATGAACGCGGCTGAGCATTGTCGTAACCCTCAAAACCT
>Ga0316220_1000486_pt1 | contig 57169 bp, 55 predicted proteins | sample TBH18005metaG_FD_203632 | JGI IMG/M metagenome (GOLD analysis project Ga0316220, IMG submission 203632) | Freshwater microbial communities from Trout Bog Lake, Wisconsin, USA - TBH18005 | ecosystem: Environmental > Aquatic > Freshwater > Lake > Hypolimnion/Profundal zone | place: USA: Wisconsin... | reverse complement strand
GGCCACCCGGACCCATCACCATGAGGCGGGGGCGGGAACAGTTCTATGCTATCCATCGCGGCAGGTTGCTCGGATCGACGCGGAAGAAAGATGTGAGACTCCTCTAGGGCTCGTCCGGGCCACCTATGCCCTGGCTGTGCCGCGACAGATGGCCCGGACAAGGCGGGCCATGACGATGGCGGAATGGCGGTGCGTCGGCCTCAACGACGGCTGGAAAAACCTGAGGCGATTCTATTGACCGATCAGCACGAGACGCAAGCGTGTCGTGCGGTTCCGCCGTTGATCCAGATCAACGACAGCCGGCATGGACCGACTGAGATCGCGGCAGGGGCATATACGCGGCAAGGAGCGTCCAAACATGACACAATCATCGCAAGGCACCCGGTTCACGGCGGACACGCTGACGTTCATCGTCAGGCACGAGCTGTGGGATGGCAATATCCAGGATCACGCCGACCAGGGCGTCTGCATCGACGTGGCGGCGGACATCAGGGGCCGCGAAACCGTGCTGCTGCGCTTCAATTGCTTCGATATCGAGCGCAGCTACATCTACGGGCCGGAGAATCCCGATCTGCGGATCGCGGCGCCGATGATGCTGGGCGGCGCGGAGCGAACCGGCGGCGGCCAGCTCTACCGCATGGACCCGACCACCGACGGCAATCCGATCGGCTGGACCATCCGGACGCTGGCAACCAAGCTGCCCCAGATGCTGGACCGAGCCGGATACAGGGACATCGCGGTCGGGCTCGATCTGGCCGCGGTGCGGCGGATGCTGCCCGACGTGGAAGCCTGCGCTCGGGAGTTGCATGGCGCGCGGCGGAACACGGTCAAACACAATCGGGGGACCGACATCTTCCCGGCGGGCAACATCCGGTTCGGGCTGGAGATGCGGCGGCTGCCGGTGGGCGACGGCGGCCTGGCGATCCACGTGTTGGGCGATGTCGGCGGCGCCACCCGCAAATCCTACGTGGAGGAGACGGAGCTGCTGGCGTTCGATTGTTTCTGGGACGGCGCGCATTATCACTACGGCCCGCGCAACAAGAACCACCGCATTTACTGGGACATGACGCTGGTCGAGGACCCGCTGGAATGGGTGTTCGAGCAACTGGAAAACCGCAAACTGGGTGCCATGATCGAGCGCGCCGGATATCCGGGCATCGCCGCCGACCTCGACCTGGACACGGTCGCGTCCGTGCTGCCGGCGATGAAGAAACGAGCGTTCGCGATGTACGCGGCGGGCGAGGCACTGACCGGCCACAAGGGGCTGCCGCTGGAGCCAACGCCCAATCTGGCCGCTGATTAGGGAACGTGTCGCTGCCCAGCAGATCCGTCCTGGCCCGGCTTGTCCGGGCCACCTATGCCCTGACGGTGCCGTAATCGTTGAACCGGACAAGCCATGTCATGACGATGAGGTAACGGTCTCGGCTCGTCGGGCCATCACGGTTTGGTGAAGACTGCGCCACGCCCCTATGGCCGCGCCGATCATGGTATAGTCTTCGCACGGACACAGGCGGAGGCAAACAACCCCATGGCGGATTTGCAAAAGCTGCTTTTCGAAACCCCGGCCACGATGACCGACCGGGAGGTCCTGGCCACCGCCCGCCTCAACGCTCGGGTCAAGGTGTTTGCCGGCCGCGAGCTCTCCGAGGACATCACCGAACGGATCAACGAAGCGGTGGCGGATGAGATGGATCAGCTCATCGCGGACGGCGTGCTGAAGCAGCGGCCGGATTGGCTCGCGGTGATTGTCCGCCGGCGGCTGTACGTGGCGTTCGGCAGCGCCGCCGTGCAGCAACTCAGCCGCGAGTTACTGCAAGCCGGCGCCGTCCGGTAAGCGATCGGGCCGCATACGCCTTCTACCGCGTGAAACCGTTTCCGCCCGGGGCGAACCGAGGCGAATCAACGGCCTCGACTGACTGATGCTGCCGGGTGATTCCCGTGAGCACCTCAGTAATGTTCTGAACGCAAACGGCCAGATAAGCCGCGGTCGCCAGGACCAGGCAAACCCACAGCAGATGCCTGTGCAACGCCGTGAAATCCGGTCGCCGGACTGTCTTGCGACGCAGTGGCGCGACATGCCGCATCCCGGGTAGTTGGAACATCGTCCGACCCTCCTTTCGACCGGACCCGCTCTCTCAACGGACCCGGCTTCAGTCAGAATCGTTAGTCCCGCATAGAAATTCCATAGGCCTGGACGACCCGCCGTATAGTGGAGCGGCGCCGATACGGATCGTCCTCCTCTGCATCGTCGGTGAAAGCTGACCAAAAGACGGGAACTCCGCCCCTCGCCGGCATTGCGGACGACCGGGATCACCCCGAGATTTCGATTTCCCGCGCCAAAATCTCAAACGACCGTTTCCGGGCCGCATGATCGAAGATCTGCGCCGTCACCATCAGTTCGTCCGCACCTGTCGAAGCAACGAATGCGCGCAAGCCGTCCCGTATCGTCTCCGGCCCGCCCACCACCGAACAGGCCAACGCATCGGCCAGCATGGTTCGGCCGAACCGATCAACATCCGCATCGAAATTCGCCACCGGGGGCGGCAGCTTCCCCGGCCGGCCGCGCCGCAGGTTCAGGAACGCCTGCTGCAGGGACGAGAACAGAAATCGTGCCTCATCATCCGTGTCCGCCGCGAAGATGTTGACGCCCAGCATCACATGCGGTTTCGCAAGACGATCGGACGGACGAAACCGCTCCCGATACAATGCCATTGCGTTCTGCATCTCTCCCGGCGCAAAGTGCGAGGCGAACGCGAACGGCAAGCCAAGATGCGCCGCCAGTTGCGCCCCGAACAGGCTGGACCCGAGGATCCAAATCGCGACTTCTTCCCCCTCGCCGGGCACCGCGCGCAACGCCTGTTGCGGATCGGCTGGCTTGAAGTAACTCATCAGTTCGACGACGTCGGCGGGAAACTGGTTCACGTCGGCCGACAGGTTGCGCCGCATGGCATGTGCGGCGATCGGGTCCGAACCCGGTGCCCGGCCAAGCCCGAGGTCGATCCGCCCCGGGTGCAGCGCCGCCAGTGTCCCGAACTGTTCGGCGATCAACAGCGGCGCGTGGTTCGGCAGCATGATACCGCCGGCGCCAACGCGAATCGTGCTGGTGGCGACGGCCACATGCGCCAGCGCAACGGCCGTCGCGGCGCTGGCGATGCCGGCCATGTTGTGATGCTCCGCCATCCAGTAGCGGGCGTACCCCAGCGATTCTACATGGCGGGCGAGGTCGATCGAATTGCGCAAGGCCTGGCCAGGCGTGCTGCCTTGGGGAACCGGGGAGAGGTCGAGGACGGATAATGGGATCATCCGCACAATATGGTGCAGTGCGCCCCGAAACGCCACCGCCCGCCCCTTGCCCGGCGACCCGCTCGGCGACATGTTGAGCCTATGATCCCCTTCGACAACACCTACGCCCGCCTGCCAGACCGCTTCTACGCGCGCCTGGACCCGACACCGGTGGCCGCGCCAAAGCTGGTGCGGGTTAACACAATGCTGGCCCGACAATTGCGGATCGACCCGGATTGGCTCGCGACTTCCGACGGTGTCGCGGTGCTGGCCGGCAATCAGGTGCCGGCGGGCGCCGAACCGATGGCGCTGGCCTACGCGGGGCATCAGTTCGGCCATTTCGTGCCGCAATTGGGCGACGGCCGAGCCAATCTGCTGGGTGAAGTCGTAGGACTCGACGGCATCCGGCGCGATATTCAGTTGAAGGGGGCCGGCCCGACGCCCTTCTCCCGGCGTGGCGACGGACGCGCGGCGCTGGGTCCGGTGCTGCGGGAATACCTGATCAGCGAGGCGATGGCCGCGCTTGGTGTGCCGACCACCCGCAGCCTCGCCGCCGTCACCACCGGCGAACCGGTGCGGCGGGAGACGTTGTTGCCGGGTGCGGTGCTGACCCGGGTCGCCGCCAGCCATATGCGAGTCGGCACGTTCCAATATTTCGCCGCGCAGGGTGACGCGGCGGGCGTCAAGCTGTTGGCCGATCATGCCATTGCCCGGCATTACCCGGATGCGGCCGGCGCCGAGAATCCCTATCTGGCGTTTCTGTCCGCCGTCATCGCCCGCCAGGCGGACCTCGTGGCTCGGTGGCTGCTGATCGGCTTCATCCACGGGGTCATGAACACCGATAACTGCTCGATTGCCGGCGAGACGATCGATTACGGTCCCTGCGCCTTCATGGACGCCTACGACCCGGGGACGGTGTTCAGTTCGATCGATCAGCACGGCCGCTATGCGTATGGCAACCAGCCACGGATCGTTCTGTGGAACCTGACGCGGCTGGCTGAGTGCCTGTTGCCTCTGTTGGGCGACATCGAGGAGGGGGCGAAGGCCGCGCTGGCGATGTTCGCTCCGGCATTCGAAGCGGCCTATTTCGGCGGCCTGCGGCGCAAGATTGGCCTTCAAACCGAGCGGCAGGGCGACAACGACCTGACGCAGGATTTGTTGAAGCTGATGGCGGAAGACGGTGCTGACTTCACTCTGACCTTCCGCACGCTGTGCGACGCGGCCGACGGTCCGGCAGGCGATGCGGCCGTTGGTGCGCTGTTCAAGGACGCCGGGGCATATGAGGCGTGGGCGCAACGGTGGCGTGTCAGGCTGGCGGAGGAGAGCGGATCGGCGACCACCATGCGGGCGGTCAACCCGGCCTTCATACCGCGCAATCATCTGGTGGAAGCGGCGCTGGCCGCTGCTGCCGAGCGGGCCGATTTCCAGCCGTTCGAGACACTGCTGGCGGTGCTGTCGCGGCCGTTCCAGGACGACCCGAACCTGGAACGCTACGCGATGCCTCCCGGGGAGGAGGAGCGGGTCCTGCAAACGTTCTGCGGGACGTGATCCGCTGTTATACCAGCCGCCGTTGACCGTGACGGGCGGCTATCCCACATGACCCGGCTCGTCCGGGCCACCAACACCCGCTGCTACTTGCAGAGATAGGTCGCGCGCGTGGTGGTGTCGCCGCGCGGGTTGAGGCTCTCCAGTGTCGCGGAGGACTTGTTGAAGATCGCGCACTTATCTTTGGCCATCGAGTCGGCGTAGGTCATCTCGCCGGCCGGGCTGTTGTCGAAGTCGATCAGCACCGACGACGCGCTGCCCGAGACGAACGCGACGGAATGGCCGGGCTTGGGTGTGACGGCGTTGCGGGCATAATCGTAAGCGCCGCAGCCGGTCAGGACACCTGCCGTCAGGCCTAGGATCAAGAGGTTGGCTGACTTCATCGAAATATGCCCTTTCCGAGACGATTCCGCCGTCATCGTGACGATCCGGATCACAGGATTATTGGGGATACGTACCCGCTCGCCCGATTGCAGGCAAGGCTAAGAACGGCCCGGCCTCGGGACCCTAAGCGATGAAATTAGAAAATGGGAGATTTGGGCAGTGGTCGCCGACCACTGCAATCACTGGTGGAGCTGAGGGGAATCGAACCCCTGACCTCCTGAATGCCATTCAGGCGCTCTCCCAACTGAGCTACAGCCCCAACCGGTGAGCGACGGGGTATAGACACGTCGTTCCACGGGATCAAGGGTAAGAATGCAAAAAAATCATCTGTTTTGCTAATCCTGCCCGGGAGGAAAATTCACCATCGTGTTGGCCCGGCACCAGTCCAAGGTTGACGTGCTGCCATGCCACGTTGACGTGGTGCGACTCCACGTCCGTTATGGCCCGGTTTGTCCGGGCCACCCATCGCGGCACCGTCAGGGCATGGGTGGCCCGGACACGCCGGGCCATGACAATGGGGGCAAGAGTGAGCCTCAAATCGGCCCCGGCACGACTACCCCGGCCGCCCGCACGATCTCAAAGTCGGTGCGACTGTGACAACGGGTGGGTGATCCGATGCGCCTTTAGTCCGGCGCGGATACGTCCGTGCGCCGGAACGTCCAGTACAGAGGTTGCCGCCCCGCGCGCAGAGCCTTCGCCTCATACCGTGTCGGCGGCCAGCCATCCGGCCGTGTCGTGGCTGGCTCCGCCTTCTCGAACAAGGTCTGCGCCGCCATCACGTCGCGCACCCAGGCCTGATAGGTGGGATCGTCGCTCGCAACCCGCCACTCGCCCCCGGGCTTCAGCACGGATGCCAGCAGACCCAGTTGTTCGGGATGCACAAAGCGGCGTTTGGCATGCCGCAGCTTGGGCCACGGGTCGGGGAACATCAGGAACAGCCGGTCCAGGCAGCCGTCCGGCAGCCGGCGCAGCAGAACCCGAGCGTCGTCGGTCCAGATGTGCAGGTTGGGTGGCAAGGGAGCGTCGGCTTCGTCGCCCTCCGGCACCAGGGCCGAGAGCAACGAACAGATGCCGTTTTCGAACACCTCACAGGCGATCAGCGTCACCTCGGGATGCGCCTGCACCTGTGCCAGCGCGTGCTCGCCGCCACCGAAGCCGACCTCCAGCCAAAGCGGCCCCGCCGGAAACACATCCGGCAGGGCCAACCTTGGTAGTGTGACGTCTAACAGCCTGGACTGCCGGGGCCGCAGTTTGTGTCCGCGAGCCCGGCCGTAGAGGCGATCCGGTGGCGGTTTTACCGCCCGAACGCTGCTTTGAGCGTCGGTACCAGATCGGTCACTTCCCACGTAAACGTACCTTTCGTCTCATCCGGCGTACGTCCGAAATGGCCGTAGGCCGAGGTCGGCACGTAGATCGGCCGGTTCAGCCGCAGATGCTCGCGAATACCGCGCGGCGACAGGTTCATCGAGTCGCGCAGGATCTTCTCCAGGCGGGTTTCGTCCACATCCTTGCCGGTGCCATGCAGATCGACATAGACCGACAGCGGACGCGCCACGCCGATCGCGTAGCTGATCTGGATCGTGCACTTCTCGGCCAGACCGGCGGCGACGACGTTCTTCGCGAGATAGCGGCAGGCATAGGCAGCGGACCGATCGACCTTGGTCGGATCTTTGCCGCTGAACGCGCCGCCGCCATGCGGGGCCGCACCGCCGTAGGTATCGACAATGATCTTACGCCCGGTCAGGCCGCAGTCGCCGTCCGGTCCGCCGATGACGAAGTTGCCGGTCGGGTTCACATGGAACTCTTCCTCGGCGCACATCCAGCCCTTGGGCAGGATCGTCTCGACCAACGGCCACAGCAGGCGCTTGATCTCGGCCTGCTCCATGCCCGCTTCGTGCTGGGTGGACACAACGACCGAGGTCGCGCCAACCGGCTTGCCATCGACATACCGCAGGGTAACCTGGCTCTTGGCGTCCGGCAGCAGGCCGGCCACGGAACGGTCGCCCGCCTTGCGCAGGTCACGGACCGTGCGAAGGATTTCGTGCGAATAGAACAGCGGAGCCGGCATCAGCGTGTCGGTTTCCATGCAGGCGTAGCCGAACATGATGCCCTGGTCGCCGGCGCCTTCGTCCTTGTTGCCGGCGCTATCGACGCCCTGCGCGATGTCGGAGGACTGCGAGTGCAAGTGCACGGCCACATCGGCATGCTGCCAATGGAAGCCTTCCTGCTCGTAGCCGATGTCGCGGATCGCCATGCGGACCAGGTGGGTCAGCAGCTCCGGCGTGACGGTCGCGGGGCCACGGGTTTCACCGGCCAGAACGACACGGTTGGTGGTGACCAGCGTCTCACAGGCGACGCGGGAATAGGGATCGGCGGTGAGGAACGCATCCAGCACCGTGTCGCTGAGGCGATCAGCGACCTTGTCGGGGTGGCCTTCGGAAACCGATTCCGAGGTAAACAGATACTCGCCCGTGTCCCGCATAGGGTAATGTCTCGCGTCAGGATATGTTACGGCCTGCCAAACGGCGGCTGTCGGCAGGATGCCAAAGTCGGCGGCTGTGTGGCGGAATCTAACGCCACGGTCAAGCCGAACCGGACACGTTCTGACTGTTTCGTCGTTATGTCATGCCAAGGACATCCATCATCGACCAGAGGCGGGGTGGTTGCGTGATCGCCCACAAAGCGGCCCGCACCGCGCCGGTCGCAAAGGTGCGGCGGTCGAAGGCTCGGTGGGTCAGTTCGATGTGCTCGCTGCCGGCGGCGAAGATCAGGGTGTGTTCGCCGACCACCTGACCGCCGCGCAGGGCAGCAAAGCCAATGGCGCCGGTTTTGCGCACGCCGGTGTGTCCGTGGCGGCCGCTTTCGATCACATCCTCCAATTTGACGCCTCGCCCCTTGGCGACCGCTCGGCCCATGCCGATGGCGGTGCCGGACGGGGAGTCAACTTTCTGGCGGTGGTGCATCTCGACGATCTCGGCGTCGTAGGCATCGGCGGGCAGGGCGGCCCCCATGCGTTCGGCCAGGGCCAGCACAAGGTTGACGCCGGCCGAGAAGTTGGCGGCATAGACGACCGGGATCCCTTTGGCCGCGGCTTCGACCGAAGCTTCGTCCGCGGCGGACAGGCCGGAGGTCCCGAGGACCCAGGCTTTGCCGGATGCGGCCATGATGGCGGCGTTGGCCTGAGCGGTGGCGGCGTTGGTAAAGTCGATGATCACGTCCGACTGTGCTGCGAGGGCGGCCAGGTCGGGGTTGCTCCGGCTGGTGCCGCCAGACAGCGTCGCGCCAGCGGCCTGGACTTCTTCAGCCAGAAGTTGCCCCATGCGGCCGGTGATGCCGGCAATGCCGATGCGTGTGGTCATGTCGGATATCTCCTGAGACGAAGGGCGCGCGCGTGCCCGGATTGGACAAGGAGCCTGAGACATTATCCTGTGAATATGCGGTCATGCGTACACCAGACTCAGGCGAGGAAGGGGACGGAGTCAAAAGAACATCACGAAGGTTGATTTCCGCCGTTAATTCAGCTATAAAATTTATGGAGGCTTTGTGGGATGCGAATCTTGCATTGCCTTTTTTATTCGGTTCCGATTTCCTCGAGTTTTTCGATGCTCGTGCGTAAATCGGTAATGTGAGCGATGCTCCATATTACGAATGACCCGCCCGTCGGCGATGGACCTTCAGCCTTATACCGTAAGTCCGCAATTTGCTGAGCGAACGGGGCCAGGCCGGTTCGAGCCGGCTTCGACATCCGATTCGTCCTGAAGCCCCACGAGATACAGTATGCGGCGAGGTCGGCGATTTGAACGCCGGTCGTAGATCGCTGTGAACGAAAAAGGGTTCCGGACGATCAATGCGGCACGTGTACGTCCTGTGCCGGTATCCTTGAAATATCGGTGCGTCTGATCGATCAGGAGATGGCTTTTGGTTTTCTCCAATTCGTCGAAAACGATGATCCCCTGTTCGGACCGGTCAGACCCGGACCTGGGTTCAGGCGCGTTATAGTCCTGCAGGAAGTAGAAAAATCGTTCGAACAGATAGGCATAATCCTTGCGTAATCCGCCACTTGCCGTTGAGGGAGCACTGGTTTCGACGACACTGGCAAACACACGGCAGAAATATTTTTTGCAAAGATTGAAGAGCGTCTCAACGTATTTCAGCTTAGCGAGCGCGAGACCCTTGAGTTCATCGTTTCCCGCGCTGTACCGCCGGCCAAAAATTGCCAGTTCAGCCTCGTGCAGTTCGTTCACTAAAATCCATAAAAAGCGGTCTTGGACGGCCACCCCGGCCAACACTTCGTAGGGTGAGGCCTTACGGTCGTGACCGCTTTCGTCAATGAATAGAAACCATGCCATATCGAAATGTGGCACACCCGATATGGAATTGCCAGCCTGCGCGGGTTCAACCTACCCTGGTCAGACATCATGGCTGGCGACTTTCCGTCGCACTCGCCGCCGGCCATCGTTCTCCTTCGACGGTCAGCCGGCGGCGAAGTTGATTTAGCCCCGCCCGCCATCGAAGAATGCCGCCACCTTGGCGAAAAATCCCTCATGGTCCGGGCTGCCTTTGCTGCCCTTGGTCGCCTCGGCTTCAAACGCTTCCAACAATTCGCGCTGTTTGGAAGACAGGTTCTGCGGCGTCTCGACCGCCACCTGGATGAACATATCGCCGCGCGCCGCACTGCGCAGCACCGAGAATCCCTTGCCGCGCAGCCGGAACTGGTCGCCCGTCTGCGTCCCGGCCGGGATTTTGACCTTCGCCCGAGTCCCATCGATCACCGGCACCTCGATATCGTCACCGAGTGCGGCCTGGGTCATCCGCAGCGGCACCCGCATCAGGATGTTCGCCTGTTCGCGCTGGAAGAACTCGTGCGGCCGGATCGAGACGTGCACGTACAGATCACCGTTCGTGGCACCCGCGCCGCCGGCCTCGCCTTCACCGGTCAACCGGATACGGGTTCCGTCTTCCACACCGGCCGGGATCGCCACCGACAGGCTGCGCTCACGCTGAACGGTGCCGGCGCCCTGGCAGACCCGGCATGGATTGCGAACCACACGGCCCTGGCCAGCGCACGTTGGACAAGTGCGTTCAATCAGGAAGAACCCCTGCTGCGCCCGCACTTTACCGGCGCCCTGGCAGGTCGGGCAGGTTTCGGCCGTGCGGCCTTTGTCCTGCGATCCGCTGCCCTCGCAGCCTTCGCACTTCACCCGGGTTGGCACCCGCAGATCGACCTTCGTGCCGGCGAACGCCTCGACAAGGCCGATCTCCACACCCTGTCGCAGGTCGGCGCCGGTCCGGGCGCGCTGGGTACCACCGCCGCGCCGGCCCATGCCGAACATCTGGTCGAAAATATCGCCGAGATCGCCGGAGGCCGAGAAATCGAAACCGCCCATGCCGGCACCGCCGCCGCCATTGCCCTGCTCAAACGCCGCATGGCCGAAACGGTCGTAGGCGCCGCGCTTCTGGTCGTCCTTCAGGATGTCATACGCCTCGCTGACTTCCTTGAACTTCGCCTCGGCTGCCTTGTCGCCAGGATTGCGGTCGGGATGGAATTGCATTGCCTGCTTGCGGTACGCCTTCTTCAGGTCGTCCGCGCTGGCGTTCTTCGCCACACCCAGGGTGGCATAATAATCAGCTTTGGCCATCTCAGCCCTTTATCGCGTCGGCGCCGTGATGCGCGCCTAAAAAATCAATCGCCGTCATTTTTTCCGGGGTCGTTGTGTGACGGCCCTGGACAATCACCCCTCCGCCGCTTGCGCCAGGGGTTGAACACAAATCGCGCCCGCCTTCAAAAGAAGCGCGGGCGCGACTCGTCATGTCAGTCAGGCCCCTGGATCAGGCCGACTTTTTCTTCTTGTCATCGACTTCCTCGAACTCGGCATCGACAACCTTGTCGTCATGCGGAGCCTGCGGTCCGGCGCCGCCTTCGGGGGGCTGCTGCGACGCGGCTTCGGCCTTATACATGGCCTCACCGATCTTCATCGCCGCCTGGCTCAGCCGTTCGCCGGCCTGCTTCAGCGCCTCGGTATCGTTGCCTTCCAACGCGGTCTTCGCGGCGGCGACAGCGGCTTCGGCTTCGCCACGCTCCTGAGCGCCCACCTTGTCGCCATGCTCCTTCAGGTTTTTCTCGACCTGATGGACCATGCTTTCGGTGTGATTCCTGGCCTCGACGGTGGCGCGGCGCTGCTTGTCGGCTTCGGCGTTGGCCTCGGCTTCCTTCACCATGCGCTGGATGTCGGCCTCGGACAGACCACCGCTGGCCTGGATGCGGATCTGCTGCTCCTTGCCGGTCGCCTTGTCCTTCGCCTGGACGGACACGATGCCGTTGGCGTCGATGTCGAAGGTCACCTCGATCTGCGGCACGCCACGCGGCGCGGACGGAATACCGGTCAGGTCGAAGTTGCCCAGCAGCTTGTTGTCAGCCGCCATCTCGCGCTCACCCTGGTACACCTTGATGGTGACCGCCTGCTGATTGTCGTCGGCAGTGGAGAACGTCTGGCTTTTCTTCGTCGGGATCGTCGTGTTGCGGTCGATCAACCGCGTGAACACGCCGCCCAGCGTCTCGATGCCCAGCGACAGCGGAGTCACATCCAGCAGCAGCACGTCCTTGACGTCGCCCTTCAGAACGCCGCCCTGGACCGCGGCGCCGATGGCGACGACTTCGTCCGGGTTGACGTTGCGGGCCGGCTCACGGCCGAAGAACGCCTTCACCGCTTCGATCACCTTGGGCATACGGGTCATGCCGCCCACAAGAATGACTTCCTGGATTTCGCTGGCGGTGACGCCGGCATCCTTCAGGGCCGCCTTGCAGGGTTCCAGGGTGCGGCTGATCAGATCATCGACCAGCGATTCCAGCTTGGCGCGGGACAGCTTCATCACAAGGTGCTTCGGCCCGGAGGCGTCGGCGGTGATGAACGGCAGGTTGACTTCCGTCTCTTTGGACGAAGACAGCTCGATCTTCGCCTTTTCAGCCGCTTCCTTCAGGCGCTGCAGGGCCAGCTTGTCGCGGCGCAGGTCGATCCCCTGCTCCTTTTTGAATTCATCGGCCAGATAGTCGATGATGCGCAGATCGAAATCTTCACCGCCGAGGAACGTATCGCCGTTGGTGGACTTCACCTCGAACACGCCGTCGCCGATTTCCAGCACGGAGATGTCGAAGGTGCCGCCGCCGAGATCGTACACCGCGATGGTGCCGGCGGACTTCTTATCCATGCCGTAGGCAAGCGCGGCCGCTGTCGGTTCATTGATAATACGCAGCACTTCAAGACCGGCGATGCGGCCGGCATCCTTGGTCGCCTGGCGCTGGCTGTCGTTGAAGTAGGCCGGAACGGTGATGACGGCCTGGGTGACCGGCTCACCCAAATAGGCTTCCGCCGTCTCTTTCATCTTGCCCAGGATGAACGCGCTGACCTGGCTTGGAGAGTATTTGCCGCCCCGTGATTCCACGGCCGCGTCGCCGTTGTCGTTGCGGACGATGGTGTAGGGCACCATGCCCTTGTCCTTGGCGACCAACGGATCGTCATAGCGGCGGCCCATCAGCCGCTTGATCGCATACAGCGTGTTGGTCGGGTTGGTCACCGCCTGGCGCTTGGCCGACTGGCCAACCAGACGCTCGCCGCCATCGGCGAAGGCGACCATGCTGGGGGTGGTGCGGGCACCTTCCGAGTTTTCAATGACCCGGACATCCTTGCCTTCAAGGATCGCGACGCAGGAATTGGTGGTACCGAGATCGATACCGATCACTTTACTCATATGAATAGTCTCCTTTCAGCGGACTGTGACGGCCCGAAGCACCGGCGCAGTCCCTACAGCGAATAATCCGGATGTATGGGACGGAGGCGTCGAGAACAAGTGTTATAGCCAAAAAATCCGTACCGTTCTGTCACAATTGACCGATTTCGTCAGTCCCCGGATGGTCCGGTGAGTTCCTCGGTCGGGGCTTTGGCCACGACAACCATCGCCGGGCGCAGCAGCCGGCCGTTCAAGGTCCAGGCTTTCGACCATGCCTGGAGCACGGTTCCCGGAGCATGCAGGTCGCTGTCCTGCTCCGCCATCGCCTGATGCAGGTTGGGGTCGAACGGCTGGCCGACCGGGTCGGTCTGCTTGATGCCGTTGCGCTCCAACGTGCCGACGAAACTGCGTTCGACGCCTTCAAGACCCTCGCGGACTTTAGCGAGAATCGGCGGCTGGTCGTCCGATGCCGGCGGCAGGCTGTCGATACCTCGCTTCAGGTTCTCGGCGGCTTCGACCACGTCGGTGGCGAATTTCTGCACCGCATACTGACGCGTGTCGTCAACGTCCTTGCGGGCGCGGGAGCGGACGTTGGCGTTTTCCGCCTCGGCGCGCATCCAGCGTTCTTTCATCTCAGCCAATTCGGCTTCCAGCGCGGCAATGCGTTCAGCGGCCGCCGGTTCCGGCGGAGCGGCATCCTGCGGCGGCGCCACGTCTGGTTCGGCGGCGGTCTGTTCTGACATGGTATCCTGGAATGGTTGTGGGTCGGTATTCATGGTGCGCATCACTAAGGCAGCCGCCAACAGTTAGGGAAGCCCCAACGCGAGGACAACCCGTATCGACACGTTTGTTTACCAAGGCGGGGGTGTTTACCAAGGCGGGGGTGTTTACCAAGGCGGGGGTGTTTACCAAGGCGGGGGTGTTTACCAAGGCGCGGGTGTTTACCAAGGCGCGGGTGTTTACCAAGGCGCGGGTGTTTACCAAGGCGCGGGTGTTTACCAAGGCGCGGGTGTTTAACCGAGAAGCTGGCCGATCACCCGGGCCGTATAATCCACCACCGGGATAATCCTGCCATAATTAATCCGGCTGGGTCCGATCACACCAATGGCACCGACGATGCGGCCGGCCTCGTTGCGGGCGGGGGCCACCACCATCGACACGCCCGAGGTATTGAACACGCCGCTCTCCGCACCGATGAAAATCCGCACGCCGTCCGATTGTTCGGCCAGTTCCAGCAGCTTCAGCATCGTCTCCTGCGCCTCCAGCCGTTCGAACAGCGACTGAATCGCGGTCAGGCGGTCGAGCTGAGTCACATCAGACAGCAGACGCGCCTGACCGCGAACAATCAGGCTGCCGGAGCGGCCCTCGCCGGTCCAGGTTGCCAGGCCGGCCGCCACGACCAGGGTGGACAAAGCGTCGAGTTCGGTTCGGTTGGCCGCTATTTCCTCGCCCACGACGCGGCGCAGTTCGGTCAGCGGCCGGCCGGACAGGCGGGAATTCAGATAGTTGCTGGCGTGTTGCAAGGCGGAGGGCGGCAGGCCGGGCGGTGTTTCGATCACCCGGTTTTCCACCTGGCCGTCACTGTTCACTAACACCACCAGTGCTCGGCCGGGGCCGAGCGGGACGAATTCGATGTGTTTGATCGAACCCTCGGATTTTGGTGCGAGGACCAGGCCGGCGGCGGCGGACAATCCCGACAGCAGCGAACTGGCTTCCGCCAACGTGTCCTCCAGGCTGCGGCCCGAGGCTGCCAGCGCGGCGGAGATTGACACGCGCTCGTCTTCACTCAGCTCACCAAAATTGAGCAGGCCATCGACGAACAGCCGCAGGCCCTGATCGGTGGGCAGGCGGCCGGCGGAGGTGTGCGGCGCAAACAACAGTCCGGCATCGGTCAGATCGGCCATCACGTTGCGAATGGTGGCGGGCGACAGGCTCATGGGCAGGCGGCGCGCCAGGGTGCGCGAGCCAACGGGTTCGCCGGTGGAGACGTATTGTTCGACGATTTCGCGCAGCACGGCGGCCGATCGGGCGTCGAGGCCGGGCGGCAACGGCGGCGGCGCGGCCGGGTATGGCAAGGTCCGGCCTTGGAAGCGAGGGAAGCGGCCTGGGGGCGGGACGGACATGTTCATCGGTTGTGCTCCGACCTTGGACGGTAGGATGCGGAGTGAGAGGGGTCAATCGAATTTGGGATCGTTCGCAGCCGAATGATGGGCCGCTGGACGGCTGACCGCCGCAATGTTACGCATTGAGAAGTTCTACTCATCCGGGGGTTTCGCGTTGGCTGAGGAAGATTGCGTCATTCTATCCGAGGTCAACCGATGATTCCCTCCGCAGACAACAATTCTCAATGGAATGTCCTCGCCGGGGTGCGTTTTTTGTTGGCAGCCTGCGTGGTGATAACGCATTCGGAAATCGTGGCGCCCGGCTACTTTCTTGTTCGATGGATCGGGCATACCGGCTATCCCGCCGTATTCGGCTTCTTCATGATCAGTGGCTATAGCATCGCAGCCAGCATTATCGCCCGTCCGGATCGCTATATGGTGCGGCGTGTGAAGCGCATCTACCCCGCCTATCTCTTTGCGATTGCTTTCGCGAGCATCATCACCATTGGCGGCCCTCTCCATTTGCCTCTCGGCGAAGTTCTTATGCCGCCAGATTGGCGTGTCATTGCCGGCAATGTATTGATGATGCAAGGAACATTGGTCAGTTCAATATCGACCGACGGTGCGTTGTGGTCGCTTTCGATTGAGTGGTGGTGCTACGTGCTGGCGCTTATTCTGATTAGATTCCGAAATGATGTGTCGTTCGCCCTGATGCTGATCTCGTTTGGCGCGATGATATCATATTATGAGTTGGTCAAGTTTGTCGGCGGCGCCGGTTTCCCGGCGGGTTCGAACGTGGCAATGATGGCGTGGGCGTGGCTGTCTGGTTTCGTTTATTTTCGCAGCCAGACAATCGTCAATTTCCTGTTCATGTTGTTGCTGCCGTTGTTGATGTTCGATATTTTTCTACCGCTGCAGTTTGCGGATTTTGTGATCATTATATCGGCGTTTGCGGTGTTGTTTGCCAAAGCCATTCGGATTGAAAGTGTTGCGGTGAATCGCGCACTCAATTTTCTCGGGAACGCATCCTACCCGCTTTATCTTCTTCATGGTCCCATGTTGTATTTTGCCGTAACCAGCACCCCCATCCATAATGGAAATGCCCTTATTTTCATTATCATTGCACTGGTTTTGTTCGGCTATTACCTGACCTCGGCGCTCTACACCCTGATGAGGAATCTCCTGGAGCAAAAAGTAGCCGGTATGGCCACGTAGGATAGCCAAACACGGGGGCCGAGACCGGCGAATTCGATGTGCTGGATGAAGCCCTCGGACGGCGGGCGAGAGCCGGACCGGCGGCGGACAATACGCCCGAGGCCGGTCCGGCATAAGTCCGGTTTAGCTACCGCAAAATTTCGCGAGCACCGTCCCACAAGGTTCGGGTCACCTCACCGGCGGGTCGCACAGACGCAAGCCTGGCGGATTGTCCGGCCCAGGCCTGCATCCGGTCGATATCACCCGCCTTGGTCGCGGCGTCGCGCATCGACTGCGTCAGCGCGCGCTGCACAGGATATGGCGCAGGAACAGGCGCTTCCTCTGCGTTCGCCGCCCGCGCGTAGGCCGTCGCCACGCTGCGACCCGCTCGGCCCGAAAACGCCCTGGTGACCACGGTTTCCTCCGGCTGGCTACGCCCGATCGCATCGGCCCACACCGGGGACAGTTTGGCCTCGGGAGTTCGCAGGAAGCCGGTGCCGATCTGAACGGCCGACGCCCCCAGAGTCAGGGCCGCCGCAACACCGCGGGCATCGGCGATGCCGCCGGTGGCGATAACCGGAACTTTTACCGCGTCGGCAATGGCGGGCAGCAGGGCGAACAGGCCGACCATGGACGATTCCGCCTTGGCCGGATCGAAGGCGCCCCGGTGGCCGCCCGCCTCCATTCCTTGCGCGACAATGGCGTCGGCGCCCGCCGCTTCGGCTTCCAGAGCCTCCCGCACGGTTGTGACGGTTGCGAACCAGCGGATGCCGCGCGCCTTCATCGCCGCGACAAATGCCGGCGGATAGACCCCCATGATGGAGGAAATCACCGAAGGGCCGGCTTCCAGCATCGCCTCGCACTGGGCCACGAAATCCGGCGGCGTGGAGTTGGCGGCCTCCTCCGGCACCTCGGATCCCCAGGTGGCAAGGAAGCGGCGCACGGCGGCCTCGGCGTCGGGGTCGCGGGTCGCGGGCGCATCGGGAATCCACAGATTGAGCTGGAAGCCGCCGTTGGTGCCGGCGCGGACTTCTGACGCCCAGGCCTTGATCGCGGCGGGCTGCATCAGCAGTCCACCGCACGCACCCAGGCCGCCGGCACTGGCAACAGCGATCGACAAGGACGCCGGGCACGCGCCCGCCATGGGTGCGAGCAGGATGGGAATTCGCAGGTCGTACGCGGTGCAGAATGCCTCGGCGCGAGCCAGGGCGGGATGCGGTGTCGGCATGGTCGGATCTCCTGTGGTGAGGAGACTACCGCGCACCGTTATCGGGCGATAATGGTTTAATCAGATCGGAGCTATCGCCGAAATCGGCCAGGTCTCTCTCACATGCGGACGCTCAGCAGCTTCGGTTCCCCCATTCTGAACCAGGCTTTGATGATCTTGGCGTCCGCGTCTTCGTAGATCGCCACGACATCGACCTCTCCCGGCCCGTCGGGGAATGTGCGGGAGACGGTTTCCTGGTCCACCACCATACTGCCGATGACAATGCGGTTGATGAGGGTCCCGAACAGATTGGGTTCGGTAAACCGGACGATATGGCGCTGCCGGATGGCGTCGGCACCGGAGGCGAGCAGGGTGTCCGGAAATGCGTAATACTGGCAGTCATCGGCCCAATACCGCATAAACGCGTCGATATCGCGCGCGTTGTACGCATCCAGTTGGGCTCGGATAACGGCCCCGGGACTCGTTTGCATGCAGCGATCCTTGGTCAGCGGTCGTGCTTCTATCGTGGCGAAGGCAAAAAGTCATCGGTGCGGTAATTTCTTTATGTCGGCGCCGAAACACCCCATATGGGGCGGATGTTGCCCGATACCTTCCGCACGTCCCGGCTGTTTCTGCGTCCGATCGCCATGGCGGACGCAGGGCCGATCTTCGACGCCTACTCCGCCGATCCGAGTGTCGCGAATTTCCTGATCTGGCGGCCGAACCGCACCCGCCGCGACATCGAATCCTATATTCGCGCGTGCCTGGAAACGCCGAAGCACCGGGCAAGGACCTATGTGATCCAGGGGCGCAAGGACAGCATGATCCGCGGCGGCATGGACCTGCGCCAGGCCGACCGCCACCGGCTGGAATTCGGCTATGTATTGTCGCGTGCATTTTGGGGCCACGGCCTGATGACCGAGGCACTCACCGAAATCGTGCGATGGGGCCTGGAACAACCCGCCATCTTCCGCATCGGCGCCGTCTGCGACGCCGACAACACCGCATCTGCCCGTGTGATGGAAAAATCGGGTCTGGTACTAGAAGGTTTGCTGCGGCGCTATTTGATCCACCCTGGCATGGGCAAAGAACCTCGCGACTGCCTGAGTTACGCACGCGTTAAGTAACCAGTGCCTTGGACATCGGATAGCCGCCGGCCGTGCCGAATTTGCAGGCCGGCGGTCCGTCCTCAGCATAGCCGAGACCAAGGTAAAAGTGCCGAGCGGTTTCGGTGCTGGAGAGATGACACAGGACGTTGCCAAGGTATTTGGCCCGATCTTCCAGCGCACCGATCAATGTTCGGCTGACGCCACGAAATCGGGCGTCCGGGGAGACATAGTTCAAGGTGATCTCCCCCGCGTCCGTGACCGACCCGACACCGAGAACAGTGCTGTCTTCGACCGCCAGCAGCATCGCGGTGCCAGGCTTCCCGATCCAGGAGGCAACGATCTCAGGGGTCTTGTTTGCCAGCCACTGTGCCAGGATATCCGGGTCGTTACGATGATCGGGGCCACAGAGTTCGATGATCGATCGCCTGAGCACCTGGCAGGCGGGTCGTGCGTCGCCGATGACGGCCGGTCGGATGTCCATGGCGCTGGTCTCCGCTGTTGGCCGATGATGCCAGCTTCGAAGGCTCGCGGCGAGGGGGTCTAGATCCTGACGGTTCCGGCCGGTGCGGCATTGCTGGCCAGTGCGCGGGCATAGGCCGGCCGCGCCGTGACGCGCTTATTATACGACATGACCCGATCACCGACCGGCACCCTATAGCGAACCGCCCAGGTCACGCATGTGGACAGCAGAAGATCGGCGGCGGTGAAACGATCGCCCAGGATGTATTCACCGCCCTCCCCCAGCGCACGTCCGACCGACCGCATCTGCTTCTGGAAATAGGTCGCCGCGGCGTCGTTGGCAGACGGCGCCTCGCCGTAGATGTGGCTAAGATCGCCATGCCTTCGCATCACATACAGTGACGTCGCATCCAGTTCGCTGATCACGAAGAAGCACCATTCCAGGCACCGCGCCCGCCCCCGTGCATCAGCCGGGAATAACGAATTGCCCGGTTGCCCGTAAGCATCCGAAAGATACGTAACGATTGCCGCGCTCTCGGTCAGCACCAGATCGCCATCCTGGAGCACCGGGACCTTTTGACGGGCATTCAGTTCGGTAAATTCCGCCGTTTGCGTCTCACCCGTCCTGGGCAGGATCGGCCGGGTTTCGTACTGCAAGCCCAGTTCGTGCAACGCCCAGTGTGGTCTGATAGTGCGGCTGGTGCCGACGCCCCACAAGATCAATCCCGGCATGATCTCGCCGCCCCGGAGGTCTTCATCGCCTCTATGTCCATTGCGGAATAGCCAATTTCAGCCAGAACCGCGTCGGTGTGCTGACCGATCCGTGGCGCGGGGCCGCCGATCCCGGCCGGAGTCACGTCGAACCGCGCCGCCGGCCGAGGCTGCCGCACCGTCCCCAGCCCCGGTTGCTCGTGCAATTCAATCAGTTCATTGGCGACGACCTGAACGTTGTCCATCACCTCCGCACGCCGCAGCACCGGCGCACAGGGAACGTCCGCCGCGTCGAGGCGGTCCAGCCAATCCTGGCTGTGCCCGGCAGCCAAAATCTCGCCGACCAGTCGGATTCGTTCCGCCGCGTTCAAGGACCGGCCCGACGGTGTCTTGAACCGTGGATCGTCGATCCATTCCGGCCGCCCGATCACGCCGCATAGCCCCTGCCATTCCGAATCCGACAGCGAACCGACGGTGATGTACCCATCCAACGTCTGGAAAATCAGGTCGGGCCGAGGTGCCGGCTGCGGCGCGTTCTCTCGACCCACCACGGTGTATTGCGTCATCGCCTCCGGCCACAGGAACGCCACCATCGTATCCAGCATCGACAGCCGGATATGCTGCCCCTGCCCCGTCCGCCCCCGCGCCACAAGCGCCGCGCAGACCGCCTGAGCCGCATACACCGCCGTCGTCTTGTCCGCCACGATGGTGCGAATCATCATCGGCCGCCCGGTTTCCTGATCCGCCTGCACGTCCGCAAAGCCGGACAGCGACTGAATGATCGGGTCATAGACTCGTTTCCTGACGTAGGGTCCGGTGTCGCCGACGCCCGAAATCGAGACATAAACCAACCCCGGATTGAGCACCCGCATCGCCGGTTCGCCCAACCCCAGCCGCTCCATCAGTCCCGGCCGAAAGTTCTGCACCAGCACGTCGGCCCCCGCGATCAGCCGTCTCAGCGCCTCCAGTCCCGCCGGTTGTTTCAGGTCCAGCGCGACGGATCGCTTGCCGCGATTGGATGAAACGAACATCGCGGTAAATTCCCCGCCGCCGGCCATACGCCGGGCGATATCCCCGCCGGGAGGCTCGATCTTGATGACGTCGGCACCCTGGTCAGCCAGGATCATCGTGCAGACCGGTCCCGAAATGACCGTGGTCAGGTCGATGACGCGAATGCCATCCAGCGGTCCCGGCATCACCAGGTCTCCGACCATGGCCGCAGATCCAGTTCATGCGTCCACGCGTCGCGCGGTTGGGCGTGCAGCATCCAGTAATTCTCCGCGATCGACTCCGGGTTCAGGATGCCGTCCGCTGCCTTGCGTGCCTCATAACGTTCCCCGGCCCGCTGTTTGGTGAAATCGGTATCGATAGCGCCATCCACCACGATATGCGCCACATGAATCCCCTGCGGCCCGAGTTCCCGAGCCATGCTTTGCGCGAGGGCCCGAAGGGCGGCTTTACCGCCGGCGAAGGCCGCGTAACCGGCGCCGCCGCGCACGCTGGCGGTGGCGCCGGTGAACAGGATCGTGCCCCGCCCGCGCGGCACCATCACGTTGGCAGCCGCGCGTCCGGCGAAGAAGCCGGCCAGGGCGCACATTTCCCAGACCTTTGTATAGACGCGCGTGGTGGTTTCGCGGATCGGGAAGCGCACGTTGCCGCCGACATTGAACGAAACGACCTCGATGGGGCCAATCTCGCGTTCGATGGTTTCGAACAGTTCGGCGACATCCTCCTCACGCCTTGCGTCGCTGCCAAACGCTCGGGCCTGGCCGCCGTCGACTTCGATGCGCGCCACCAACGGCGCCAGTTTGTCGCCATGACGGCGGGTGACACAGACGAAAAAGCCCTCGCGGGCAAAGCGGCGGGCGACAGCGCCGCCGGTGGAGTCACCCGCCCCGATGACCAGCGCGACCTTGATTTCCGGCATGAACGATGTCTCCCGATCGCAGCTTCAGTTCTTACCCGCGTAACTCTTCGCCATGCCCTCGCCGGGTTCCGCCTGAGGTCCGAACGGCATGATCGGATACCGCAATCCGGCCTTGGCCAGCCCCTGCAACCCGGTCACCGCGCGCAGCAAATCCTCGGGCGGACACGCCATCAGCATCTCGTCGTCCGCCACACCACCGTAACGGCGTTCCGCGTAACACGGGATGGAAAGACTGACCTTCTTGTTCTTCAACGCGCTGCCCCAGCTATCGGCGCAGGCGCTTTCGCCGGTGATGCTGAAATCGTAACGCTGGTAGTTGCGCCATTGCAGCCCATTGATGAACAGGATCATCTGCGCCGGATTGCCGTAGAACAGGCACACATCCGGCGGGCTCAACCGCCCCGTCCGTAACGGGGAAATGGCCAACCCGTGGTATGTGCCGGGCGTCACCCGAGGCATCTGCGCCTGGTGTGCCGCCGACGCCTCCCTGTTTTCGAACCAAACCCCCTCCATCTTGCGGCCGGAGGTGTAGATTTCGCCCGGAGCATCCAGCCCGATCACGCTGCTGCAACTGGAAAACGGCGGCACATTCTCGGTCGTGATCCCCAGGGTGAATCCCGCCATTCGGGACTGCGTCACCAACTGGCATGTCGAAAATGTCTTACCTTTGGCGGGCCGGCGCAGCCCGGGGACTGCCTCCATCTCCGCCACGTCGCCGAACAGCTTCATGCCGATCGGAAACGTGCGCAGGCGCAGCAACTGGTTCAACTGCTCGCCGAGGTCCGCGATCGCGGCACCATCCAGGACTTCGTTCATCGCTATGTTCCTCCTGCGCGCATGCTGGCATGCAATGCGCCGGACGGAAATACTCACGACCGACAACGATCTCCAGCAACCAATATTGCTGCTCAGCTCCCGTGCCGAGCGTGCGGCCGCCCGAACGTCCGCGCGAACCGGCACAATCCGGCCTGTTGCTGCTGCCAGTAACTGCCGGTCGCCAAAGCTTCCTCGCCCGACGGATCGCCCGTCCGGACATAGTCGCGCCCAAAATCGGCTGTCCGGAACAGCATGTCCCACCAGGGCAGCACCGCGCCATAATTGCAGCTTCTGTCCCCTGCTCCTCTGATCCCGTGATGGGCGCGGTGAAACCGTGGGGAGATCAGCAACCGATCCCCCAGCCAACCGAACGACAGCCGCACATTGGCGTGCGACAGGGACTCCAGGAACCGCAGCGTCAACACCAGCAGCGGGAATTGCAGCGGAGGCACGCCGATCAGCAGCGCGATCACGCCGAACCAGACAAACGCGATCACGTCGTCCAGCAGATGGTTCCGGTCATCCGACCAGAACGTCATCTGCCGCTGCGCGTGATGCAACGAATGCAGTGCCCACCACCACCGGAATTGATGCGCCAACCAGTGCCGCCAGTAATCGGCGAAATCCAGGATGATCGCGTACAGAACAAACGTGACCATCTGCTGCCCCAGCAGCACCGGAAACAACCCCTCCAGCGTCGGCGGGACCCAGCCCTGGTCCGTCATCCAACCGCTGACAAAAACCTGCGCCCGATAGAACAACACATACGTAAACAGCGGCAGCACACCGACACGCGACAAGACTGTATAGGCGACATCGACCCAAACGGCCTTGTTATCGGGCCACCGCTCCACCGGACGCCAATGTTCCAATGGCAGGCAGACGGCGAATGTCACCGCCACCTGAGCGACGCCGTACAAAGCGAACAAGATCCAACTGTAGGAAACATCCTCCCAGTTCATCAGGCCGAACCGGTAGAGCATCGGAATCAGCAGATGCTCCTCCAGCCACCCCGCGCTCAGGTCGAACGGATCGCCCATCAGCGGCTCGACACCACCGAGGGTGACGGCGCCTTGGGGTTCAGGAACAAGCCGTGCGGTGAGCGCCCCACATTGATGGATTCGAATGCACCGGTTACCGGGTCCAAAATCGCAACCTTTTCGGCAAAGCGGCGCGTGATCCAGATCTTGCCACCCGGCGCGAAATCCATGTCATCCGGCCCTCCCGGAATCGCGTAGCTACGGATCACTTTCAACGTCGCGGCGTCCACTGACACCGTCGTACCCCCGGCTCGATTATTGACCCAAAGAATCTTCCTATCAGGCGACAGGAACAGGTTATGCGCGCCCTGCCCCGTGACGACATGCTCCAGCACCTTGCCGTTCGCCGGATCGACCACCGCAATGAAGTCGGTGCCCATATCGGCCACCAGCACTTTACCATTCAGCCACAGCACACCGGCCGGAGTCTTGCCAATGGGAACAGTCCATTTCTCGGTCATCGTGCGCAGATCGAACGCAACCAGCTTGTCGCTATCCTGCAAACTCACAAAGACCGTCGATGAATCCGGCGAATACGTCAAATGACTCGGCGTCGCAACAACCGGAAAACGCTTCAGCAGCTTCATGCTGGCAGCGTCATAAACATCCACCTGATTGCGCAACAACCCGTTTACCGTCAGCAGCTTGCCGTCCGGGCTGAACTGGAATTGATACGGATCGGCCACAGGCATGCGCTTCTGCACCTCTCCCGTATTGGGATCGAGGAACATCATCTGATTACCGGCAGTGTCGCCGACCATCAGGCTATGCCCGTCCGGGGTCAGGATCAGGTGATGCGGCTCCCGCAACGTCGGGATGCGGCTGACCTCCTTCAGGGTCGCCATATCAACGACGCTGATCGATGGCCCGCGGGAGTTCACGATGAAGGCAATCCCCCCCGCCCAGGCAGGTGAGGCAACCGTCAGAAAACACAACAGAAAAAGACGCCGCATGACCAAGTTAACTCCGGCTTGATGGCGCCGTTTCCTACGCCTGCAATCCCGAATCGGGCAAGGCTAATCGCCGCGGCCTCTGGCAAACACGGCGGTCGCGAATGCGAACAAGACGCAGGCGGGGGTGGAGATCAGCACGTTATCGGTAAAGGCATGACCGGCCAGCGCCATGAACGCCAGCCGCATAATGCGGCGGTCTGACGGGCGCAGGTCGCGTGTATGGACAATCACCCACGCCACGAACAACCCGACCAACAGAGTTCCACCGAACACACCGCCCTCGACTTCGATGCGCAGGTATTCGTTATGCGCTGCCCAGGTGTGCAGCATCCGCGCGATCCGCCCGTCCGACGGGATCACCGCGTTACCAGCGCCAACGCCCCAGCCGAACCAGGGCGATCCGGTCGCGGCGTCTTCAAACCACGGCCACAGCAGGCTGCGCCCGCTCAGGTTGCCGGTTTCGTTCAGGACGACGTTGAACAACCGGACATCCTCCAAATTGCCCGCCAAAAGTGCCAGCAGCGGCACGACAGCCAACACGGCCAACACCAGCATGATCCGGTCCCGCACGGCGAACACGGTGGAGCGTAGCGTCAGCAGGCTAATGCCGGTCACCGCCACGGCGAACGCCACCGGCGCCCGCGCGCCCGTCAAAATCAGGATCACGCTGTTGACGATCAGCAGCCAGAAATCACCGCGCCGTCCCTCCCGGTATAACTGGATCAGGCAGGCATAGATCGCTGGCAGGCAAACCCCGGCCAAAAACGCGGGATGTCCGAGGCCGGCTAACCGAGCGCCGCCACTCTCGACGAACAGGGGGCGCAGGCCGGAGAGGGCCAGGGGAACGCTCGCCACCACCGCCACCAGCGGGCACCATTGGGTGGCGCGGATCATGGCATTGGCCCAGGACCGTGGCACCCGAGAAAAACAGAATACGAACGGGGCGGCGGACCCGACCGTTGATCGCAGGCTGTCCATGGTGGTTAACCCTGGATACAGGCCGTGAACCCAGCCCGCCCCGAACATCGCCGGGAACGCCCATACAGGACACAGCAGGTCCGGTTTCAGCCCGAACCGGATCATACACACAATCCCGAGACCGATCTCGATCCCTTTGATCACCGCGATGGCCGGTTGGTAGGTTTCATCGCCCGCGAGGTCGTGCAGCGTCATTTCCAGGCTCATACCGGTCACCAGAAGCCAGGCGACGCAGAAACAAGTCGGAAACCGCACCGCCAGGAACGCGATGCCGGCGACGACGGCGGTTGCCAGAACCAAGCCGAACAGCGGTGGCGAGACGATGCCGGCCGCCATCACGACCGAGGCAACGGCAAGAATGGGGATGTCCGGGCGGTGCAAAACGGAACGCATACACGCCAGTGTGCCCGCAAAAGATGAACAAACCCTTAACGGCTCGGTTCGCATTTCGCCCAAAATCGCGATAGACTGGGGAAAACGAGGGGAAACATCATGAAAATCATCGCCACCGGCCTGCGCTTCCCGGAGGGTCCGGTCGCCATGCGGGACGGCTCCGTTGTGCTGGTCGAAATCGAGCGCCAGACCGTCACGCGCGTTCATCCCGATGGCCGCACCGAGGTCGTGGCCCATACCGGAGGCGGCCCGAACGGGCTGGCGGTCGGACCGGATGGCGCGTTCTACGTCTGCAACAACGGCGGGTTCCAGTGGCGCACCGAAATGAACATGCTGCGGCCCGTCGGGCCGGCATCGGATTACACCGGCGGCCGGATAGAGCGGGTCGATCCCGTTTCAGGGGCCGTCTCGGTGTTCTACGATCATTGCGGCCCGCACAAACTACTGGGTCCCAACGATATCGTGTTCGATGGACTCGGCGGCTTCTACTTCACCGACCTCGGCAAGGCGCGCACCCGTGACCGCGACTGGGGCGGCGTGTATTACGCGCTGGCCGACGGATCGCACATTACCGAGGTCGTACATCCGATCCTGACGCCCAACGGCATCGGCCTGTCGCCCGATGGCAAGACCCTCTACGTCGCCGAAACCGAAACCGCCCGCCTGTGGGCATTCGACATTCTGTCTCCCGGCGTGTTGAGCAAGGCGCCGTTTCCGTCCCCGCATGGGGGCCGGCTGATGGTGGGGCTGGGAGGATTTCAGCGCTTTGACAGCCTCGCGGTCGATGCTGCAGGCAATGTATGCGTGGCCACGCTGGTAAACGGTTCGGTCAGCGTGGTGGCGCCGGAGGGCAGACTGAAGCGGCAAATCCCAATGCCCGACATGTTCTGCACCAATATTTGCTTCGGCGGCCCCGAACTTCGAACCGCTTACATGACACTGTCCGGAACCGGCCAGCTTGTTTCGATGCCGTGGGACGGCCCGGGCCTGCGATTGGCGTATGAGGCCTGATGCTGACTGTAAAATGGGCGTGACAAGCCAATAATGTCACGCCGTCCGGACTGCCCCGGTTCGGAAACTCCTGCTACGAAGCTAGATCTACGGCCGGGTTGCTTCTGGCCACTACTGTCCGGTTCGTTACCGCGATTGCGGCGGCCCGGGGCTGTATTGAATTCGTTTCTAACGTAAAGGGGATTTCGATGAGCGGATTTTTCGGCCAGATACTGCAAGGCGTCATGGGCGGCGGGCAACAGGGACAAGCCTCGCCGATCGCCGGCATCCTGCAACAGGTGCTCGCCGTGCAGGATGGTGACAAGCAAGGCGTGGCAGCGATCATTTCAAAATTCCAGTCCGCCGGGCTTGATCAGCACGTGCAGTCCTGGGTCGGCACCGGCCAGAATGCGCCCTTGACCGGCGATCAGGTCGGGCAAGCATTCCAACCCGACCAGATAGAGGCGTGGGCGAAGCAGGCCGGAACGACTCCGGACGCGCTGAAGGACGTGCTGGCGCAAGCCCTTCCGCATGTCGTCGATCACCTGACCCCAGGTGGAGCCGTTCCGGCCGAATCGTCACAAATGCCAGACCTCGCCGGCCTGCTGTCGCGGTTCATGGGCGGTGCACGGCCCGCCTGACCAACGCGGCTACCCCATCAAAAAGGGCATCACGGCGTCCAGAAACCGCTCCGGTGCCTGTAGTTGTGGGACATGGGCAAGGCCCTCCAGGATCGTCAACGTCGCCTTTGGCAGACCGGCCACGACCTCGCGCGACATTGGCAGCGGCGTGGCCTCGTCCTGTTCACCGACCACGGCGAGCACCGGGATGCGCACGTCCGCGAGCGCCGGGCGTAAGTCGAGCGCTGCCAGCGCCTCGCACGCCGCGATTATCACAGCCGGATCGGAATCGAGAAAAATCCGGCGGCGTTCGGCGACCAGATCGGGGTTCGCGGCGTAGAAATCGGCAGCGAACAGGCGGCGCATCGCGATATCGGCGATGCCTTCCAGTCCCTTGGCGGTCGCACCGCGCGCCATGCCGCGGAACGCTTCGCGGCCGGGTTCGGAAAAGGCGGCGCCGGCATCGGCGAGCACGAGGCGTTCCGCCAGGCCGGAGTGACGGATCACCGCCAGAAGTGCGACAAAGCCACCGTAGCCATTCCCGAGCAGACGTACGGGTTGGCCGTTCGCGAAGTCGCGAATTGCGGCGGCGACACGGTCTGCAACGCCGGTCAGACCTCCGTCCACGGCGGGTGACCGGCCAAAGCCGGGCAGCGCGGGCAGCATGACCTGGAACCGGTCTGCCAATGAACCGGCCACCCGGTCGAAGCTGGACCGGTCGGCTAGCAGTGAATGCAGCAGCACCAGCGGCGGCCCCTCGCCGGTTACGCGGGCCTCGACCATTCCGTCGGCAAACATCCTGTCCATTGTGCGTCCTTGACGTGATATATCACGACCGCCATCATACCGCCCAACGGGAAAGGGGCAACCAGGGATGCTGTTGCGGGACAATGTCTATGACGCGCTCCGCAGCGCGATCCTGACCTGTGAGCTGCCACCCGGCCAGGAACTGCGGGAACAAGACCTCGCCGCGCAATACGCTGTCAGCCGGTCACCGGTGCGCGACGCGTTGTTGCGGTTGGAGGGTGAGCGCCTGGTGACCGTCCTGCCTCGCCAGGGATATCGGGTAAACGCCGTCTCCGCCGCCGACGCGCGTGATATCTTTGGATTGCGGCTGGTGATCGAGCCGGCCTGTGCGGCCGCCGCCGCCAGTTCCGCGATCGATGCTCGAACGCTGGATACGTTTCGCGGTTTCACCGGAAATGCCAGCGATTTCATCGACTACAACAGAAGGTTTCACGCCGCGCTGGCGACTCTGTCCGGCAACGCACGCATGGCGGCGGTGGCGCGTGATCTCGTCGATCAGTCCGATCGGCTGGTGCGCGTCAGTTTGCTCGCCCTGGGTGACCGCCAGCGGGATCGCCTGGTCGCCGAACATGAAACGATCATCGACGCGATCCAGGCCGGCGATGCCACGCGAGCGGAAACCGCCGCACGCCACCATGTCGCCGACGCAAGGACACGCGTCCTCGCCGGCCTTAACAATAAAAGGGAAGTAACACCATGACCTCGGTTAACGCAGGGGCTCGGTTAGATCGCCTGCCAATCTCGGCTTTTCATCGCAAGGTCTTTACGCTCGTTGCGATCGGGATGTTCTTCGACGGGTTTGATATTTACATCGCCGGAACCGTTCTCGGGACGACATTAAAGTCCGGATTCTCGACGATGGGGCAGAACGCCGCCTTCGTTTCGATGACGTTTGTCGGCATGATGCTGGGCAGTTTCTTTACCGGCTTCCTCGGTGACCGGTTCGGACGGCGGTTCACCTATCAGGCGAATTTGGCGCTGTTCGGCCTGGCCTCGCTGGCGGCGGCCTTCGCACCGAACATGACCGTGCTGATCGGATTGCGCTTCCTGATGGGCGTCGGTCTGGGGGCGGAAAACGTCGTCGGATACTCAACCCTCACCGAGTTCGCGCCCGCCGCCAGCCGCGGCCGCTGGCTCGGTTTTCTGGCGGTCGTTGTGGTTACCGGATTGCCGGTGGCCGTGTTGATCAGCACCGTCATGATACCGGCCTTCGGCTGGCGCAGCATGTTCGTGCTGGGCGGCATCGGCGCACTGGTTGTCTGGTGGATTCGCAAAGCGCTGCCCGAAAGCCCCCGTTGGCTGGAATCGGTCGGCCGCAACGCCGAAGCCGAGGCCTTATTGCAAAAGATCGAAGCGTCCATCCCCGGCAAGCTGGCGCCCGTCCTCGCCTCCGGTCCCGCACCGTCGCGGGCTTTGGCGACATTGTTCGCCCCGCCGCTGGCATCGCGCATGGTGCTGGGATGTACCGCGTTGATCGTGATCAACACGCTGATTTACGGGTTCATCACCTGGCTGCCGTCGTTCTTCGTCAAGCAAGGCCTGTCCATCGCGACGTCGTTCAACTTCACCCTGATCATGTCGCTGGGCGCGCCGGTCGGGTCCGCGATCGGGGCGCTGACGGCGGATCGTTGGGGACGCAAACCAACGCTGATCGGGGCATCGTGCATCGCCATCGTGTTCGGCGCCATCTATCCGTTTGTGACTGATCCGGTTTGGTTGCCGCTGGTGGGAATCGCGCTGACAATCCCGATGTACGTGCTGGTGGCGCTGCTGTTCGGCATCTACATCCCCGAATTGTTCCCGACCGAGGTGCGCCTGCGGGCCTCCGGTATCTGCAACACATTCGGGCGCGGAGCGACGATCGTGACGCCATTCCTGGTAGTCAAACTGTTCACCGATTTCGGCGTTTTCGGTGTTCTGGCCATGATGATCGGGTTGCTGTTCGTGCTGATCCTGACGGTCGCCGGTCTGGGGATCGAACCGCGCCGCCGCAGCCTGGAAGAACTCGGCGGTGGAACATCGGCGGAAGCCGCCCCGATCCCCGCGCTCGCTCGATAAGGGTTGCCAGATGAACACGACGGGATTGCCGCAGGCGGAAACCGAGCGGCTGAGGAAATTGCGCGGTTTGGGCCGTTATACGGCGGATGAGCGGTTCGAGGGGGCGGCGTTCGCGGCGTTCGTTCGCAGCCCGCACGCCCATGCCAGGGTCGTTTCGATCGATAACACAGACGCGGCCGCGATGCCCGGCGTCGTGCGGGTGCTGACCGGGCAGGATTGCGCCGGTCTTGGCAACTTTCCGGTTATTGACCGTATCGGAAAAGGTCTGATCATCCCGTTCCGGCCGGTTCTGGCCGCGGATATCGTGCGCCATCCGGGCGAGGCGGTGGCCTGCGTGATCGCCGACACGCAGGCGCAGGCGCTGGACGCGGCGGAGGCGGTGTTTGTCGAGTACGAGTCACTGCCGGCGGCGATCGGTCTGGCCGACGACGCACCCTTGGTTTACCCGACCGGCAACGTCGCGTTGACCCATGTCGCGGGAGACGCCGAGGCGGTGAAGGCCGCGATGGAAGCTGCCGCGATGGTGATCGAAACGGAGATTTTTCTGCCCCGTCTGGCTCCGGTGACAATGGAGCCAAGAGCCGCTGCGGCCTGGTGGGACGCTGAAGCCGGCGTCTATGTAATCCGAGCGCCGCATCAGGGCGTGAATGAGATGCGGCGCGATTTCGCGGCCGTGTTCGGGCTGCCGGCGGATCGTTTCCGGGTGCTGGGCGGTGAGGTTGGCGGCGGCTTCGGTCCTCGGAATATTGCCTATCCGGAGTATGCCGCCGTCATGCTGGCGGCGCGCCTGACCGGCCGTCCGGTAGCCTGGCATGGCACGCGCAGCGAATCGTTTCTGACCGATATCCAGGGCCGCGGTGTGCGGGTGCGCGGACGGTTGGCGGTGGACGAGGCCGGACGTTTCACTGCCTTGTCGATGTCATACGATGCCGACCTCGGTGCCTACATCACACCTGTTTCGGTGTTCGCCAACATCAACAATCCGTTGCAGTCTTTGACCGGGTGTTATGCGATTCCGGCAGCTCACGCGGTGTTCCGGATGATGCATACGAACGCCGTTCCGACCGGCCCGTATCGCGGCGCCGGCCGGCCCGAAATGGCGCTGCTGGTGGAGCGTCTGGTCGATGTCGCGTCGCAACGCCTGAACATCGATCCCTTCGTTTTGCGCGAGCGCAATATCATTCCGTTCGAGGCGTTTCCCTGGACTTTGCCGAATGGCGCCCGTTACGATAGCGGCGATTTCGCCCGCATGATGCAGATGGCTCGGGATGCCTCTGACTGGGACGGCTTCGCGGCGCGTCAGGCGGCGTCCGGATCCAGGTTGGGCCGTGGCATGACCCTGTTCATCGAGGTCTCCGGCGGCGGCGGGGCACCGGATGAGGCAGCACTGACCGTGTCCGCCGTTAACGGCCGGGCGGCGCTGAAAATCGAGACTGTAACGGCCAGTACGGGACAGTCGCACGCGCGGACCTTTGCCCTGGTGGCGGGACCCCGGTTGGGATTGCCCGAGATCACGGTCGAACTGGTGGCCTCCGATCCCGAAACGGTATTGTCGGGGGCCGGGTCGTACGCCTCGCGCAGCACCATCGCCGCGGGCAGTGCCGTCGCGATGGCGGCCGATGCGCTGTCGTTGCGATTGCGGACGATGGCTGCCCTACGTGCGAATTGCGCGCCGGAAGACCTGCATTTGGTGGACGAAACGGTTTGCCGAACCGATGGGACGGCAGTTTGCCGTTTGGTCGATTTACTGGATGAATCGATAACCGAAACCGGGCGCGTGATGCCGACCAACGCCTTTGCATCCGGGTGCCATATTGCGGAGGTCGCGATGGACCCGGAAACCGGCACGACGATCCTGACCCGGTATCTGGCGGTCGATGACGCTGGCGTCACCATCGACCATCAGGCCGCCGAAGCGCAGATCCAGGGCGGCATCGCCCAGGGCGTTGGCGAGGTTCTGGGTGAGGAGTCGGTGATCGATGCCGAATCGGGCCAGCCTTACGCGGCCAGCCTGATGGATTACACATTACCTCGCGCCCATGACTTCCCGGATTATCGTGTGCTGGAATGCAACACGCCGTCGCCGTTCAACCCCCTGGGTGTGAAAGGAATCGGCGAGGCCGGAACGACCGGGGCATTGTGCGCTGTCACCAGCGCGGTCGCGGATGCTCTGGGCGGCCGTGATTTGCCGGCGATGCCGTTTACGCAGGAACGTTTGTGGCAGGCCATGCAAGGGGCGGCGGCCGTATAAGGCCGGTTGCGCCTGGTGGAGGCGTGGACCGGTGCCACGCCAGACTGACCTGTTCGGCGCAACCGCTGCGATAACGCCGGTACGTCGTATCGTTTCAAAAGACAGGTCGGCTTGCGTATCGGGGCGAGCAGCTTCAGCGAAGGCGCGGACTGCGGATTGTCCGGCAACCCAACAGCCGGTCCGCCTTGACATGGTTACCGATTCCGCGTGATGCGTGATGCCTTCGCGGCCCGCGGCGTTGGACCCCCTGACGCTGCCCGCCAGCGGCGAAACTGTTACAGGAGTATTAATGACACTTCGACATATGACTTCTCTCGCGCTGGTGCTGGCCCTGGCGGCGGCACCGATGTCGGGGGCATTCGCCCAAGGCGCCGGCGGCGGTATGGGCGGTGGCGCTGGCGGCGGTATGGGCGGCGGCGGCGGTGCTGGCGGCGGCGGTGCTGGCGGTGGTATGGGTGGTGGTGGTGCTGGCGGTGGCGGCGGCGGGATGGCCGGCATGCCCGGAATGGCTGGCATGCCCGGAATGGGCGGTGGCAAGGCGGCCGCCCCTGCGGCGGCAGCTCCTGCGGCGGCCGCTCCGGCAGAAGCTCCGGCTGCTCCAGCCGCGCCAGCGCCCGCACCAGCCGATGGTGCCGCGACAGGGAAGTCCCAGTAAGACGAGCCAGCGTTCATACTGGCTCTCCCACAGCATCCCGTCCTGCCGACGAAGGTTGGCATCCATGTCTTTGTAAACTTGAACAAAGACATGGATGGTGCCTCGTTGGTGCACCATGACGATACGAGGACAATGCGCGTGCGTCAGTATCAACGCGGGTCGGTATAAAATATCGATGGCCGCGGCGGGCGGAACAACCCGTCCGCCGCTTCGATAAGACGATTATGTTTTGTAACGATAATTTCGCTTGGCCGAAAGAATACCGCTACAGTCCTTTTTTAATTATCACGTCACAGAATTGTCCCACGTCCGAGTCATGAAACAGATACGGCCATGACAATGGGAAATTTGGCCTGACGTCAAACTGTAACTCAATATTCGTAACGAAAATATATCAACAGACCTTCGCCTGCCATGACGGCTTCAGGCCGCTCGGTCGAAACTTAGGGCCGCTGGTACCACATCGGCCGAATGCCACACCCTGACGCGACTATCAGCAGCGCTGTGTCCGGCCTGCTTGCTAGGCCGGACACGTTTATCAGGGCGAAGCGATCAGCCGGCCGCAACGTCCGCGACATGCTCCGCCGTGAAGCCGAAATACTTCATCACCGCCGGACCCGGCGCGGACTCGCCAAACCGGTCGAGACCAACGACCGCGCCCTCCAGCCCGACATACTTATACCAGGACATCGTCGCCCCGGCCTCCACCGCCACGCGGCGAACGCCCGGCGGCAGCACGGCATCGCGCCACGCCTTGTCTTGCCGGTCGAACAGATCCGAACACGGCATCGACACAACCCGAGCCTTCACGCCGCGCGCCGCCAACAGGTCGCGCGCGCCGGTCGTGATCGCGATCTCCGACCCCGTCGCGATCAGCACCACATCCGGCGTCCCGTCCACGTCGGACAACACATAGCCACCGCGCGCGACCAAAGCCGCCCGGTCCAACCCGCCACCATGCTGCGGGCAGTTCTGCCGCGACAACAGCAGCGCCGCCGGACCATTCGTCCGTTCCAGCGCGCACCGCCATGCCACCGCCGTTTCCAGCATGTCGCACGGGCGCCACACATCCAGACCAGGGATCAGGCGCAGCGACGCAGCGTGTTCGACCGGTTGATGCGTCGGGCCATCCTCGCCCAGCCCGATGCTGTCGTGGGTCAGCACGTAGATCGAGCGCAGGCCCATCAGTGCCGCCAACCGGATCGCGTTACGGGCATAATCGGCGAACACCAGGAACGTGCCGCCGAACGGGATGAACCCGCCGTGCAGCGCGATACCGTTCATCATCGCCGCCATGCCGAACTCACGCACGCCGTAATGCATGTAGTTGCCGGCCTTGCCGTGCTCGATGGAGACGCAGCCTTTCCAGTTCGTCAGATTGGACCCGGTCAGATCGGCCGATCCGCCAAAGAACTCCGGCAGGAACGGAGCGAACGCGGTGATGGCGTTCTGCGAGGCTTTGCGGGTTGCGATGGCGTCGGTCAGCGCCGCCGCCTCGGTCACCGCCGCATCCGCTTTCGCGGCGAAATCGACAGGCAACGCCCCGGACACCCGGCGGCGGAATTCGGCGGCCTCGGCCGGAAAAGCGGCGGCGTAGGCCGTAAAGCCAGCCTCCCACTCCGACTGCCGCGACGCGCCGGCATCCCTGGCATCCCAACTGGCCTTGATGTCGGCCGGGATTTCGAAGGGCGGCCAGGACCAGCCCAAAGCGGCCCGGGTCGCCGCCGCTTCCGTCGCACCCAACGGCGAGCCGTGCGAATCGTGCGTCCCGGCCAGCTTCGGCGCGCCGTAGCCGATGACCGTCTTGCAGCACACCAACGTCGGCCGGCCACAAGGCGTCATTGCCTCAGCCATCGCCGCATCCAAGGCCACCAGGTCGTGCCCGTCCACGTCACGAATCACCCGCCAGCCATAGGCCTCGAACCGCTTGGGCGTATCGTCGCTGAACCAGCCATCCACATGGCCGTCGATGGAAATGCCGTTGTCGTCGTAGAAAACGACCAGCTTCTCCAGCTTCATGGTTCCGGCGAAGGAGCATGCCTCGTGCGAAATGCCCTCCATCAGGCAGCCATCGCCGCAGAACACGAACGTCCGGTGATCGACGATCGCATGCTCGCCGCGGTTGAACGCGTGCGCGAGCTGCTGTTCCGCCAGAGCCATACCGACCGCCGTCGCCAATCCCTGACCCAACGGGCCGGTGGTGGTTTCAACGCCGGGGGTCAACCCATGCTCCGGATGCCCGGGGGTCTTGGAATGCAACTGGCGGAAATTCCGCAGTTCCTCGATCGGCAGATCGTAGCCGGTCAGGTGCAGCAGCCCGTACAGCAGCATCGATCCGTGCCCGTTCGACAGCACGAAGCGGTCACGATTCGGCCATGCCGGATCGGCGGGATTGTGGCGCATGTGGTGCCGCCACAGCACCTCGGCGATATCCGCCATTCCCATCGGCATCCCGGGATGGCCGGACTTAGCCGCCTCCACCGCGTCGATCGCCAAAAAGCGCAGCGCATTCGCCAGCAACCGCGGGGCGGGAGTTGTGACCGCATCCATCTATCTGTTCCTTCTCGTCAATGACGGCGTTCTACCACTTGCAGGGCGCCCGGGAAGGGTGGTGTTGATGGCACTTCATTTATCAGAGGGTTCGCCGCTATACTTCGTCTGATGCCGTAAGCATGTGAGCAGGACCAATGGCCGCCCGATCGCCGACGCTGGAATCCCGAAAGTTTGCCTCACCCGCCGTCAAGGCGTTGATGAGCCAGCGGAGCGCCGAGTTCGGCGGCTTGCTGCTGGGCCTGCTGGGACTCGCGATCCTGGTCGCGTTGGTCACCTACGATCCGCGTGACCCTTCGATGAATACCGCCACGACACACCATGTGACCAACCTCGCGGGTCCGGTTGGCGCCACATTGGCCGATATGCTGTTGCAAGGATTCGGGATTTTCGGCGCCCTGCCGGGGATCGCCATGCTGACCTGGTGCTGGCGCATCGCGTCGCATCGCGGGCTGGGCAGCTTTGGCGGCCGGTTGGCGGCGTTGCTGGCCTCGTTGCCGCTACTGGCAGGGGCGATCTCGGTTTTGCCGGCCGCCCATCGGCCCTGGCCGGTGATGGCGGGGTTAGGCGGCTCGATCGGTCTGGCCGTCAGCCACGCCGAACTCGCGGCCGGACAATCGCTGTTCGGCGTTGTCGGCGCCGCCACGGTTTGGCTGCTCAGCACGGTCCTGGCGCTGGTGCTGGGACTGTTGTCCCTCGGACTTTCCCGCTCAGAATGGAGTACGGCCGGCCGAGCGGCTCGGGTTGCCGCACGGTATTCGGTATCGGGTGGACGCGACGCAGTCGGGGTGTTGTCACGCAGCGCGGGGGGAGCCGGCGGCGCCTCGGGCTGGCTGGCTGGTCTTGTGAACCGCACGCCCGGCCTCGAACCCGAGGCACCGGCCGAACCATACGTGCGTCCGCGGCCGGTCGTGCAGCGGGACAACCCGCAGGTCGAGACACCCAGAGCGTCCAGGCCGGCCGATCCGGCGCCGGCTGAGCCTACGCTGTTTGCCGCGCCGCCGCTGCGCGCCGTGAAGCCGGCCGCGCCGCCGCTGCCGCCGCGCAAGCCGCAGCAGCAAAGCCTGCCCTTGCCGGACGCCGGCTGGGCGTTTCCGCCGCTGGATTTGCTGACCGAACCGCCCCACCGCGCCAGCACCGGCCCCAGCGAGGAATCCCTTCAAGCCAACGCGCGGCTGTTGGAAACCGTGCTGTCCGACTATGGCGTGCAGGGGGAAATCGTCGAAATTCGCCCAGGGCCGGTCGTCACACTGTACGAGCTGGTCCCGGCCCCCGGCATTCGCAGCGCCCGCGTGATCGGTCTGGCGGACGACATCGCCCGCAGCCTGTCCGTCACCGCCGTGCGAATCGCCACGGTGTCCGGCCGTAACGTCATCGGCATCGAGGTCCCGAACAGCAAACGCGAGACGGTCTATCTCAGCGAAATTCTGTCCAGCGAAGAGGTGCTGAAAAACACCGGCCGATTGTCGCTGGCCTTGGGCAAGGACATCAGCGGCAAGGCGATCGTCGCCGATCTGGCGCGAATGCCTCACCTAATGATCGCCGGCACCACCGGATCAGGTAAGTCCGTTGGCGTCAACGCGATGATTTTGTCGTTGCTGTATCGCCTGTCGCCCGACCAGTGCCGGCTGATCCTGATCGACCCGAAGATGCTGGAATTGTCGATTTATGAGGGCATTCCGCATCTGATGGCTCCCGTCGTGACCGAACCCGCGAAGGCGGTGTCCGCGCTGAAATGGACCGTGCGCGAGATGGAACGCCGCTACCGCGCCATGTCGCAATTGGGCGTCCGCAACATCGGCGGCTTCAACGATCGCGTCGCCGAGGCGCGCGCCAAGGGTGAAGTGCTGACTCGCAAAGTGCAGACCGGCTTCGATCCGGACACCGGCCGCCCGATGTTCGAGGAACAGCCGCTGGCGCTGGAAGCCCTGCCGTTCATCGTGGTGATCGTGGACGAGATGGCCGACCTGATGATGGTCGCCGGCAAGGAGATCGAGCAGACCATTCAACGGCTGGCGCAGATGGCCCGCGCCGCCGGCATTCACGTGATCATGGCGACTCAGAGGCCCTCGGTGGACGTCATCACCGGCACCATCAAGGCGAACTTCCCGACCCGCATCAGCTTCCAGGTGATCAGCAAGTTCGACAGCCGCACCATCCTGGGCGAGCAAGGTGCGGAACAGTTGCTCGGCCAGGGCGACATGCTGTTCATGCAGGGTGGCGGCCGGGTCACCCGCGTGCATGGGCCGTTCGTCTCGGACGAGGAAGTCGAGAAGGTTGTTGCCTATCTGCGCGAGCAGGGCGAACCGGCGTATCTGGATGAAGTCACCGAACCGGTCGAAGGGGCCGGCGGTGGCGATTCAGACCAGGGCATGTCCGGCATCGCGGGCGCCAGCGACGGGGACAAAAGCCTGTTCGACCAGGCGGTCGCCGTGGTGGCGCGCGAGGGGAAAGCCTCCACGTCGTTCATCCAGCGGCACCTGAACATCGGCTACAACAAGGCCGCCAAGCTGATCGAGCAGATGGAGAAGGAAGGCATCGTCGGTGCCGCGAACCATGTGGGCAAGCGCGAGATTTTGGTGCGGCGGACCAATAACGACGACATGGATTGCTGATCGCGGGGTGAGGAAGGCGTTTCGCCGGTTGCCGTTGAGAAGGCATGGATCGAAGCGATGCCCTGTGAACGAATGGCGTCGGCCATCGCGTTTGGCGAGTCCGGATCGCCCGTCACAACGTCCGTGATTACATTTGGGGTCATTTTGCCAACTATTTTGGAATCGAGGCACAGATCGCGTGACAAGCGTCTTTGTTTCTGGTAAAAATACAACCATAGATAGTTGTATGCAGACTGCGGCGCTTCAGGAGCGAACGATGTTGAATATGACGGATGGACGCACTAGGTTTGGCTTTGGCTGGCCAAGTAAGGTCAGCCGTACCAACATCGCGGAGCGTGTGGTCGTGGCAAAGGTTGGCGTTTCAGTTTCAGAGCACCGGCCCAGCCGTTTCTCACATATCGTGCGAGGCGGAACGACTGTCGGGCTAATGGCGGCCGCCTCGGGCGGTGTTGTGTCCCAGATCGCAGGATGGTCCTATTCTTCGATGGCCCAGACGATCGTGGCCGTGCTCGGTGCCCTGGTTGGCACCATTATCGGTGCCCGCGAGTCTGCGTGAGCCTTTTGACCTGGCTGAGCGCGCCGCCGGAAACCACCGAGGATGTTTGGGTGTGGTTTACGGCCGTATTCATTGTGTATTTGATCGTCCGTAAAGGGGCCGTTGGCCTGCGAGGCGGTCAGGCGCCGACCAATATGGCGCGTCTGTCCGACGCGGCCACGTTCGCCGGTTCACTGGTGGTGTTGATCGGGATCGTCCATCCGGCGACATTGAAGGCTGTCGGCGACACGACCGGGTTTTTGATCATGGCCGGCGTTGGCGGCTTCTTCTATGGTGCCGAACAGCTTGTTGGGGACCACGGCCTGCCCGGGTGATTGACCCGGAGTGAGCCAAGCCTCATCCCGTCTGTTGGATCAACTCCGCCCACCGGTCCAGGATCGGCAGAACAACATCTTCCCTCGCCGCCGGCAGGCTGGTCGCAACCCGAGCGATACCGATGTCGCGGTAGCGCTTGAGTGTGTCGCCGTCCTCGCCTGCCCCGAAGATCGACACCGGACAGGACGCCGGATCGCGGCCCGCTTCCTTCAGCATGGCGTGGAACTTCGGCACCGTGTCGAACACATCGCCGTATTGTCCCGGCCGGCCGGCCAGCGGAATCCAGCCCTCGCCGTAGCGCACCGCCCGCCGGGCGCCGTGCGGGAACGCACCGCCGACGATGACCGGGGGATGCGGTTGTTGCATCGGTTTCGGCCACGTCATCATCGGGCCGAAGTTGACGAACTCGCCAGCGTATTGCGGTTTGGACTGCGTCCAGATCGCCTTCATCGCCTCCACCCGCTCCCGCACCAGCTTGGCCCGCGTGGCGAACACGGTGCCGTGGTCTTCCATTTCCTCGGCGTTCCAGCCCACGCCGATGCCGAACAGGAACCGCCCGCCTGAGACCTGATCGATCGAGGCCACCAGCTTCGCCGTCTGGATCGGATCGCGCTGATTGACCAGGCAGACGCCGGTGCCGATCTTCAGGGTCGTGGTCACCATCGCCGCCGCCGTCAGCGTCACGAACGGGTCCATCACGTCGTAATATTGCTTTGGGAGGTCCCCGCCGCCCGGCCAGGGCGACTTGCGCGACAACGGGATGTGGGAGTGTTCAGGGGCCCAGATCGATTCGAAGCCGCGTTCCTCCAGCGCTTTCGCCAGCGCGGCCGAGGTCATCGAATAGTCGGTGAAGAACATGGAAGCGCCGAAGTGCATGGACTGTCTCCTTATTGATTAATCAAAGCTTAGCACATTCGGCGCGATCGGTCACGGTGTCCGGGCAAGCCCGATCAGCCGGCCTTCAGACCGCTAAACGTCCATCTCCACACAAACCGGCACATGATCGGACCCGCGCGGCCAGTCTCGCGCATCGCGCAGGATGGTCTGGCTGCGTAATTCGCCGCCAAGGTCGGGAGTCACCCAGACATGATCCAGCCGCCGCCCCCGGTTAGATTCCCGCCAATCCTTATTGCGATACGACCACCACGAATACAGTTTCTGGTCAGCGGGAACAAAATGCCGAACGGCATCAATGAAACCCACGTTCATCCAGGCATTCAGCCCTTCGGTTTCCGCCGGTGTGTGGCTCACCACGTCCAGCAACTGCTTGTGGCTCCAGACGTCATGTTCCAATGGGGCGATGTTCAGGTCGCCGACGATCACCGCGCGTGCCAGGCCTGACCGGGCGGCGAACCACGAACGGGCCTCGGCAATGAAATCCAGCTTGTGGCCGTATTTGGGGTTTTCCACGCGATCCGGAACGTCACCGCCGGCCGGGACGTAGAAATTATGCAGTTCGACCGGCCCTCCCGGCGTTTGCAGGGACGCCGCGACATGCCGGCAATCGCCTTTTTCGCACCAGTCCGGGGTGTCATCCAGCAGCGTCAGCGGCACCCGCGACAGGATCGCAACCCCGTTATATCCCTTCATGCCGCGGAACACGGTGTGTGGATACCCGAGCGGCACCAACGCCTCTGCCGGAAACAGCGGGTCGGGGACCTTGGTTTCCTGAAGGCAGATGACATCCGGACGCAGGGCATCGACCAGCTTATCCAGCAGGCCGACGCGCAAGCGCAGTGAGTTGATGTTCCAGGTCGCGACCCGCAAAGACGGCATCAGACGATGCGCGTCGTCACCGAACCGACACCCTCGACAGTGCCTTCCAAAAGGTCGCCGCGTTCGACAGCGGCGACGTTTTCCGGCGTGCCACTGTAGATCAGATCGCCCGGAGCGAGCGTGACCAGCCCAGACAGGTAAGCGATCATTTCCGGCACATCCCAGATCATCTTCGACAGATCGGAGGTTTGGCGGACCTTGCCGTTCACTTTCAGTTCGATCAGGCCCGTTGAGGGGTGACCGATCTTCGAGGCCGGCACCAGCAGGCCGATCGGCGCGGACCAATCAAAGCCCTTCCCCATATCCCAGGGCTTACCCTCTTTCTTCGCTGCGTTCTGCAGGTCCCGGCGCGTCATATCCAGGCCGGCGGCGTATCCCCAGACATGGGACAGCGCGTCGGCCGCGGCGATGTTGGCGCCCCCGACCCCGATGGCCACGACCATCTCCATCTCATGGTGAAGCTGCGTGCTTTGGGGCGGATAGGGCATGTCGGCGTCGTTCAGCAGAAGGGCGTCGGCCGGCTTCATGAAGAAGAACGGCGGTTCGCGATCCGGATCGCTGCCCATTTCCCGAGCGTGTTCGGCGTAGTTGCGGCCTACGCAGAAGACCCTCCTGACCGGAAAACTGCCTCCACCCGCGACCGGAACAGATGTGATCGCCGGGGGGGAGATGACGTAATCAGCCATTGGGATGCACCTTGCTGGGGATCAAAACCAATTGATCGGATTGGGAAGAAACTGTCCCAGCGGATATACGGGACGGCGGATCGTTGGGCAATGGCGCCCAATCCGGCCGGCGACGCGCCTTTGTGTCAACGGCGCAGCGGGCTGGCTGCCTCCGCCTTGGCTTCCACGGGCAGCCCCGCCTCGATCGCGGCAACATAATCCCGGGTCAGCGGCACGACGCCGTGGCCGTGCGTCAATTGCAACTGCCAGACCATGTGGAAGCTGCGGCGAAAGGTAATTTCTGACGCCGCCAGATAGAACTCGAACATGCGGCAGAACATTTCGTCGTAGAGCGTCGCGATGGCGTCGCGGTTGGCGGCGAAGCGCCGACGCCAATGCCGTAGGGTTTCGGCATAGTGGAGTCGCAAAATCTCAATGTCGGTCGCCCACAGGCCGGAGCGCTCCACCGGCGGCAGCACTTCGGACAGCGCCGGCGAATAGCCACCGGGGAAGATGTACTTGCGCAGCCACGCATTCGTGCTGCCCGGCCCTTCCCCGCGCCCGATCGCATGGATCAGCGCCACGCCATCCGGTTTCAGGCAGCGGGCGACGGTCGCGAAGAATGTATCGTAATGGCCGACACCGACATGCTCGAACATCCCCACCGAGACGATACGGTCGAAAGTATCGGAGACCGAACGATAGTCCAACAATTCGAACCGCACGCGGTCTTCCAACCCTTCGGCCGCGACTCGGGCACGGGCCTCGGACAGTTGCTCCTGCGACAACGTGACCCCGGTCACATCGGCACCGAAGTCGCGTGCGAGGGTCAACGCCATGCCGCCCCAACCGCAACCGATATCCAGCACCTTCAACCCCGGCCGGTCCAGACACAGCTTGGCGGCGATATGCCGCTTCTTGGCCGCCTGGGCTTCCTCCAGCGTCTCATCACCGCGCCGGAAATAGGCACAGGAGTATTGCCGGTCCCGGTCCAGGAACAAGCTGTACAGCCGGCCATTCAAATCATAATGGTGCGCCACATTGCGGCGTGCCCGGCCGGCCGGATTGTATTGCATCAGCCGGCGGCCGAGCGACGCCAGCGCTTCTCGCCAATGCCGAACCGGATGACCGCCGGGATTGCTTGTGAGGTTGATCAGCAGGACATCAAGCAGATCGTAAATTCCGCTGTCTTCCACCGCCAGACCGCCGGACATATAGGCCTCCCCCACCGCGAGCGATGGGTTCAGCACCAGCCGCCTGATCGTGCGACGGTCCCGCAACCGCATCATGGCGGTTGGTCCGGCTTCACCGGTGTAGATCGAATGACCACCATCCGGCCAGATGACCGTCAGCCGGCCAGCCGTGATCATGCGTCGCAGAATGCCGTCGAGGACAGCTTGCATCGCTCTCCAATCCACTGTCTTGACCCGAAGAAAGTCAAGCAATGGATCAGTCACGCAGCCGACGTCAAAACACCAACTGTCATATGAGTTCAATACACCGTGCCAAAGCGGCCAGCCGGGACTTCACGAATCAGAGAAGTTGTTGGTGCTTCACGCGCCATTATTAGGCGCCCAATGCCGCCAGCAATGGATTTCCACCAACAGACGAAGAGCCCACCATCCACTCCGGTGCCGTGGCACGGAAGCGAACGATGGGCTCTTCAGCCATCCTTGGGTCAATCGGCGGGTGACGCCGATTGGTTCGTTCAGTTCGACGAGTCGCCCAGGAAGATGTTCTCTTCGGTCGGGTTCTGCTCGTCGTCTTCCGCGTCTGTGATCGTGGCCTGCTGGCCACGTGCCTGACGTTCGGCTTCGTCCACGCTGCGGGCAACGTTGACGGTCACCGTGATGGACACTTCCGGATGCAGCGATACGCGAACCTTGGACAGGCCGAGCACCTTGATCGGAACTTCCTGCACGACCTGCGAGCGATTGATGCTCAGGCCGGCCGCGGTCGCGGCTTCGGCGATGTCGCGCGGCGACACCGAACCATACAGGCTGCCGGATTCGCCGGCCTGACGGACGATGACGACGGACAACCCGCCAACCCGCTCCGCCAAACGTTCGGCTTCTTCGCGGCGCTTGATGTTCAGCGCTTCAAGCTGAACGCGCTGCTGCTCGAACTTCGCACGGTTATCCTTGTTGGCGCGAAGCGCCTTCTTCTGCGGCAAGAGGAAGTTGCGGGCATAACCCGGCTTCACCTTAACCACGTCGCCCATCTGCCCCAGGTGCTCGACGCGCTGGAGTAGGATCAGTTCAACGGCGGCCATGAAATCCGCTCCTTACGCGACGATGTAGGGCAGCAACGCCAGGAATCGGGCGCGCTTGATGGCCACCGCCAACTCGCGCTGCTTCTTCGCAGACACGGCGGTGATACGGCTCGGTACGATCTTGCCGCGCTCCGAGAGGAAGCGGGACAGCAGACGCACGTCCTTGTAGTCGATGACCGGCGCATTCGGGCCGGAGAACGGGCAGGACTTGCGACGGCGGTAGAACGGCCGGCGGGCGCCAACGGCGGCGCGACGGCCAGCGGGATTAACTTCTGTATCGGACATCTGGACCTACTCCTCCATTCCGCCGCGGAATTCATCGCCGCCGAAGCCGTCACGGGCGCGGAATTCCTCGCGATCGTCGAACCCACGCTTGCGGCCGCTTTCAAAGCGGCCAGCGGGCTTCGGCCCACGGAAGCCGCGTTCACGGTCGTCGGACTTGCGGGACAGGATGGCGGACGGAGCTTCGTCGATCGCCTCGATGCGAACCGTCATGAAGCGCAGGACGTCTTCGTTGAGACCGAGCTTACGCTCCATCTCGGTGACGAAGGCCGGCTTGGCATCCATGCTGAGGAGCATGTAATGGCCCTTGCGGTTCTTCTTGATGCGGTATGCAAGGCCACGCAGACCCCAGTATTCGCGCTTCTTAATCGCGCCGCCATCGGTCTCCAACTCGACACCGATTTCGTCAGCGATCGTCTCGACCTGCTGTTGCGTGACATCGTTCCGTGCAATGAGCACGGTTTCGTATAGCGGCATGGATGAACCCCCTATGGCTTGTCTCTGTCCACGACCGGAAGTGGTCTCATCTCCACGATGGAGATGCGAACATAGCCGGGTGCGATGCCGTCGCCCCCGGCAGGGAAGGCGCGGCTTGAAGCACGGATGGGCGGGGGATGCAACGGCGGATTTGCGACCATGGCTCCGATCGCGATGGCGGGTCGAGGATCGGTGGCGCGGCCTGACCTCCCCATAAGCCGCCGACAGCTTCAGATTCGATCTGGACACAAACGCGCCCAATCGTCTAACGTCCGTCTCACTATGGAAATATATCGCTCCTCCAACGACCCGTTGCTGCAGGAAATCGCCTCTTTGGAGATAGCGATAACCCACGACACCGCGGATATCGCCGAACTTGAGGGCCTGCTGGCCAAAAAAAATCAAAACATCCAGATGTTATTGATTGAAATACGGGCGCTCAAAAAAGCGGCATCTTTACGGCCCACGACCACTGCCAAAGTAGAGAGTCCGGCACCAGAACCCGCATCCGCACCGGGTCCAAAATTGGGTGGCTTGAGAGGTGTGGTTGGCCCGCTTCGGGGTAGAGAAAGCCGATTCGTCCCGTTTGGCGGCGACAATACCATCAGCATGCGACCGAAACCGACCGACCCTTCGCCCCTTTAATCGATCGCGGTTAGGCCAGTACTTTCGGAGCCGGTGTCGCCGACGTCAGCGTCGGGATGGCGTGTGGTGGCTGGCAGATGACACTTATGACTGGCGCGTTAGCATCGCTGTGTACTCACGAGGGAGGACAGCGAGTCGTTCCCTGAGAATCTAACTATAGTTGGGGAAACTTCCGCCGGGCCAACGCGGTTATGCGTCAGATCACCATGATGAAGAGCCATCGAATCCGGAAAACCCCACACACCCACCGTTTCAGACAAATGTCACGCGCTCATTTCGTCATTATTGCGTTTTTGATGTGGACAGTGGGCGAGACCATCGCCTAGGCTCCCTTTATGGACAAGATCACACACTCAGACGACCCGCTTGAGAAAGAGATCGCCGCGCTTGAGATGGCGATCGCCAACGATAATGCGGACATCGCCGAGCTTGAGGCCCTTCTGGTTCAAAAACGGCAGAATCTGCAAATGCTGACGGTTGAAATCAGAGCCCTTAAGCGCGCCGCGTCGCTGCGTCCTGTGGCTGCGGCTCCTGTCGCGGCAGCCGCGCCCGCTCCGGTAGCCGCGCCCGTTCCAGCACCCGCTCCGGCGCCGGCGCCGGTACAGGCGACCGAGTCCCATGCCGCGCGTTTCCGCAACGTTGTCGCCCAGATCCGGACGACCGATCCGCGCCTGTCGGCAATTCCCGGCGGCTAGCAGGTCGGAAACAGATTGCCGGTCATGCGTGCATTTGCCGGATCGGGCGCTGAGGCCAGGACTACTGAAAAGAGACCGTCGTCCAGCGGTCTCTTTTGTGTTTTTAAATACCAGCGGCCGTTGACACTGACGTAGCGCCAATCCACCGCCGTCTTCGCCCGGCCAGTCCGGCCCCACCTATCACGGCACCGTCAGGGCATAAGTGGCCCGGACCAGCCGGGCTATGACGATGATGGGCGACAGTCGGCATCAACGGCGCTTGCTATCAGACCCACCTCAGCGGCTTGGCCCATCAAACCCGAGCACCCGCCGCAACGCGAACGGATACCCGGCTGGCCCAAGGTTCCGTGGCGCGCCGCCCCCAGGACGATATGCCACCACGCAACACATATCCTGACGAACCGCAGCGCTTATTTCTTTTTGGCGGCGGCCAATTCCTGCCTGAGACGATCGATCTCCGAACGCAGCGCTTCGATTTCACTGGCGTGAGCATTGGATGGATTGGTCGGTTCGGTGCCACGGTAGAATGGCGTGAACATGCTGAACGCACGTTCCATCATCTGCATGTTCTGCCGGCCGACTTCCTCGATATTGCCGAACGGAAACATCCCGCCCATGCTTTTCGTCACCGCCGTACGCAACTGCTCTTGCTGCTGCGCGAACGACGTCATGGCATGTTCGAGATATTTCGGCACCAGCCCCTGCATCGAGCCACCGTACATCCCGATCAATTGACGCAGAAACGCGGTGGGAAGCAGGTTTTGGCCTTTGCCTTCCTCTTCGACGATGATCTGGGTCAGCACGCCACGGGTGATGTCGTCGCCGCTTTTCGCGTCATACACCACGAAATCACGCCCGAGCCGGACCATTTCGGCCAGGTTGTCCAGGGTGATGTAGCTGGAACTCTCGGTATTGTAGAGACGCCGGTTGGCATATTTCTTTACCACGACCGGAGGCTTTTCGTTCGTTTTGGTTTCTGCCAGGGTCTCGGCGGGCGCGGCCATGCATACCTCGTATCTTTACCCTTACCTACCGTGTATCTCGCACTTGCGATAGAGTGATTCCGAACCCCACACCGGTCGTTGCGTTGGTTTGATCTGTTACGCACGACCCGCCGACCCCCTTGGTTTGGCCAGCGAGGAGACTGAATGCGGCATGGTGGCGGACGCCGGGTCGGACAACGCCGGACACCGTTCGGACAATTGGAGTGTGCCCGGTCAGGACCGGACCGCCTCCGATCGCGTACGTCCAGATTACGCTGCGCAAAGCGACGCAGCCAATCCGCATGCCCGGGGTTCGGCGTTGCCCGATCCGAACAAACTGGCACAGGACTGGGTTACGCTCTGGCAAAGCGAACTGTCCGCCATGGCGGCCGACCCGGAAATCCGCGAGTCCTGGCAGACACTCACCAGCCTATGGGCGGGTACCATGTCCGCCATGCTGCGCGGGTTGCTGCGTACGGCACCCCCGGGTTTCGCCGGCGATGACCGGCCGACCGGACCGACCGGGACCGCTGATGCGGCGCGGCCCGCGTCCGCTGCTGCTGCACCTGACCCTCGCGATGCTGAAGTCGAACGTCTCGCGCGCCATGTCGCCGTTCTTGAACGCCGACTCGCAGACCTCGAGCGCGGAGGCCATACTCCGCTCGTTGCAAGACGCCGTCCAAGGCGGCCACTCAAGCGCACATAGCGGATTTCCCGACGCCGTCGTCGCCGAGACGCTGCGCCAGGACGCTGCCCTGATCGAGGGGATCGCCGCCTATCGCCGGCATCCGTCGCAACGCACCCTGACGGACCCGGCGGTGATCTGGTCGGAGGGCGGGTCACGGCTGCTGGATTACGGGACCACCGCGGGCGGACGCCCTGTTCTGTTCGTTCCCAGCCTGATCAATCGCGCCTATGTGCTCGATCTGGCGGAAGGATCGTCGATGCTGCGTTGGCTCGCGGCGCATGGTGTGCGTCCGTTGCTACTGGATTGGGGATGGCCGGGCGAGACCGAACGCCGATTCACCCTGACCGATTACGTTGCGGGCCGGATGGAACGCGCGATGATCGCGGCGGCAGAGGCGGCAGGGTCACCACCGGTGCTGGCGGGTTACTGTATGGGCGGCACACTGGCCGTCGCGGCGGCACAACGCCGGCCCGACCTGATCAGCGGCCTGGCACTGCTGGCGGCACCGTGGGATTTTCATGCGCCCGATCCCGAACGGGCGATCCAATTGGCGCAAACATTGCCGCTGCTGGAACCCGCGCTGGCGCTGAACCACACCCTGCCGGTCGATTTGCTCCAGTCGCTGTTCGCGATGCTCGATCCGTGGAGCGTGGCGGACAAGTACCGCACCTTCGCCACGCAGCCACAGGACAGTGATCGCGCCAGGTTGTTCGTCGCGCTGGAAGATTGGCTGAACGATGGTGTTCCGCTGGCGGCCGATGTTGCCCGCACCTGTTTGAGTGAGTGGTATGGGGCAAACGCCCCGGCCCTGGGCAATTGGCGAATCGCCGGACTGCCGGTCGATCCGGCGGCGATCGTCAAACCAACCTTCGTCGCCGTCCCCGAACGCGACCGGATCGTGCCCAAGGAATCCGCCCTCCCTCTGGCACGTCTGATTCACGGTGCCGTCCTGCATCAGCCGGCGGCGGGTCATATTGGCATGGCTGCCGGAGCGCGGGCCGAGACATCGTTGTGGCGGCCGTTGCTGGACTGGCTGCGCACTTTGCCGCCGCGACCCAACGCCGCTTGACCCGGCCCCTCGTTCGGGATTTCTTGCCGCGTAATCAGGGAGGTTCCTCATGGCCGGCAAGCAACCCGTGGCGATTGTATTTGACACCTTTGGCTCCGTCGTCGACTGGCGGTCCAGCCTGATCGCCGACCTGACCGCCTATGGCACCTCCAAGGGAGTCAGCGCCGACTGGACCGCGTTGGTGGATGCATGGCGCGCCTCCTACCACCCCTCCATGGACCGGGTTCGTAAGGGCGAGCTGCCTTGGACGCGGCTGGACGATCTGCACCGCACCTCACTGGACCAACTGGTGGCGGAGTTCGGCATCAAGGGGCTGAATGAGGACGATCTTGTTCACATCAACCTGGGCTGGCACCGGTTGCACGCCTGGCCGGACTCGGTGCCCGGCCTGACGCGCCTGAAATCGCGGTTCATCATCGGGCCGCTGTCGAACGGCAACGTGTCGCTGCTGCTGAACATGGCCAAATTCGCCGGCATCCCGTGGGACATGATCTTCGGCTCCGACCTGTTCGGGCATTTCAAGCCGGACCCGGAAACCTACCTTGGCGTCGCGACGATGCTGGATCTGCGTCCCGATCAGGTGATGATGGCCGCCGCGCACAACGGAGATCTTGCGGCCGCGCGGCGCTGCGGCCTGATGACCGCGTTCTTCCCCCGCCCGGCCGAGTATGGTCCGCACCAGAAGCGCGACTACGAAGCCGATCAGGACTGGGACATCGTGGCCACCGACATTCAGGACATGGCGACCAAACTGGGGGTTTGACATACCCCCTTGCTTTTCTTTCGGGGTTGCCGTCTAGCCCTGCCTTACGCAACCGAGCGAACAGCGGTAATAAATCGCTGTCGCGAGACAAACCGCGGAAGGAAAGCGAACTATGGACGACATCGTTATCGTCTCGGCAGCCAGGACGGCAGTCGGCAGTTTCAACGGCGCCCTGAGCACCGTTCACGCCCATCATCTCGGCGCCATCGCCCTGCAGGCCGCCTTCGCGCGCGCCGGCATCGAAGCATCCGATGTGGATGAGGTTATCTTCGGTCAGGTCCTCGGGGCCGGCGAAGGGCAGAACCCGACGCGCCAGGCCGCGCGCATCTCCGGTATTCCGGACTCCGCCACGGCATTCGGCATCAATCAGGTGTGTGGGTCAGGCCTGCGCGCCGTCGCCCTCGCCGCGCAGCAGATCCGCACCGGCGAAAGCGCTATCGTCGCCGCCGGCGGCATGGAAAGCATGAGCCTGTCCGCCCACGCCGCGCATCTGCGCAACGGTACCAAGATGGGCAGCCTGGAATTCGTCGATACCATGCTGAAGGACGGCCTGTGGGATGCGTTCCATGGTTATCACATGGGCACCACGGCGGAAAACGTTGCCACCAAATACCAGATCAGCCGCGAGCAGCAGGATGCCTTCGCGGCGGCCTCGCAGCAGAAGGCCTCCGCCGCGCAAAAGTCCGGCCGCTTCAAGGACGAGATCGCGCCGGTCACAGTGAAGACCCGCAAGGGCGATATCGTGGTGTCTGACGACGAATACATCCGCCACGATTCCACCCCGGAAGCCATGGCGAAGCTGCGCCCGGCCTTCAGCAAGGACGGCACCGTCACCGCCGGCAACGCATCGGGCATCAACGACGGCGCTGCGGCGCTGATCATGATGACCGCCAAGGAAGCCGCTCGGCGTGGCCTGACCCCTCTGGCCCGCATCGCCGGCTTCGCCACCGCCGGCGTCGATCCGGCCGTGATGGGCACCGGCCCGATCCCGGCCACCCGCAAGGTGCTGGAACGCGTGGGCTGGAAGCACGACGACCTGGATCTGGTCGAAGCGAACGAGGCGTTCGCCGCCCAGGCGCTGGCCGTCAACAAGGACATCGGCTGGGATACCGGCAAGATCAACGTCAATGGCGGCGCGATCGCCATCGGCCACCCGATCGGCGCCTCGGGCGCGCGTATCCTGGTGACCCTGGTGCACGAGATGCAGAAGCGGGATGCCAAGAAGGGCCTCGCCACCCTGTGCATCGGCGGCGGCATGGGCGTTGCCCTCTGCCTGGAGCGTTAAGCCGCACCTGACCAACGCCGTCGCCGAAATGATATGATTTCGGCGGCGGCCGGGTGTTCATCGCCCTAAGCGTTACCATCAACACCGACCCGACAGATGTGTCAGAGTCGGCTGCCGCGGCCCTGAGTGAGGGTGGTCCGAGATCCGGTCAAACCTCTGCCGGGGTGGCACCGCAGGCGAGCCCTTTCGTCGGCCCGGCCTTGGCAGACCCCCGCCGCCCGACGGTTCGGAACCATATGCCCGCGGCGGCGATCAGCAGCACCGCGGCCGCGGCCGATGCCGAGATACCCGCCGAAAGAACCCTGACGGGCGTGACGGACGGCGTAATCTCGATGCTGCTGCCGCCGGCCTGAAGCGGCACCACAATAAGATGCAGCGCGCTTTCTATCGGCCGCACCACCACCCCGTTGACGCGCACGACATTGCCGGGAAACCAGGGATGCGAGAGTTGCACATAACCCGGACCATCAACGGTCACCGTGGCGGTCACCTTGCCTAACGAAACCGCATAAGCGTCCAGCCTCGCATGCCACACACCCGGCGCCGCGGTATCCATCTGCTCCCGCGGGACGGCCAAAACCGGCAACGCCGACGCACTGCGTTCCGGCCAATCCGGTTGCAGGGCATCAAGATATCGCCGCAGGTAGTCTGACAGTTGCTCAACGCGAGGATTGGCTGAAGTAAACTCTTCCAACCACAACATCGGCTTATCAAGCTCAGGGCGTGCAGCCATTGCTATCAACCGGCGGCTAAACAGGACCGGCGTGGCGGCGGGTACGCGCACCACCGCTCCCAGCGGTCCTTCGACCAGAACCGGAACGAAGCGTTGCGGACACCCGCTGGCAATGGAGGTGGTGCAGAAGATTCGGCTCACGTTAAACAGCGCGAGCAGCTCTGCACTCCGCGGCGACAGCGTGCCGTCGCGCCCCAGGTCGGCCTCCGCCATCTTGACGGCTGTCTCAGCGTAGTTGTGCACCAGAGTCGCAGCCATATTGTGATGGCCGGCTATCCGCTGGACCATCGACTCGTAGCTGATCGGCCCCGCGTCCGGTCCGATGTCGGCGCTTGCCGAACCGTCCGCATCGATCCTGACCTCCATGACCCGCTCGTTCGGGGCGGTTGCCTCCAGATAACGGCCTGCATCGATCATGAACTGCTTGTCGTTGCGGGCGACCGGCTGGATTGCCGTGCTGCTGAGATCGAGCAACAGGACAAGCATAATCACCAGTCCCGCGCGCGGCCAGCCGGGCAGCCATGCTCGGACAGCATCGGCACCGATTCCGCCGAGAATCACCATGAAGAACAACAGAAACATGATGTCGCGCACGACCGGGTTGGCCAGGAAGAAGCTCAGCGCAAGGCAGGGAAACACAGCAAGGACCAGACGGCCGCGTTCAGTCGCGAAGCGATCCCGCAGAGCGGCGATGATCCCGGTGAGGGCGAGACCGACCAGCACGATGCCAAGATAGGCCCAGTAGTCCATGCCCCAGGTGGTGCGATTGTTGCGCCACATCACCAGGTTGAACAGGCGCTGCGCTGTTGGAATGTTAATGGAAAACATCCTGCTTTCCGGAAGCAGCATGACCCATCCTGACTCCGTCAGGATAGGCAATATGGCGACGGTTGCGATCGCCACACCGAACAGACCCGCGGTCGCCAACCGTGGCAGTGCCGCAGCCCTCCAACTGCCGGTTGCGAGTCTGGTTGCTCCGAACAGGGCCAGATAGGCCGCCACGAAGACCGCGTGTGGCTGGTGGGTGATGATCAGCAATCCCGTGGCGAACGCGAACCCTGCCCAGTCCAGCCAGCGCATGGGCCCGGGCCGCATCAGCCCCTCGGCGGTCAGGAACACCGCCAGGAAAAAGCAGATCGTGAACGCCTGTGGAAATACACCGCGATAAAAGAACAGGTGCAGGTGAGCGAACGATCCGGCAAACGCCAGGGCGCCAATCGCCGCTCCGAAGCAAGTCAGGCCAAACCGGCGCAGCACCGCATAGGCCAGCCAGCCGGAGAGAACGTTCAGGACAAACAGCAGCAGTTTGGCGGTGACAACGGAATCATGCACGAAATAATCGATGGCTCCCCCGACCACATAGGTCAGCGGTCCGGTAAAACCAAGCAACGGGCTGCCAAGGTATTGGAAATTGGTCCATTGCGGTAATGCACCCTGCTCAAGTCCCCGGCGAACCTCCAGGAAGCGAGCAATATGGGTACCGGTGTCCCCGCCGAGCAGCACACCCGAAAAGAAATAGGCGTGTGCGAGCCAGGCCAGCAGGATCGAAAAAGCCACGGCGGACGGTATGCGCGGCATGGTTATCAGAAACGCTGAAAATACGCGCTCGCGACGCTCAAGGCGAACCGCCGCGGCAATGGCGGCAACCGCGCAAAGCACCGCCACCGCGTCGCGCGCGCCTAAATCCGCGGTAAGCGCTGAAATCGACAGCGACTGACCATGTAAGACCAGACCGATGGCACGGTCTTTCAGGTTGCCGAGGGTGTGTAGTGAAAAGAATGTCACCGCGGCGACGATAGCGCCCAGAAGCATTACAATCCGCCATGACGGCTCCGCGATACCGGCTACGCGCATAGAACCATATCGCCCCGTCAACTGATGCGTAGCATTATCATTGCCACGAAGCGGTGAAAACCTGGATCATCGTCGCCGGATGCCAACGGTCGTGTTCGGGCGGCGTCGGTACTTCCTGGCGCCGCAGTTAGGCGGCGACTGTGCGGCATGATGTCCCGGTCCTAACTTCTGGCCGGCATTCTTCGCCGATGATGCCCCCTGCGAGCCTGACCTGGACGAATCGAACCAAGGCGAAATAAACCTCCGGCGACCAACCCGAACGATGTTTGTTTTATTGGTCAACCGGTTCTGGTGCATTCGGTCTCAAGCTTAAGTGCCAGGAAAAGCCTCGCCAGGCCGCCGTCGTCGGGAGCGTCCGGCAGCAAATCCCGGGCACCAACCGCGATCCGAAGACCTCCAAACGATCCGACGCTGACCGGTTGACCCAACAGAATGCCGCCCCGGGCCAACCTTTCGTAGAGCGGTCGCAACTCGGTCGCCGACAGCAGCCGATTCCGGTTCGCCGGATCACGAACGGCGAAGGTGAAGATGCTTGGCAGCGCGCTCCAGCAGTGGCCGGCCGATACGAGTCCGCCAATCGGTTGCAGAGCCGGATTGCAGGCCAATCCCGCCTCAATCGCGGCCGCCTGGTTCTTCAGGAGTGCGGACATTGCAGCAGACATCGGCCCGAACGCTTCGATCGCGTCAAGCGCGGCGATCCAGCGCAGCACCATGCCGAGATTTGCCGCACCCGAACCATGCAGAAGCGCGTCCCCTCCATATCCCGCGGACCAGCGTGCTGTCGGCACAAGCACAGCCCCCGCGAAGGCCGGTCCACCGAAGAATTTCGAACCGGTGACGACCACGGGCCAGCCTTGCCGGAGATACCGCGCCACGGTCGCGGGGGCGATTCGCGCCTGACAGGCATCGACAATGACATCGGCGCCGGCCGGCGGGACGACCGGCGCGATCAGACCGGTCTTCGTGCTGTGCGTCAGATACACAATCGGACGGCCACGCGCGGCGGAAACAGCGGCGGCGTAGGCGGCAACCACCTCGCCATCCTCGCGTGGCGTTCCGTCAGCCGATCGCAGGGGAATTTCGACCGTCTCCACGGGGGAACCCAACGTCTGTGGCGACACACCTCCGGGGGCGACACCGTCAAAGCACCGCCCCGCGACAGCAAGCGGAACCCCCGTCCCGGTCTCCGTCGCGGCGGGCAGGATCGCGGTTATCGGCTCACCGGGCCGCTCTTTGGCGACCAAGGTCGCGGCGGCAAGCAGGGCGTCGGTGCCGGACTGACACAGGATGGCCTCGGCAATATCGGCGACGCCGAAATATCCCAGCAGGCGTGCCGAAAGCTGATGGTACTCGTGCTCCAGCGCCTGCGATCGTCCCAATGCTGACCGCGTCGCCATCAAAGCGGCATAGAACCCGGCGGCCCGTCGGAACCCTCGCGCGGTAACAGGCGAAGCGGTGCAGGACGAGAGGCAAAGCAAATCCGGCGCCGGTGCCGGCGGACACAGGTATTTGTTGGTCCCAGTCCTGGTATCAACGACCAGGCGGCTATCGCCACCGGCGATCAAGGCCGCCAAGAGATCAGCAGAAGCCGCCGGGACGAGATCGGTCATCGCATCCGCGAAACACAAGAAGCTGACCATACCATCCATGTCACACAAACCCCTGCAAGCCGCGCCTCTTGATATAGGGCGACCCTGCCGATTTCCCGCGATTTGCCGATCGAATGCTGTCGGGCGTTATCACCCGGACAACGTCCAACGGTTGTTTCCACGGCACAAGCCGCACCAGAAGGTTACCGATGGGTATGCCGAGAACAGGGGTAAATCCGTTGTAAAGGCGGAGTAAACCTCTGATTTCAGCCAGTTAGGCACTTTGCAGGTTTCGCGGAAGTGCTACACCTGCCAACGGTCTGAGCAACAAATGGGAGGGACCGATCGATGACACGCGTCGCACTGGTTACTGGCGGCACTCGGGGTATTGGCGCGGCAATCAGCCTCGCGTTGAAGGCGCAAGGTCGCAAGGTCATCGCCAACTACGCGTCGAATGACGAAGCGGCCGCTGCCTTCAAGGCGGAACACGGCATTGATGTCGTGAAGTTCAACGTTGCGAATTTCGAAGAATGCGAAGCCGGGATTGCCAAGGTCGTTGCCGAACACGGGCCGATCGAAATTCTGGTCAACAACGCGGGCATCACCCGTGACGGAACGCTGTCACGGATGCGCCGCGACATGTGGGACGCGGTACTCGATACCAATCTCGGGTCTTGCTACAACATGTGTAAACTGACCTTCGACGGCATGAAGGAACGCAAGTTCGGCCGCGTGGTCAATGTCGGCAGCGTCAACGGCCAGGCCGGCCAGTATGGCCAGGTCAACTACGCCGCCGCCAAATCCGGCATTCACGGGTTCACCAAGGCGCTGGCGCAGGAAGGTGCCCGTTACGGCATCACCGTCAACGCGATCGCACCGGGCTATGTCGATACAGAAATGGTCCGCGCGGTGCCGGGTGAAGTCCTGCGCAAGATCGTCGCCAAGATCCCGGTTGGGCGTTTGGGCCATGCCGAGGATATCGCACGTGGCGTTGCATTCCTGACAGCCGACGACGCCGATTTCGTTACTGGATCGACAATGTCGATCAACGGCGGAATGCATATGTACTAAGCTGTCGGAACGGGCATCTGCCTGTCCTGTCAGGCTAAACGGGTGGGCTTCGGCCCACCCTTCGGCTTGCCTTCAGCCGAAAAGCGGAGTCATCATCCTTCCAAAGAGAAGAGGGACTCCAGCCAATGAACGCACCACGCAACACCCAATACCGCCACCTCGACGTCCAGAAGATCGCCGGTTCACTCGGTGCCGACGTGCGCGGCGTCGATCTGTCGCAGGACGTGCCGGACGAGGTCCTGGCGGAATTACGGGCGGCATTGCTGGATAATCTGGTGATCGCAATCCGCGACCAGGACATCACGCCGGCCCGGCAGCTCGCGTTTGCACGACGCTGGGCCGATATCCATCTGCATCCGTTCATGCAGGGAATGGAGGACTACCCGGAAATCCTGGCGATCATCAAACGGCCGTCCGACAAGAAGAATTTCGGCGGGTCCTGGCATACCGATCAGATGTTCTCGCCCAGCCCGGCGATGGGAACGATGCTGTATGCGCTGGAAGTCCCGTCGGCCGGTGGCGATACGTTGTTTACCAACCAATACCTGGTTTACGAGGGCCTGTCGGACAAGATGAAGGATCTGGCCAGCCAGCTTCGCACCGTCTGCGTCGGCGACAATTTCAGGCAGGCTGACGGTGTCTCCCGAGCGGCTCGCTATGCGCGCCAGATGAGCGAGATGAAGGTCAAGGACCCGGGCGACGTGCAGACGACCAGCGTGCATCCGCTGGTTCGCACGCATCCGGAGACCGGCCGCAAGAGCATCTATATCGGCGGTCATGTGCAGCGCTTCGACGGGATGACGGACGAAGAAAGCCAGCCGCTGATGGACTTCTTCATGAAGCAGTCGATCCGCCCGGAATATACGTGCCGGGTGCGCTGGCAGACCGGGACGCTGACGTTCTGGGATAATCGCTGCACCCAGCATTTCGCGGTGAACGACTACCCGGCAGAGACGCGCATCATGCACCGCATCACAATTTGCGGCGATCAGCCGTTCTGATTGGGGTGCGGCCTGCGGCGGATCGGGCCATTTGGGGAATGTCGGAACGCGAAAAGCATTCCGCGTGCCGTGCTGGCGG
>Ga0316220_1000485_pt1 | contig 57189 bp, 48 predicted proteins | sample TBH18005metaG_FD_203632 | JGI IMG/M metagenome (GOLD analysis project Ga0316220, IMG submission 203632) | Freshwater microbial communities from Trout Bog Lake, Wisconsin, USA - TBH18005 | ecosystem: Environmental > Aquatic > Freshwater > Lake > Hypolimnion/Profundal zone | place: USA: Wisconsin... | reverse complement strand
TTTGAAAGACAAAAGCAGTTAGTTCTTTATCATTTTTTTAGGCCCTAATCATCAATTTTTGAGATGGTGTTCTCAGGGGGTCACATTGCTCTGGCGGAAGGGGATCAGTTTGTCTGGTATTTACACTAAAGGCAATAATTATCCATTGAATCTTTTTTGCAGTATCAGATGTTTCTCTCTGAAAATCGGACAATTGATTATTTTGTAAAGTTTGAATTTGGAATATTTTTTCAATTAGTTTATCAAATTCTACTTTTCCATTATCTAATAATTGTATTTCCTTATTACTCAGTGTAACATTTGGTATAATTAATTTAACCTCCTGATTAATTAAAGAAATTAATTTTTTATAAATACTAGAAAGCGAGTCACATTGTGCAATTTGCATTGGACTCACAGAACTTATCTTTTTTAAATCCGATAATTCAGTTTGTAGTTGGTTTTCTTCTTTATAGAATTCACTTAAGTATTTTGTATTACCCGTGACCAGATATTCTCTTGAATCTGCCCTTATATCAATGGTAGTATAAAGAATATTTCTTGATTTTGTAAGTACTTCATTAATTTGATTAACCGATTTTGAAGAAGTTATAAATTTTTGTTCGCTTTCATAAAACAGGAAAAATAAAAAAGAGAAAAGTGCAAGAAAGAGGAAAAACCATGCACGTATATTTTGCTGGTAAGATAATTTCAAGAGGGCAAATGGGTTTACAAATTTCATAGGGTATCATTTTAGCCTGAAAACAGTTACCAATAAATGATAGGGTAATCGAAATAACCTCTCTATTGTACATTAAAAGTTACACAGAAAACCGCTTATTTACAAGACCTGCTTCACAGGATACAATTTTGGGAAAGTAAACACATTTGTCATTGCTGATGCTGATGCTTATCGTATGATTAGCTGATTCCAATCAGTCTTGCCTTTTATTCAGTTAATGAGAAGTAAAACTTAGTATTATACATTAGCGTTTTCATTATAGGTTGTTGTCGATATATATTTACGCATCATTACTGATTTATATATTGCAGATTCAAGTAGCAATCACTAATATTTTAGTGATTAGCTTTTGTTCCAATCCCAAAGAACAATATGCCACTCCACTCCACCATAAGAGGATGTATCAATAATCTGAAACCCGGTTCGGATATGTGCTGCCACTGACCTTGCATTTGCATGAGCAATATCAGTAATACAATATTTGTAATCACTAGATAAGCATTCTCTAAAGTGTTCGTATATTTTTTGTACTAATCCCTGTCCACGATATTCCTTGGCTACACATAATTGACCGACAACCACATATTTCGAATTTTTGATATGCTGTTCCTGATACAATGCTTTGTCAATATTATTGAACAGGTCAGCGAGCAATTCGTGTTCATCACGGATAGCGGGCAGGGCAACCAGGGCATATCCGGCCAGAATATCCCCATCTTTTGCAATGATAGACGGAGCAGCTGCATGCATAGTTTGCAAAAAATCAAGCGAATATTCTGCCATCAAAAACCCCTGCGCTTCCGCTTCCTCAGGTAAAAGGTTTTTTCTAAGGTTTTCGCTTTGGAGATGCTGAATATCAACTAATTCTGATTGTTCGGTAACTCTTTTAACGGTAAGCATCCTATATCAATATTTACCTAAATATATAAACCTCTGTTCAATACCCGGAAGAAAAAAATTTGAAAATTAGGTTGTTTCTGTACCTTTATTAACCATTTGGTTAATAATATGCCCCGAACCAAGAATATATCAACTGAAGAAAAGATTTTAGCTGCTGCCAAAACAATATTTATTGAAAAAGGAATGGATGGCGCCCGAATGCAGGATATAGCTGATAAAGCAGGTATCAATAAAGCTTTACTCCATTATTATTTTAAGAATAAGGAAAAATTATTCGAAGTGATTTTTAAAGAAGGGGCTGAAAAACTATTCTCTAAAATAAATAGTATCCTTAATTCAGATTTTCCCTTATTTGAAAAGATTCGGCTATTTTCTACTGAGTACGCAGAAATCATCAGCCAGAACCCTTACCTGCCCTTGTTTGTATTGAATGAGATGAATAAACAGCCACATTCCTTTCTCGAAAATATATTCGGTAAAAACCAGCCTACTTTTGAAAACCTGGTAAATCAAATCGATAAAGAAATAAAAAAAGGAACCATCAAACCCGTGAGCCCGGTAAACCTGGTTATCAATATGATATCGCTCAGTATTTTCCCTTTCGTAGCCAAGCCGGTTTTCCAAAGAATAATGAATCTGGATCCATTACAGTTTAGTACGATTATGGATCAGCGAAAAACCATGAACGCAGAATTTATAATTGCTTCCATCAAAAAATGATTTTTTATGCCTAAATTAACTATTTGGTTAAATAAAAAAAGACTTGCCCTTCTCTGGTGTCTTTTCCTTCTGCTGCCTCTCCTGCGCATTTCCGCTCAAGAATCACTAGCGCATCTTACCATTGATGAAGTATACCAATTGGCCCGAACCAATTACCCACTGGTTAAACAAAAAGGGCTGATTAGCAAAACAAAGGAATACACTGTTTCCAATGCCTCGAAAGGATATTTACCTGCTTTCAGCATAAACGGTCAGGCTACTTATCAATCAGATGTAACCAGCTTTCCCTTTAAGATTCCTATTCCAGGGTTTACCCTGCCTACTTATAGTAAGGACCAATACAAATTATACGGAGAATTAGACCAGGTAATTTATGACGGTGGTTTGATCAGAAACCAGCAACAAACTGCGGAAACCAACGAAATGGTTCAGCAACAAAACCTGGAAGTGACTTTATATTCCTTATATGACCGACTGAACCAGCTTTATTTTGGCTTGCTGCTGGTGAAACAGCAACTCCTGCAAAATAAAATCCTTCAAAAAGATATTCAAAACGGAATTGATAAAGCAAAAGCACTCGTAGCCAATGGAACGGCCTATCGTAGTAGTGTAGATGAATTATCGGCCCAGCTACTACAAGCGGAACAGTCCGCTGTAGAAATAACAGCCACCCAAAAAGCGTATCTGGATATGCTGGGCTTATTTATCAATAAAAAGCTGAATACAAATACAGAATTGGAGAAACCACTTCCGCCTCCCATAAATGAAAGTATTACCCGTCCCGAAGTTTTCTATTATGATTATCAGAAAAAAACACTGGACTTACAGGATCAATTTTTAAAAACACAACTACGTCCTAAGTTCAGCTTATATCTGCAAGGGGGCTATGGAAGACCCGGGTTGAATATGCTGAATAATGACTTTTCCTTTTTTGGCATAGCCGGTGCAAGGGTAAACTGGAACCTGGGAAGTTTATATACTTATCAAAACCAAAAGCAACTGATAGACATTAATCGAAAATCATTGGATGTGCAGAAAGAAACCTTCTTGTTGAACACGGGGATTACGCAAAAACAACAAAGTTCTGATATGGCTAAATACATAGAGTTGATCAAAAAAGACGACGGTATTATTGCCCTTAGAGCCTCCGTAAAAAATGCAGCCAGCGCGCAGTTAGAAAACGGTGTACTAAGCGCACATGATTACCTGACACAGGTAAACGCTGAAGACCAGGCCCGGCAAAATCTGATCTTACACCAGGTACAGCTATTGCTGGCAGAATTTAATTACCTAAGTACTACAGGAAATAGTAAAAAATAATTTATCAAGCATCAAATTTAGCAACATGACTATTCGCAACCTTTTATACGCCGGTTTGATTACTACTGCTTTAGCAGGATGCAATTCAAAAAACACGGTGTCTGATGCATCTGGTAGTTTTGAAATAGATGAAGTGGTGGTATCTGCAGAAGTGCCCGGCAAGATCCTATCTCTAAACCTTGAAGAAGGATCACTTTTATCTAAAGATAGTTTGGTAGGCGAAATTGATTCCCTGCCACTTGAATTGCAGAAAGCCCAGGTACAGGCAACCATTGCTGCGCTGCAACAGAAAACTTTAGATGTTAAACCGCAGGTTCAGTTACTATTAGATCAGATTAAAGTGCAAAAAGCACAACTGGACAATGCGATACATGAAAAAACACGTACGGAGAGACTAATCAAAGCAGACGCTGCTACTACAAAACAATTAGATGATCTTAACAACCAGATAGATGTTTTGCAAAAACAAATTTCTGTTAATGAGCAACAAATCAAAGTTCAGGAAACAGCAACCGGCACCCAGAACAATAGTGTACTCAGTGAATCCAGACCGCTTCATAAATCAGTAGCCATTATTGATGATCAGTTAAAACGTACCAATATCAAAAACCCCATTGCCGGAACCGTACTTACCAAATATGCAATGGCTGGTGAGATAACAGCTCCGGGAAAAGCTTTGTATAAAATTGGTGATCTCTCTGTTATTACTTTAAGAGCCTATATTACCGGAACTCAATTGGTGCAGGTAAAATTGAACCAGCATGTAACGGTTTTAGTTGATAGCACCAGTTCCAGCTATAAAAAATATGATGGCGTGATTACCTGGATTTCTGATAAAGCGGAGTTTACGCCCAAAACCATTCAAACAAAAGATGAAAGAGCCAACCTGGTATATGCCATCAAAATCCATGTCAAAAACGATGGCAACCTGAAAATAGGTATGTATGGCGAAGTAAAATTCAACTAAGCAATGTATGCAGTCAATCGTTGTTGAAAATATTATCAAGACCTATCGTACTAAAAAATCAGTAGTAGAAGCACTGAATGGCATTTCCTTTTCAGTAAATAAAGGAGAAATATTTGGTATGATTGGTCCGGATGGAGCGGGCAAAACCTCTTTGTTCCGTATACTGACTACTTTATTACTGGCAGACAGTGGCAAAGCCTATGTAGATGGATTTGATGTTGTAAAAGACTATACTGCCATTCGCAATTGTGTGGGTTATATGCCAGGTAAATTTTCTTTATACCAGGATCTTTCTGTTCAGGAAAACCTTTCTTTTTTTGCGACCATTTTCAATACAACGATTGAAAAAAATTATGACCTGATAAAAGATATTTATATACAGATAGAGCCTTTTAAAGACAGAAGGGCCGGGCAGCTTTCAGGAGGTATGAAGCAGAAACTGGCTCTTTGCTGTGCATTGATTCACAAACCCTCTGTACTATTTCTTGATGAACCCACTACAGGGGTAGACGCTGTTTCAAGAAAAGAGTTTTGGGAAATGTTACATCGGCTGAAACTCCAGGGTATTACCATTTTAGTATCAACACCCTATATGGATGAAGCTGGGCTTTGTGATAAAGTGGCATTGATTCAAAAAGGAAAGATATTATCGGTCAATTCTCCCGAAGGTATTGCGGCTGATTTTACAAAACCTTTATGGGCTGTAAGAGCGGTAGAAATGTTCCCTTTGATGAAAGCTATTAAACAAGACCCCATGGTTGAAAGCTGTTATCCTTTTGGTCAGTTTCACCATGTAGTGTTTAAATCAGCAGAGAATGCTAAAGAAAAATTAGAGCAGATTCAAAAAAATGGGAAGTATACCCAGTTTGAGGCACATGCCATCAAACCTAATATTGAAGATTGTTTCATGGCATTAATGCAAGAATAATGGTTCAAAACAATAAAGTAATTACTGCCAAAGAGCTTACCAAAAAATTTGGTGCATTTACAGCAGTGGATAAAATCAGCTTTGAAGTGCAGAAAGGCGAGATTTTTGGTTTTCTTGGCGCTAATGGTGCGGGTAAAACTACCGCTATGCGGATGCTATGCGGATTATCATTACCCAGTTCCGGCGAAGCCACAGTTGCGGGGTATGATGTTTACAAAGAAAATGAACTGATCAAAAAAAACATCGGTTATATGAGTCAGAAGTTCTCTTTATATGAGGACCTGACCATTAAAGAAAATATCCGTTTTTATGCGGGCATTTATGGATTATCAGATGAAAAGATCAAAGAAAAAACAGAATTACTGGTAAAAGAATTGCATTTAGAAGGAGAAGAAAAAACATTGGTAAGGGCTTTACCCTTGGGTTGGAAACAAAAGCTGGCTTTTTCAATTGCGATTGTTCATGACCCAGCCATAGTTTTTCTGGATGAGCCAACCGGTGGTGTTGATCCGATTACACGCAGAGAATTCTGGACCCTGATTTATGAAGCGGCTGAACGAGGGATCACCATTTTTGTAACCACACACTATATGGATGAAGCGGAATATTGTAACAGGGTTTCCATAATGGTTGATGGCAGAATTGATGCGCTTGATTCGCCTGCTAACCTGATGAAAACCTATTCTGCGGGTTCGATGGATGAAGTCTTTCTGCAATTGGCCAGAAAAGCCAGCAGATCTGAATAAGAGAGAAATGCTAAGAAAATGAAAGATAACAAAGCTGGGAATAAAGCATAAACCCCACAGCAAAAAAAGACACCATGAATCAATTTCTGGTTTTTGTAAAAAAAGAATGGTTGCATATCTGGAGAGACAGGCGCACTTTGTTTATCCTTATATGGATGCCGGTTGTGCAGATACTCCTCTACGGTTTTGCGCTTACCAATGAAGTAAAGAATTCCAGGATCGCCATTTTTGATCAATCCCGTGACCTGTCAACCCAAGCCATTTCAGAGAAGCTGGCTGCCAGTCGTTATTTCAATTTAATCAAAAATGTATATTCTTATAAAGAGATAGAAGCTACTTTTCGTCAGGGAAAAATTCGTTTGGCTGTTGTATTCCCAAATAATTTTCGCAATGACCTTCTCCATACCAATCATGCGCAGATACAATTGATCGCAGATGCATCTGATCCCAATACAGCAAATACACTAACAAATTATGCAAGTTCAATAATCAATGATTACCAGCAATCACTTACCCAGAATGAAGAATTGCCTTATACCATTAAAACGCAGGTAAGAATGTTGTATAATCCCGAATTAAAAGGAGCATATAATTTTGTTCCGGGTGTAATGGCATTGGTGCTGATGTTGGTATGTGCCATGATGACTTCTATTTCTATTGTAAGAGAAAAAGAGATTGGCACAATGGAAGTGATTCTTGTTTCACCGCTGAAACCGTTCCGGATCATCATAGCCAAAACAATTCCTTATCTGATTGTTTCACTTCTAAATATTGCCACCATCCTGCTGTTAAGTGTTTTTGTGTTAGATGTTCCGATTGTAGGAAGTTTACTTTTATTAATTGGAGAGAGTATCTTATTTACGATTACTGCATTATCTCTCGGTATACTGATATCAAATGCTGCCAAAACCCAACAAACAGCTCAGTTCACTTCCATGATGAGTCTGTTCTTGCCAACACTTTTATTCAGCGGATTTCTTTTCCCGGTAGAAAATATGCCCATTCCTTTACAGGTGATCTCCAATATCGTTCCCGCAAAATGGTATTATATCATTGTAAAATCAGTGATGATCAAAGGGCTTGGGTTTAGTGCTATCTGGAAAGAGACATTGATATTGGTAGGAATGACAGCGGTTTTATTGGGCATCAGCATTAAGAATTTTAAAATTAGGTTGTCATGAGGGTCCTAAAATTTTTATTACAAAAAGAGCTGCGGCAGATATTCCGTGACCCATCTATATTAAAGATCTTGTTTATCATGCCCATGGTGCAATTACTCATATTGCCACTTGCTGCAGATTTTGAAATCAAGAATATTAACCTGGGTGTTGTGGATCATGATCATTCTGAGTATTCAAGGAAACTGGTAACCAAGATCATTTCTTCGGGATATTTTCGCCTGAAAGATTATAGTCCTTCCTTTCGGCAAGGTTTACATTCTATTGAATTGGATAAAACAGACCTGATCCTTGAAATTCCAACAAATTTTGAACGAGACCTTATTAAAGAAAATCAATCTACTTTACTAGTGGCAGTAAATGCAATCAATGGAATCAAAGCGGGTTTGGGTGGTGCATATATACAGGGTATTATCCAGGATTATAACCAGGGTATTCGGGCACAATGGATTCAACAGCCTAGATTGTTACCCCAGCCTACCATTGAAGTCAGTTTCTCCGACTGGTTTAACCCAAACATGAATTACCGGGTATTCATGGTTCCGGGTATATTGGTAATGCTGATTACCATCATTGGATCATCTTTTGCCTCCAATAATATTATTCGGGAAAAAGAAATGGGTACAATTGAACAGATCAATGTAAGCCCGATTAAAAAATCACAATTTATTCTGGGTAAGTTGATTCCATTCTGGCTATTGGCATTGGCTGTGCTTACTTTCGGGTTATTGCTTGCGAGAATTGTGTATGTCATTGTACCCGTGGGTCATTATATAACGATCTATATTTTTGCCTCTATTTACCTGCTGGCAATATTGGGTTTAGGCCTATTGCTTTCTACTTACGCACAAACGCAACAGCAATCCATGCTGGTGTCTTTTTTTATCACTATGATCTTTAATTTACTAAGTGGATTATTTACACCCATAGAAAGTATGCCGGAATGGGCGCAGATCATCACTCGTTTTAATCCGGTTTCTTATTTTATTGAAGTAATGCGAATGGTGGTATTAAAAGGCAGTGGTTTGGCAGATATCAAAACCCATATTCTTGCCATTCTTGGATTTGCCGTATTTTTTAATGGGTGGGCCATTTTAAATTATCGGAAAAGATCAGGCTAAAAATCCTTTTTTAATCAAAGTCAGATTCGGCCATTTTTGTACCTCTCTAATTCTTTGCTGAGTAAAGATGGTATAAGTTTTCAAATGATTCAAGTGTTCGTTGTATATCATGTTTCTGAACCAGTTCAATACTTTTTTGACTCATTTTTTTGTAAAGTGTTTCATCGGTTACTATTTTACTAACCGCTTGAACAATAGCCGGGATATTTCCTTCTTCATATAAATATCCATTCTCTCCATCCTTCACAAGCTCTACCAATGCTGCTGCCTTTACAGCAATGATTGGCAACCCCGATGCCATAGCCTGCAGGGTTGCCAGGCTTAACAACTCAGCAATACTAGCTATAATAAAACTACGCCCTATCTTATAAAAATAGGGAAGATCCTCATCAGGTACAAATCCCGTAAAAATTACATGCTGAGAAATGCCCAGTTCTTCCGTAAGTTTTTCAAGCATTGTTTTACGTATTCCTTTCCCAACTACCACAAAACAAAAATCAATTTGTTTAATGGCAATCGCTACAGATTCCAATATTTCTTCTATATGTTTTTCGGGGTCAAGTCTCCCTACATATAATAATACGGGCTTATCTGGTATATTGTATTTTTCTTTTAAAGGCTTTGTATCTCCAACAGGATTAAAAAGAGTAAGATCAATACCACTTGATATAGCAACTGTGTCAACATTTAATTTAGGTCGGATAATATTCACACCAGTTTCCGTAGGAGTAGTAACTAGTCTTACCTGGTTATATACTTCGGTAAATCCTTTCCATAAAAACTTTTCAATCCTTTGTTTCCATTTTTGCCCTTTCACCAGTATGATAATATTTTCAGGCATAAAATGATTGGTTCCTATTATGGGTATTTTGAATTCTTTATTCAATTCAACTACGGCTTTACTAATCAAAAAATGATCCTGCAAATGGATGATATCCGGCTTAAATTGTTCTATTATTTTCCGAAGCCTTAATTTGAGCATTGCAGTAATTGGGAAACGTATATTAGGATAATATAAAACTGGCAATGAAGGCATTCCATATACATCAAGACCATCCAATTTTTTAAGCGTAGCTGTCATATTTTCTGATGGTACAATAACCGCAATCTCGTGCCCTTTATTCTGCAACATGGGTCCTACTCTGCAAACAAAATAATATACCCCATTGATTTGTGGATAATACGTATCTGATACAAAAAGAATTTTCATGCCGTTTTTCGTTTCGATTTAATAAAGAAAAATAAAAGAATAGTAAGCGCAATAACAATGATCAAAGCAGTAAAGAAGTCTAAGTAATGACTGATTTGAAGATATGCTTTACCAAAAAGTAGTCCAATGCCCAAATAAATAACATATTGCAATGCAGAGGTAATAAAACAAATACTAATAAATCTCTTATAAGGAATTTTTGAATTGCCTGCCAGATAAATACCTGCCACACCAATACCCAGGGTAATTTTAGATAAAGAAATCGTTTTATTGGGATTTGCGTCAAAATAAGCCCTTACCTGTTGAATTTTCTCTGGCTTCACTCCTAAGGCTTTAGCGATTTTTTTTATTATGCCCGGCACACCAAACCTGCCAAACATATAACAAATTGAATCGCCAATTACATCACCTAGAACAATTATGGGGAAGACTATAAAGGGGTTTAAAAAATTACCTATACACAAAAAACCTGCAATCACTGCAATAATTGGACCCTCCACAATTGCCAATGGAAATAGAATGAAATATTTATACGTAATCAGTAATTGAACAATTGATTCCACATTAAAACCTTTACTTACCTAATTTTATATTACCTGTAAAAGTTGAAGATTTGGAAAAATCCAGAACTCCTGAGAAGTTGTATAAGACCTTAGGAAAATCGATTAGTATTAATTTAGCTACGAAGGTATTCAGCAAATAACCGCTCTCAGAATTAGTAGGCTTAAAAAAAGATAAAAATACTCTTATTCTTGAAAACTTGACTTACTTCGTAGTGCTTAGTATACAAGATACTAAGGATAAAATAAAGCCTTTAATATTACTTTAATATGAACATTTAACCAGGTAATCCCCATTTATCTAAAACACCTCTCCCAGATTACCTACAAACCCTTTTGATCCTTTGCTCCCAATTCCATAATCGATAGCAGCATTCGTATTTGAAAACTTATTGAATTTAATCCTTAATCCCAGGCCAATTGCTGGTGAAATAACTTCGAATTTGTTAGAACCCAATTCTGACAGGGACTCTGCGTTCCCAAAGATTACCCCTCCCAGCAGGCCATTTTTGGAGATTTTAAACCTGATTTCAGCTTCCAGATCAATCATTTTTTTTCCAATAAATCTTGCCTGCTCATAGCCCCTTCCTGTATTATTATAGGTATCTGAACCTGTTCCGGGAAGGTCAAGATAGGGGGGATTTCCACTTAAACTAAATACACTAAAACACCAAAGAGCCAAAACCGTATTCAAAGGCATTTTTATATACTTTCTCAAATCAAGGGTCACTGAGTTCCAATTACTGTTTGCTCCCAACATCCTGCTGTTTTGAACAAATTGCAGGTTTGCGTAAAAATTACCTGGGCGTGGGTTTATAGAATTTTCTCTTGTGTCATATAATAAATCGAACGCAATTGCTGAGGAAACGGACGTATTACTAAAACCATATTTCTGGAAATCAGTGATACGGCCAGCTTGCACTTCTGATTCTCTAATCCCCCAATGGTAATCCAATTGATAACCTATTCCTGCGTAAAGATTTTTCTGAATGCTTTTTAAAACGAGTTCATAAAATCTTATATACTTATAATCTATAATATACTTATCGGATTCATTTGTATACCCACCAAAACCATATGCATCCTGCGGATAATTAAGATAACGCCAATCACCAACCAGATTAAATTTATTTCCAGGGGTCCAGACAGAAGATTGTATAGGAATCAGAAATTGCTTTTTCTGTGTATATTTTATAGCACCAAGAAAAGAAGAAGTATTCGTTTTTTGTTTTACACTGGTCTTAAAAGCTACATTTCCTGCAACCCCGGGAGAAAAACCAGTTGCAATGGTGAATTCTACAATGGGGGCTATCGAGAAATACAAATTAGTATTATTAATACCGGTACTGTCAATTCTCGCCTCGGTATCTTTATGAAAAAGTTTATAAAATATATCAATCAGGTCTTTCTGGTTTTTATAATATGCTACTGCATTTATGTTGGCACTATCGCTGGTAGATTTTGAAGAAGTTGATGATAGTTGGGCAGAAAGGTTTATGCAAAAAGTAAAACTTAATGTAAACAATAAACTGAATGGGAAATATCTGGAACTATAATTAATTCTCATTGTCAAGTATCATCGATAGAACGCCCTGAGAAATCCTGATTTTACGGAAATAATAACTGCAAGTTACTCCTTTTTTAAATTCATATTTACCCAACAAACCATTCAATCGAATTACATACATAATAAATATCGTTTATCATGTATGCACTGGTTTCTGGTAATGAGAAAGCCTAATTTGAAGAAATGAGATAGCTGGCATGAAAATAACCCCGATTAATTTGGATGATCTACCATAAAAATATAAATTACCTAATCTCAAAATACCACCCTTTTATATTATCAAAACCATACCGCATGCTTATTCGTTCACGTATTTTATCCATTGTACTATTTTGTATTTATCTCTTATCAGGTAACAGTATCAAAGGACAAGACAAATCTGACAGTGCTTCTCTTTTTCATGGTATGAACTGGCGAAATATTGGCCCCAATCGTGGCGGAAGATCTTTGGGTATTGCTGGAAGTGCAAAACGAAAATTAGAATATTTTTTTGGTGCTGTTGGTGGCGGGCTATGGAAAACCACAGATGGTGGTCTTAGCTGGGCACCTGTTACTGATGGGCAAATTACCAGCTCCTCCGTTGGCGCGGTTGCTGTTTCAGAAAGCAACCCGGATATTGTATACATAGGTACTGGCGAAACCGAGTTTCGGGGTAATATTATGCAGGGCGATGGAATTTATAAGTCTATTGATGGCGGCAAGACCTGGAAAAATATGGGTTTAAAAAATACCCAATCCATCTCAAGAGTACGCATACACCCAAACAATCCTGAAATTGTATATGTTTCCGCCTTGGGACATGCTTTTGGAACAAATGAAGAAAGAGGCGTGTTCAAAACAATGGATGGTGGTAAAACCTGGAAAAAAGTTTTATACAAAGGAGACAATGCCGGCGCAGAAGACCTGATCATTGATCCCAATAACCCGGATATTATTTATGCAACTATTTGGCAGGTATACCGCACTCCTTATAAGATGTGGGCAGAAACCGGAGTCTCTGCTTTATATAAATCTGTAGATGGCGGTGAAACCTGGATAGATCTTACCAAAAATGAAGGAATGCCTAAAAGTCCGGTCGGCAAAATTGGCGTAACCGTTTCTCCTGTTAAACCGAATCGGGTTTGGGCCATTATTGAATCGAATGAGGGCGGACTATATCGTTCAGATGATGGTGGTAGTTCATGGAAAATAGTGAACAACGAGCGTAAATTAAGGCAACGGGCTTTTTATTACTCCCGTATAGTAGCAGATACCAAAGACAGTAATACTATTTATGGATTAAATGTAAATTTCTATAAATCCACAGACGGCGGTCTTAGTTTTAAAACAGAAATCAAGCCTCCACATGGAGATAACCATGATTTATGGATTGATCCGGAAAATCCAATGCGCATGGCAACATCCAATGATGGAGGAGGCACCATTTCTGTGAATGGAGGAAAAACCTGGACAGATGAAGATTTTCCAACGGCTCAATTATATCATATTACTACTACAACCGACTTCCCTTATCAGGTTGCAGGGGCGCAACAAGATAACAGTACAGTGGTAGTGCCTAGTGAAGACTATTGGTATAAGTCTCTCAATACAAATTCGATCAAACCAGGAATTGGCTTTGCCTATTCGGTTGGTGGAGGCGAGAGTGGATATATTGCTCAAGACCCTAAGAACCCGGATATTTTTTATGCAGGAAGTCAGGGCGCTTTATTAACCAGGTTTAACCGGGCTAACGGAGAAATGCGTGATGTACAAGTATATCCCAGGTTCTTTTCCGGAGAAGAAGCAAAAGTATTGCCTGAAAGATGGCAGTGGACGTATCCTATTGTTTTTTCACCGGTAGATCCGAAAAGATTATATACCTGCTCACAACATGTATGGATGACCACTAATGAAGGCCAAAGCTGGGAAAGAATCAGTCCGGATCTTACCTATGCTGATACCGCAACTTTAGGAATAAGTGGTGGATCTATCACCCGGGATATGAATGGTCCGGAAATCTATGCTACCGTATTTGCACTAGCTCCCTCTTATCAAAATGTAAATATTATTTGGGCAGGATCTGATGATGGGTTGGTACATATCACAATGGATGGAGGAAAAACCTGGAAAAATATTACTCCGCCCGATATGCCAAAAAATACAAGGGTAAGTATCATCGAAGCCTCTCATTTTGCAGTAGGCACAGCGTATATCGCTGCGAAAAGATATCAGATGGATGACAGAACGCCTTATATATGGAAGACCGATGATTATGGTGCACATTGGAAAAAAATTATCCAGGGTATTCGTGGCGATGATTATGTTCATGCAGTAAGAGAAGATATTACGCGTAAGGGATTACTATATGCAGGAACAGAACATGGCGTATGGGTTTCTTATGATGCCGGAGAATCCTGGCAATCTTTGCGACTTAACCTGCCCGATGTTCAAGTGTCAGATATTTCGGTAACGGAAAAAGATATTGTGATCGGTACACATGGGAGATCCATGTATGTATTGGATGATGTATCTCCGATAAGAGATAAAGTTTCCGGAATAAAACCATCTGCACCTTATCTGTTCAAGCCATACTATGCTGTGAGAAATGTTCAAAAAGCCGTTTTTCAATATTATCTACCTAAAGAAACGTCTGATCTTACGATTGAGATTTTGGGGAAAGATGGAAAACAGATTCAAAAATTTATAGGAGTGGCTCCCAAATCACCTAAAGACAGTAGCATTTCCGATGAAGAGGAAGAGGATAGAAAAGCGCCTCCGCCAACCAGTAAAGCAGGCCTGAATAAATTTGAGTGGGATTTAAAATACCCTGCAGCTACTTCATTTAAAGGTATGATTCTCTGGGGTGCGAATAAAAATGCAGGCCCTTTAGCCCTTCCCGGTATGTATACAATTAAATTGACCACTGCAGGTAAAACCATAACAGATTCGTTTGAAATCAAACTCGATCCAAGAATTAAAGATATTACAAGGGCTGATCTGGAAGAGAAATTTACATTGGCTATGCAAATCAGAGATCAAACCAGCAAAGCAAATGAAGCCGTAATACGAATCAGGGAAGTAAAAGAGAAAATAAACAAAGAAGGCATCTCTGAAAAAAACAAAGCACTGTTTGCTCAATTAACCAATATAGAAGAAACACTTTACCAGGTAAAAAATCAGAGTTCTCAGGATCCATTGAACTTTCCGATTAAATTAAACAACCGACTGGCAGCATTGGAAAGAGTGGTTGAATCAGGAGAGTATAAACCTACCAAAGGCTCCTATACTGTTTTTACGGAATTGAAAAAAGAATTGGCGTTACAATTGTCAGTTTTGGAAAAAACGCTTGCATCTAAAGAGGCTGCAAATTACCTAATAACAGATAAGAAATAATGGCTAACTAAGGGTACTGGTTACAATTCAGTACCCTTAGTTAATTTGTATTAAATCTGTTTTTGCAATGATTTCCTCCAATGCTTTATACAATTTAGTAAGATCATCCTGGCTGTTAAAAGCATTGATTGAATATCGTATATATACATCACTATCCTGCTTCATTACAGGCACTTCTATTTGATAATTCTCAAAAAGATGCTTTTGCAAATCAACCGGGTTCGAAGTAACTATCGGAATACTGATCATTTGTCCAATAAATGAATCATCAACCGGGCTAATAGGCACAGAATGAAGTAATGCGTAAAATCGCGATGCATTTTTCTGTACAAGTAGTCTGCACTCAGCAGCAATACCAGGCCAATCATTTTCTTTCATAAAAGCGATTGACTTGGGTACAGTTAAAAAAGCCGAAAAATCACGGGTGCCCTGCATTTGATGATAATCTAAAAAACGAGAGAGAGAGGGAGTGGCACTTTCATAGCCCCAACTGATCAGCAAAGGATCAAACTGATCCTGCATTTCCTTTTTAATATATAAAAAAGAACAGCCTTTTGGTGTCATCATCCATTTATGACAGGCGCCGGTATACATATCTGCTTTCAGGCTGGAAAGATCTAAAGGCACATGACCGGGTGCGTGAGCCCCATCAACAATAGTAACCAATCCTTTTTGTTTGGCAATTTCACAGATCTCTTTTACCGGTAAAATTAAAGCTGTAGCACTGGTAATATGGCTGATAAAAATCGCTTTCGTTTTACTGGTGAGCCCTTTAAAAAAATCATCTATCAATTTTTCTTTTGAAATTATCGGCAAGCTGATGGGTTGCCTGATATATTTTGCCCCGGCTTTTTTACAATAATAATTCCATATCCTGTCGCAGGCACCATACTCTATATTGGTACCAAGAATTTCATCGCCAGGCTGTAATGGAAAACTTTTGGCGATAATATTTACAGCATAGGATGGATTGGTAACAAATACAATATCATCTGCATGACAATGTATATATCCACCCAAAGCGTCCCTGGATTGTTGTAGGTATTTCGGACCATTAACTGTTATGTATTGAACAGGTTCATATTCAAGCTCCAATTGCCATTTCTGATAATCCTCAAACAGAGGTTTTGGGCAGGCGCCGAAAGAGCCAAAATTCAAGTAGGTTATAGCTGGATTAAGAAGAAATTGAGAGGCAAGTATTGGTAGTTTCATTCTTAAAAATATAAAAAAAACAAATGCTTGTGACAGAAAATCGATAAGTACCTATTCCTGACTGTATATATTGTTGATTTAGTTTTGTTTAACCAGTAAGCATTGGGTATTTTGCGCATATTCTATAATGAAAAAAATTGCCGTTATACTACTTCTGTTTTCAATTCTAATCTCTACTGGGGGTTATCATTTTCTGTATATGGCTTACCAGATTGAATTGAAACAGGACATGAAAACGTATTTACGGGAAAATGATGCTTCCCAAATCGGCACTCATTTTTGTTTTACTACCCAATCCGGGCAAATAAGTGACTCAGCTTTTCTTTGGGAAGATGAAAATGAAGAATTCAGATATAAAAATGAATTATACGATGTGGTTTCGATAAAAAAATTGTCCGGCAAAATGCTTGTCTGCTGTTTAAAAGATAATAATGAAAATGATTTTGAAAAATTATGGAATGAAGTTCACCATTCAAAAAGAGATGCCTCTTCTCTTCTTTTGTTTTCTTTTCTAAAAATTTATTCACCAATACCCCAGTGTTCCTCGTTTTCGCTTTTATCATTACCTGAGACCTCACCTGCTTATGCAATAAGATGTATTGCAGAAATAAAAAATGCAAAATCTGAGGTCCAAACCCCGCCACCTCAGAAAAGCCTATTCTCACTTATTTAGCCTTCTTGGTTATTGATTTTTACTCATTGACATATGCGAATGAGTAAATACATTTTATTATTGAACCAATTCAACTGACATGAATAAAAAATATGGCTTACTGCTTATTATATACTTACTAACCCATTTCCCAGGCTTATATGCCCAAAATGATCTAAAAGGAACCATTAAAGATCTCAGAAATGGATTATCACTAAGAGGAGTTGCCGTGTCGCTTCCTGACTTGAATACAGGTGCTGTAACGGATTCCAATGGTAATTTTATTATTAAAAGGGTTCCTGTCGGTGATTATCTGTTGGAAATTCGCCTAATTGGTTATGCCAGCATTATTGAAAGAATAAAAGTTAGAGGATCTGTTACAAAGAATTATTCTTTACTTACCTCTGTCAATGAATTAAAAGAAGTAACAGTAACTGGCGTTTTTTCAGCTACCGATAAACGAACAAGCCCTTATTCCGTTTCCATAATGGATTATAAGGATATATTGCAAAACGCATCCACTAACGTAATTGATGCGATTGCTAAAATGCCCGGCGTTTCAGCAATGACAGACGGGCAGAGTATCTCCAAACCATTTATTCGAGGTCTGGGTTATAATCGGGTGCTCACCATCAATGATGGTGTAGAACAGGTAAACCAGTCATGGTTTGATGAATTTGGAATTGAAGCAGATCCAGATGCCGTAAATAGGTATGAAGTATTAAAAGGCCCAGCCTCACTGGCCTATGGCTCAGATGCAATTGCGGGTGTAATTAACCTGCTACCGGAAAAGCCTTTACCAGAAGGGCAATTGAAAGGAAATATCCTGTTGAATTATCAAACAAATAATGGGCTCATTAAAAATATGGTGCATCTCGCCGGAACAAATAATGGGATTTACTGGAGCGCAAGGGTAGATAATACGATTGCTCATGCTTATCAAAATCCATACGATGGCTATGTTTTGAATTCTCAATTCAGCAATTTTAACTCAGATGGTACTATTGGTATTCAACGTAAATGGGGATATTCACAAATACATGTAAGCTATTTTGATATGGCAACCGGAATTGTTGACGGAACAAGAGATTCTGCAACAGGCCAAATGATGCGGGCTGTATCTTATCCGGGATTAAACGGAGGGGCCCCAACTTATGTATTACCTACCAACCAGGAACAAACTTCTTATACCCCTTTTGTCATTAATCAAAGAATACGCCATACAAAACTTGTTTGGGATAATAGCCTGGCTTTAGGTGGTGGACAACTGAAAGCAATATTTTCATGGCAAAAAAATCAAAGAGAGGAAGCAAATGATCCAACCATACCTAATACAGCAGATATCTATTATTCTTCTAATGCGGCAACCTACGATTTACGGTATGTATCTCCGGAAATAGGTGGATTCAAAATATCTTCCGGAGTTAATGGAGTATACCAGTCTTCCAAAAGCCTGGGTACACTTTTACTCATTCCAGATTACCAGTTTTTCCAAATAGGTTTATTTGCCATCGCCAATCAAAAAATAGGGGACCTGAATCTTAGTGGGGGTATCCGCTATGATAACAGGAATTTTATGGGAAAAGATCATTGGGTAGATTCTACCTCTCAGGCACCCGCCATGCCCAATGCAGTTAATGCATTTCATGAGTTCCAGGGGTTCACCACTAATTTCAGCGGACCATCTTTTAGTATCGGTGGCACATATGACCTTACTAAAACTATGTATGTAAAAGCAAATATTGCAGGCGGATGGAGGGCCCCAAATGTTGCAGAATGCGCTGCCAATGGGGTACACGATGGAACCGTTGTGTATGAGATAGGTGATCCTAAGCTAAAACCCGAAACCAGCATTGAAGAAGATCTAAGTTTCGGCATCAACTCAAAAGATATAGGATTAGAAATAAACCTGTTTAATAATAGCATTTCTAAATTCATTTATGCACAGGGATTAGAGAGTGTTTTGGGCGGTGATTCCATCAATAATTCGCTGAATGCAGTTGGACTAGGTGCTGCTCCTGTTTATAAATACACGCAGGGAAAAGCTAACTTATACGGCGGTGAACTAACTATTAATCTCCACCCATCCAGTTTACCTTGGCTTGAGTTTAATACAGGGTTAAGTATTGTAAAGGGAGGGCTCAATAATGTTCCTGCCAACATACAGTATCTGCCTTTTGTTCCACCTGTAAGAGTTACAGCCGATCTTATTTTTCACCTCACTTCAAAAGGGAAAACACTAAAAAATACTTACCTGAAACTGGGTATGTTGGATTGCTTTCAGCAGAATAACATCTACCATCAATATGCTATCTATAGTGGTTTAAATACTGCCTTAACGCCATTTGAATATGCAGCAAGTAACGCTGCTACTAAAGGATATACTTTGTTTAGTGCAGGTGCGGGAACTAATATTTTTTCGAAAGGAAAAAGCCTATGCAGTGTTTACATTACCTGCAACAATCTTTTTGATACTCCTTATATGGATTATATGAGCCGGTTTAAATACTATCCGGTAAATTATACAACCAACAGGGTTGGAGTATTTAATATGGGAAGAAATATCAGTTTCAAAGTATTGATACCTCTGGATTTTAAAAATTAATCCATTGTGCGGCACTCTAAAAAAAGGCATACAGATATCTGTATGCCTTTTTTTGCAGAAGTAGTTATGCTTTCCTACTTATATAATTCATTAAATAAAAATTTGAATGTACCATGTGTCTGTGCACGGAATGTAATTTCAGGTCCAAAAGCATATAATTTCCCATCCCCAACTTTCGCTACAAATGCAGAAACTCCGTCCTGCAAATATGCTTGTCCCCAGGCCCATCCACTGCGTAAAGGTTTATTATTCGGAAACCAGGCCAATGGTTTTACGATTCCTTTTGCATTGGCTTCGGGAGCAATCGTAAACACAGGACTTGCATCAAAATAAACATCTGTTTCAGCGTGCATACCCCATGCTGACTGGTCTGATGTATCTACACTCACGCGCAAAACACTTCCGGGGATATAGAATTTTTCTCCAGGTAATTTCTTTTCCTGCCCACTCACCATTTCCACCAGAGCATCTTTCACCGGAACATGTAAATGATACGCGAGATTGGTGCTGCTTCCTATGGTAACAATATTACCGCCGGCCTCAATAAATTTTTTAAGTTCAGGTATTGATTTTTCAGGAGTAATTCTTCCTAACCTGGCTCGGTATTCTTCAGGAACTTCTTCCGGTTTTATTTCATTTCTTCCAAAACCGGTTCCTGGAGCTCTTGTTGTATTGGTGTTTGTGGTTACTGCAGGAATTGCTCCTCCAACAAAAACAATGACATCATATTTTGAACGAAGATTTCCGGTATCAATATCTTTCGCATATATAATATCTACAGGAAAATGGTATTGTTCCATAATATACCTAACCCAGCCGGAAGACATTGACCCGCCATAATTATCCCAAACAGCCACTTTTGCCGAATTGATTTTCTGAAGAGAGGCAGGTCGTTTATTAATTCCATTTGCGGTGACACCTGCTTCTGAGATTGCTTTTTCTATAATTGATTTTGTTTTCGCAGAGGAAGGAATAAAAAAGGATCCGATAGCTGCATCAGCGCCCTTAACAGAATAGGTTAAACGATATACTTCAATTCCTGCTTTTAGAAGATCATTGGCAACTGTAAAGGATTTGTTGGCCCTTGCATCAACCAGGTATCCCCTTGCATTTACTTCTCCCTGAATTTTTCCATTTACCTGCTGTAACTCGCCATAAGGGATCTTCTCAAATGGTCCATCAAAATTTTCGAGTACCCGATCAAACTGTATCCCCATAGTATATGCCAGCGTCCATCCGGCTGCATCATAAGGAGCAACTGGCGGGCCACCTGGGTACAGAAAATCATTGGGGTGATCCTGTGGTTCAAACAGGTCAATCACATGCGGTCTAAATGCCTGATTGGTTTTTACTATATAGGAACCAGCGGGATAATTTTTATTTCCTACAGTAAATGAACTGGTTGCTTTCTGTACAAGGATACCTGTTCCAATCAATGCATTAATGAATCGGGTAGCTGTTGAAAAATCTTTCTGATCTGATGGAATAATATACCCTCTCGCATCTCTCAATACCGGATTTTTCATTACTGTATCATAAAATTTAACAGGAATAAAATTCTCTCCTCTAAGTGCCGTTGCTGCAGCATTAGCTGAATCGGTAATGGCCGCTCTTCTTGCCGGAGTAGCCGTTTTAGCTGACTCTTGGTATAAATCATTTATCTCATTAATTCTTTTAGGGGATAGGGTCCAGTAATCTTTCTCTCCTCTTTCGATAGAGTTTTTTCCCATCTTATAAATATTATACAATAACTCATCATGGTATCGCTGGGCATAATTCAATACCGCATAATTTAGCGATACAGAATAATCAATAGAATTTTTAAAATACCATTTTTGTGGTGTTACCGGAAATGGCGTTGCTCCGTTTGGTATCAGGCGTTGTGGTACCAATGGAATATTGGAAGGTGTTGGACTTCCGATAATTTCTGTTAACAGCCCTACCATATTATGAAAATAGGTGGTTGTTCTCAAGCCTCCATTATACCATGTTGAGTATACCGATCCTGCTCGTTCGGTATAACCGGGCTTTCCTTCTGCATTTAAACGATTAATCATTGCGGCACCTACTGCATCGAGACTGGTAATCACCAGCGGATCAAAAACATAATTGAAGGGATCGCGATACGGAGGACCAGCAACAACAGACCCAGCAGGCCCGGCCTGGTGGTGGTTGTACATGATCTGTGGGATCCATTCTACAAATAACTGTTTACAAATATTTTGGGTCTCTTTCAGATTCAGCATATAGAAATCACGATTATTATCATGACCCGCATATTTCTCATATAACCTGGGTAATTGGTCAGTTGTTCTTTTCTCTTCTTTTGCCTGACGCATATACCAATTAGAAACTAGCTCCTGTCCATCCGGATTTGCATGCGTCATTAATATAATTACCTGATCCAGTATCCGCAATGTTTCCGGATCTTTCCTGCTAATCAATTCATAAGCAGTCTGAATAAGCTGGTGCGCCCCTACTACTTCTGTAGCATGCAAGCCCCCGTCAATCCAAACAATTGATTTTCCTTCGGCGGCCAATGCATGCGCCTGTTCATCCGTTAGGCCTTCTGCATGAGCCAGCTTTTGTGATATTTCTTTATAGCGTTCTAATTTTTTTAAATTCTCGGGGGAACTTACAATCAGCATCAATTGGGTTCTCCCTTCTTCTGTTTTTCCTATCTCAACCAGCTTTACTCTGTCTGAAGCTGCTGCCAATTTTCTGAAATACGCTTCTGTTTGGGTATAATTTGCCAATTGGTAATTATCTCCAATAGAAAAACCAAAATGCTCTTTTGGCGTAAGAATATTTTGCGCAAATGATGATTTGGCAAATAAGAAACAAAAGAAAATAAAGAATACAATGGGGTTTTTACGTAACATTAGCGGGTAGTTTGGTTCTATAGAATTAAAATTAGTAGGAATACTAAATGTAAATAATTTCCAGTCACGTATTTTAAAAACGGGTCAAAAGGGAGTCAAAATCGGTACAATCTGCTGAATGCTGAGATATTTGAGAATTGTCTGAAAAGAATTACTTGGCCTTTTTCTGAAGATAATAATTAACAAAGTCAAGGAAAGAAAGAACTTCCGTATCATTCTTTAGTTTATTCTTATTTTGCTTTACCCAGTCTTCCATAGCACTATCCGGATGCACGATTTCATAAACTGCCTCTTTATTAAGTACTTTCAGTGTATTTACCTCCGCATTATTTGTAAGTGCATAATAGGTTTTTGAAAAAAAGGAGGAGACGGATTTTCCCGCTAATGCATCATACGGGGCGGTTGTGATCAATGATTTTTTCATTTCAAGCAGTCGATACCTGCCATCATTTAATACCCTGTAATAGGCCAGGCCTTTATTTCCAATAAAATCAGGGTATGCCTCAAATATAGATAACACTTTGGTGCTGTCTTCTCTTTGTAAAAAGACCAGTTTTTTTATAAGACTGCCATCTGTAACCAGCTCTGTACCGCTATTGTCTAAATAGTGAATTTGATTTGTATAAAAATTGAGTTTTACACTTTTTAGTTTAACAATAGAGCCGCCACTTAAATATAAAAAAGCCGGAGCCCATTTATCATTCCAGAAAGGGCTTCCTTCAATATCTGCATAATTCATCAATTCGGCCTTCTTGGAACCAATAGCAGCAGGATCGTAAAATTTTACCCATCCAAAACTGGCACCTCCCTGTGACCCGCTAACTACATCCAGTACAGCCTGTTGCCCATTTGCTGATAAAAAGCCAATAAAAGAAAGAAAGAGAATCAAGAATACCTTCATATTGTTTTGTTTTGCATAATTAAGTTAACAAAAAGAAACAGTTTGATCTATTAATTTTTACTTAATCAGCAAAAACCCGCCAAATAAGCGGGTTTTGTTACGCTAATAAACTTGAGAAACTATTTGCTCCAATCAGTAAACTGATAAAGCATTAAGATGGCAGGAATATTTTAAATCTTTCAAAACAGTATTTAGTAAGTAGCTCTCTGTCATCAGGGTGAGAAATATTAATCAGTGACTGGGCTCGCTGACGCAGGTTTTTTCCAAATAAAAAAGTGCTGCCATATTCTGTAACCACATAGTGCACATGTCCACGGGTAGTTACTACACCCGCGCCTTGTTTAAGACAGGGTACAATGCGGGGAACTCCTTTAGCGGTTCGGCTACTCAGGGCAATAATGGGTTTTCCCCCTTCACTTAGTGCAGCCCCGCGCATAAAATCCATCTGGCCACCGATACCACTAAATTGCATTTCTCCAATACTATCTGCACAAACCTGACCGGTCAGGTCAACTTCAATTGCACTATTGATAGCAATCACTTTGGGGTTGCGGCGAATTACATGCGGATCATTTACATAATCAATATCCAGAAAGGAAAAAGCAGGGTTATCGTTCAGGTAATCATATAATTTCTGACTACCCACTGCAAATGACGTGACTGTTTTATTCGGGTGAATTTTTTTCTTTTTGTTATTGATCACATCAGTTTCTACCAGATCAATGATTCCATTACTCAACATTTCGGTATGCACACCAAGGTCACGATGTCCGCTCAGGTATTTAAGTACTGCATCAGGAATGGTGCCAATACCCATTTGTATCGTACTTCCATCATCTATCAACTCGGCAACATTTTTACCAATAGTCATTTCAGTTTCCCCAACTTTTTTACCATAATCTTCCTCATACACTTTCGCCTGGTGATACACCATTTTCGTAAACCTGTCGGTATGTATCATTCCATCGCCATGCGTTCTGGGAAGATCTGGGTTTACCAATGCAATCACTGTTTTCGCGCTATCTACGGCAGACCGGGCAATATCTATGGAAAGGCTAAGTGAACAATATCCATGACTATCCGGCGGCGAAACATGTACGATGGCAACATCAATAGCCAGTATTTTTCTTTTAAACAGATCGGGAATATCACTTAAGAAAACCGGCACAAAATCGGCTCTTCCTTCTGATACGGCCTGGCGAACAGAAGGTGAAACAAAAAGAGAATTTATATGAAAGGCAGACTGGTAACCGGGCTTATCCAGTTCAATATCTCCTTTGAGGGTAATAGAAACCAGTTCTACATCTTTCAACCTGTCTTTTTCCTTGGCCAACTCATGCAAAAGGTATATGGGAGTACAACTTCCTCCATGAATAAATACACGCTGTCCACTTTCAATAACGGAGAGTGCTTCTTTGGCGGATACATAGGTAAAAGGGTGCGTCATTCGGTATTTTTTTATTTTGCAAGATTGCTTATTTTAAAAAAACGAAACTATGAGATTGGTCATACAAAACACTGACGCTCAATATAAACTGATGGTATATTCCTGTTTTATCTACCCTCTTTCAAAACTACCTGATTCTTACCTATACGCATAATTATTACGTAACTTTATATTCAGGGCCTATTGACAACTATCCAATAAACCCTTACTGCAAACTATCCATCGTTTATGAAAAAATTTATACAGGTTTTATTGGTTGCCGGTATCATGCTAATAGGTATTCTGGGTATAACCAACCCTGGACATAAGCTGTACAAAATGTTTGACGGAGTAGAAGGAAAACTGATCCACAATTATTTTATTTATTCAGTTTACCAGCAGTATGCCAGTTTTACAGTAAGCAAGGATGGTAAGTCCAGGATTTACAGACGATATATTGGTATTGCCATGGACTATTATGAAATCAGCCCTCTGGTTGAAAAAATAGAACAGACTTCACCAACACAGCCTGAATTAAACTAATCCATTTCTAAAAAATAAAAACAGATATATGCATTTTGATGTTGAAATTCTGCTTCGCTTTCTATTAGCCGCATTATGGGGCGGGATTGTCGGGTCTGAAAGACAATATAGAAGTAAGTCGGCCGGATTTCGTACCATGATCATGATATCTATGGGAGCCTGCTTTTTTACCATCATGTCTATCCAGATTGGAGGTCCTGGCAACCCCGACAGGATTGCTTCCAATATTGTTACAGGAATCGGATTTCTGGGTGCCGGTGTTATTTTTCGTGGTGAGAACAGAATCAATGGTATTACCACAGCAGCTACCATCTGGGCAGTTGCGGCAGTAGGCATGGGTATTGGTGCGGGTTATTATTTTCCAGCTGCCAGCGCATCAATTCTTATTCTTTTTGTGCTAGCGGTATTGCCCTATTTTGAAAATATCATCGAAAGACTAAATCAGTCAAAAGTGTATTCTATTGCCTGTCCTTTTTCAGAAAACACGACTACTCGCTATGAAGAAATTCTGAAAACCCATCGGCTTAGATATAAACTGACCAAACAGCTGAAAGAAAATTCCCTGATTTCTATTACCTGGGAAACGGAAGGACACGCCAAAAGCCACGAATCCTTTATTGCTGAAATGATGAGAGACGGTTTCTTAGAAAAATTCGAGTATGTGTAGAAAGTAAATTCCAGTATAGAAATTCCCGTAATCAGCAATGATTTACAAAACCTCAGAAAACTTCGCCCAGATTGGCAAAAATTCCTTGTGACCCATGTAGTCCCCATCCATAATCCAATGCAATAAACGTTCTTGAAAATTTATTCAACTTAACCCTGATTCCTAAACCATAGCCGGGTAAAACGGTTTGAAATTGTTTACTTACAGGCTCGGTATAACTCTGAGCATTTAAAAAAACAACTGCACCAAACATTCGGTTCCTGCTGATATTCATCCGGTATTCAGATTCGCCATATAGTAAGTTCTGTCCGCGAAAACGTCCTTGTATATACCCCCTACCCATATTGAGATAGGTATCACTGGCTGTACTTGCCAAATTCAAATACGGTGCTTTACCCGTAATATTAAACCAGTCATAGGTCCAAAAAGCCAAGGTATTCTTTGATCCCCCTGGAAAATGAATATATTTTCTGGCATCTATCAATAATGATTGCCAGTTTTGATCGCTACCTAAAAATGTAAAATTATTCCTGAGTACAACGTTTGCATAATAGCCCGGTTCCGGATTAATTGAATTTCTTCGGGTATCATACAAAAAATTAAGCGTAATTCCTGAAGCAACTGATTTTTTTGAAAATCCATATTTCTCAAAATCTGTAACCACTCCCGCCGGGGGATCTACTTCCTGTATATTCCAATAATAATCCAGATCATACCCCATACCCAGATAAAGATCGGGTGAAATTACTTTCATATATGCCTGATATAATCTGATATAGTTATAATCAATAGTATATTGATTGGCAACAGTTGTCATGCCGCCCAGTCCATAGGTAGATTGAGGAAATTTTTCGTAATGCCAGTCAGTAAGGATATTGGCCTTATTCCCTTTCGTCCAAATACTACCTTCAATCGGTACAAAAAATTGCTTTTTCTGTGTATAGTTAATACTCGTAAGAAAACTCGAAATATTTTCGTCAGACCGATCGCTTGTATAAAAAGCAGTATTTGCTACGATTTCAGCAGCAAATCCTGTTTGTAAAGTGTATTGAGCGGCAGGTAATACTGAAGTATGAAACTTACCAATCCTGGATTCGCCGTCATCGGTTCTCGGTGGCGCATGGGGCCTGATTACTTTTTGAATGATATCCAGCAGATCTATTTCATTTGTTTTCTTGAGGCTATCCGAAGCAATTTTACTCAAGGAATCCTTTGTAATAGTCGATTGAGCATTTGTTTCAAAAAATGAAACCAATAAAAAAAGGAAACATGTTAGATATTTCAATGTGACTGTCTTGTATAAGATGCAATGTAACTTTTGCTTTGCTATCAAAAAAGAGTTAATGGTATTTTAAGCAAAAGTGCAATTTTTAAATAATCAAGCTCATCATTTATGATGAGAAATGAAAATAAAAGGTGAGAATACCTAAGAAACGTATTTCACTCTAAGTTAAAAACAAATTGCTGATAATTTCTACCCTTTCTTTTAAAATGCAAATGAGTATAGGCTAAAAGGATAATTGAATAAATTTTTCGATTTTTTGGGGGGGCCAGTAATCATAAGGAAGTAAAGTAGCCATGGTTTCCCACCATGCCCAGAATTTTCTTGTTTTTAAGTCATGTGCTCCAAAATAAAATCCATTATACAATACAGAAATTGGTTGTTGATTTAATAAGGATATTTCAGACACCGGATGTTCATCAAACCGATGCTCACGTGAAATTCGTTTAAATTCCAGAGGTGCACTTTTGCGTAAATAAGTAACCTGCAAAGAATCTTTAAAATACATTCCCGCTGTAGAAGAGTCGATTGCAAAACCGATACTATCTGCCGGCACAATAGCAAAACTGATAATAGAATCGGGTTGTAGTAATGCTTTTTTATATACGGAAGTAGAATCTATCAGTTTTGTAGAATCAATTACCTGTTGCCCTTTCAATACCTGCCATTTAATAACTGTTTGTACAATTGTATCCGGATTAGCTTTGAATATTTGTCTCGCCTTCTCTTTTAAACTGTTTTGAACTTTTGTAAGGCTTCTCATTTCAAAACCCTGTTTTTCCAACTGATTGGTAAAAAATGCGCGCATAAAATGCATGATAGATCCTTCATACACATCTCTCCTTCTTTCCTGCCATTTTCGGGCTTTGGCCCCTGATTTGCCATGCGACATATCCTTAAAAAGCGGGTAACCATTTAACACCAATATATGCGTATTATAATCATACTCAAATTCTTCCATTTGATATTGAATGGTATATCCCAAAGATTCATTCACAATTAACAGTGGATTGTTAGCAAATGCGTTTAGGGTATTGCTATGACTACTTTTTCGAAATCGGATGACTTCGGGGTTGGTTAGAGTGCAGCCTGTAGAATAAAAAGATGTACCAATAAAATTATCCAGAAAAAACTGTCCATATTTTTCCCAGCCATCTTTCTCAATCGGATCTAGAACTAGGTCGGGAAGTCCAGCGGTTTGTGGTTTCAGGAGAATTGTCATTTCCCCAAAAGTCTTATCCGAACGCAGCAGTTGCGTATACGTTCCAAAACCTACTAAAGAAACAATCAGCTCAAAACGACCCTGTGGTATTTTTGTTAATCGAAATTGTCCGTCGTTATCTGTTGTTACACCAAAAGAAGTATGGCTCAAAAAAACCGCTGCTAATGGAATCGGTTCTTTGGTATCTGCATTGATCACTTTCCCCGAAATCGTGTATTGAGATTGAGCTGAAAAAGCGCAAATAAGTAAAAGTAAAAACAAACAAATACGTTTCATGTCATTTCCGTTCTGGCTTCTAAAAGATAAGAAAAACATCTATTTCCCCCCAATGCGTATAGAAAAATAAAGTAGTTCTTTAACAGAAAAGAGAAATTATTTTGCGTTTACCTCAACCGGTTCCTGGAAATCATAAACATAATATTTTATGACATCTTCCAAAAAATCAGTCGAATATCTTAAATTACTTCCATGTCAACCCCTACCTTAAAACGCACCCTCACTCCTGCATTACTTTGGGGACTGGGCGTGGGTTATGTAATATCCGGGATGTATTTTGGCTGGAACCTCGGACTTGAAAAAGGCGGTGTTTATGGTATGGCCATCGCCACATTTTTTGTAATCATTCTGTATACCTGTTTTAGTTTTTCATATGCTGAGCTTGCCTGCGCCATTCCTAAAGCAGGAGGTGCTTATGATTATGCGGAAAAAGCTTTTAAAAAGGACCTGGGTTTTATTGCCGGAATCGCACAAATCATTGAATTTGTATTTGCACCTCCTGCCATTGCCATTGCCATTGGCACGTATTTCAATCTTGCTTTTCCGCAAATACCCGTTATTGCCGGAGCCATAATGGTGTATTTGTTTTTTACGGCATTAAATATTTACGGAGTAAAAGCGGCAGCTGGTTTCGAATTAGCTGTCACCATTTTAGCAGTTGGGGAACTGCTTTTATTTTCCGGATTAACATTGCCTCATTTTTCTTCCACACAGTTTGTACATAATGCATTCCCGCATGGCTGGGGTGGGGCTTTTGCCGCATTACCTTTTGCCATCTGGTTCTTTCTGGGAATAGAAGGTGTGGCCAATGTTGCCGAAGAAAGCCTCAATCCACAAAAAGATATTGTAAAAGGGTTTGGCTGGGCCATACTTACTTTGGTAATTCTCTGCTTATTGGTATTCATCGGATCTATTGGTGTAGCAGGATGGGAGAATATCGTTTACCTGAAAAACGGCGAAAGCTCTGATTCTCCTCTGCCTTTGGCACTGGGCAAATTATTTTCTCCCGATCATGTATATTATAAATTGCTGATAGGTATCGGTTTATTTGGATTAATCGCTTCTTTTCATGGATTGCTCTTAGCTAGCGGAAGAGCCAGTTTTGAATTTGGCAAAATTGGCAATGCACCAAAGCTATTGGGCGCTATTCATCCTAAATTTCAAACACCCGCCAATGCGTTAATCTGTAATGCGGTATTGGGGATACTCATTGTATGTACCGGCAGAACAGCTGAAATCATTATTCTCTCTGTATTTGGTGCAGTTACCCTGTATATAATTTCTATGCTTTCGCTTATCCGCCTTAGAAAAAGCGAACCAACCCTTCTACGTCCATTCAGGGTTCCCTTCTATCCGTTTACTCCCGTCATTGCATTGGTACTGGCCATATTGTCGTTAACTGCTTTATGTTATTACAATGCTTTTCTGGCCATTTTATATTTTGGCTTATTGACAATTTTTTACCTGGCATTTAAATTATTTAAACGATGAACACTCAGTCTATCTTCAATTATGTAAAACAACATCCTTCCGGGAGGGTTAAGATTGCTGTATCGGATATTGATGGAGTACTTAGGGGCAAGTATATTTCTGCCGAAAAGTTTTTATCGGTTGCCAAAACAGATATGGGTTTTTGTGATGTGGTATTCGGATGGGATATGAACGATGCTGCTTATGATAATGCGAGTTTTACAGGCTGGCATACAGGTTACCCGGATGCAAAATTGAAAATCATTCTCAATAGTTTCCGAAAAATACCCTGGGAGAATGATATTCCTTTTTTTCTGGGTGAATTCATTGATGCAAAAGGAAATCCACTGGCTATCTGCCCCAGACAGGTATTACAAAAAGTAATCGCACAGGCTTCCAAAGCAGGATATACCGCAAAATTTTCACAGGAATTTGAATGGTTTAATTTCGCAGAAACCTCTCATTCCTTTGCAGACAAAGGAGGCAAAAACCTAACCCCGCTTACACCCGGCATGTTTGGGTATTCCATATTACGCAGTACAGAACGAAACGATTTTTTTTCTGACCTTTTTGATCTCCTGAAAAAATTTGATATTCCGTTAGAAGGGTTGCATACCGAAACAGGACCCGGTGTGTATGAAGCCGCCATTACTTTTGGAGATATACTTAACTCAGCAGACCGGGCCATTCTTTTTAAAACTGCTGTTAAAGAAATAGCCGGACTAAACGGAATCATAGCCACATTTATGGCAAAATTCAGCCAGAATCTACCGGGTTGCAGTGGACATGTTCACCAGTCATTATGGGACAAACGCTCCCTGAATAACCTGTTTCATGATGCAAAGGATAAACAAAGGATGAGTCCGTTAATGAAGAGTTATGTGGCCGGACAATTATATTGTCTGCCACATATATTACCCATGGTAGCACCTACCATTAATTCGTATAAACGTTTGGTTGAAGGCGCCTGGGCACCCACAACCGTTACCTGGGGAATGGACAACCGAACCGTTGCTTTACGGGCACTTACGGAGGGGAAAAAATCCTGTCGGCTTGAAACCAGAGTGGTAGGTAGTGACACCAATCCCTATCTGGCTATGGCAGCTTGTTTAGCAGCCGGACTCTACGGAATTCGAAAAAAATTAACCTTGCAGCAACCGGCAACTACCGGTAATGGATACCAGGATCTATCGATTGGCAGGTTTCCAAAAAGTCTGGAGGAAGCTAGTCAGATCATGAAAACATCCCCCATAGCAAAAGAATTATTCGGCGAGGTTTTTGTACAACATTTTACGCAAACCCGCGAATGGGAAGTGAAACAGTTTGCCAAAGTGGTTACAGACTGGGAACTAAAACGTTACTTTGAAATAATATAAACTTCTTTCTGATTGCTTGTCATATCCTTTTTTTGCGCTTAGGTTTGTGTAAGCGTTACTGCCGTATTTATTTGATAGTTAGGCCAGGAGGCTAACGGTTTGCCACTAGAAACACCAGTTATTGATTAAACCTATTATTGATTATGCCTGTTTCACAATTTAATTTTCCAACTATTATCCGTTTTGGTGCAGGTGCTGTAGATGAACTACCTCCTTATTTAAAAAATAATCAGTTACAAAAACCATTGATCGTTACTGACCCTACGATTGCTGGACTGTCTTTTTTTAAAAAAATTGTAACGGATCTTTCAGCGAAAGGCTTATTGGTAACCGTATTTCATGATATCCATAAGAACCCTGTTAAATCTGATGTATATAAAGGCACTGAAGCTTTCGATTTTTCAAAATCAGATTGTATCATAGGTATTGGGGGAGGTGCAGCGATTGATGTGGCCAGGGCAATTTTGTTACGTATCAATCACCGTGAAGATCTTTTCAAATATGATGACCTGATTGGTGGTGATATCTATGTTACGAATGAGGTGCCGCATTTTATTACCATTCCTACTACTGCGGGAACAGGAAGCGAAGTGGGCAGGTCGGCAATAATTGCAGACGATGATACCCATCAGAAAAAAATATTGTTCTCACCCAAATTACTGGCTAAAATTGTTTTTGCGGATCCTTTGCTTACTATGGACCTACCGCCATTCATTACTGCTGCAACTGGTATGGATGCATTGACACATAATATGGAAGCATTTCTCGCAAAAAATTATCATCCGATATGCGATGGAATTGCCCTTGAAGGTATCCGGCTGATAGCAAGCTCATTAGAACAGGCAGTGAATGCCCCAACCGTTGCCTCCCGTTCAGATATGCTGCTTGCTTCGATGATGGGGGCGATTGCGTTTCAGAAAGGATTGGGAGTAGTTCATTCCCTGGCCCATCCTATGTCTGCATTGCTGGATACACACCATGGTTTAGCCAACGCAGTGAACCTTCCGTATGGTATGCGCTTTAATATTAGCGGGTCGGAAGAAAAGTTTGTAAGAATCGCACGTGCATTGGAATTGAAAAATGAAACCGGCGAGGGCGTTGTGGAATATCTTTTTGATCTGAACTCGCGCGTTCATATACCGAATAAACTAAGCGAAGTGGGTGTTGAATCAAAACATATTGAAACACTCTCAGATCTTGCTTTTGCAGATTTTGCACATCCCAATAACCCTAAGCCGGTAACTCGTGCTGATTTTAAAACACTTTACGAATCCGCACTATAAATCATGACAAAAAAAATAACCATAGGTATTACAGCATCAGAATCGAGATTTCAAAATTATCTTGACTGGATTCAGGGAAACAATGCAAATATTGAATTGATTACCCTTTCCTATGAAACACAAAATACAGATGATGTAAAAAGATGCCAGGGTATCCTCTTATCCGGCGGTGTGGATATAACTCCTGCTTTTTATAATAGCCAGAGAACCCGTTATCCTAATATGCCCAAAGAATGGAATAAAGAAAGGGATATTTTTGAAATGAAGATTCTTCAACTATCCATAGAAAATCGTTTACCGTTACTCGCTATCTGTCGCGGATTGCAATTACTCAATACTTATCTGGGTGGATCCCTGGTTCCTGATTTGGAAGAATCGGGGAAACAGGATCACAAAAGAAAAGAAGATAAAGATGGTCTTCACACAATTACGATTGCCGAAAACAGCTTATTGAATAAAATTACTGGTCTACTATCCGGAGAAGTGAATAGCGCACATCACCAGGCAATTGACCTGGTTTCTGAAAGCCTTGTTGTGAATGCGGTATCAACAGATGGTGTTATTGAAGGCGTTGAATGGAAGGCCTCTGAAAATAAATCCCCTCTACTCGGTGTGCAATGGCATCCCGAAAGAATGGAAGATAAAAAAACAAATCCCCTTTCTGAAAATATCCTTGCCTGGTTTTTATCAGAAGCAAATAAATCACTCTATGAAAATTTTTAATCCGGCCACTGACGAACTGATTACCATACTTGATACAGATACCCATGCCAGCATCTCAGAAAAAATAAACAGGCTTCGTATCGGTCAAAAAGAATGGAATGGTACTGATCTGGCTGTCAGGATTACCCTATTACAACAGTTTGCCATTTTGCTTACAAACAATATCAGCTCGCTAGCAGAAATCTTAACCGCAGAAACTGGTAAACCCCTGCAGCAATCCATTAATGAAATCAAAGGGGCTTGTGCAAGAATTGACTGGCTTACCACTAATGCAGAAAAATACTTACGTCCGGAATGGATGGTTGAAGAAGGAGGTACAAAAGAAAAGATTGTATACGAACCTTTAGGTGTAGTTGCCAATATCTCTGCCTGGAATTACCCTTATCTGGTTGGGACCAATGTATTCGTTCCTGCCCTACTGGCCGGTAATGCCGTGCTATATAAACCATCAGAACTGGCCAGTCTAACCGGTTTAGAGATACAAAAATATTTACACGAAGCAGGTGTTCCGGTAAATGTGTTTCAAGCCGTTATTGGTGCCGGGGATGTGGGAGAGCAGGTGCTGGAGGAAAGACTGGACGGATATTTCTTTACAGGGTCTTATAAAACCGGTAAGCATATTTATGAGCGGGTGAGTAAATATATGGTTCCGTGCGGACTGGAACTGGGCGGTAAAGACCCTTTATATATAACAGATGATATTACAGATATTGCCGCTGTTGCGGCCGGTACTGCTGATGGCGCTTTTTATAATAATGGACAGAGCTGTTGTTCGGTAGAACGTATTTATGTGCATGAAAAAGTATACAATGCCTATCTGGAGGCATTTGTAAAAGAAGTGGCTTCTTATCAGATAGGTTTGCCTACCGAAGAAAATGTATATATAGCTGCACTTACCAGAAAGGAGCAGGTGCAGCTGTTAACGGCGCAGGTAGCCGATGCGGTAAACAAGGGGGCTTCGCTTGCATTGGGGGGTAAACAACTAAACAGGGCGGGCAATTATTTTGCGCCTACCGTGCTGGTAAATGTGACGCATGAAATGGAAGTTATGAAAGAAGAATCTTTCGGACCCATTATCGGAATCATGAAAGTTAGCGGTGATGAGGAAGCCGTCCGGCTCATGAACGATACGGAATATGGACTAACCGCTTCCGTTTATTCCAATAACCAGTCAAGGGCAGCCCTTATTGAAGAACAACTAAATGTGGGTACAGTTTACTGGAACTGTTGCGATAGGGTTAGTGCGGCTTTACCCTGGAGCGGGAGAAAACATAGTGGGTTTGGCAGTACTTTATCTCACGCCGGATTACGGGTATTTACCCGGCCCAAAGCCTGGCATCTAAGAGGCTAATAGGTAATTTAGATATGTATTTGCGATAATATTTTTCATATTAATTATTTATTAACTATTCTCCTTTTACTGGCTTTTGGGTTACTTTTTTATAAAAAATGGTATAAAGGGGAACTATTACGTGTAAAATGATACAAAAAACATACTACAAAACGAAAGATTACGCAAAAATCAAATTTTCTTTCACTGTTGAAAATGCCAGCAGCATCGATATTTTTGGTCTGAATGGAGACTGGAAAACCCCGATTTCACTCAGTAAAAAGAAAGATGGCAGCTTTAGCGCCGATGTATCCTTACCCAAAGATTCCCGCCACGAGTTCAAATACCTGGTAAATAGTACAGAATGGTTTAATGATCCATCTGCTGATGGAGAGAGCCAGAATGAGTTTGGCGGAACCAATAGCGTGCTCAGTATCTAAAATTATTCTTACTATATATTGCCCCTTAGTCTTTTTAGAATATTTCTAATAAGGCTAAGAGGCATTTTTATGCCCATTTCTTTCTTGAATCGGCAGTTTTAAAAAATATCCTATTTTTGACCCACAAGGATCCAGTAATAACAAGATCTTCCAGTTCAATTTACCGCCCATGAGCAGTGTATCCGTGTCCGGATTATAATTCATCCCGGCTATTCCCGACATCATGATTACAACAGACTGGCTGTTGTAATAACTGCTTATTTCATCATGTAACTATTTTCTCATGACTACTTATCCAAACGATAAGCGTTCCCGAAATATATTGTCTTATTTCAAAGAATCCCTGAACAGCGAACACCAGGACTTTACACAAGGGAGCATACAAAAAGCCATATTCATGCTGGCCGTTCCCATGATCCTGGAAATGTGTATGGAATCAGTTTTTGCGGTGGTAGATATCTTTTTTGTAGCCAAACTGGGTTCCAATGCGGCTGCCACAGTTGGCTTAACAGAATCTTTCCTAAGTATTTTATATTCTCTCGCTTTTGGTTTAAGTATGGCAGCATCGGCCATGGTAGCCAGAAGAGTAGGGGAAAAAAATTATTCCGATGCGGCAAAATCCGGTGCGCAGGCAATCTTACTGGCAGGGATCATCAGTCTGGCTATCAGCCTGGCCGGAATATTTGCCTCAGATAAGTTACTGGCATTAATGGGTGCCAATGCAGCCATCCTTTCAATCGGAAGTTCTTATGCAAAAATTATGCTTAACGGAAATATCGTGATCATGCTCTTGTTCCTGATCAATGGTATATTTCGCGGTGCGGGTGATGCTGCGATTGCCATGCGCAGTTTATGGGTGGCCAATCTGTGCAATATCATTCTTTGCCCCATTATGATTCATTTTTATGGATTACCCGGCGCAGCCATTGCCACTACTATTGGCAGAGGCACAGGCGTCTGTTACCAGGTATATCATTTGTACAATAAAAAAGGCATTATCAATATTCTTCGCCGCTATTTTATCCCTAACCCGGTGATCCTGAAATCTTTATTGAATATTGCTTCTACTGCCACGCTTCAGTTTCTGATTGGCTCAGCCAGTTGGATTGCCATGGCCAGAATCATTTCAGGTTTTGGCAGCAATGCGATTGCAGGATATACAATTGCGATTCGGTTACTGATCTTTTTTTTGATGCCGGCATGGGGATTGAGCAATGCAGCGGCTACATTGGTTGGACAAAACCTGGGTGCCCATCAACCGGAGCGTGCAGAAAAATCGGTATGGACAACCGCTAAATACAATGCGATTTTTATGGGTTGCGTGTCTTTACTTTTTATTACTTCTGCCGAATTTTTTGTGGGATTATTGACAAGCAATACAGAAGTAATCAAAACAGCGGTGATTGCCTTACGCATTGTAAGTTGCGGATATATTTTTTATGGGGTGGGTATGGTGATGATGAACGCATTCAATGGTGCCGGAGATAGTAAAACACCCACTTGGATCAATCTGTTTTGGTTCTGGATATTTCAGATTCCTTTTGCGTATTTATTAAGCGGGTATACCAGCCTGGGTTCTACAGGTGTTTTTGTGGCGATAGTAGTTACTGAAACCTGTATAACGATCAGCAGTGTTATCCTGTTTAGAAAAGCGAAATGGAAAACCGTAAAAGTATAATCGTATGAGTTTACCTTTTGTATAAAAAGCATAAAAATCCGTTGATTCAACCGGATGCCATACGGTGTTTCCACTTACATTTGTATTTAATCAATTTAAATGCCTGTATTACCCAAACCTGATTACCAACCACCCTCCTGGCAGTTTAATGCGCATATACAAACGATTTATCCGAGTGTTATGCGGAAAATTAAATTCGCTTACGACAGAAGAGAAAGACTGGACCTGCCGGATGGTGATTTTGTTGATCTGGATTGGAAACAACACAAAGCCAATAACCGGAAACTGGTTATCATTACCCATGGACTGGAAGGAGATTCGAACCGACATTATGTAGTGGGTACTGCAAAAGTGTTTTTTCAAAATGGATATGATGCCTTAGGATGGAATTGCAGAAGTTGCAGTGGCGAGATCAATCGTCTGGCTCGCTTTTATCATCATGGCGATACAAGCGATCTCAGGAAAGTGATTGATCATGCAATTCATACATACGGATATGAAGAGATCGTATTAGTAGGCTATAGTATGGGAGGTAGTTTGAGTTTGCGGGTATTGGGAGAAGATCCTTTATCGGTTCCTGCCCAAATCAAAAAAGCCATTGCTTTTTCAGTTCCCTGCGATTTATTATCGAGTGTTCAGTTATTATCAAAGCCTCATAACACCTTATATAATGCACGATTCCTTCGAAAACTAGGCAAAAAGATAAAAGAGAAAGAAAAAAAATTCCCCGGCCAAATCAGTGCAGAAGGGTATGATAAGATCAAACATTTCCTGGATTTTGATAATCGCTATTCTGCCCCCCTGCATGGCTTTACAGATGCAATTGATTTTTATACACAGGCCAGTGTAAAACCCTTTCTCAAAAATATTCGGGTGCCTTCTTTATTGGTACAGGCATTGAATGATACTTTTCTGTCGGAGGAATGTATCTGTTACGACGAGGCAGAAAACAATCCATTTCTTTTTTTGGAGACACCCGAGAAAGGTGCGCATTGCGGATTTATGTTGCCCGGCAGCGAATTCTCCTGGGCCGAATTGAGGGCACTGGATTTTGCTATCAGCTAAAATTGTATTCGGGTTTCAAATCAGCAACTCTTCTCAATTCCTTTCTTTATCAAAATAGGCAATGGCCATTTTAATATCTCCATAACTAATAGTATCCGGAAGATTATCTTTCAGGTTTCTTAAACCCAGTCTGCCAAAGCGTTCAACTGCCTGCTTAATCAATTCCTGCTTTTCTGGTGATACCATGGTATCAATATCCAATTCTCCTGTTCCAATATAATAACTCAAATGCGACTCGATTGTATTTACAGATAATTGTCTTTCTGTTGCAATATCAAACATGGATTTACCTTCCCTGTATAAATCATAACTAAGCCGTTTAGTATCCGAAGCGCGCTCCTTAGAGGCGGGACTGCGCTTTACAATTTTTTTTGTTTGCTTGAATTCGATACGCGTTCCAATACCTCTCTCCATGCAGAACTCCTGTATGATTTCTAAAAACGGGCGCCCATATTTCTCAATTTTAAAAGCACCAAACCCGGATATTTTTGGCAGATCATCTGCCGTAAGCGGAAGATAGGTGGCCAGATCCAGTAAAGTACTATCACTAAAGATCAGATACGCTGGAACATTTTCTTCATGTGCTATTCTGTTGCGCAACTTCTTCAGGTTTTCAAACAAATCCTTTTCATACGCATGCTGCTGGTAAATAACAGGTTCTTTCACAATATTCACCTGAACAGGGGCCGACAGGTATACTTTCTCTCCTTTGAATAATACGCCCTCACTTTTCGCCGTTAATTGCAAAACCGGAAACTCTGTATCGGTTGGCTGCAGATAACCATATTGCACCAGCTCCTTTACATAATGTAACCACTCTTCTTTGGGCTTGTCTTTACCAATACCATACACCGATAACTGTTTATGCGATTCCCTTATTTTCTCACTATTACTTCCTCTCAAGATATCTACTATATAGCGCATCCCGAATCCCTGTTTGATTCGATATACCGCACTTAATATTTTCTGGGCAATAATGGTGCAATCTTCTAAATCCTCCGGCTTACTCAAACAGGTATCACAGCTTCCACAATAGTCCGGGGCATCTTCTCCAAAATAATTAAGTAGGTATTTTCTGCGGCATTTTTTGGTTTCGCAAAACTGTACCATCTGGTCCAGTTTTTTCAGTAGAATTTTTGTCTGCTCCGGATTATCTTCTACCTGAGCAAACCCTTTTAGTTTCATCACATCCCCCGCACCAAAAAATAAAACAGCTTCACTATGCAAACCATCACGCCCGGCTCTTCCCGTTTCCTGGTAATAGCCTTCCATGTTCTTGGGCAAATCGGCATGAATTACAAAACGTACATTACTCTTATTGATGCCCATCCCAAATGCAATGGTAGCCACCATGATTCGGATATCATCTTTCAAAAATTTATCCTGTCGCTCATCTCTTACCAACTTGTCCAATCCGGCATGATAGGCTTCTGCTAGAAATCCATCCGCTTTCAGATCATTTGCCAGTTTATCGGTAGCGGCCCTGCTCAAACAATAAATAATACCGCTGTCTTCAGCATGTTCAGAAAGATACTCGGTAATGGCTTCGTAATATCCCCGCTTAGGTTTTACATAATAATAAATATTGGGGCGGTTAAAGCTATTTTCAAAAACACGATACTGTGTCAGATGAAGCTGCTGAATAATATCATTTCTCGTAAGCGAATCTGCCGTTGCGGTTAATGCGATTAATGGGATAGCAGGAAAAAAATCTTTTAATTGACTCAAGCCACGGTACTCAGGTCTGAAATCATGCCCCCACTGACTAATACAATGCGCTTCATCAATCGCAAAAAGCGAAACCTTTATCTCCTGTAGAAACCGAAGAAACTGCATATCTTCTGCAATCAGTCTTTCCGGTGCCAGGTATAATAACTTAAGTTCATTTCTTCTCAACTGCCCCAATATAAAAGATTGCTCTCCTCCGGATTGGGTACTATTCAAAAATGCAGCACTTACACCACTTAATACCAAGGCATCTACCTGGTCTTTCATTAACGCGATCAATGGACTAACCACTATCGTAACCCCCGGTAAACATAATGCAGGAACCTGGTAACAAAGACTTTTTCCTCCGCCGGTAGGCATTAATACAACGGCATCTTTGCCGCTTAATAAATGTGTAATGATCTCTTCCTGGTTATGCCTGAATTCGGTATAGCCAAAAACAGATTCGAGTATATGATGTGGTGATTGACTGCTTCTCATGCCCTGATAATCTCTTACAAACCCTTGCTTTTGATAAAAGCACAATATACCCCGGTTCTTGTATTTACAAGCAGGTATTTACACGCAATATTAGGTGGAAATGATTGAAAGGTTCGTAAGAATTGTGGACAGTAATACTATAGAATCGTTTTATCCATTTTCGACATCCGAACCGTTTTCTCTCTTCGGATCGTCTCTGTTCCCTCTGTCGGAAAATCTTCGGCCTGTAATGCTATGCGTCGGGTAATATCATTCAGGGAAGAAAGACGCTGAACCGTATAAGGTATCGTATCCAGTCCCGAAACAAATTTTAATATATAGGTATAGATCCCAACAATATTACCAGCCAGGACGGTGTTCCCCATTACCCGGTGTGTCAATACCAGCGAAATCGCAATAATGCCCATTACCATAAATTCCATGATACCAAAATTCCATGCTTCCTGGTCGCTGATCCGGATCTGCCAATGTCGCAGGTTGTTGAAATGTTTGAAGATGGCTTTTTTATCGCCCGATGAAATGATATCTACCTGTTGTTCCAGTTCGTCATTCTTAAGTCTGTTCAATCGTTTCATCCGTTTTCCATAGATATAACTGATGCCCATTACCGGAAGTAAAATGGCCAGACATAATAATACAACGGACCGGTCATAGAAATACAATAACACGATGGACCCCAGCAAATTGTATACAGCCTCAATTACATATACCAGGTCAAATTCAAGAAAATCAACAAATTCGCGGGCCAGTGTTGAGTGAGCACTTAGTTTGGATACTTCTGATTTATCAATTCTGCGCGATAAAAACCTGGTTACCAAAGACGTATAAATGGCCGAATAGGTTCTGGTATCATATCGATGGCGCAATGTGCCTATTATCAGCCAGGCAAGATGTACGCCGGATAATACAATCAGGCCCCGATAACTTCCTTTTATCAAATCATTGATTGCTTCTCCCAGAAAAAATGGACGCAATAAAGACCCAAGCATCTCTAAAGAAAACAATACATACGTTATCACCAGCTGAATGCGGTGCTTTTGCATTAGTTTTCGTATGATCTCAAATCTTGACATAAGGGAAGCAGTTCCTGTTTATTCTGATGGCAATTTTAGTGCAAGGTCTAACCCAGGCATAGGATTGCACAAAAATTTAACAGTCCCCGAATTGTTAAGGGAGGAGTAAGTTAACCTATTAAAAAGGGAGCTTCGTTTAAGAAATGGTAAAGATTTCCCGGGCAGTTACAGAATTGCCTGTTTTTCCGGTGATAAGTCCTCTACAACCGGGCGCCCCGCAGCGGCATTGGAAGGGTTCCATATGTTCATCCAGAAAACTTGCATAATCAAGTGTCAGTTCCTCACCAGGTTGTATCGGTCTTAACGCTATCACATTCAATCCGTTATACCCGGTATTGGGCTCACAACAATGGTTTTGCGGCGCCCAGGCCGATGGGTCATTATCCCAAAGCAGGAATACTTCATTGCTTAATGGGTAAGCATATCGACGAAATACCTGTTTTTCGGCCTCAGACCAGTTTTCTTCCACAAAGCGGCGGGTAACCAGTCTTTGTGCCATTTGTTCCCCGTGGAACAGGGTTTCGCCGGCAGCAATTGCCTTTTTGGCATAAATACCATAACCGGCAATGGCGTTCCCACGCATTACATATTTTTTTTGTACCTGCTGGTGACGGGCAATTCCTTCTGCAATCATATGTTGTAAAAAGCCGGCCTGGCCTATCCCATCCTGCTGTAATATATAATCTGCCGACCCTTCGTATCCATCACTATAAAAAACCGAGCAGGTAAAATTGATCTCCAGAAAATACAATTCTCCTTTTTCATTCATCCTGAAATCGAGACGGCCATAACCCACCCCATTAAACGCAGTAAAGATTTTTTTTGCTGATTGACGTAATAGATTGTCGATTACCGGATCATTACAGGGAATATTCGCATCGGGATGTAATTCGGAAGTTTTCAGCGAATAGGTTTTAAAATGAAAACCTTCGGGGAAAATATATTCAATGGGTTTAAATGCAGTTACCGTTTTACCATCTGCATTGGCAGCCACCAAAACAGTAAATTCTCTTCCATCTATATATTCTTCCGCAAGCAGCTGGTCGTAATTTTCCAGTAAAGCATTTACTTTGGCCAATAGTTCTTCCTGGGTATGCACCAGGGATTGATCATCTATTCCCAAACTATCTCCTGCTTTGGCTGGTTTTATAAAAACAGGAAATGATAAAAGAGAAACTACGGCACTAATATCTTCTGTTTTTTCAATCAATACATACGCCGGTGTTTTTACGCCTTCGCAATACGCCACATATTTCATCAGTTCTTTCGGTGGATCATACAAAAGCATAGAAGGGCCTGTATAAGGCAGGCCTAATAATTCTAAAGTATAGATGACATCAATTGAAGGAACTTCCCATTCAAGATAGCCTTCGCAAAGGTTTACAAAAATATCATAGCCCTTATGCTGTAGTGCTTTTAATTGCTTGTAGGTGGTTAATTTATTGAGCGATATATGATCTACCTGATGTTCGGGTAAGAGTGAAGAAAGGTTACGCGGAGGATCGTAGTATTGGTAATCAACTGCGGTGGTTGAATAATCAGGTTGTAACACACAAACTTTCATAATATTCATTGATGAGTTGATCGAAACAACTCTTTGTTTTAGATTTCCCTTGCACCCACTCTTCGTATAAACTTACGAATTGGCCGCAATATCCTGTTTAAAGATCTTTATACATACTCTTTTTTTCTGCGGAAAGCATCATTGATGATTTCCGTAACCAGGTCAGAAAAAGTGCATCCGCTCATCCTAAGTATGGCACCGATAGAAGTATAGTTTTCATCTTCACTGATACCGCATTGCGCATTTACTTCCAATACAAATAGTTTCCCGCTTGCTTTATCCATTCGGATATCTACCCTTGTGTAGCCGGTTCCTTTTACAGCAATATATGCATCCAGGCTAATCTGTTTGATGGCTGCATGTAAAGATGGGTCGGGTAATTGGTATTGATAAAAATCTGCTTCTTCCGGCATGGGTGTCTCTTCTTCATAGATTTCCCATAAACGGTCAAAGGATAAAAATTTTTCGGTGTCCTTTAAAGAAGGATGAAATACTCTTTCAACCGGTGTATATATTTTACACAAATCCGGTTCTGTATAAGAGCCAACAATCATTACGGTAAACTCAGGACCATCAATAAAAGATTCTGCAATAATGCCATCAGCCGCCAGGTTCCATCCACGATACCCTTCAAACATACGTTCCACCTGGTTAGCTAATTCATCTGTTGTATGAACTACATTTTTAACACCCACGCCCATACTTCCTCCGGAAACAGCCGGTTTTACAATAACCGGCGACCCCAATTTTTCGATAATTGTATGAAGATCCTGGTCTCTTTTTTGAATGATCTCCCAATCAGGCGTTGCCACACCGGCTTGTTCAAAAGCCTGTTTCATGGGAATCTTGGAAGTAGTAATTCGATAAAAATATTCATCCGAACCAGTATATACCATTCCTTTTTGCTCCAGCAACTGTACAACCGAAACACCGGGTGTTCCATTTACTTCGTCGCCATCACATAAATTCAGAATCAGTGGAAAATTTTTCAACTCCCCCTGCTCGGTCAATATTTTATCAATAATGATGGGATAATCTTCCAGTGTTACCGGTTGCCATTGCCAGGCAAGACCCAATTGCTGAAAAGTTTTTTCATACTCAGCAATGCTTTGTGAAAAATCATAATAGTAATCAATATTATCATCCTGTGTAACCAGGTAAGGAGCCAATACCCATACTTTCAATGCAGCCAAAGGAACAGAGGGAATAAAATCAACTGGGAGCGACATGTAAATTATTTCTTCTTTCGGTTTTTCAACTGTTGCTGAATAAAATCAGTAAGTCTGTATCGGGCAACTTCTGTCTTAGTAAGATGTGCAGCTCCCTGAATTCTATGAAGGCAATTGCTACTATTACAATAACAGTCGAAAGGCTGAACCATATCCCATTCAGTAGAAGGATAAAAGAATAGCAATTCATCCCCGGGTTGTATTTCTTTTAATGCTACCAGTTCCAGGGTAGTGGTATTAAAAAAAACATTGGGGTTACAACTATGGTTGATATATTGTAAAAATTCGGGTTGAAGTGTAATATGCCTGTTCTCTCCAGTTTGAACAGTCAGGTAGGTTGGCAATTCCAATACCTGGTCCGCAGCAAAACAGCAGATAGTTTCTTCCTTATCAAAAAAAGCAGTAGCGTGTAATGATTTTTCGCCTGTAACGGAGTTTTGCATAATGTCAGCAAAACCGTGTTTGCTTAGCATGGTATATGCCGTTGTAAGTGCTTTTATCATAATGCTTTGAATGGTGTTAGTAGAATAAGTTTAAATTTCAATAAAATAAAGAAGCTTATTAAATTTCTAAGCCTATAATACTCCACATTTAAGCCTTAATTGTTAACAGGTTACCCAATCAGTAACAGAAGTAAAACAGCATATACCTATTTCATTTATAACCACTTTATAAGATAACGCAGTTTGTTTTATAAAAATTGGGTGTTTTAACGGTTGTCTGGTTTTGTTCCCATCATTAATTTAGCAATCCGATTAAGTGTATATCTATCCGTTAATCATACCTGGTTATTATAAAGTACCCCCAAATGGATACTTGATTAGTTGCTCTGTAATTGCCTATTATCTGATAAAATGGCCCCCAACATTTTATCAAACTGGTAACCAAAACTGCTTTCATGCTAAAGAGAACTATTAAACTGCTGATTGCTGATGATCATTCAGTATACAGAACCGGCTTAAAAACATTTCTATCACAGATACCCCATTTGGAAATTGCCGGTGAAGCCGGTAATGGTCAGGATTTGATGAAACTGGCGATAGATCTTAACCCCGATGTGATCATAACCGATCTGGATATGCCAGTTATGAGTGGCATACAGGCTACTAAGGAATTATGTAAACGGATACCCTACTGCCGGGTAATTGCCCTTACTGTTCATAATCGTGAAGAATCCATTCTCCGTATGCTGGAAGCCGGTGCCCTGGGTTATGTATTGAAAAGTGCCGACACAACTGAAATTGTTGAGGCAATAGAAGCGGTTGATTTGTATAAACCCTTTTTCTGCAAAGCCATTTCTGAAATGCTTACCACCATTATCACCCGCGATTTTAAAGTACCGGTAGCCGAATCCGTTTACCTGACCGAAAGAGAAAAACAAATCGTGCAATTACTTTGTCATGAACATACCAGCAAAGGCATTGCGCATATACTTTGTCTTAGTAAAAGAACAATAGAAGGGCACAGAAGGCGGATCATGGATAAGGTAGGCGCAAAAAGTATCGCAGGGGTTATTGCTTTTGCTTACGAAACAGGAATATATAAAAAGCCCGTTCCATAATGAATGGGAAATTAAATGAGCAGTGAACCCGGTAAGGCTCACTGCTTCATGAAAAACAAATCTTAACTTCTAATAGCCCCAACCCTTCAGCACTTTCAAATCCTCTGCAGCACATTCCAATGGGGTTTTGGTCTGGTATGATTCCTGTTCTATTATAAAATGCTGGGTTCCGTTTTGCTTAGCCAGGTCAACAATCGCTTTTACATTGGCTACACCGGTACCTAATATGGTGCTGTCAAAGCCATCATTCATTTCTCCTTTTCCGCTGGATTTCATTTCATCTTTTACATGCATGGAAATAAAACGGCCCGGGTAGCGACTGATAATTTCATACGCATTGGCACCAGTTCCGTATAAATTGCCGATATCCAGTTGCTGGGTAACCAGGTTGGGATCTGTATACTGTAGAATGATATCAAATACTTTAATCCCTTCCAGACTTTGCGTAAACTCAAAATTATGGTTATGGTACCCGAAACGCATATCCCATTTCCTGCATAATTCACCACATAAGTTAAAAACGATCATATATCGTTTCATATCTTCTATATTCTTTCTCAGGGTTTCGTCGAACCAGGGACTGATCACAAATTGCTGGCCAACGGTTGCCGCATCTTCTACGGTATATTTCCAGGCATCCGTAAATTCTCTTTTTTGTTCATTCCAATGTTCTTTTCCCAATACCGTATGTCCGCTAAGCATTTTCAGGCCATGGTCCGTTAATACCTTTTTAAAGTCGGTGGCGCTAAATCCATAAAATTTCCGGTTAACATAGTTAGCATGTTCCACATATTGAAAACCCATATCTGAAAGGGCTTTTAATGTACCCAGGGGATCTTTTTTCATTTCATCCCTAACGGTATATAATTGGATACCTGTAATGGTATTGGCTGCTTGTGAAGCAAACAATCTGCTTGAAAACAGTGTACTGCCTGCAAGGGCAAAAGCAGTATTCTGAAGAAAATGTCTTCTGGAACGATTCATGGTAAGCGATTTTATTAACTAATATAGTAAATATACAATTGTGGGTTACAAGTTTGGGGGTTGGCGTTTGGGGTTGTGGATTCGAAGTTACGGGGGTAACTTGCAGTATGAAAACGGCTACGGTTCAGGAATTGAAAAAGGAGTTACAGGGGCATACAGCTTCGGAATTGCTTGAATTGTGTTTGCGGCTGGCCAAATTTAAAAAGGAAAACAAAGAATTACTTACTTACCTGCTTTTTGAAGCGCATGATGAAGAAAGCTATATCATCGCAGTAAAAGAACTGGTAGATGAGGATTTTAGTGAGTTACCAAGACCCAGTCTCTATCTCACTAAAAAAAGTCTCCGGAAAACACTACGCACCATCAATAAATACATCCGTTATGCCGGTTCAAAACAGGTAGAAGTGGTCTTACTTACTTATTTCTGTAAACAACTCAGGAATTCGGGCATTCCGTATCAAAAATCAACCGTTTTGGCAAATTTGTATGAAGGCCAGATCAAAAAGATACATGCCGCTTTGCTATTGTTACATGAGGATCTTCAATACGATTATCGGCAGGAACTGATGGGTTTATAAGCCGATTTGCCAGTTCTTACAATATAGAATTAACAGTCTGTCTACCCATTTCCTTACGATATTTCAAAACCAAATTCGGTTTTCGCCTATAAATACTGCACCTTTACACTGTTTTCGCTGGCCATTTTATTTCATTAAATACGACAAACCCCCATGTACACGCAGATCTGGAGCAAATACCTACCCATTATTAAGATATTATTGAAACGAACTTTAAATGGCGACCAGGTATTGGATCTGAACCGTATCGATTTCGAAAGAGCCGGTAGCGGACGTAAAGCGGGTTATAAATTTACAATCGAATTTACCAAAGGCCGTGTGGCCAATATCATCAGCGGCTCTGCTTTGGCTTCCGATCTTGCTTTTGTAATGCTGGAAGATGCTGCTATCAAGCCCTTATTATTAGGTAATCACTACCTGGTTTCTCTGAATACTAAGTTTCAGTTGAGTTTGAAAAATGTTACCCCGAAAGAAGAACTTTCCGAAAACGAAGGTGCTGCAAAAGAAACTGCTGAATAAGCCGTTTTATTCCTTTATCTGATTAGAAGATTCCTTTTACCATACCTCCATCCAGGGTAATGGTTTGGCCGGTTATGTATTTACTAAATGGACTCAATAACCATATAGCCAGGCTGGCAAAATCAGATGCTTCGCCTAAAGCACCTACGGGTATCTGGTGTATGGCTGATTTTCTAACCTCCTCTACGGATTTGCCTGTCTGTTCACTTTTTTTCTGGTATATCCGATTAATCGCCGCAGTATTATGCGAGCCCGGACCGAGAACATTACAGGTAATACCGGTAGAGGCAATTTCCTGTGAAAGCGTTTTTACCATTCCTACAACGGCTACCCGTAATGAGTTACTCAATACCAGGTTCTCGAGTGGTTGTTTTACAGAAGAGCTTTCTATATATACTATCCTGCCATAATGAAAAGGGATCATTTTAGGCACCATTGCCTGGGTAATGGCCACTTTCCATCTGAGTAATTTTTTATACGCATCATCCCAATCCTCCAAACTGGTTTCCATCACGGTTTTGGCAGGCGGACCACCCGCATTGACTACCATACCATGTACCTGTCTGTTACCTACTGTATCCAGTATTTTTTGAATGATGTCTGATTCTGAAATATCACCTGTCATGATCTCTATCTGCGAAGGCGCTTCCGATTGCAGGGCTTTTAATTTTTCTTCCCCTCTTGCTACGGCTATAATATTCGCGCCCTCTTTTACTAAGGCCAATGCAATAGCCCGACCAAAACCGGAGCTGGCGCCTCCCACAATAAATAACTGGTCTTTGATTTGTAAATCCATGCTTAAAATTAAGCAAGACAACTGATTGATTGAAATTAACTGTCTTATTTAATCCTCTTTGCTCATAAGTTTTCTCCTTCTGGTAAAAAATCGTAGCCTTGCCAAAAGAACGACTCATAAAACCCGAAATACAATATGGCAAGCAGAAAAAAAGAACCCAAAACGCAATCTGTAACATGGCATGATAACCATGTTGAAAATCTGACATTCGGGCAAAAAATTGCAGATAGTGTGGCCCAGGGTATGGGCTCCTGGAGTTTTATAATCATACAAAGTATTATTGTAGGTATCTGGATGTTGCTGAATATTATCGGGTTCATTAACCATTGGGATCCCTATCCATTTATTTTACTCAATCTGCTTTTCTCCACCCAGGCTGCTTACGCAGCACCCATCATCATGATGGCCCAAAACCGACAGAATGAACGCGATCGTGCTCAAGCCATGGCAGATTTTCAAACCAACCTGGATGCTAAAAAAGAAATTGAAGAATTACAGGTGCAGCTTACGCAGATAGAATTGGAGAAATTAGATAAGATCATCCTGATGCTGGAAAAATTAAACCTGCAGGGTAAAGACTAAACGCTAAAGTGTTTTGCTCATTAATAGATAGTAATTCAATTAATTGCTATGATTTTTCTTAGCGTTCACTGCGGTTCACTGCGTCCTTTGCGCTCCTGCTTTTAAAGCTTACCATTAGAAGCTGTAACGCAAAGGACGCAGTGAACCGCAAAGGACGCTATGACCGTATAAAAAATACTAGCACTCAACGTATCGTGCTATTTAAAAATAGTTTACAGAGTACAATCCGTTAAATTTTATTTTTTTGACAACAGAATTTTATGAAACTTATTCAGTTCTGCAATTTCTTCTGCTGTCATTAATTCGTTGTTCTCATATTTTGATTTGAGAAACAATACCCGTTTATGTTGCGGATACCTGCTTAGTATCTCAGAGATCAGCTTACCAATATTTTCATCTTTGGTATAAATGGGCGTGATTACTTCGACTGTTGATTTATGCCGGGTGGGCATTTTTAGGATGATGGCTTCGAGGGTACCCAGCCAGCTGGGAGAAATATCTTTTACATTCTGCGCTTTGGCCAATAAACCCTGTAATTGTTTTTTGCTCAAACTGCCTCTTTCTTCATATTGATGCATGAGGCTCATGACAAACAAAGCATCTGTATTATGCGCGTACACCGCATCCAATACTTTGGCAATGATATCTATGCCTGGTTTCTTTTTATACATGTGTATACGAAGATAGTTGAATATCTTTTTTGTGGGGGAGGGATAGGGCACACAAAGGCACGGCTTGAGTAGTGCGATTTAGGGCACCTCTAATTATTCATTATTGATTGCTGTTATACTTCTCTCCTACTTTGATGGCAATCGGTAATATATTCTGTTTAGGCGGCAGGGGGCATGTGGCAAATTCTGAGAAAGCACAGGGTGGATTAAATGCTTTATTGAAATCTACAATAGTTGTTGCTCCATGCGCTGGTTTTTTTACATACATGAATCTACCGGCAGGATAGGTTTCTTTGCCGCTGGTGGCATCTCCAAAAATAATGAATAACTCGCCGGGTGATTCTTCGAGGGCGTCTAAGCGATAGGTTTGGTTATTAATCGTGAATACCAATTTTCCGGGCGTGTTTTGTTGATTGGTTTGTCCCAGTACATTGGTGATAGAAACAAAAGCATTAGGTGCTTCTTCCAGATAAGCAGATACGCGCCAATTACTATCTACTGGATAACGGGGGATATCTGTAAATTTTGCTAATGCCGGGCTTTTCAAATCGCGGAAACGAATACCAATCTTATCATCTCGCTGAATAATATTCCATCTAAAATGATTCAATGCTAAAAACGGTACACGAAAATTGACTTGTTGAAATATCACGGCCTTGGTAATTACCGAATCTTTTTCCAATACAGTTACACCGGGTTCGGAAATCCAGGTAACGGTGGTCCCTTCCAGTATAAAACTACCGGCTTTTGCAGGCATATCGGAGTTACTAAAAACAATATCATTGGATGAAGCGCTTCCAAAACTGTTTTTACCCTGCTTCAGCCAAAATAACCCTGCCAGGTTTACCCATCCATTTGGCGCTTTCAGGTCTTCAATACGTTTAGCATGCCAGGCATTGATCTGTTGCTCATAGCTGCTGTTTTTTTCTTGCGAAAAACCCGTTTGAAATAGCATGAGCAGGAATACTGCGGATAAAACTTGTTTCATTTTTTTACAATCAGCTCGCAAAGATATAGGAATGCAATAGTATAGCAAAATAGTAGAGTATGTTGCCCTTGTTGGTCGCCTGACCAGCAACATTGATTATCTCCCGCCTTTGTTGGTCGCCTGACCAGCAACATTGATTATCTCCCGCCTTTGTTGGTCGCCTGACCAACAACATTGATTATCTCCCGCCGTTGTTGGTCAGGCGACCAACAACGACGAGAATAAAATAAATAGCTAACTTTTTTTAATAGCCAGACTGGTTCCTGGTTTTATTTCATCCGTCGCTTTCTGTAACAGCGTATCTTTTTCGGAAAGGTTACCAAAGATTTCAATTCTATCCGCCGTATTCATTCCGGTTCTGATATCCACCCATTCTGTTTTCCCCTGTTTTATACGAATTACAAATTTCCTTTCTAATGTGGTAGCGATGGCTGAGGGCGGAACCGTAAAAGATGGATTGGGTCGGCCCAATATAACCCGGGCATTGGCGAACATTCCCGGTTTCAACTCTTTATTTGTATTCGTATAAATATATTCCCATAACTCAGTACGATTATCCTGATTGATTACGCCTGCTTTTCTGCTCAGTTTTGCATGGTAGGTTTTATCCGGCTGTGCATCAACCGTAAAAGCAATTATGGAAGAATCTGCTACGGCACCGGTATAGGCTTCTTCAACCGGGAGTCGTAATCTCAATTGGCCTGTATTTTCAATGACCAATATCGGTTTTGTATTTCCATTACCCACCAATACGCCTGCATCTGCATTTCTTTGCGAAACGGTTCCGTTGAATGGAGCACGAATAATCAGATAGTCTTTCAGTTGGCCCAATGCATTTTGTTTTGCTTTCGCTGCCTCAACAGCGGAACTATCAGAACGCATTTGGTTCCTGCTTTTTTCTAATTCAACCGCAGCAATGGTACCGTTTACTTTTGCGGCATTCGCAATTCTTTGAAAAGCATCATTACTGGCGGTATATTTTGATTTAAGCGATTGCACATCAGCTACAGCCTGTGTATAGTTTGCCATCATTTCCGGTGCTTCAATTACAGCCAGTAATTGTCCTTTTTGTACATGGTCGCCGATATCCACTTTTACTTCTTTCAGATAGCCGTTTACTTTTGCAAATATCTCCGCTCTTTCCATTGCGCTTAGTTCGGCAGGAAATACCAATGATTTATTTATTTTTTGCTTCTGCAAAAGAAAAATACTGGCAGAGTCTGGTTTGGGAGCACCGGCTTTTGCTGCTTCCTTATTGGTGTTATTGCAGGCAGCCAGTAAACAAACTACTGAGATGGCAGCACCGGATAACCATATATGTTTACGATTGTTTCTGATCATAATATTGGCTGTTTATATCATTAGGGTCCAGTGAATTATTTTGGTAAGCAGTACTATCTGTAAGAAGTTTATACACCAGTGGCAACAAAATAAGTGTGGCAATGATTGAAAATAACAATCCCCCTATTACGGCCACTCCCAAAGGAGCAGTAGGGTCACCACCTTCTCCAAAACCCAAAGCCATCGGCGTCATGCCTGCTATCATTGCCAAACCTGTCATAACAATTGGGCGCAATCGGTTCGCCGCTCCTGTTTGGTAAGCATTGGCCTCCTTCTTTTTCCGGTATTGTTGCGCATTGGTAATATATAATATGGCATTGGCCACGGCCACACCTACCGCCATGATCATTCCCAAATACGATTGAATGTTCAAGGTTTTCCCGGTTATCCATAAAAGAAATAAGGAACCCGCAACTACAGCAGGTATTACGGATAAAACTGAGATAGATACCCGGAACGATTGAAAACTGATAGCCAATAAAAAGAAGATTACCACAATGGTAATGATAAGGCCAGATTGCAATTCCGACATGGTTTGTGTTAGCAATTCTGTTTGACCACGCAAATTTATCTTCACCCCTTTTGGCAATTCGCCCAACGATGCAATTGCTTTGTTTACCTCCTGCTGGGCCAATCCCAAATCTTTCTCATAGATATTGGCAGTAAGGGTAATAAATCTTTGTTGATTGATCCGGTCATATTCTCCGGGAGAACTGGTTTTTTTCCAGCTGGCCAGATCACGCATATATACAGGTGCTTTCCCACTTCCCGAAACTGGTATCAATTCCATCTGTTCCGGTGAATTCATTTTGTACTGTGGCAATTCTACCTGTACCTGGTAAGCAGTACCTGTTGATTTATCGAGCCAGTAATTCGGCTGTGTAAAACGACTGGATGAGGTGGCCGCTACCATCGACTTACTCACCTGGTCTACCGTTAATCCCAACTGTCCGGCTTTTACCCGGTCAATTTCTACTTTGATATTCGGATAGTCCAGCGGCGTTGCAATTTGTACATCTCTTAAAAAAGAAATGGTTTTCAATTTTGTTTCGAGCTTATTCGCAATATCCCGTGATTGAGAAAGGTTCTTTCCCAATACAGCAATTTCAATCGGGTTATTGGAACCCAGGTTTACTACCTGTTCTATCAGGTTGCCGGACTCAAATGAAATAACCACTCCGGGCATCGTTTTTTTAACTGCCGAACGCAAGTCTTCCTTGAACGCTTCAATATTAATTCCTGAGCCGGGTTGCAAATTGATCCTGATCACAGATTCCTGCGGACCGCTGGTCCATAAATGAATTAAATTAACTGGATAGCTCGAGGGCTGTGTTCCTACAAACGCAGAACTGATGGCTATTTTTCCATGGCTGATACTATCTGCTATCCGTAACAGGTTTTGCGTAGCTTCTTCTGTTCTTTCTATCCTTGTGCCGGTAGCCAGTCTTACCCTAACCTGTGCCTGCCCCATATCTGTTCTGGGAAATATTTCGGTTCCGCTAAAATGAAATAATACGATCACTAAACCAATGGCTGCCAGCATATATATAGGAACCAGCCATTTGGCTGAACTACTTATCCGCTGTAACCAGTTTGTGTATCTTTCTTTGAGCCGATTAAATTTTTCATGGCCCCCCGCATTCATTTTGTCTTTCAATATCCAGTTGGCCAAAACAGGAACCAGTGTTTGTGATAAGAGAAAAGAAGCGATCATCGCAAAACCAACGGCCAATGATAAAGGAACAAATAAGGCAGCGGGTATGCCCGTCATAAAAAAAGAAGGAACAAATACGGCGAGTATACAAAGTAGTATCAGCAATTTAGGAAACGTAATTTCCAGACAGGCATCCAGAATAGCCCTGGGTTTGGGTTTTCCTTTTTCTAACTGACTATGTATATTTTCTATCGTTACCGTGGCTTCATCTACCAATATACCAATCGCCAATGCCAAACCACCCAATGTCATGATATTAATGGTTTGTCCAAAAGCACCCAAACAAATCACCGCCGATAGCAAAGCCATCGGGATGGTAAACAATACAATCAATGAACTACGCAGATTACCTAAAAACAGAAATACCATTAAACCCGTAAGCAAAGCACCCAGTAAACCTTCAAAGATCAGGTTACGGATAGATTTGCTCACATAGCCCGACTGGTCAAATTCATACGATACTTTAATATCATCGGGCACCGCGGCCTGCATATCGGGTAAAGCGGCTTTTACTCGTTTGATTACATCCCAGGTTGCTGCATCAGCACGTTTGGTTACCGGTATATATACAGAGCGCTTTCCATTGATCAATGCATAGCCCGTTGTGATATCCGCGCCCAGTTCTACATTGGCAATATCTTTTACATAAACAGCCGGACCGGAACCGATACTAAGCGGAATATTTTCAAGCTCTTTAATATTTTCAACAACAGAATTTTGCGGGATGATCATGGTTTCATCGCCTATACGAAGATTACCCGCCGGACTGATTGTATTCGATTTTGCCAATGCCTGTACCACATCATCAGGAGATAAATGATAATCACGAATTCTATCCGGATTAATTTTGATGATTACTGTTTTCTGGTTACCACCAAAAGGAGGTGGCGCAGATACACCCGGCAGTGTGGAGAACATGGGCCGCACTTTAAATAGTGCCAGATCCTGAATTTCTCCGAGGGTTTTTGTGCTGGATGTAAAAACCAGTTGCCCAACCGGAATACTCCCTGCATCAAAACGAGTAATAAAAGGAGGCACGGTGCCCGGTGGCATAAATGCCCTTGATCTGTTTACATAACCCACCACTTCCCCCATCGCCTGGCTCATATCCGTTCCTTCCTGAAAAACGATCTTGATGATGGCAGCGCCCTGGATAGATTTGGATTCAACATATTTAATACCTGTTACATATAAAAAATGGTATTCATAATACGAAGTCACAAAACCTTCCATCTGCTCAGGCGATAATCCACCATAGGGTTGTGCCACATAAATAGTGGGCAACCCCATTTTAGGGAAGATATCAATCTTCATTTTTTGAAGCGTGATCAAAGAAAAAAACAGGATGGCCAGAACAGATACGATAATCGTAACCGGTTTCTGTAAAGCCCCTTTGATTAAGTTCATACTGCTTATTTAACCTGTTTTAGAAATAAATCAATATCCCCTGCCACGGCGGCTTTATATAAAAAGGCTTTCCATACGGCTATATGGGTTGTTTTATCATCTGCTTCGGCTTTACTCAGGTTATACTGTGACTGAACAATATCTGTATAGTTCGCTAACCCTGCATTGTATCGTGAAACCATGGTGGTATACGCAAAAGCGGCAGAACGCAATAAAGAAGGGTTCTGTTTTACAATCTCCAATGCATATCGTAAAGTGGTATCCGCTATCCGCATTTGTCGGTTAAGCTGCAAACTCAGTTCATTCAATTTTTCTTTATCAGCCCTGGCCTGAATGTCCTGTTGCTGCAATTGCGGCTTTATTTTTACCGATTGTAGTAAAGGCACGCTCAATTGTATCCCCAAACCATAATTTACTCTTTGCAAACCCAGACCATCCAGACTTTTTACGGTGCCATCATATTGAATACCCGAGCCGCGCGCATAGGTAGTACCCCAAAAACCCAGACCGGGTAAAGTGGTTTTTTCAATCGTTTTCCGCTTAGCCAGATCCAGATCGATAGATGATTGATAGAAAGCCAATAATGGATGTTGTAATGAATCGGCAATCATTCCATTCACAGGTAATCGGTTGCTATAGGAGGAGTCACCAATTAGTATATTATCCGTAATGCCCATCAACTGGGTAAGATTCAGCAAAGCCTGTTCATAATTGCGTTGATGATTTAATAGTTCAGCCGTAGCTTTTGATACTTCACCCGCAAACAGAGCCGAGTCAACACCCGGTCTTAAGCCATTGGCAACAAGGTTTTGTACCAATGCCAGGTTGGCTTTACAGCGATCCAGGTTTTCTGAAAATACCTGCACAAGGTCTTTTGCCGTCAATGCATCCAGATAGGCATTCGCTACTCTTACTTTATGCTGCAATACCTCATTGGCCAGGTCTGAATTGGCTTGTGTAACTCCCGCTTTGGCAAAAGCAGTCTGCGATTCGCGCTGACCAAAAGTAAAAGGTTGCCAGTTAAGTAAAAGACCGGTAGCACTTCCAAAAACACCCCCCAGGTTATTATCCTTAGACGGCGGACCGCTGATGGGTACCAGGTAACTGGGGTAGGCCATGCCGGTTATATTATTATACGTGGCATAATTCATTTGGTAGGAAGCATCCAGCGAGGGTAGTCCGGTGTTATTCACTACCTGTATATTTTTTTTAATCGCTTCTACCTGTAAGGCTTTGGCTTTTAATGCGGGATAATTACTCGCAGCCATCTGAACCGCCTCACTTAAAGGAATGGGCTTTTGCGCAATTAAGGCATTGCTAAAAAATAGCAGCACCCAGGTGCAGAAAATACCAGCAGTTTTTCTTAGCATAAATAGAACCCTTGGGGGTTACTCAAAACTAGTGGTTAATTCTGGAGAAATTTGGGATTGGATAGGGAATGAAGAGATAGGGGGTATAATTAATAAATAAGTAATATTTCGCCGTTGTTGATCGCCTCTCGCCTTTGTTGGTCGCCTGACCACAGGTGTTCGGAAGAAATTAAGGGTTTAGCACGAATTCGGTTGTAAATTTCGTTTTAGCTGAATGAGAGCAGACGCACTAATTCGCTTACTCCCTGCAAAGAGCCTCGA